>OFFD01000044.1_pt1 | contig 110333 bp, 91 predicted proteins | sample 1521291 | NCBI WGS metagenome assembly OFFD01 (sample SAMEA3504103, study PRJEB24116) | mouse gut metagenome | biome: mouse gut; feature: mouse-associated habitat; material: faeces | place: Denmark | collected 2011 | reverse complement strand
TGGAGCAGATGTAAGAGTTGGAAGTTGCAAATATTTGCTTAATCAGCAGACACTAACTAACGTTAAAAAAGAAACAAAAGATTTTAACGAATCCGTATCCTTAAAGCAGGGCGTTTGGAGCGGAAGAGACAGGGTCATAATGTGTCTGACCTGGATGGCAGATATGTATCTTATCACATTATCAATGGTGTCGCATACTGCTAAAATGCTTTTTTACGGAACAGAAGCTATTAATGTCCGGCTGGATTGGCATGATACGCTATATCAGATACCATATATTGGGGGAGGACAGGGGAGATATTACATTCCGATATTGCTTTTAGCTTTACTGCCAATGCCTAAATTGCTGGAAGCAAAGGAAAAGATGTATAGGATTCTGGGTTTCATATTTTATATAATGGCTTTTATATATACTTGCAGCATAATATATTATAGATTTTGGTATGGATAACAGTGAGGGTGATAAGTATATAAATAAGAGGCAATGATTGAAAATCAGAAAATTTTGATTATTGTCTTGTGTTGAAAAGCTGCGCAGAAATGAGATAAAATTAAACGATATCCGATTGGATGATAGTATGGGGGAAAATAATAATGGAAGATTTTAAAAACGCGGATAATGTAAAAAGTGTGGATATTATTATTCCGATTTATAATGCTTATGAAGAATTGCTTATATGTTTAGAAAGTATATATAAAAATACGGATTTAGAAAAAAACAGGCTGATATTAATCAATGACAATAGTCCTGACGAAAGGATAGCGCCGTATTTAGACCGGCAGAAAAAGAAAAATGTGATCGTAGTCCATAATGAAAGCAATAAAGGGTTCTCTAATAATATTAATATTGGAATGCAGCAGTCTTCCGTAAATGATGTACTATTGTTAAATTCAGATACTGTAGTTACAAAAGGATGGATAGAAAAAATAGTTGAATGTGCATACAGTGATGACTCTATCGGAACGGTTACACCATTATCCAATAATGCAACATTATGTTCAGTTCCAAAGTTCTGTGAAGAAAACGTGCTGCCTGAAACCATCAGTATAGAGCGTGCAGGTGAAATCGTAGAGCGGTGCAGCATGAAAAAATACCCAAGAATTACAACGGCACACGGTTTTTGTATGTTTGTAAAAAGAGAAGTGATCGACTGTATCGGTTATTTTGATGCGGAGACTTTTGGGCGCGGTTATGGGGAAGAGAATGATTTTTGCAATAGGGCGGAACAGGCAGGTTATCACCATGTAATGTGCGATAATACTTATATTTATCATAGTGGCACAAAATCTTTTGTTTCAAAAGAAAAAGAAAAGTATATTTTGCAGCATGATAAAATTTTAAGGGAACGTTATCCTGAACAGATGCATAGCAATGACGTGCATGTACGGGATAATCCTAATGGTTTTGTAGGGGAGAATGTCGGGATTTATTTTGATTTGGAGAATGGAAGAAAGAATATCCTTTATGTGGTTCAGTCAGACTTTAGAAAGGGCGCAACGGATAATCTTGGCGGAACGCAGCTTCATGTCAGGGATTTGATGTCGGGATTAAGAAAGAAGTATAATGTGTTTGTAGCAGCAAGAAATGGGATATATCTTAATCTTACGGTTTACTATGGAAAGGAAGAAAAGGAATTTCATTTTTTGATTGGCAAAAGAAATTCTATATATGAGTTTAAGAATAAAGAGATGGACAGGCTATGGAGAAATATATTGTCTGTATTTCGTATAGATTTGATTCATGTCCACCATGTTATTAACGCTTCTTTTGATATTTTTTATGTTGCAAAGGAGTGTGGAATCCCTGTTGTTTTTACGGCACATGATTTTTATTTTATATGTCCGACGGTAAAAATGCTGAATGAGGATACGGAAGTCTGTATTGGAAAAGATACGGATACTACTTGTAGAGAGTGTTTGAAAACCCAACTAGGGATTACGGATCAGATTAATTATATAAGGATATGGAGAGAAAAATGTACGGAAGCATTAACTATTTGTAAAAAAGTGATTGTTCCGGATGAAAGTGCATTAGACATTTTATCCTCCTATTATCCTTTTATAAAAGACAAACTTTGTGTAATAGAGCATGGATATGATCCTGTTAAAGAATTAGAACGTAAGATTGAATGTTCGAATGAAGTTATCAATATGTACGACAAAGTGGAAAGGGAAGGAGGTACATACAAGATAACCGGATGGGCCTATTTAAAAGAAAAACAGGGGAATACAGGCGAAAAAATATATTTACAGATATGTAATGAAAGCGGTATGGAAGAACTGGTTCCGGCAGCAAGGGAAAAAAGGCCGGATGTAATTGGAGAGTATGCAAAGTGTGAAGTAGGATATTATTGTGTAATACCACAAAGAATGTTAGATGACGGGAGCTTAAAAGTAAGGGTTGCATTGGAAGACGAAGGGAAACTGATATATGCCATTGAAACTTTTGAGACGCCCAAACTTCCTAAGGCTCAGAAAAAGTTAAATATAGCGTTTATTGGAGGGCTGAATAAAGCTAAAGGGGGCGTGTTGGTCAGCAAGATTATTGATGCTTTAAAAGAGGATGTCAATTGGTATATTTTTGGAGCAATCGGAGTGAAAAGACTGGCTGTTCAAAAGCAGGATAATTTGGTTAAAACAGGAGAATATGTGCCGGAAGATTTACCGGCGCTGTTGAAAGTGCATGAAATAGATATTGTAGGAATTTTATCGGTTTGGCCGGAGACATATTCTTATACACTTACGGAAGCAGTTTTAAACCGGGTTCCGGTGATCGCAACGGATATCGGCGCTTTGGGGAGACGTGTGAATGAAATAAAGTGTGGTTGGACGATTTCCGTCGATCATGCAAAAGAAGATTTTTTAAAAATAATAAATAATGTGTTAAGAAATAGCTCTCAGTTGGAGCAATATAAAAAAGAGATTATTCAAATACAGTTTCCGGATGTGGATCAGATGTCAGGTAAATATTTATCCATGTATGAAACATTATGGAATAAGAGTTGTACTTATCCGTTACCTGATTATGAGTTGATTTACAACGGATACGGGAGCATACAAAAAGTACAGGAAACGCCTGCTGGATCCTATGTGATCAAAAGTAACGATATAGTAGAACCAGCAGACAGCTTTTTTAAATTCAAGCGTTATTTACAAAATAAACATCCTAACTGGTATATCTTTTTAAGAAAAGCCAAGGGAAGCATTGGAGGAAAATCCAAAAGATCGGCTTTTGATGAGTAGTGTCAATATAGAGGGAAACAGGAAAGAGTAGAATGGTAAAGAGATTTAAAAATATTGAGTATTGCAAAGGTGTGGCATTGCTGCTTGTGATGGTGTACCATTATTGGGTATTGTCAGGGAGTCCTCCAATTAACTTATACGGATTTCGTATGTTTGTCTTTTTAGGCGGGGAGTTTGGCGTTACGTTATTTTTTGTTTTAAGTGGTTTCGGTATTTATTGCCTGCTTGAAAAGGAAAAAGGGAGGATAAACTGGGGAACCTTTATTAAATCAAGAATTAAAAAAATTGCGCCGATGTATTATTTCTCTATTTTTCTGATTATTGCTTTAACTCCGGGAGGAGGCGCTTATTTTTCGAAAAGCGGTTTGCCGGATATTGTAATGCATATTTTGTTCATGCATAATCTGTCGGGCAGGTTTTCGGGAAGTATTAATGGCGCGCTGTGGACGATGGGAATTATTTTTCAATTTTATCTAATAGCATTATTTTTATATAAATGCTTAAAGAAAAACAAGAACATTACGGTTTTAATATGTATATTCCTAACGATTGCCATAAAATTTATTGTTTATAAATATCTTATGCCCGCTTTTGGATTGTCAGGGACACAATATTTTATATACGGCAGACAGTTGCCTACGGCTTTGGATAATTTTGTTTTAGGTATGTATGCCGCGGCAATAGTATGCGAAAGTAAAAAGATTCTGTCGATAGGAAAGGGAACGCTGTACATTATAGTAACTATGGGATTCGTGATGCTTTGGGGAAGTATTGGATTTAGGAAAGGCGTTTATGTAGCTAACCCGTTAGGTTATACATGGCACAGTCTTCTGGCAGTATTTTTTGCAATAACAGTGGTCATCATTGGAAAAATAAAAGAAATGGAAAAGAGGGGAATTTTATATACGATTGGCAAAAATGAATATGGAATTTATTTATTGCATTTCCCTATTCTTCAGAATTTATTACAGACACCTTTGGTACAGTATTTTAATACTAAAGGATACTATGTGTTAGGCTGCTTGATTTTCGTAAGTATATCATTGGGAATCGGATATATATTTAATAAAAAATTTCATTTTTAATGAAGGCAAAGCCGCTGGTTCAGCCGCTGGTTATGTACAAAAGCAGATTGATTTTTAGGGATAGATAGTATATAATTAATGGTTGCTGGTGGCATTTTTACTTTGCCATTTCAGAAAATGGAATTTTTATAATATTAATCAGTGAAAGGAAATGGATAATGATATGAGTTATATACAACGTTTAAAAAGAACAGGAATTGTTTGTCTGTTCCCGGTCGTATCCTATGGCATTTTAGGACCCTTAGAGATATACTGCGGAAACGAAAAAGATTTTTCTTTTGGACTTACGGATTTTATTTGGCTTTTTTTGGGAATCTCTGTTGCCGTTTGGCTTTTTAGCAGTCTGATATTTGCGTTATTTAAAGATAAAATTAATGAGAAAATATGTGCTGTTATTTTAGGGATCGGTGTGGCATCTTATATTCAAAATATGTTTATGAATATAAAATTAAGTGAAATAGATGGAAGCGGGATGGATTGGGAATCATTAAAATCTTTTTCCTATTTAAATATTGTAATTTGGGGTATAATTATACTGCTTACGATAATATTAAGCATAGCGCTGAAAAAGAAGTGGTCAGCATGCGCTATGGGGATAGCATCCTTTTTAAGTGTCATTCAATTAGTAGCTGTTGTGTTTTTACTTATTTCCTCAGTAACGCGGACGGAGGATACAAGTAACTTGAGAATGTCGGGAGAGGGACAGTTTGAAGTCGCAGCGGATCATAATATTATTGTATTGGTTTTGGACACTTTGGGTAATACGCAGCTTGAAAATGCATTAAAGGTTTATCCGGATATGTTAGATGGGCTATCGGATTTTACTTTTTATAATAACGCAGACTGTCGTTATTATTGTACATTTCCGTCTATGACTCATATGCTGACAGGAAACGATTTTGATTTCGACTCAAACTCTATCCAATGGCTTAATGATAGCTGGCAGTCTGACAAGGCTAATAAATTTTATGATATTTTAGGGAATAATCAATATACATGCAGTTTATATTCTTCAAGTTCAGTTATTTATACTTACGGAGATATTGATAATTTATATAAAAAATTTAACAATGTTAAACCGGCAGACGTTATTATAGATAAAAGAAAAATGTTGGAATCCATGGGGAAAATGTCAATATATAAATATTTTCCATATATTATGAAACCTTATTTTGAGATTTTGACGCATCAGTTCAATGATATTGTTACATTAAAAGAGGGTGAAAGCATAATTGGCGATAACGCTAAGTTTTATGAGGCATTAAATGAAAAAAAATTGACGGTTAATTCAAAACTTCAAAATGCATTCATTATCCAACATTTGTTTGGAACGCATCAACCTTATACGAATGATGAAAATGCCAATTTTGTCGAAGAAGCAACAATAGAGGAAACGATACGTGGATTAATAGTCATATGTGAAGAATATTTGTCACAGTTAAAAGAACTTGGGGTATATGATGATGCAACGGTCATAATTACTGCTGATCACGGTTCTTGGTATGGAAATGATCCACAGCCGATTCTATTCGTGAAAAAAGCGGGAGAAACGCAGGAACAGATGAAAGTTAATTCTGCACCGGTTTCGTTGGGGGATTTTCAGGCAACTATTTTATCATTGATTGGAGAAGATTACAGCGAATACGGTACTTCTATTTTTGATTGGAAAGAGGGCGATGAGCGTGCCCGGACGGTGTACATGCGTGGAAATGATGAAAACTATCCGGCAGTGACAAATTCTTCGTTCAACGTTTACTATGAATACAGTTATGTTAAAGATAAGGATGAACTTTTGGAAAAGATGAAAGCGGGTCCTGATAATGTCCTAATGGCAACGCCCTGGTAAGGATATTGTGTTTTGCTGGGAAAACACTGGTTGACGTTTTATCTTTTTGGTCTTATAATACTTTTGGGTTTAGCTTATAGGTTTACTAAAAAATGTATTTTTAAAAATCAGGGGATAGAACGGTCATAAAATTTCTTAGCAGAAAGGAAAATAAAATGATGAAAAAAGCAGTTTGCAGGTCGATTAAATTTGTTTATTTTTTTAGTTGTTTTTTTGCAATATTTTCTTTAAAAGCAGATGCATATATTGATCCTTCAACAGTTACATATGTTATTCAGGCTGTTGCGGGTGTATTGGTTGCTATCGGAGCGGCGGTTACCATTTTTAGGCATAAGATTAAAGCTGCATGGCGTAAATGGTATTATGGAAGGATAGCAAAAAAGAATCAACAAAATCAGATTGATAAGTCAGGTAAAACGGAAAAATAGATATTCAATCAGTCTCTATATAAAAGAATGGATATAATCCATTCTTTTATAATTTATTTTAGATTATTTCAAACACAGGAGGAACAAATGTGGACGCTATTGTAGGAACATTGGGAAATATATTGGGATTTTTAATGGCATTCTGTTATCGGATCAGTAAAAACTATGGAATTGCAATTATTATTTTCACATTTTTTACCAAAATTATCTTATTGCCAATTTCTATTATGGTGCATAAAAATTCAATTAAAATGGTGAAAATGCAGCCTGAGTTAAATTTCATTAAGGCTAATAATTATGGTGATAAGGACAGAATCAGCGAAGAACAATTGGGATTATATAAAAAATATAATTATCATCCTATGCTGGGACTGGTTCCCATGATGATTCAGCTTATATTGCTGATGGGGGTAATTGATGCGATTTATAAACCGTTAAGACATATTTTTCGTGTTCCGTCAGATGTTTTATCAACAGTGATCACAAAATTTTCAGGGCTGTCAGGCATGAGTCCGGAGATTGGTTCCATTCAGATCGCTATTGTAGACTGCATTAAAAAGAATACCTATTTTGAAGAACTGGGGGCTGTTTTGGGGACGGACCTGATGAATGAGGTGCAGTCTTTTCAAATGAATTTTGCCGGAATCAATCTTGCGGATGTTCCCGGTAAGGTAGGCGGGATACTGATAGCAGTTCCGTTGTTAGCGGCTTTTTGCGCATGGCTGCTTTGCATGGTACAGGATAAAATCAATGTCCTTCAATCGGAACAGGGAAAAGTAAATAAATTGTTTACAATGCTTTTATCTGTGGGACTGTCATTGTATCTGGGATTTTTCGTACCGGCAGGAGTCGGTATTTACTGGATGGCTGGTAATCTTTTGGCAATTTTGCAGTTATTCTTTTTGAATGCGGTTATCAGTCCGAAGAAGTATATTGATTACGACAAACTGGAAGAAAGTAAGATCGCACTGGAGAAAGTATCAAGGCGTTCTAAGGCAAACAGGAAATTGTTTGAGAAAGATCCGTACAGGGATAAAGAAAAGCAGGATTATAGGGATTTTTATAAATTATTTAATAAGCAGTTGGTGTTCTATTCTGAAAAAAATGGATTTTATAAGTATTTCCAAAATATTATTGAGTATTTGCTGGAACATTCGGACGTAATCATCGATTATGTAACAAATGATCCGAAAGACAGCGTTTTTGAAATGACGAACGAGAGATTTAGGACTTATTATATTGGAAATAAAAGGATTATTTCTTTTATGATGAAAATGGACGCGGATGTTGTAGTGATGACGACACCGGATTTGGAAAAGTACCATATTAAAAGGTCTTTGGTAAGAAAGGACATTGAATATATATACTGTCCGCATGGTGTAAACAGTTCTAATATGACTTTACGGACAGGGGCGTTGGATTATTTTGACACTTATCTGGCGCCGGGACCCCGAACCTTGAGGGAAGTTCAGGAAATTGAAAAGCTGCATAATGCAAAAGAAAAGACAATTGTCCAATGGGGATCCAGTGTTTTGGATAACATGATAAGGGACTATGAAAAGATGGATAAGAGACATGAGGATGTTAAAACTATATTGATAGCGCCATCCTGGCAGGAAGATAACATTTTGGACATATGCATAGAGCCGTTACTGGATGAACTGGTAAAAACAGGGTATCGTGTTATTTTGCGGCCCCATCCGCAGTATCTGCGTTATGATATGGATAAGATCATTATGCTGAAGGAAAAGTATTCTTCCTATACGAATGTTATACTGCAGACAGATTTTTCTTCTAACGCAACCGTTTTTCGGGCGGATTTGCTTATAACGGATTGGTCAAGTATTGCATTTGAATATTCGTTTGCCACATTGAAACCGACTTTGTTTATTAACACACCTATGAAAGTGACGAATCCGGAATGGGAAAAGATACAGGTAGAACCTTTAGACCTTGCCGCAAGAAAACTTGTTGGAATGGATTTAGATGTAAGTGAAATGGAAAAAGTGAATGGAATTGTTCAGGAACTGATCGAGACATCTGCATCTTATAAGGAAAAAATTATGGAAGTGCGGGAACAGGAAATGTATAATATTGGAAAAAGCGGTCAAATAGGCGCCGAGTATATTTTAAAGGCAATTGAACGCGTAGAGGCTAATAAGGCAGAATATCTGAAATATCTATAATGACTTATGGGAAAGTTAAAAAATGTAGGAGGATATTAGATAAATGAGTTTTTATGTAGATGAATGTATTAAAAATACGATCCGTGTTTTTCCGAAACAGAACAGGTATAACTATTACCGTTTTGATATGAACGAAAATCCGGAAGGATTGCCGGAAAAATTTGTGAAATCGGTTTTGGCTGAAATTACGCCTGAGTTTTTAGCAACATATCCGGAACCTGACAGGTTTACCAATAAATATGCAGATTTTTTGGGGGGGGGGAGAATAACAACTGACAATATTTTAGCTACGAACGGTTCTGATATGGCTATCAGGTATGTGTTGGAAACCTTTGGGGAACGCGGAAAAGAAGTTGTTACAGTGTCTCCTTCCTTTGAGATGTATGGGGTGAATTGCAATATTCTTGGTCTGAGACATATACCTGTTGCTTATGAACGTGACATGACTATAAAAATTGAAAAAATAGTGGAAGCAATTAGTGAAAATACACGGATAATTGTTCTTTTAAACCCTAATAATCCAATTGGAAATGTTTATTCGGAAGATGAGCTAACCAAGGTGATCGGCCGCGCTAAAGAAGTCGGCGCGGTAGTCGTTGTGGATGAAGCATATCATTATTTTTATGATAAAACTTTTATCAATTATGCCGTATCGGAAGAAAATGTAATTGTATTAAGGACTTTTTCGAAACTGATGTCTTTGGCGGCATGTCGTTTGGGAGTTATTATAAGTAATCCGCAAATGATTCATTATGTAAAAAATGCAAAACTTACGTTTGACGTAAATTCTATTGCAATGCTTTTTGCCGAAAGGTTATTGGAACATCCGGAATTGATCAGTGAACTGATAGAGACTGAAAAAGAAGGCAAGCGGTATGTTTTGGATGTTTTAGCGGAAAATCATTATTGGTGTAAAGACTGCAGGGGGAATTTTATATTTGTTAAGCCTAATAATCCTGCGCAGGAAGTGGCGGATCGTTTGGAGAAGGAAAAAAGAGTTCTCGTGCATTCATACGGGAATGAATTATTAAAGGATTATTTACGGGTTTCTGTAGGATCTAAAAATGCAATGAAAATTTTTTTGGATGCGTTTTTGGAGATAGATAAAAGATAACTTGAAACAGTATTCATACTAATCTTCCATTGTTAAAACAGGTGGTTACGCAAAGCGTAAGCATGATTCAGACTTTAATGGGAGATTAGAATATGATTAATTTTACTGTAGGTCCTGTGCAGTCAGGAGAAAATGTCAGGGAAATCGGCGGAATGCAGATTCCGTATTTCAGGACTCCGGAGTTTTCAGGGATTATGTTTGAAAATGAGCGGCTCATGAAAAAATTTGCTAAAGCAGGGGAAAATAGCAGGGTTGTATTTATTACCGGTTCGGGAACAGCTTCAATGGAAGCCGTTATAATGAATGTGTTTAGCAGGAAAGACAAAGTCCTTGTTGTAAACGGCGGCAGTTTTGGCAAGCGTTTTACAAGTCTTTGCAACATACATGATATTCCGCATACCGTGATCGGCCTTGAAGAAGGGAAGGCGCTTACAGAAGCAGAACTGATACCCTATGACCAAAAAGGATACACGGGATTTTTAGTAAATGTTCACGAAACCTCTACCGGGGTTCATTATGATATGGATCTGATCAGTAACTTTTGCAGGAGGAATGGGTTATTTCTTGTAGTAGATGCCATCAGCTCTTTTTTGGCGGATCCTTTTGACATGGAGGCTTTTAATGTATCTGTGATGATTACCGGTTCGCAGAAGGCGCTGGCATGTCCTCCGGGCGTTTCGGCTATTGTACTTTCGGCAGATGCCGTTGAGCGAATAAATAACCAGAATGTTAAAAGTATGTATTTTGATTTAAAGGATGCTTTAAAAGATGGAGAGCGGGGGCAGACCCCTTTTACACCGGCGGTTGGCATTTTACTTCAGCTAAATGCCAGACTGCGGGAAATAGAGGATTTAGGCGGAGTAGACAGCGAAGTGCAAAGAATTTCGGATTTAGCGGAAGATTTTAGAAGTAAAATAGCAGGGATGCCTTTTGAAATATTTTCGGAATCTATGTCTAATGCGGTTACGCCGCTTCATCCATTAAACGCATCTGCTTATGATATTTTTACCATGCTCAAGGATGAGTACGGGATATGGATTTGTCCAAATGGAGGAGAGCTGGCACAAAGAGTATTCAGGGTAGGTCATATTGGGGCATTGACAAAGAAGGATAATTCAATTTTGGTGGATGCACTTAAGGATCTGCAGCGAAAAGGATTGGTTTGATCATTGGGTATATGATAGGTGGCATTTATGATAAAAGTAATAACATATGGAACTTACGATTTACTGCACTATGGACATATCAGACTGTTGGAGCGGGCAAAAGAGTTGGGGGATTATCTGATCGTTGGAGTAACGGCGGATGATTTTGATAAGACGCGCGGGAAGATTAATGTTCAGCAATCGTTAATGGAACGTGTAGAAGCAATTCGCGAAACCGGATTGGCTGACGAGATTATTATAGAAGAATATGAGGGGCAAAAGATAGATGATATCAGGAGATATGACGTAGATATCTTTACGGTTGGTTCTGATTGGATTGGAAAATTCGATTATCTTAACGAGTACTGCCGGGTGGTCTACCTTGAGCGGACAGAAGGCGTATCCAGCAGTAATTTACGGACAGAGAAGAGAAAGATACGTCTTGGCTTGGTAGGGGAAGCGGATGTACTAAGAAAATTTGTGAGAGAAAGCTCCTATGTAAACGGGATGCAGATTTCGGGTATTTATACGGAAGATAAACAGTATATTGCAAGTTTTCTTAACCATTTGTTTTTATATGAAACATACGAGGACCTTATAAAAGATGCAGATGCCGTTTATATTGTTTCAAGTCCTTTAAGCCATTATGAGCGTGTGAAATACGCTTTGGAGAGAGGGAAAAATGTTCTGTGTGAGTCGCCTGTTGCATTGACCGCCGCCCAATGCAAGGAACTTTTTCAGTTAGCAGGGGAAAAGCAGTGTATTTTAATGGAGTCCATCAAAACGGCGTATTCTACGGCATATCATAGAATGATGCTGTTGGCAAAGACAGGGATCATTGGTAAAGTGGTGTCTGTTGACGCGACGTGTACAAGTATCAGGAAGATTGATAAAAATAACAGGGAAAAGATGTCGCGTGCATGGAATAGTATCTGCGCATGGGGACCGACGGCTATGCTGCCGATCTTTCAGATGTTTGGCGTAGATTATAAGAGCAAACAGATTATTACATGTATTGGGGATGAAGAATTTCACTATGATGATTTTACGAAAATCGATTTTATTTATTCCGATGCAGTTGCGTCTTTAAAAGTCGGAAAAGGGATAAAAGCGGAAGGTAATCTGGTCATTTCCGGGACGGAAGGATATATATATGTGCCGGCTCCGTGGTGGAAAACAGAGTATTTCGAAATTCGTTTCGAGCATAGTGAGAATAACCGCCGCTATTTTTATCAGCTTGACGGGGAAGGGATCCGCCATGAATTGGTATCATTTGTCCATGCGATAGAAATGAAAAAAGAGCGTTCCAATATTGATGAAATCGTATCAGAAGGCATAGCGCGGGTAATTGAAGAGTATAACAATGAAAAAGATACGATTAGGATCCGGCCGCTTTGGGAATAATTTCCCAAAGCGAAGCCTTGGAAAATTATTTTTTCACCTTAGAATGTAAAATATTCCATACAAATACTTTTTGCCGATTGCCCCAAATGTATTTGGACCAAAGTAATTGAAAGGTAGGTTTTTTTGCCCATTTTCTGCAAAGTTCTTCGTATGGAAGTATCAGGAGGTCATCCATAAAGTCTTTTCGCTGCGGGTTTTTGTCTATAGATTTTCTTAATGGGGACTGGTATTTGCAAGCTGTTGCAAGATCCAGCTTATGTCCGGATAAATATTGTCTGGCGGCGGCCATTGCCGATTTTCCTTTCTTCGTATTGCATAGTACTAAGGATGCCCCCCCATTTTTTCCGTATAATTCAGGACAGTATAAGTGTACGCCCCAAAGATCGCCCAAAGTAATATCGGCAACGCGGGGAAGCGTTGCAAAAGAGCATTCGTAACAACAGGGGCGACTCATAAGGTGTGCAAGCCAAATGGACCAAAAGGGATTGAACCAGCGGTCTTTTCTTAGATAACGTCCGTTTTGGAGCAGGGTAGACATTACCTGAAAATCCCATTTTCTCTTGTCTTTGTTGCGGTAATCCAATTTTTTAATTTTACTGCCGTATTTTTTCTGCATATAGGAGTCATATTTACGCATGAAGTGTGGACTGGGCACTCCTTCGCAGATGACTTCCACTGTTAATAAAAGTTCTTGGTCCGTATTTCCCAAAAAAGATTTAAGTCCCGCAATTTGACACGGAGTTCCGGAAAAGAGAACTTTTTTTCCTTCTTTCAAAAAAGTCTTTACTTTTGCGTAGGAATTGCCTATGCTGCTTTGGGAATACTTGGATTTGCGAAAACTATTTATTTGGGATTTATCGGTAATATATTTATGTGAGACGATCAGTCCTTTTGCAGCGGCGCCGAAAATCACATAATTTTTGTCGCACCATCCGTCAACAATTGCAGAAAAAGCGCCTCCTGAAGTACTTGATTGCTGAATGGCCGGATTTTTATGGTATCCGCCAAATGCAATTCGGGGTTCTGAGGAAATCGGAGGATGTTCATAGGGACAAACCATATTGCATTTTCCGCAGGATATGCATTTGTTGGTATCAATGTGTGGATAGCGGAAACCTTCGGAGTCTTCTTTCATGCTAATTGCATCTTTATGGCAAATCTGCACACAGGCTTCACATCCATAGCATTCATTTTTATTTTTTGAATTTAAATATCCGATCGAATGATTGGGTACCATAGATTTTCTCCTTTATTCATTATCCATTTCGAGTTCGCATTTCAAAAAGTCAAGGGATTGCGTCCGTGCAGTATTTATTTTTTCATGAATATCAGTATAATCAATGCCGACAGACATTTTTTCAAAACCGGTAACCATTAGTCTTTGTGAAAGACCAAAAAAGTCAAGTAGTTCTGTTATCTTAGAATCACATTGTTCTCTTGAAAAAATGCAAAAATTCTTGCAGTACTGGATGCTGAAGATCATTCCGTGAAAAGAATTAGTAACAATGAACTGAGAATATTTTACAAGAGACAAAAATTCTTCTACGCCAGCATCATAAAACATACGGTGATGTTCTGCATTTGTTGCCCTTAGACTGATTTCGATAATCTCCCAATTGTTTTCAGCAGCCAGTCTTTCAGCGTAGGCGGACATTTGCGGGTTATAACGTCTGGCATAGAGTAGTAGATATGGTCTTTTACTTTGGTTAGGGGCAGCAATTGTATCATAGTCTTTAGAGGTTAGTAGCAATGTGGGGTCAAGTACTTTTTGCACAGGAATAGATGTATTGGCTTTGACATAGGAGATCATCGCATTTTCCCGAAGCCCGATTGCCTTAAAATTTTGCAGGCGTTGATTTAATATTTCATAGGTTTCCGGTGTAAAATGGGAATCTCCAAAACTGGCGGCATAGGCGACAGAATAGCCGTTTTTCATACAAGGATAGTTTGCATAGTAACCGTCGTCAAATCCCTTGAATTCATCGATACAAAAAATGGTATCGCTGCCACAAATAAAACCGTCAATATTTTCATCAACAATGATATTTTCAAAATTGGCAGAAGTATACGTTTTTTTTGTTTTGCAGAATCGGGAGGAAAAAAAAGTATTAAATTTTTTCGCGTTTTCCCGAATAGCGGGAAGACTCAGCGTACACATCATTTTTGATTCCTCGTCAGTATCCCACATATGCTTTAAAGGATTCAAGGGGTCTTTGTCCTGTAATACATCAGGGCAATAGTCTATAAGAACGGCCTGCCATTTTTTATTTTTGCAGCCCAGCCGATCAACAGCCTGACATAAAGCCCATGACTGTAAAGCAGAGCCATAGTTTGTAAAATTACAATAAATGTTATAACTAACAATTCCGAAACGTTTCATGATAGTAAATCTCCTGATTTTTTAAATTGTGGTGTCATTGTAAAAACGTTATCATAATAACATAAAATCAGTAAAATAACAAGTTTGTGAGAAGATAGGTCTTTTCACAAATCCTGATGATGTATCTAAGCAGAAAGTATTTTCCAATGTATTTTAGAAAATATCAGGAAAAGTGGAGAAATGTCACATTTTTCCAAAAACTTCATTAAACAATGTTAAAGATTATTGTAAAATTAAAATATATATTAAAACTATTGTATTAGAGGAAACGAGATATGAAAATCTTTTAAAGGCTAATCCTGCAGCAAGAAGCAGGAAAATACAAAAGAGGAGGAAGCAATTTATGAACGCTACCATAAAAGGTGCCGTGATCGGTGCGATCATAACAGGAGTTCTGAGCATTGCGGGTACGGTGGCAGCTACGGCTATGGCGAAAGATCAGGGAGAACAGGAGACGATCAATCAATTAAATTCCCAAATAGCCAATGTAAACGGCGATAATAATACGGTGACGATAAACAGTGTCGACGATCTGATCAATGAGTATAAAGAACTTACGGCCGAGAACAAGCTGCTGGTTTCCCAAAATACAGAATATTCTAATGAATTGGAAGAAACAAAAAGCAGATTAGCGGAATACGAAAATCAGGCCGATTCCAAAGTACAGGAATTAGAGCAGCAGTTAAATGACAAACCGGATGTGCAGTTTAGAAATATAGGATTATCGATAGAAGGAGAAGACATTCCGATCAACGCGGTAGATTCGTCGGTAATCATCCATAACAGGACATATTATTCGGAAGAATTTATTAAGAGCCTGATCGGATCAGATACAAACCTGTCCGTTCAGGACGATAGGATGTATGTAGGGAAAATTATAAAAGAAAAATCCTATTTGTCGGACGAATGGGTGTTGGATAGCAGACATACCGTTTCTCTTAATAGTGTTACCGACTCATACGGAAATGTACACACTAATGCGTTGATTTTCGACGGTGGACAATGCTCTATAATATATAACCTGAATGGAGAATATTCTTTGCTTAAATGCAATATTGCGATTCGGGATAATGCAGATATGGAACGGACGGGTGTCTTGACGATCAAAGCGGATGATACGGTGGTTTATACCTCGCCGGTATTGACAAAGACGACGGCGCCTTTTAGTGAAACAGACATACCGATCAGTAATTGTTCTTTATTAACGATAGAATATAATGCGTCCAGTTCTTATAACGACTGCATTTTGGACGAAATCGTGATTTATAATTAATATTGCCAAGGAAAAGGGGATTGATGGGAATCCTCTTTTTAGCGTTCAGGCAAAAAAATAATATATGCAAATTGTAATACAGATAGCACATCATAATACGTCAGGAGGAAAGAAATGTTTAGGATACTACATTTATCAGATATACATATTGGCAGGACGTATAAAGAGCCGGAGAGCATTGCCTGTAAAATAGCGTCCGACATTGATCAAACCGGATTGGGGAGAATCCATTGCATCGTAGTTACGGGGGATATTTTTGACGGTCAGGCGGGAGTAAACGACTCCCTGATCGTTGCCGCAGTCGGTTTTTTTGAAACATTACTTGCGGAAATAAACAGCAATCAGGAAAAAGAACAGATCCAAAAAGAGGATGTGATTTTTATACCGGGAAATCATGATTTGATAAGAACGGATGATTTGGTCGGACGCTGGAGTAAATATCATGATTTCTTAGAAAAATTTTATGGCGGCATTCCGTCGTTTTATGATGAGAAAAATTATTCTTTGCTGAAAGAATATAAGGAACACAAAATAGCTTTTGTAGGCTTTAACTCGTGTGAAATTGAAAAGAGGAATCTTTTCGATGAGAACTATATTGATAAGTTTCAAAAGCATGTACAGGAGAGCAGTCTGGAAAAGTATGGAATAGATAAAAACAAGGTGATCGAAGTGCTGCAGTCTGAGGTAGCAAGCGAATATGACGACTATGGATACATACCGCTGGCACAGGTGTCTCCTTTAAGGCGTAAGGTTAAAAAACTGGACGATTATACGATAGTGGCATTGTTTCACCATCACTTTTACCTATTTCCGGAAGTGGCAAAAGAATATGGGGACAGCAGTTTGATCAGAAACTATACGGAGTTCATACAGCAGCTCCGGTACATGAATGTAAGCGTCGTTTTGCATGGGCATAAGCATTTTGCATTAGAGCGTCCGTTTATTATGGACGATTATTATGAATCTACGGAAAATATTATTGACGTGTTTGCGGGAGGATCGGTCGGGACCGACAGAAAGGAGGAACACACTTTTGGTATTTTAGATTTATATGAGAAGAAAGACGAAATAAAATTAAGGCACAGTAAATTTGTTTATAACGGTGAAAATCTGGCGCCTATAGTAAAAAAGCAAGTACCGCCGCAGAAGCTGAGAGGACGGGTGGTAAAATTATTGGAAATATTAAATGAATTAGATCCTGAAAAGTATGAAGCGTATGAAGAAGCGGCTGCGAAAGTATTTGGTTTTTATGATAGCTGTAACCGGATTATAACATGGGTCAGTGAAGCGATAACAGGATTTACAGAAATATATAAATATCTTGAAGAGGATTATAATTATATTCTGTTTCTTTTTTATGCGATTAATTATAGGCTCATTTCTTATACCAAAATAGTGGGAAAGGAAGAAACTGCCTATGAATTTGCGTCAAAAATATGGTCTGACTTTTATGATATGCATTTGAGCCAAACGGCTTTTACTGTCTCTAAAGAGGACTATCATAAGCTGTTTGTGGAGAAAGAGCTTAAAAAAGTAACTTCTTTTTGTGATCAGCTGTTAAACAGGATCGATAACAAAAAATCGCAGATCTATTTAGCATTTACTATGCTGGGATTCTTTTTTACGGATTTATATTTAGTATTAACGAAATATGCGGACGATTTTAAAGTAGACATCAAGCATAAAGTCAATATCAGGATTGAAGAAAACAAATTCCATGAAAATGTGCCGGCTCCGCGCATTGTGGTGAAATCAGATGCCGACAGACGCAGCGTGTACGTTGACCTGCTTTGTAATGAGGCGACGGCGCATAAAATGGCGGTTTTGTTTATCAAGGAATTTGATTTGCATAGGAATAAGTTTGAGGATTATTTTAAAGTCATAGGATTAAAGATGTATTATTTACTGCCCAGAATTGACAAGGACAGCATGAAGAATACGTTGGATAATTACAATTTCGAAGCATATATTCCCACATTGATACCGTTACTGACGGGAGATAATATTTATTCGTCCAAAGTGGTCTTTGCAAGAGAACTGATTCAAAATTCCATCGATGCGATATCTGTAAGAGAAGCGAAAGAAACAAAGGATTTTTCTAAAAAAATCTTAATAGAAATAAAAGTGGATGAAGGCGGAAAAAGGTATTTTAAGATCATAGACCATGGGACGGGAATGGACAGGTACAAAATTGAAAGGTATTTTACCAGTATCGGACGCAGTTTTTATTCCGGAGAAGAGTATGAGGATTTAAATATTAGTTATAAACCAATTAGTAATTTTGGGATTGGGTTTTTGTCTTCTTTTATGGTCTGCCGCGAAATTGACGTCAGGACGAAATATTATACAGACGGCTCAGAGGGACTTAAACTGCATATACCTAACTATGACGGCTGTTTTTTTATTGAATTGGATAAAGCGGCGAATGTAGGTACGGAACTCAAACTATACTTGGAGGATTCGGTTTCCAATAAAGAAATTGTTGATTATATTGGAAGAGTAATGCAGGATATCAAGTATCCGATAGAAATCGCCTATTTGAATGAAAAACATGCGGAAATCCAAACTGCTATTCCGGCCCATTCGATCAGACAACGGAGCAGTGAGGAAGAGTTTAAATTTTTTGTTCCTTTTTTGGAGAACGGAGAAATAGGGGAGGTTGATTATGTAAAGGATATTCTTAGTAATCAGTATATGGAGAAGTATGAATATGGATTGTTTATTCATAGAACCCAATATTTACGTCAAAAAAGTAAAAGTATTGTTTTAAATTCCGGGATCGCTGTGGAACGGGCGTCATTAAGGGAAATTTTCCGGGATAATTTTAGAAAAAACGAATTTAGATATAATCAATATGAAAATGATTGTTATAGTGACATCAGCGTGAATTTTCCCTCTAATTGGCTTCAATTAGACGTTGCGAGGGAAAAAATTACAGAACTGTCGGATGTTATTGATAAGGATCCTAACAGCAGATCCCGCGTGTTAGGAGTTAAGATCGCGGATAGCCTTTGCGGGCAGATATCCCAGTTTATCCGGTATTCGGAGAAAAGGAAAACAGAAATTCCTGCGATTTATTTACAGGATATCATATACTATGCAATCGGATTTTGCGGTATGCGCAAATCGGAAGAATTGTATACAAAATTATTAAAAATGAAATATGTATTTACAATAGAATTTTCAGATTCGGAAATCATTTATAAGATATTCAGGAACGGAGAAGAAGGGGAGAGGGTGAGGATATCTTATTGTGGTTCAGAATCGAAGAAAAACAGGGATAAGTGGCTGAACCGATTGAATATGTGGGAACGGGATAAAAGCCGGCCGTTTATGGAGAGGACTGAATATATATCAAGTGAAGATAGCCCAAGCAGGGAATTGATCCGGTTTTTTTATGAGATTGTGCAGCGGAGAGGACTTTATGTTAAAGATGAAGTCAGAGTCAGGCTGGACGAAATGATTAGAAATCTGCCTAAGGCATTGAGGGCGGAAGGCGCGGATAAGAGTATATTTAAATTCCTTACGATTTTACTTTTGGACGCGCCGGATACAACGATCTGCAGTTCAGATAAGAGAGTTTGGGCGATCGTACCTATTTTGGAAACGGTATTATTGCAGTATTTTTGTGTTGGCGCCGAAGAGACGCAAGAGCTGAGGATAACTTACAGAGAGTTGGAGGAAATCCTCCGTTTACCTGAAAAGGATAGAGCAGACGTGCATCGGACAGAAAGAAAATATGTCGAGAAATAGTGTATAGATGCGGAAATGATTTAGCGCTGTCAATTTTAAGCTGCAATAACTAAAATATGGTTAATGAAAGAGAGGGATCATTCCTATGTTGTTCCTGTTTACTTTGATCATGCCAATCCTATTTGCAATATCATCATTAGTTTTTTTGATAATAGCTAAAGTAAAAAAAGAAGGTAAACATAGTATCACAGCGGCGATATTTTCCGCACTTATGACACTTGTTACATTAGTAAATGTAGATGTCCCTGAGCCGTTTATTTTCCCGTTAGATAATGCAACACAGATTTATCAGGATGACGGAATGGGCGTTATGGTTTTTTTCGAAACCAATGGTTTGTTTAAAGTCTATTATTCAACGGATGGGACGAATCCTAAGGAAGGGAATCTATACCGGAATCCCATTTTTTTGACGGAAACTACAACTGTCTGCGCAGTAAATAAGTTTTTGTGGTGGTGGAGCGACATAGAAATAAGTTCTTATACTATCGAGAGTACTGACGATTATAACAAAGAAGAAACAGAATCTATAGCGGACGAACAAAATGTTGTCAAGAAAGAAAACGATCATTTCGATCATCTTGATCGTTTTGATAATAAGGCTGAACGGGAAAGTGAAGAAGAGAATACAGAATCGGCAATCGGTGATGATACGGCAGATGATTCTCAGCCCAGCATTGAATCGAATAGTGCCGGATCAAATAATATCAAAGAGTCTGAACCGCCGGTTGTGACTGAAACATCTTCAGAATCGGCGCCGCTCCCTGAGACGGAGCCGGTACAAGCACAGGAATCGGATCCAATAGAAAAATCAGAACAGGCGGATCGGCAGGATACCGAAACAGAAGTAATATATTCCATTACTTTAATGGATAAGAATGGAAAAGATTTAAGTAATAAAAAATTTTTGATAACGCAAGATAATGCGATTATTGCAGAAGTATATACGGATGAAACAAGCACATTTTACTTAGCGGGAAATGTCATAAAACAACCGGTAGATTGGAGAACGCTTTATGAATTGAAGCTATGCAAAGAGATATATAGTGAGAGCGGAGAAAGATTAACCGAATATGGTATCAGTAAATTTAATATAACAGAAACAGACTTTATCGTTTTATGCGACGCATATTTGGAATAAAATGTAAAATAAAAGCCGTTTTTGTAAAGGATTTGGGATTCCCAAAGGAAAGACCTTGACAGTGAATTGATTCTTGACGAGGTTGAAAGGGGACATTGTATTTTGAACAAGCATAAAGCGGATAGACCGGTATATACGGCATAAAATAGGTTTCTTTGGAGCGTTGGGACTTGGTGTTTTTTCCTTTGATGGGGATTATATTTAGCTGCTGAAATTTTGAATTTTAGTATCGTTACATTTATTTTTACAGAAAGCCTTGTTTAGACAAACTTTAGATGATATAATCATTAAGTAAAGTATCATATCCTGTGCAGAAAGAAATGATTTTTTATACAAAAGATAAAATGCATCGGATATGGTACTTTCGTTTTAATATGGCACTTCTTATCCGGATTTGTCTGCCTGCTAAAGCAGGCGGACAGGAGTCAGAATGGGAATGATCAGGCTGTTTATATGGGATTCGGCATAGTATCGTGTTAAATGTGCGGAAGAGAAGATAAGACTTTGTAGGGGATTTCAAAGTCTTATTTTCTATATAGATTTTTAAACTGAATCCGTGTAAATCCGAGAAATAAAGATCATAGTTTATGAGCCGGAGCTTTGACTATCTTATAAAAAAGTTGTAAAATATAACTTACAATTTTAAGGAATGTGCCAAATCGTGCAGAATTGAGGGAGATATGTCTAAAAAACAGATAGGCGGGGCTGCCGCCAATAAGAAGATAACTTCAAAGCATACTGAAAAGATCGTTGAAATGAGAAACTTTTTGAGCGGCCATAAGGGACAGCTTTTTCAATGTTTCCTTGCCCTGCTCATTTTTTTGTGCGGGACATACCGCTTGAAAGAGGTAGGGCAGCCGATCCTGTTTAATGATGAATTTGGATATTGGTCTGCAAGCTCATTTTTTCTTGGGATCGATTGGTCGTCGCTTACAAGCCATATTGCATATTATTCTTATGGTTATGGTATTTTGCTGGCACTGGTGCGGTGTGTCGGCCATCTGTTTATGCTGGATTGGCGGTTGCTGTATGAGGCCGCGGTAGTCTTGAATGCGCTTATGTTAGTGGGCAGCTTTTTTCTGGCATCCAAACTTAGCGAAAGATATTTCGATGCGTTTCATCCGGTCATAAGGGGCATTGTTTGCTTTGCTGCCGTAATCTATCCTAGCAATGTGATCTATGCACATATAACATGGACGGAAAATACGCTGACTTTTCTGTTCTGGATGTTTTTGTATCTACTGATGCGCTGTATAGACAAGCCTTCTGTAAAGAATCACATTGGATTTGCTTTTACGGCGTTTTATATATATACGGTACATCAAAGGGCGTTGTCGATTCTGATGGCGGGAATACTGATCATATTGTTTATGAGGTTTCTCAAGGTGGGGGCGTGGAAACATACGGCAGCGTTTTTTGGAACGATATATCTATGGACGCTGGTCCATTCTATGATAAAAGGAAAACTCCAGAACGATTTTTATCTGGGAAATGAGGCGGCGGATTTTAGGACGACGCTGGGCTTTGCACTAAATAGGAAGTCGGCGGTTTTTTTGGCGGCGGTTGTGGCGCTGCTTCTTTGCCTTTATCTGATTGATAAAGGCAGGACCAGACTGGCGCTGTGGTTTGTTGGCGGAGTTGCGCTTATAGGCGTGGTCTTTTTGATTTTTGGGGATATAGGCGGCGTTATGTTAGGAAACGGCGGCGAGGAACGGCTTTCGACGAATGACTTTTCGGGTCAATGGTATAAGATCAAAGGGATCTTTACGGTAAACGGTCTGTTAAGATTGGGAATCAGCATGGTCGGAAAGTGGTTTTACCTTGCGGCTGCCACCGGATTGATTATTTGTTTCGGCATGAAAGATCTGATCAAGCACGGATTCTGGATGGCCGTATATTCCATACAGACCCTGTGGAGAACAATAAAAACCTCCCAATGTGTTTTGGCAGAGGAAACAACGCAGACACAGGCGGCCGTAGAAGAACATAAACCGGAGTGCCCAAAAGATAAAAAAACGGATCCGGAAAACCGGAAAAAGAAAGCGGCGGCTTACATCAGCGCTCCTGAGAATATTTGGCGGCTCGGCGTGTTTTTTGCCTGTGCGGCGACTTTTATGGTGTGCGCTATTTATAAAGAAGGATTTTATAAAGTAGACGATTTGGTCAACGGCAGATATAATGAATATGTGATAGGAATTTTGCTGGTTATAAGTTTGGATAGTCTGTTAAAAGACAAAAAATGGCTGCGCACGGCGTGCATTTGTGTGGTATTGTATATCCTGTCAGGGATTTTGTGCCAGACTGCGTTTGACGAGATAGGACGGACGGACTTTGAACTCAGTCACAGCGTCATGTTTGGGCGCGTATTTTGGAACTGGGAGGTACCGGCAGGAAAGGTAAAAGAGATATCGGGATATGTTCTGCCGTTGGGAATATCCTTTTTGCTTATTGTAAAAGCAGGGAGCAGCAAATTTCCCAAAGCGGCTGCGGCAAGATTTGCAGTGGGGCTGCTGATCCCGATCGTGGCGTGGACTTATCTTTCAAGTTCGATCATCCATAACTATGTGGTGGCAAGAAATGAGAAACAAGCGGTGACGATGCCCACGATCTCGCTTTGGGTCAGTATGCTTGCGACAACGGAAAATGTGTATTATCTGGCGGATACTTATGATTACCGCTGGGCGGAAGGAATCCAGTTTATGATGCAGGACAGAAAATTGACCGTCACGGATACGGCGCATATTTCTTTTGATGAAGACGCCTTTTTCATTATGAGCGCAGAATATGCCGACAGTGAAGCGGTGCTTGAAAAATGCAGTGTGATCATAAAACCGGGCGCCTTGGTACTTGCCGTAAATAAGGAAGGAAAGATTATGGACCGGTGGAGGGCGTATGAGCCGTCAAGGGATTAGGAATTTATGAACAAAGATTACGGACTGCCCTTACTGACCGTAGTAGTACCGGTTTATAATGGCGGGGAACATATAGAAAATACAGTAAAAAATATATTAAATACGGACTATCCCCCCATAGAACTTTTACTGATAGACGACGGTTCCACGGACGATAGTTCTTTCCTGTGCCGAAAACTTGAAGCCTCGGATAAGAGACTGCGATACCTCAGACAGGAAAACGGAGGTATTGCTGCGGCAAGAAATAAAGGGCTGGAATCTGCGGCTGGAGAATATATCTGCTTTTGTGATCAGGACGATCTGGTAGAGCCGTTTATGTACAGGAAAGTAGTGGAGCATATGATAAAAGAAACGGCGCCTATGGGGATGTGCAGCACAGGACGCCTGATCGACGGAAAAAAAAGCGGATACGAGTTTCTGGAAGACAATTGCTATAGGCAGGAAGAAATTTTAGAGCAAGTACTTTATCCTTTCCTGTTCAGAGGATATGAGTATCCTTTTGTACGGAGTAATAATTATTTATATGGGACGATCTGGAAATGTGTATATAATAGGAAGTTTCTGATGCAAAACGGCATCAGGTTTAAATGCTTTGTAAATTTCGAGGATGACTGGCTGTTTGTATTGGAATCCCTCGTATGTACGGATACTCTTGTAACAAACAGCGATACCGGTTATTACTGGCGGGTCAGCAGTATTTCCGAGTCTCATAAAAAACGCTGTATACCGGATATTACAGAGCGATTTAAAAATTTGGACAACTATGTGGCGGCATGTTTGGAAAAAAGGATTAGAGAGAAAAGCATTTTACGGGAATATGGGAAGATTGCTCTATGCGGGCATTTTGAAGAAGGATATCGAAATGCGGCATATGCGGGAACCAAAGAGGAAAAAAGAAAGTGTGGGAAGGCATTGACAGAATACTTGTCAGATAACCGATATAAAGAACAGCTTGACGTTCTAAAAAATCTGAAGAAAAATGTGTTCCGCAGAAGATTTCTATATGGTTCTTTGAAATTTTTGGGGATAAGGGGAACATTTTTTATAAACAGGCTGCTTCTTTTTATAGAAGAAAGCGGCAGTAAGCTACAGTGGCTTGTGGCGCTGGAAAGAAAAGCGAAGAAGAAAGGTTAGGATACGGGGAATGAAACTGATCATTCAGATACCATGCTATAATGAGGCGGAAACGTTAGAGATCGCGCTTAACGACCTGCCGAAGCAAATTGACGGAATAGACGAAATCGAATATTTGATCATAAACGACGGCAGCAGTGACGATACGGAAAAAATAGCAAGGGAGTGGGGCGTCCAGCATGTAGTGCATTTTAAGAGAAATCTGGGGCTTGCCAGAGGTTTTTTGGCGGGGATAGACCTTGCGCTCAGAAACGGCGCGGACATTATTGTAAATACGGATGCGGATAATCAGTATTGTGCGGCGGATATAGAGAAGCTGGTGCAGCCTATTTTAAAAAAGCAGGCGGATATTGTGATCGGAGAAAGGCCGATCGATGATATCGAATCTTTTTCATGGCTGAAAAAGAGGCTGCAGCGTTTGGGCAGCCGGGCGGTACGGATCGCATCCAGAACGGATATTCCTGACGCGCCCAGCGGCTTTCGGGCATATAGTAAAAAAGCGGCCATGCGCATGAACGTACATAATGAATACACTTACACGTTAGAGACGATCGTACAGGCAGGAAGGAATAAGATGGCGATCACCTCCGTTCCGGTAAGGACGAATCCGGAACTGCGTAAATCCAAACTCATGAATTCCATTTTCGGTTATATCAAAAAATCGATCCTCACGATCATCCGTGCGGTCATTATGTATAAACCGCTGCAGTTTTTTACGACAATAGGCATGATCCTCCTTCTGATGGGAGGAGGGATCGGAATCCGTTTTTTATTCTTCTATTTCAAAGGGAACGGAAACGGACATATCCAGTCATTGATTCTCGCGACAATGCTGATCATTATCGGGTTCCAGACTTTTGTAACGGGGCTGCAGGCGGATATTATTTCGGCAAACAGAAAACTTTTGGAAGACATTCAGTTCCGTGTGAAAAAGCTGGAATTGGGGCTTCTGGATGCGGAAGGGGAAAAAAAGGAAGACGTGAAAGAAGAAAAAGGCCTGCAAGAAAAATAAAAACGGCCAAATATTGTGTGGTGGAAGAAAATAACACACAAAAGAATGTAAATTTTATAAAAAAATGCTTGCATTATGGAATGGAAAAGAGTATTCTAGGTAGGAGAGAAAATCTTAGATATTCATGTAGGAGGAGATTAAAATGAGAAAGCCAATAATTAAATTTATGGCAGGTACATTGGCAGCCGCGATGGTCGTTACAAGTCCGGTAACGGTTTTTGCCGGAAATGACGGATTCTTATCTCATATTTATAGTGCTGATAGTACTAGCAGTGACGAATCGGAACCGGATTCCCATACAAAAACCGGAACGAATTCGGTAACATTAGGAAACGGTGAACATGTACAAGTTACTTGGGACAAAGAGTGGGGAACCAAATCCATTTCCAACACAGGTACTTTGGATGACGTTAAAGTACCGTCAAAAGACTTAGTTGTAGATGATTATGTTCTTGGAGTAGAATTCGATCAGGATGAAATCAATGTAATTGCCGGCGGTGAGAAGAAAATCTTAAAGGCTTCGGTGTATACAAGTAATGGAAAAATCCTTTCCAGCGATAAATTAAAAGGAGTTCTTTCTTTCAGAAAGATCCAGTTCGCAGGAGAAGGTCAGGATCTTACATCCGCAAAAGTCGGGTATCACTATGATGCTACAGCAGGCGGTATGGGTGCGATTGCAAGAGATACGCTTGAAATCCGTGGTGAACACGGCGGCGCTTTTTGTATCGAGGCCAGATTGGATACCAATCAGGACGGCGAGTATGAATACACCAAGAGAATTCCGGTATTCGTAAAAGAATATTCTGCAGGTCTTGAGATCGAGAAGCCGGAAGAGTTGTTCTTAAAGAATACATACAAGCTGTCAGCTATCAGATATGGTAAAGACGGTAAGGTATCTGCTACCGCAAACGATACGATTACATGGACAGCATATATCGTAGATACGAGCAAGAATAACAAAGTTGGTAAAGCGACAAATTATTTAACGCTGAAAGAAGACGGTACTCTTGTTCTGAAAAAAGATTTGGATAAGATCAATAAAGACCATGAAATATGGGTACAGGCGGTCGGAGAAAAGGGCGCGACAGCAAAATTACAGATCAACGATGTAATTAAACAAGCAAAACCGGTTACTAAACTGGTTGACAAGGGATCCGAAAAACCCAGCGCAAAGAAAACGATTGGCTGGGGCAGAGAAAGGAATGCAACAGCAGATTTAGACGCATTTTGGGACGTAACGGTAGTTCCGGATCCGGCGGATACAACAGATCAGATTACATGGACGTCAAAGAATCCGCAGATTGCTACGGTTACTAATGTTGTAAAAAATGATGATGGCAGTATATCAGCCAAAATCGTTCCTTTCAAAGTTGGTAAGACGACTGTTACTGCACAGGCTGCCAGCGGTAAGAAAGTAACCTATACAGTAACGGTAAAAGCTCCTTTAACAAGCATTGATAAAGTTGTTAAAGCAGGAACGAATGAAAAAGAAGCAGAAATCTGGGTAGGTCAGACGATTCAGTTAGAGACAGTTTTAAATCCGATTCAGAGCACGGATAAAGTGAAGTATAAGGCAACGACGCTTGAGATAAACGGTACTGCAGTAAGCGGTAGAGACGCTAAGGCATTGGTTGCTGTTAACAACAAGGGCGTTGTAACTACTAAAGTAGTAAAGGATAGCGATAAGAAAGTAGTTGGCGGTAAGGTTAGGATTGAAGCAATAGGTAAAAATGTATCTGAGAATAAGGAAGTTACATCAGGAGACAATTCATTTATCTTAACGATAAAAGCTCCGGAAATTACCGATACAAAACTTACCGTAGCTTCTGCAAAGAGTGATGCACTTGGTACGTTTAAATATCCGAACAATAATAATAAGTCTAATGCAAACGACTCACTTTATGTAGGAAAAGATACAACTTATACGATTACTGGTGATAAGGCTAATAAAGAAGGTCAGGATCTTGTTAACTTAAGAAATGCATTATCATGGACATCTAATAAGTCAGGAATCGCAGCAGTGAACGGCGGAAAGACAGATGCATTGACATCCGGTAAAGCAACGGTTACGGCAAGCGCTGTAAATACTGCAGGAAAGAAGATCACTGCAAAAGTTAACGTTACTTCCAAACAGGCTGTAACAGCGCTTCAGTTAAATAAGACGGAGATTACGATTAATCCGACGACAAATGCAACAAAACCTGTTACGACGAGTGTGAAAGTAGCAAAACAGTTGCCTGCAAAATGTACGAAAGAGAATATTAAGTGGACGATCAAAGGTTACAATGCTGACGGTACTGAAGCGACTAACTTCTCCTTAAAGGCTGGAAGGGTTGAAGGAAAGGAAATTGGATCTGATCTTAAGAAAACCAATGTAACGATTCAGGCTAAAGATCCTAAAGTTGGTCAGTATGCTATTGTAACAGCAGAGGCAGATCATGGCGCTGTTGCAACGGCAACGGTACGAGTACTTGAAAAGACGACCAGTGTGAAATTTATTACAGATCCGGCTGATCTTAAGAGTACAGTAGTTAGGGCTGATCTTACAATTGCTCCGGGTGCTAAGTTTAATCATAACTTAAAGGATCTTGTTGCGGTTGTTACAGGCAGCGGTAGAAATCAGGTTGCTCACAGAGTGTTTGGTGAAACGGCAGAAGCAGGTTATGAATCAGTAACCTTTACAACAAACAAGAACGGCATTGTTACAATTGATGAAAACGGTGATGTTTATGGTATAAAAGCTGGTAAAGTAACGATTACGGCTAAGGCTCCGAGCGGAAAGAGCGCAAAAATTACAATTACTGTAAAATAATTGTTTTTGATCATTAGGTAAGATTGATAACAAAGCAATAAATAAAAATATCGCATTGGTGAAAGCCGATGCGATATTTTTATTGCGAAAACAGCTTAGCCGTGCTAAGCTTAGTTTGAGCAAAGAAACAATTCTAAGATTCTAAATTATCTTAACGGAAGCGCTTATCTTACTTCCGTATCGGTGCAGATCATAATATCTGCAAAACTCCTTGCTTAAATCAACCGAATAATTAGCAGGGAGGACGAAAAGACGGCTGCTTTAGTTGAAAACCTCCCTGACGTAAAGAAAGAGAGGGAATTTCATGAAAAAAGAAACGAGAGAATCCAATGTAGTACAAAAAACAGCGCGGCAAGAAGCAGCATATTTAACAGAAGGGAAGAATATTGATCCTTGGCTTTTCACGATAACGGAGGAATATCAGCTAAACTTAAGCGATTTTGCATTATTTCTTTCCGTTATGAAAGATCCAAGAGCCTATAGGGACGTATTGAGCATTATCTTGGAGGAGCCGGATTTGAAACTGGCCGATGTTAAAGTAGAGCAAGTCGTTTTAAATAAATCGGGAAAGCGAGCCATTCGTTTGGATGCATGGGCCTTGGATACGGATAACCGCCAGTTTGATATGGAAATGCAAAATAGCGCATCAAGCGATGATATACGGAAACGAGCGAGGTTCTATCAGGGGCTTTTGGATACGCCGGTATTAAAATCCGGCAGGGAAACGAGGTATAAGAACCTGCCGTCTACGACCATTATATTTATTACACAGGACGATATATTCGGCAAAGATCTGGCGAAATATACTTTTAGCGAATGGTGTGAAGAAATACCGGAAGTTCCGCTTGGGGACGGAACGAAGAAAATCTTCTTAAATATGGCAAGCAAGAATGGCGCCCCGGAACTTGTCAGCTTATTGCAATATATGAAAAATACTACGCTGGATAATGAGGAGATCGTGGTGAAAGACGAACGGCTGGTAGAGTTGGACAGAATTGTAAATGAAGTAAAACAATCAGAGGAATGGGAGGCGGTAAGGATGAATATTCTTGAGATTGGAATGGAACGAGGGAAAGAGATTGGAATAGAGCAGGGCAAAGAGATTGGGATAGAGCAGGGCAGAGAGATTGGGATAGAGCAAGGCAGAGAGATTGGGATAGAACAAGGTATCCGAGCTTTAGTAGAAACAAGTATGGAATTTGGAAATACTCAAAAAGAAACTTTGGAACGTATTATCACAAAGATGCAGATACCGCGGGAAAAAGCGGAAAAGTATGTAGAGAAATACTGGCATTGATTCATAGAAAAGCTCTTTGGGAGAGTAGGAGAAAAGGCAGCCTTAAGCTCTTTGGTTTAGTAACTGACTATTTTAAAAGAGGGCAGACCGGATGCTATAAATTTGCTTTTGGTAAATGTGGCAGGCAATATAACGATCCGGTCTGTCGGCTGCTTATCATTTATATATAAATTTGTGTTTTTATATTATTTCGGTTTTATATTATTTCGGTTTTATATTATTTTGGTTTTATATTATTTATCTATTCTTAGCTAGTTCTTTTTTAAATTCTTCTGGGCCGTAGAGAGCATTAGTTTAATACGGTTCAACTGGTTCACTTCGCTTGCTCCCGGATCGTAATCAATAGCGACGATATTGCTGAGAGGATATTGCTTACGCAGTTCTTTGATCACGCCTTTTCCTACAATGTGATTTGGCAGACAGGCAAAAGGCTGACAGCAGACGATATTAGGCACGCCTGCATGGATTAATTCTACCATTTCTCCGGTTAAAAACCATCCTTCGCCGGTCTGATTTCCGATGCTGACGATTGGTTTAGCATACTCCACGGTTTTATAAATACTGGTGGGAGGATCGAAATGCTTACTCTTCTTAAAAGCTTTCGCAGCGCCGCCCCGAAGTCTTTCGATTCCCCAAATGCCAAGCTTAGAGAGAGTAGCGGCTTTTTTCTTTGTTCCCAAATGTTCAGCCTTATAAATCTGGTTATAGAAGCAGTAGAGCATAAAGTCAATCAGATCGGGGCAGACTGCTTCTGCACCTTCCGATTCCAAAAGTTCAACCAGATAATTATTCGCCGCAGGTGCAAATTTGACAAGAATTTCGCCTACGATGCCGACGCGGGGCTTTTTTTCCTCAGTAATTGGAATTTCGTCAAAATCTTTTATAATCTGCCGGCACATTTTTTGAAAAGTGAAGAAATTCATATGTTTGGCGGATACAAAATCCTGACACTTTTTCAGCCATTTTTGATGCAGAGCTTCCACGCTTCCGGATTCTTTTTCATAAGGTCGCATACGGTAAATGCAGCGCATGAAAATGTCTCCGAAGACTGCGCCGTAAGCCGCCCGCATAAGCATATCCAGATTTACATGGAATCCCGGATTGGATTCGATGCCGGCAAGATTTAAGGAAATGACCGGAATCTGTTCCATGCCGGCCTTTTCCAAAGCACGACGGATAAATCCGACATAGTTGGTGGCACGGCAGCCGCCGCCGGTCTGAGTCATGATGATCGCCGTCCGGTTTAAGTCATACTGACCGGAAAGCAGGGCATCCATGATCTGACCGACTACCATGAGAGACGGATAGCAGGCGTCATTATTTACATATTTTAATCCCATGTCCACGGCCCGCTTGTTATCGTTTGGAAGTACGACAAAATGATAACCGCATGCACGGAAAGCAGGTTCCAAAATTTCAAAGTGGATCGGCGACATCTGGGGGCAGAGTATGGTATAGTCCTTGCGCATTTCTTCGGTAAATTGTACCTTAGTAATGGCGGAAGAACGGATCGTGCGGGGCGTTCCTTTCTGTTCTTTTACCCGCAGGGCGGAGAGCAGGGAACGGACACGGATCCTTGCAGCCCCGAGATTATTGACCTCGTCGATTTTAAGACAGGTATAAATCTTGTCGGAGTTGGAAAGAATATCATTAACTTGATCCGTTGTAACGGCATCCAGCCCGCAGCCAAAAGAGTTTAATTGTATCAGATCCAAATCTTCTCTTGTTTTTACGAAACTTGCGGCAGCGTAAAGTCTGGAATGGTACATCCACTGGTCGGAAACGATGAGCGGACGCTCAGGCGCGGCCAGATGGGAAACGGAGTCTTCTGTCAGTACGGCAATATCGTAGGAGTTGATCAGTTCGGGAATCCCATGATTGATCTCGGGATCGATATGGTAAGGGCGTCCCGCGAGGACGATGCCGCGTTTATGGTTCTCTTCCATCCATTTCAGAGCTTCTTCGCCTTTTTTCTGCATATCCAGTCTGGCTGCCGACATCTCATCCCAGCCTTTTTGGACGGCGGATCTGATCTCCGAGGCAGGAAGGTCTTGAAATTCCCTGATCAATGCGTCGCTTATCGTATCGACGCTTAAAAAGGACATAAAGGGATTACGGAAAACGACTTCACCCCGTCCGATTTCTTCTACGTTATTTTTGATATTTTCCGAATAAGAAGTAACGATCGGACAGTTATAATGGTTATTCGCTTCTTCAAATTCGTTCCGCTCATAAAAGAGGGCGGGATAGAAGATAAAATCCGGTTTCTGATTGATCAGCCATTGCACATGCCCGTGAGCAAGTTTTGCCGGATAACATTCCGATTCGCTTGGAATAGATTCAATGCCCAATTCATAAATTTTTCTTGTAGAGACCGGAGAGAGGACGACACGGTATCCAAGCTCTGTAAAAAAGGTATGCCAGAACGGATAATTCTCGTACATATTTAAAACTCTGGGAATCCCTACGCTGCCCCGTTTTGCTTCGTCTGCGGGCAAAGGCTCATAAGAAAAGAGTCTTTTCATCTTATATTCAAACAGATTCGGGAAACCGTTCTCGTTTTTCTGTTTCCCGAGGCCTCTTTCACAGCGGTTGCCGGATATATATTGGCGGCCTCCCGAAAATTTATTGATGGTCAGACGGCAATTATTAGTGCAGCCTTTACATTTTGCCATGCTTGTTTCGAACTGCAGAGCGTTGATCTTATCGATGGACAGCATGGAAGTCTGATAGGAGGGAGCGGCAAGAAAACGTTCTCTCGCGATCAGGGCAGCGCCGAAAGCGCCCATGATACCGGCAATATCGGGACGTATGGCTTCACAGCCTGCAATTTTTTCAAAGCTTCTAAGTACGGCATTGTTATAAAACGTACCGCCCTGAACAACAATGTTTTTGCCCAGTTCCGAAGCATCGGAGACCTTGATTACCTTAAATAGTGCATTTTTAATGACTGAATAAGCAAGCCCTGCGGAAATATCGGATACTTCTGCGCCCTCTTTCTGCGCCTGCTTCACTTTGGAATTCATAAATACCGTGCAGCGGGTACCCAGATCGATTGGATGAGCCGCAAACAGTGCGGCGGAGGCAAAATCCTCTACGCTGTAATTTAAGGACTTGGCAAAAGTTTCTATGAACGAACCGCAGCCGGAAGAGCAGGCTTCATTAAGCTGTACGCTGTCTACCGTCTGGTTTTTGATCTTGATGCATTTCATATCCTGACCGCCGATATCCAAAATACAGTCTACGTCAGGATTAAAGAAAGCAGCGGCATAATAATGGGCAACGGTTTCCACTTCGCCGTCGTCTAAAAGAAAAGCGGCCTTTTGCAGCGCTTCGCCGTAACCTGTAGAGCAGGAACGCACGATCTTTGCCCCTTCCGGTAAAATGGAGTAGATCTCTTTTAAAGAACGGATTGCCGTATTTAAAGGGCTGCCGTCATTATTACTGTAAAAAGAATAAAGCAAGGCGCCGTCTTCTCCGATCAACGCTATTTTGGTGGTAGTGCTGCCGGCATCAATACCGAGATAGCAGTTCCCTTTATAACTTGAAAGATCGCCGGTGGCCACATGATGCTGAGAGTGGCGCGTTTGGAAGGCGTCAAACTCTTCTTGTGAGGCGAACAAAGGTTCCATACGTTCTACTTCGAATTCCATTTTTATGTCGGAGGAAAGTTTGCCGACCATTTCTTCCATTGTATAAAAAACATCGTCTTTGGCGTTCAGGGCGGAGCCGATCGCTGCAAACAAGTGGGAATTGTCCGTATCAATAATGTGTTCTTCGTCTAATTTTAGCGTACGGATAAATGCCTGCTTCAATTCGGAGAGAAAATGGAGAGGCCCGCCGAGGAAAGCAACATGTCCCCGGATCGGTTTACCGCAGGCAAGTCCGCTGATCGTCTGATTAACGACCGCCTGAAAAATGGATGCGGACAGATCTTCTTTGGTAGCGCCCTCATTGATCAGGGGCTGAATATCCGTTTTTGCAAAAACGCCGCAGCGTGCCGCTATCGTGTAAAGCGAACGGTAATTTTTAGCGTATTCGTTAAGACCCGAAGCGTCTGTCTGGATCAGGGAAGCCATTTGGTCGATAAAGGAGCCTGTACCGCCGGCACAGATCCCGTTCATACGCTGTTCCACATTTCCGCCTTCGAAATAAATAATCTTGGCGTCTTCACCGCCAAGTTCAATAGCCACGTCCGTCTGCGGAGCCAGTTCTTTTAAAGAAGAGGCGACGGCAATGACTTCCTGTACAAAAGGAACTTTTAAATGGTTGGCAAGGGTAAGGCCGCCAGAGCCTGTGATCATTGGGTGCAGCGTAATATTCCCAAGCTGGCCGAGGGCTTTTTGTAAAAGAGAGGAAAGCGTCTCCCTTATGTTTGCAAAATGTCTTTCATAATCGCTGAATAAAATATTGCGACTTTCATTCAGGACTGCTATTTTAACGGTAGTTGAACCAATATCAATACCAAGTGTATAATGTTGTTGATTCATGTATAAATTCACACCTTTTCTACTATAATAATGTGTTTATAAGTTTTAATAAGCCACTTGACATTATACGACACGATCCGGCAAATTGCAACGTAAGTATTTGGAAGCGGGAAAAGTTTTTGATCCGGTTTTCATGCGCTAAATCTTAAATTTTTATAATATTGAATGAATTAAAAACGGGTTTATTTACTTTTTTTGGTATGGATGTTAGAATATATTCAATTGTTTGAAAGAGCATGACAAGAAATGTGGTATTTGGGCTGACGGAGGCCGCAAGGACGGACCGCGCCTGATAGTAAAGTGAAAGAAAAGGAGTTTTCTTGAAGTATGAGTAAATTCGAACGAAAATTTGGACGATATGCAATAAAAAATCTATCTTTGATGCTGATTATGTGTTATGCCTGCGGCTATCTGATCACAATCATATTTCCGGAGTTTTTGCAGTACCTTACTTTAGATCCTTATAAGATCCTGCATGGACAGATCTGGAGGCTGGTGACATGGATCATATATCCGCCCTCTAACAGCAATATCTTTTTTGTTTTGATTACGCTTTATTTTTATTATTCGCTGGGGACTACCTTAGAGCGTACATGGGGGGACTATAGGTATAATCTTTATATTTTTTCAGGGATGCTGTTTACGATCCTTGGAAGCTTTGTGCTAATGGGATATAGTTACCTCTTTCTGAAGCAGGGATCCTATTTTGTTGTTTCTGATTATATCTTTACCACGGAGTCTTATTTTCAGGCTATAGCCAATTGTTTTAGCACTTATTATGTCAATATGTCCATATTCCTTGCTTTTGCGGCTACGTTTCCCGACGTGCAGGTACTTTTGATGTTTATCGTTCCGGTAAAGGTAAAATGGATGGGGATTGTCTATGCAGCGCTGCTCTTGTATGAATTTTTAACTTATCCGGTATACTATAAGATCGTCATAGCAGCTTCTTTACTGAATTTTATCGTATTTTATATTACGTCGCGGAACCGGGTGCATCTTTCGCCGAAACAGATGAGACGCAGGCAGGAATTCAAACGTGAGACAAGAAGGAGCGCGGGGATCACAAAGCACAAATGCGCCATCTGTGGAAGAACCGAAGAGGACAGTCCGGATCTGGAATTCCGTTTCTGCTCCAAATGTGAAGGGAATTACGAATACTGTCAGAACCACTTATTCACGCACGAGCATGTGAAAAGGTAGGCAGAAATCATAAATATATATGAGGAAATAGAAAATATGGATAAAGAGATAGTATTTGCCAAAACGCTGCAGGAGGTTTTGCAGAAAGCGAAAGAGAATGGGAATTGTATCGGCAAAGAAGAAGTGGAGACGGCGTTTTCTTCACAGGCATTGACTGAGGAGCAGATGGAACTTATTTTCGATTATCTGCATAAGCATAAGATCGGCATCGGAGAGCCGGTAGATCCCGACGACTATCTGAAAGAGGAAGACAGGGATTATCTGGCCGATTATCTGAAAGAGCTGGAGGGGATCGCTCCCGCTTCGGAGGGGGAGAAAGAAGCCGTTACGATCTCGGCGATGGCAGGAGATAGGGATGCCCAAAAAAGACTGATAGAAATCTATATTCCTAAAGTAGTGGAAGTCGCGAAGCTGTACGCCGGACAGGGAGTTTTTGTTGAAGATCTGATCGGGGAAGGAAATCTGGCGGTGACGATCGGTGTGACACAGCTCGGCTGCTTGGAACATCAAAGCGAAGCGGAGGGAATGCTGGCCAAGCTTATGATGGATGCCATGGAAGAACATATTGCGGAGACTGCGGAAACGGATGAGTTGGATAAAAAGATCGTAGAAAAAGTAAACGGGATATCGGAAAAGGCAAAAGAACTTGCGCAAGACTTGAAACGTAAGGTGACGCCGAAGGAACTTTCGGAGGAGACAGGAATTGCGCTGGAGGACATTGTAGAAGCAGTCCGTATCAGCGGCCATAATATCGAGTTTATCGAGTAGCCAGAGATTGTCTGCATCATGTATGGAGAAGGTTCCGTAGGCTGCATATGTGGAAACAAGGGAAAAAGACAGGGGATTCATAGCTTTTGGGCGTTGGACGAAACGAAAGGAACGGAGATATCGATGAGCAGATTAACGGAAAAGACGGTTGCGTATCAGGATTTTAAATATGTGATGCAGGACACGGGGAATATTTATCTTGGGGCAAAATTTACTTACGAAGAGATTATGGACAGGGAAGACGTCAGTTTTAAAATAAAAGCGGTCATGGAGCATTATGTCCTTAAGGATATCGCCGTAGGTACCTCGCTGGAAAGCCATTTTTTTTATATGAAGCCGAAGGAGTTTGCGGCAAGGACTTATGAACAGCTTAAAGTGAAAGTAAAGGTAAGCGAATTAAAAACAGGAAAAAGGGCGGAAGAAAAGAGAAAAGCAACTTATACGGACAAAGTTTATAAGATTTGCGATTTTTTGGAACTGTCCGAAGAGGAAAAAAGGCAAAAGGGGATGATGATACAGGAAATCAGCATTTCCAAGTTAGCGCTGATGACCTTTTCAGTATAGAAAAATGGTGAATGGAAGGCTTCGCTTTTTTCGGCAGGATAGAAAATCCATACAAAGAAAATAATGAAGATAGGAGTATAAATGAAGATGAAAGTGGAAGAATTAACAAGTTATGAGATCATCGAAAGAAGGAGGATTGAGGATCTGAATTCGGAAAGCGTTCTTTTGCGGCATAAAAAAACAGGGGCAAGAGTGGCGCTGCTTTCCAATGACGATGAAAATAAAGTATTTTATATCGGGTTTCGCACGCCGCCGGAGGACAGTACGGGTGTGGCGCACATTCTGGAACATTCCGTACTCTGCGGATCAGAGCGGTTTCCATTAAAAGATCCTTTCGTGGAGCTTGTGAAAGGATCTTTAAATACGTTCTTGAACGCCATGACTTATCCGGACAAGACGGTATATCCACTGGCGAGCTGTAATGATACGGACTTTCAAAATCTTTGCCATGTTTATCTGGATGCGGTATTCCATCCCAATATCTATCAGGAAAAGAAAATCTTCATGCAGGAAGGCTGGCATTATGAAATGGAAACGGAGGAGGACGAGCTGACCATTAACGGGGTGGTTTATAATGAAATGAAGGGCGCGTTTTCTTCGCCGGATGATGTGCTGTACCGTCAGATCATGAATTCTCTTTATCCCGATAATACTTACAGTACGGAGTCGGGCGGAGATCCGAAAAACATTCCGGATCTTACTTATGAACAGTTTTTGGAATTTCACAGCCGTTATTATCATCCCAGCAACAGTTATATTTATCTTTACGGCAATATGGACATGGCGGAAAAATTGGATTTTATAGACAGAGAGTACCTGTCAAAATATGACCGGCTTGAAATCGATTCCACGGTCAGGATGCAGGAGCGTTTTACAACGAGAAACGACCTTGAGATCTCTTATCCGATCACGGAGGAGGAATCCGAAAAAGACAATACTTATCTGGCCTATAATATCATGCTGGGAGACAGTCTTGACAGGGAGCTTTCTATTGCTTTTAACGTATTGGATTACGCAGTCTGTTCCGCGCCGGGCGCGCCGCTAAAGCAGGCGTTGATTGATAAGGGGATCGGAAAAGACGTGTACAGTATGTATGAGGATGGGATCAGACAGCCTTATTTTTCCATTATTGCGAAGAATGCCAATCAGGAACAGAAGGAAGAATTTGTGCGTACCGTGGAAGAGGTCCTTGAAAAGATCGTAAAAGAGGGGCTGGATAAAAAAGCGGTTCGCGCGGGGCTGAACTTTTATGAATTTAAGTATAGGGAGGCGGATTACGGCTCCCACCCTAAAGGACTGATGTACGGCCTGCGGATGCTCGACAGCTGGCTTTATGACGATACCCTGCCGTTTGTCCATATTGAAGCCAACGCCGCTTATCAGGCGTTGAAGGAGAAAGTGGATACGGACTATTTTGAAGAACTGATCAGAAAAAGTTTTATGGAAAATCCCCATAAGGCGCTGCTTGTCTTAAAACCGGAAAAAGGGCTTGGCGCAAAAGAAGACGCGGCCTTGGCAAAGAAACTGGCGGATTATAAAGCTTCTCTGACAAAAGAGGAAATACAAAAGATTGTAGAAGATACCCATGCGCTGAAAGCTTATCAGGAAGAAGAGGAAAGCGAAGAAAATTTGGCGAAACTGCCGTTGCTTCAAAGGGGAGACCTAAAGAAGGAGGCGGAAAAACCTGTCAATGAAGTGAGAAGTGCGGAAGATACGACTATATTGTTCCACGATATTTTTACAAACGGAATCGGTTATCTGCGTCTGATCTTTGACCTTGGAAAGGTACCGGCGGATCTCTTTCCTTATGTGGGGATCTTTAAGTCGGTACTCGGACTGATGGATACGGAACATTACGGTTACGGCGATCTTTATAACGAAATGAATATCAGGACGGGCGGCATGGCGGTCGTGAGTAATATTTATACGGACAATCAGAATATCGACCGGTATAAAATGACGTTAGAGATCAAGGCTAAAGTTTTGTACGAAAATTTGGAATATGCTTTTTTATTGGCGCAGGAAATGATTCTGGGAACGAAATTCAGAGATGAGAAGAGACTGTCGGAGCTTTTATCCGAATTGGATTCCAAGAATCAGGCGGCGGTTTTAGGCGCAGGGCATTCCTATGCATCCGGCAGGGCGATGTCTTATCAGTCTCCGCAGGCGGCGGTATCTGAGACGCTCAATGGAATAGAATTTAACCGTTTGGTGGAGAAGCTGACTCTTTCTTTCGGGGAGGAAAAGGAAACGTTGTTCTGTAAACTGGAACAGCTTGCCGAATGTATTTTCCGTCCTGAGAATCTGATGGTGGATTATACGGCGGGAGAAGACGGATACGGGCCTCTCCCGGGGCTTGTAAAAGCGCTGAAAGAAAAGTTATTTACCTGTCCTGCAAAGACAGGTGCGTTCGTGCCGGAGCTTTCCGTAAAAAACGAAGGATTTACTTCTTCTTCACAGGTGCAGTATGTATGCCGTGCAGGCAACTACAGAAGGAAGGGCCTGCAGCCTACGGGCGCGCTGCGGGTATTGAAGGTCATGATGGGATATGAATATTTATGGCTCAATATCAGGGTAAAGGGCGGAGCTTACGGCTGTATGACGGGATTTGGCAGGACGGGGGACAGTTATTTTGTTTCTTACAGAGACCCTAATCTGGAAAATACGATAGAGGTCTTCGAACAGGCGGCGGAATATATTGAAAATTTCAAGGCGGACGAACGTACCATGACCCAGTTTGTCATAGGGGCCGTCAGCGATATGGATGTGCCGATGACGCCGGCCACAAAAGGAACGTTCTCTTTAGGCGCTTATCTGACAGGTCTGAGCTATGAGGATATGCAGAAGGAAAGGGACGAGCTTCTTTCAGCGCAGCCGGAAGACATCCGTGCCCTTGCCGCATATATCCGCGCTTTTATGGAAGACGACTGTCTGTGCGTGATTGGAAACGAAGAGAAGATCAAAGAGAGCAGGGAATTATTTGAGCATATTGAACCGCTGTTTCATTGACGGCGGATACAGGCGGAAGGGGGATATTTTGAACGAAAATTTTAAATCGGGTTTTGTCACATTGATCGGAAGACCGAATGTGGGAAAATCCACGTTGATGAATTGTCTGATCGGGCAGAAGATAGCGATTACTTCTAAAAAGCCGCAGACAACAAGAAACCGGATACAGACCGTTTATACGTCGGAGGAAGGACAGATCGTTTTTGTAGATACGCCGGGTATCCACAAGGCAAAGAATAAACTGGGCGATTATATGGTAAATATTGCGGAAAGAAGTTTAAAGGAAGTGGATGTGGTCCTGTGGCTGGTGGAGCCGACGACTTTTATCGGCGCGGGTGAGCGGCATATCATTGAGGAGTTAAAAAAAGTAAAAACGCCGGTTATTCTCGTGATCAATAAAACGGATACGGTAAAAAGGGAGGAAGTTCTTCTTTTTATCGATACTTACCGTAAAGAAATGGAGTTTGCTGAAATCGTACCCGTGTCGGCTTTGAAAGCGGATAATACGGATACGCTGATTGCCTGTATCATGAAATATCTGCCTTACGGCCCGGCGTTTTACGACGAGGATACTGTTACGGATCAGCCCCAAAGGCAGATCGTGGCGGAGCTGATCAGGGAAAAAGCGCTCAGATGTCTGGAAGAGGAAATTCCCCATGGAATCGCGGTCAGCATAGAAAGTATGAAATTTCGGAAAAAAATATGCGACATTGATGCAACGATCGTCTGTGAGAAGGAGTCCCATAAAGGGATCATCATTGGAAAACAGGGTGGTATGTTAAAAAAGATCGGCAGTCTGGCACGCCGGGAAATAGAAGATATGCTGGAAATCAAGGTAAACCTGCAGCTTTGGGTGAAGGTTAAGAAAGATTGGCGCGACAGTGATTTTTTGCTAAAAAATTTTGGTTACGACAAGAAAGAAATGGATATGTTTTAAAGTCGAAAACTGGAATAGAAATAAGAAAAAAGCAAACCCTAATAGGGCAAGGATATCTATTGGGGAGGTATAATGTGAAATTAAAATTTCACGATCCTGATTTGTATGCCTGCTGAAGCAGGCAGATGGGAGTTAGCGTGAAATTAAAATTTCACGATCCTGATTTATATACCTGCTGAAGCAGGCGGATGGGAGCTAGCGTGAAATTAAAAATTTCACGATCCTGATTTGTACGCCCGCTGAAGCGGGAAGATGGGAGTTAGGATGAAAGCATTAAATTACTGGCAGCATTTTACGGAAACGGGCAATCCGAAAGATTATCTTTCTTTTAAAGAAAAAGAGAGAGACGTGCAGGAAAAAACAACCGAAAGAGCGGAAGAATATGCAGGAAACGGTAAATCTAACGGGAATTGTGATAAAGACGGTGCCTATCGGGGATTTCGATAGGCGCGTTGTTTTGTTGACAAAAGAAAGAGGGAAGATATCTGCCTTTGCGAAAGGCGCAAGGAGGCCGAACAGCAGACTGCTGGCGGCAACGACCCCGTTCTGTTTCGGGGAGTTCAAGCTGTATGAAGGAAGGACTTCCTATAATATCATGGAGGCCTGCATATCTAATTACTTTGAAACACTGCGGGAGGATTTCGAAGCGGCTTATTATGGAATGTACTTTATGGAGATCGCGGATTATTATGCACGGGAAAATAATGATGAAAAAGAGATGTTAAAGCTTGTCTATCAGTCCCTGAGAGCGCTGCAGCATAAAGGGATTGATAACGAATTGATCCGTTACATATATGAGATCAAGGCGGTCGCCGTAAACGGAGAATATCCGGGGATTCCCACAGACAGGCAGTTTTCCGAGTCGGCGGTCTATGCGCTTCATTTTATTGAAACGTCGCAGATCGGCAAACTGTATACTTTTACCGTTACCAGAGAGGTCCTTTCGGAATTGAAATATACGGCAGGGAAACTGCGGGAGCGATTTATGAATCAAAAATTTAAAAGTCTGGAGGTTTTGGAAACAATACAAAAACCTTGTTGAAAAACCAAGGCAACTCGGATATAATAGATAGTTAAGTATGAAGAAAATTTAGGTGGGAATTGAAAATTTTCCACCTTCGAATTGGGAAAAAGATGCAGACTAAGGAGAGGCAGGTTGTATGAGAGGGCAGAGACTGAAAGCGGTTCTGGCAGTAGGGATATTGTGTATGGTTTTATGTGCCTGCGGCCGGGATTCCAATGTAACGAAAGAAACAACCGTAAAGGTCGGACAGGACGGGACGGTCACCAATACTATCATAGAAAATTTTGACGGCTCCCTTTATAGTGCGGATGATCTACAGAGCATGATGCTGAGCGAGGTATCGTCGTTTAATTCCGCCACGGGAGGAAAGAGCATCACGATCGACAAAGTGGAGGCGTCGGAGGGACAGATCGAGGTGGCCATGACCTATGCCAACGCTTCTGTTTACGAGGAATTTAACGAGAGAACTTTCTTCTACGGAACCATGAAAGAATTTTACGGTTCCGGCATCAAGACGGAAGGCATCGTGCTTCATACAAAAGACGACGAATCTTACGGAATGGAAGAACTCCTGAAAAAAGAGGATACCTGTATCCTTGTTTTGGAAAAATCAAAGACAGAAGGTTCGATCAGGATAGAAACGCCTTCCAAGATTTTATATGTCAGCGATAACGTGGAGTTTCTTTCGGGTAAAAGCGCAAGGGTTTCGGCGGACACGGAGGAACCGGCCTACCTGATCGTAAAGGGGGAAAAGTAAAGGAACTGGGAGATACGCAGGCAGACGGATAGGATGATAGAGACCGTAACAGATTTTGAAAGGAGTAGTTGATAAATGGAAAAGACAATGGAAAAGATTGTGGCGTTGGCAAAGGCGAGAGGATTTGTATATCCGGGATCGGAGATTTACGGAGGTCTTGCCAACACATGGGATTACGGTAATTTGGGAGTAGAGTTAAAAAATAATGTAAAAAAGGCATGGTGGCAGAAATTCGTCATGGAAAACCCTTATAATGTAGGCGTGGACTGCGCCATTTTGATGAATCCGCAAACATGGGTGGCATCCGGGCATTTGGGCGGTTTTTCCGATCCTTTGATGGATTGTAAAGAGTGCCACGAGCGTTTCCGTGCAGATAAGCTGATCGAAGACTTTGCTGAAGAAAAGGGAATGACTTTGGAAGAGTCGGTGGATGCATGGAGTCAGGAAAAAATGAAACAGTTCATTGAAGATAACAATATTCCCTGTCCTACATGCGGTAAGCATAATTTTACGGATATCAGACAGTTTAACCTTATGTTTAAGACTTTTCAGGGAGTGACGGAAGACGCGAAGAATACGGTCTATTTAAGACCGGAGACGGCGCAGGGTATTTTCGTGAACTTTAAAAACGTACAAAGGACTTCCCGTAAGAAGATTCCTTTCGGTATCGGGCAGATCGGTAAATCTTTCCGTAATGAGATCACGCCGGGCAACTTTACTTTCCGTACAAGAGAATTTGAGCAAATGGAACTTGAATTTTTCTGCGAGCCGGGAACGGATCTGGAGTGGTTCCAGTATTGGAGAGGATTCTGCAGGGACTGGCTGCTTTCTCTTGGCATGAAAGAAGAGGAGATGCGTTTAAGGGATCATTCTCCGGAAGAGCTTTGTTTCTATTCCAAAGGAACGACGGACATCGAATTTTTATTCCCCTTCGGCTGGGGTGAGCTTTGGGGAATCGCGGACAGGACGGATTATGACCTGACGCAGCATCAGAATACGTCCGGTGAGGATATGTCCTATTTTGATGATGAAAAGAAGGAGAAATATGTGCCTTATGTGATCGAACCTTCGCTCGGTGCGGACCGGGTTGTGCTCGCTTTCCTTTGCGCAGCTTATGATGAAGAAGAGATCGGAGAGGGAGACGTGCGTACCGTATTGCATTTCCATCCGGCGCTGGCACCCGTAAAGATCGGCGTACTGCCTCTTTCTAAAAAGTTAAACGAAGGCGCGGAAAAAATATTTACGCAGTTATCTAAGAAATATAACTGTGAATTTGACGACAGGGGAAATATTGGCAAAAGGTACCGCAGACAGGATGAGATCGGAACGCCGTTCTGTATTACATATGATTTTGATTCTGAAACGGACAACTGCGTAACGGTACGTTTCCGGGATTCTATGGAACAGGAGAGGATTTCCGTCGATAAACTGGAGGAATATTTTGCAGATAAATTTTCATTTTAAAGATCGTAAAATGGAAAACGAAAGTCATTTGAGGATAGAAAACGGATTGGATCCGATGGAAATGAAACTTGGAGGAAACTATCATGAAACCATATGGCGTAAATGAATTACGGAAAATGTATTTGGAGTTTTTTGAGAGTAAAGAGCATTTAAAGATGAAGAGCTTTTCTCTTGTGCCGCATAATGATAACAGTCTTTTGATCATCAATTCCGGTATGGCGCCGCTGAAGCCTTATTTTACCGGGCAGGAAATTCCGCCCAAAAGGCGGGTGACTACCTGCCAGAAATGCGTGCGTACCGGCGATATTGAAAATGTAGGGAAAACGGCAAGGCATCTTACTTTTTTTGAGATGCTCGGAAATTTTTCTTTTGGCGATTATTTTAAGCGGGATGCGATCAAGTGGAGCTGGGAGTTTTTAACGGAAATAATCGGTATGGATCCGGAAAGGCTCTATCCTTCCATTTATTGCGAGGATGATGAAGCTTATGAGATTTGGACGAAAGAAGTGGGAGTGCCGGAAGAGAAGATTACAAGGTTTTACCGTGACGAAACCGGCGCGTGCGATAATTTCTGGGAGCACGGAGCGGGTCCCTGCGGCCCTTGTTCCGAGATCTATTATGACAGAGGGCTGCAATACGGATGCGGAAAACCGGATTGTAAAGTAGGCTGCGACTGCGACCGTTTTATGGAAGTGTGGAATAACGTATTTACGCAGTTTGACGGCGACGGACACGGTAACTATACGGAACTTGCCCAAAAGAATATTGATACGGGTATGGGATTAGAGAGGCTTGCCGTTGTGGTACAGGATGTGGACAGCGTATTTGATATCGATACGATGAAAGCGATCCGCGACCGTATCTGCGAACTGGCGGCGGTAGCATATCAGGAAGAAGAGGCAAAAGACGTTTCCATCCGTCTGATCACGGATCATATCCGTTCTTCCACTTTTATGATTTCCGACGGTATTATGCCCTCTAACGAAGGCCGGGGGTATGTGCTTAGAAGGTTGATCCGCCGGGCGGCAAGACACGGGAGAAAGCTGGGGATTGAAGGCGAATTTCTTGCCAATCTGAGCGCTACGGTCATTGCGGAATGCAAGGACGGCTATCCGGAATTAGAGGAGAAAAAAGAGTTTATTTTTAATGTGCTCACACAGGAAGAGAATAAATTCAATAAGACGATCGATCAGGGACTTTCCATTTTGGAAGATATGGAAAGGGGGATGGAGAAAGAAGGCAAAAAGCAGTTATCCGGCGCAGATGCCTTTAAATTATACGATACTTACGGCTTTCCTTTGGATCTTACCATGGAAATTCTGGAAGAAAAAGGTTTTGGCGTAGACGAAAAAGGGTTTGACGCCGCCATGGAAGAGCAGAAAGAAACAGCCCGTAAGGCTCGGAAAGCGACCAATTATATGGGGGCGGACGTGACGGTATACGAATCTATCGACCCTTCCGTCACATCGGAATTTGTAGGTTATGACAGATTGGAGCATGTATCGAAGATTTCGGTGCTGACGACGGAAAGCGAGATCACGGATGCTTTAACGGATGGACAGACAGGTACGGTCATTGTGGAAGAAACGCCGTTTTATGCGACCATGGGCGGACAGTGCGCGGATACAGGTACGATTCTGACAGAGGCAGGAGAATTTGCGGTAGAGGATACCGTGAAGCTTTTGGGCGGTAAGGTAGGACATATCGGTAAGATGACAAGGGGAATGCTGAAAGCCGGCGATACCGCGACATTAAAGGCGGATGCGCAGAGAAGGGCAAATATCTGTAAAAACCACAGCGCTACCCACCTTCTGCAAAAAGCCCTGCGTACCGTACTCGGCAGTCATGTGGAACAGGCAGGTTCTTATGTGGACGGAGAAAGGCTGCGTTTTGACTTTAGTCATTTTTCGGCAATGACAAAGGAAGAGATCGATAAAGTGGAGCGGCTGGTGAATGAAAAGATCGTGGAGAATATGCCGGTCGTAACGGATATCTGCGATATTGAAGAAGCGAAAAAATCGGGCGCTATGGCGTTGTTTGGCGAAAAATACGGGGAAAAAGTCCGGGTTGTCAGGATGGGAGATTTTTCCATTGAACTTTGCGGCGGCACCCATGTAAGATCAACGGGAACTATCACGGCCTTTAAGATCGTGTCGGAAAGCGGCGTGGCAGCAGGAGTAAGAAGGATCGAAGCCCTGACGGGCGGAGGCGTATTCGCTTATTATGCAAAGTTGGAAGAAACCATGGAAAAAGCCGCAAAAGCAGTGAAGACAACGCCTGCCGGCCTGCTGGAAAAGATAGAGCATTTAACGGCGGAATTGAAAAAACTGCAGAGTGAAAATGAATCTTTAAAAAGTAAGGCCGCGAAAGAAGCCTTAGGAGACGTTTTGGATAAAGTTACGGAGGTAAAGGGTGTGAAACTGCTTGCTGCCAGCGTGTCCGGTGTGGATATGAACGGTCTGCGGGATCTGGGCGATCAGTTGAGGGACAAACTGGGAGAAGGCGTGGTCGTACTTGCATCGGATATAGAGGGCAAAGTCAATCTGATTGCCATGGCGACTGAAACGGCCATGCAGAAGGGCGCTCATGCAGGAAATCTGATCAAAGGTATCGCCGGCTTTGTCGGAGGCGGAGGCGGAGGCCGTCCGAATATGGCGCAGGCAGGAGGTAAAAATCCTGCGGGAATACCAGAGGCGGTAAAGGAAACGGCCCATGTTTTGGAGGCTCAGTTATCTTAAAACTTAAGAAACTTAAGAAACATTTTTCAAAAAATAGTTGACGGATAGGGTTTTTGTGATATAATATAAATTGTGCAGATGGGTATCCGTATCAGTATGCATAAAATTAACCCAATCAGTCGAGTAACTTCGCGGGACTGAAGGGAGGTCAGGTGTGATATGTCAAACGTAATCGTAAAAGAGAATGAGACTTTAGACAGCGCTTTACGTCGTTTCAAGAGAAGCTGCGCAAAAGCCGGTATCCAGCAGGAGATCCGCAAAAGAGAGCATTACGAGAAGCCTAGCGTAAAACGTAAGAAGAAATCTGAAGCAGCAAGAAAACGTAAATATAACTAATTGTGTGACAAGTCTCTGACCCTGACGGTGAGAGACTTTGTTATTATGAGACAGTCGGTAAGCGGCAAAAGAGGATGGGAGATAAACATGTGGACAAGGGAGATCTTGGGTACGGATGTATATCATCTTGTATCGGCATTTATTGTATATAGTATATTAGGGTGGTTTGTAGAATCTATTTATATGTCTTTCTGTAATAGGAAATTAACCAACAGAGGGTTTGCAAAAGGGCCGTTTTGTCCGATCTATGGTTTCGGAGGCGTGCTGGGATATTTGATACTTCATCCTTTACATAACAATGTAGTCGCGCTTTATCTTACCGGTGCTTTTTTGGCTACGGCATTTGAATTTCTGGTCGGGAAACTAATGATCAGGACGTTAGGGGAATTATGGTGGGACTATAATAACAAACCTTTTAATTATAAAGGGATCATTTGTCTGGAGAGCACGGTCGCCTGGGGATTTTATGCAGTGATCATCATTACTTTCCTGCATGGAAAGATCATTGGATTTATTGACTGGTATAATCCTACTTTCGGGATTATTGTCTGCCGGATCATATTGCTGCTCGTGGCAATCGATTATTGTATGCAGCTCTATAAAGTGCTTCATGTACAGATCAAAGCGCAGAGAGAAAAATTGATTGACAAATATCAGACTTTTAAGGCAAGATGGTATTAACGATACAGGCATGGAGAAGGATATATAAGGAACGGAATGCGGACCGTTCCTTATTTTTGTGGAAAAACCGTATATATTTGGAAAGAAAAACATATTTATTAGGTAAAGAGTGTATAAAAGGGGCAAAAATTTGGGAAAGGGATTTTTAAAAAAATGTGCGGCAGGTTTTCTGGCGGTCGTATTATTTGTGCAGTGCGGTCTGTACACACAGGCGGCGCAGGTAAACATCGACGCGCCTTCTGCAATTTTAATAGAAGCCTCTACAGGAAAAGTAGTTTTTGAGCAGGATGCGGATTCCAAGCGCAGTCCTGCAAGTATCACAAAGATCATGACGCTTCTTCTTATTTTTGAAACGTTGGAAGACGGAAAGATCAAATTGTCAGACGACGTTATGACGAGCGCATATGCCAAATCCATGGGCGGTTCTCAAGTATTTTTAGAGGAGGGAGAGACGCAGACTTTGGATACTATGATAAAATGTATTGCGGTAGCTTCCGGAAATGACGCCAGTGTGGCAGTTGCGGAACATATTGCCGGAAGCGAAGCGGAATTTGTGGAAAAAATGAATGCCAAGGCGAAAGAACTGGGCATGAATAATACGCATTTTGTGGATTGCTGCGGTCTTACGGATTCCGACGACCATTATACTACGGCGAGAGACGTTGCCATTATGTCAAGGGAACTTACGACCAGATATCCGCAGATCTTTGATTATACCCAGATCTGGATGGAAGATATCACCCATGTGACTGCGCAGGGAAGTTCCGTTTTTACGCTTTCCAGCACCAATAAGCTGCTTCGTCAATATGAGTGGGCGACGGGGCTGAAGACCGGTTCTACCAGTAAGGCAAAATTTTGTCTTTCCGCTACGGCGTCCAAAGACGGAGTAGATCTGATCGCAGTGGTTATGGCGGCTCCGGATCCAAAAGCGCGTTTTCAGGACGCGGTCACGCTTTTGAACTGCGGGTTCAATGTCTGCAATATTTTTGTGGATAAGAATGAGACGGCGGTAGGAAATATGGAGGTCAGAGGCGGCGTGGAAAAGAGCGTACCCCTCTGTTATGAAGGGGAATTCAGATTTGTGGATATTGACGGAAACGATTTAGGGAAGATCGAAAAGATCGTCCATCTTCCGGAGTATGTCCAAGCGCCTGTTTCAAAGGGGCAGGTCGCAGGTGAGGCGGTGTATTTTCTGAACGGAAAAGCGGTTGGAAGTGTGCCGATCCTTTTTGACGGGGAAGTGGAAAAGGCGAAATATATAGATTACTTAAAAGAAGGATTATTGTATTTCCTTTTATAGAGGATGATTTTGTGGTATACTATAACGGTTAGGTCCGGCGGCAGGAAAAGGCCGGGCCGTTACGGATGGAATGAGGGAACTGCATGACGGGAATGATTGTTGGGATCGTGTCGGTCTGTCTGCTGCTTACGGGATGTATGATCTACGATACCCATCGTTTTGTGACGGTGGAGACTACGATACGGTCGGAAAAAATAAAAAAAGAAGTCACGGCGGTGGTACTGTCGGATATGCATAACAAGTGTTATGGAAAAGGAAACGTTAAGCTTCTTAAGAAAATAGACGAGATACGGCCGGATATGATTTTCATTGCAGGGGATATGCTGAATGCAAAACCGGGAGCGGATTTTTCCGATACCGTGGCTTTTTTACGGAAACTTGCTTTAAAATACAGACTGCTTTACGGAATCGGTAATCATGAGCACAGGATCTGTCTGTATCCTGATGTTTATGGGAACATGAACGAAGCGTATTGGGGGGCTCTTCAAGAGGAAAATATTATAAAACTGGAGAACCGGAAGATAGAGTTTGCGAGGGAAGGGATCGGCGTATACGGCGTTCAGATAGGCAGGGAATTTTATAAACGGTTTAAGATCCGCGACATGGAGACGTCTTATCTGAAAAAGCTTTTGGGCGAACCGGAGGATAAGTATTTTAACATACTGATCGCCCACAATCCCGATTATTTTGAAACCTACGCGGCATGGGGGGCGGATCTGGTGCTTTCCGGCCATGTACACGGAGGGATCGTAAGGCTGCCGTTCCTTGGCGGCGTCCTTTCTCCGGCGTGCCGCCTGTTCCCCAAATATGACGGTGGGATCTTTAAAGAAAAAAACAGTATGATGATATTGAGCAGGGGTCTGGGATCCCATACCATCCCGATACGCCTGTTTAATCCGGGAGAGCTTCATGTGCTGCATCTTGGCTCCGGAAACGGAGGAGAGGCAATAATAAATAGAAATAAATAATCAGGATAATCTCAGGAATAATGTCGTGAGTACTTGAAATTATTGCTATTTATTAGTAAAATTAATGGTATGCCTGTTTAGGGTTTGGTAAGAATGGAGGTTTCTATGGCGATTCCGGTGAAATTGGAGGTATTTGAAGGACCGTTGGATCTGCTTTTACATCTGATTGATAAGAACAAAGTGGATATTTATGATATTCCGATCGTGGAGATCACGGAGCAGTATTTAGACTATATCAAACAGATGGAAACAGAAGATATGAACGTGATGAGCGAGTTTCTCGTTATGGCGGCGACATTGCTCGATATCAAGTGCAGGATGCTTCTGCCCAAAGAAGTAAATGAAGAAGGGGAAGAGGAAGATCCAAGGGCGGAACTGGTACAAAAGCTGTTGGAATACAAAATGTATAAATATATGTCTTTTGAATTAAAGGACAAGCAGGTGGACGCGGAGAAAGCATTTTACAGAGAACAGGCGCTGCCCAAAGAGATAGAAGAGTACCGGCCGCCTATCGATTATGAGGAACTGATCGGAGACATGACGTTGAATAAGCTTCATGAGATCTTTAAATCTATTGTGAAGAAGCAGACGGATAAGATCGATCCTGTCAGAAGTACGTTTGGGAAGATTGAAAAGGATGAGATCGATATGGATGAAAAAGCGTTGTTTGTGGAGGCTTATATCAAAGAACACAGGACATGCAGCTTCAGAAAGCTGTTAGAGAAACAGCATAGTAAAATGGAAGTCATCGTAACCTTTTTAGTGATCTTGGAGCTGATGAAGATAGGAAAGATCAATATTGTGCAGGAAAACATTTTTGACGATATCAGGATCAGCATGAGAATGCAGGGACAGGCATAGGGAAAAGAATGGAGGATTAGTTTGGAGAATAAAAAGGCAGAAGCGGTCATGGAAGCGATCCTTTTTACGATGGGCGATTCGGTTGAAATAGACAAGCTGGCGGCTGTGATTGAGAAAGACGTTAAGACGACAAAAAAAATATTGTCGGAAATGAAAGAAAAGTATGAAGAAGAAGAGCGGGGTCTCTCTCTGATCGAGTTGGACGGGAGCGTGCAGCTCTGTACAAAGAACGATATGTATGAATATCTCATTAAGATCGCAAAGGCGCCGCGTAAACTGACGCTTACGGATACTCTTTTGGAGACGCTGTCCATCGTGGCTTATAAGCAGCCGGTAACAAGGCTCGATATTGAGCGCGTCAGGGGGGTAAGCTGTGACCATGCGGTAAACCGTCTGATCGAATTTGACCTGATCAAAGAGGTAGGGCGTTTGGACGCGCCCGGAAGGCCTCTTTTGTTCGGAACGACGGAACAGTTTTTGCGCAGTTTCGGCCTGCAGTCGTTAGAAGAGCTGCCGGAGCTAAATCCGGTGCAGCTGGAAGAGTTTAAGCATCAAGCGGAAGAGGAAGTGGAATTGCAGCTTGATATATAAACGAGGAGCGATTGTTTGAAAGATGTCAGGGAACAATAAGAGTAGGGAAGACTGAAGGATAAATAAGGACAAAGAAGGGAAAGAGAACACGGGAATGAAAAAGGTATTGATTATAGGAGCCGGGCCTGCGGGCCTGACGGCGGCTTATGAATTACTGAGTAAGGCAAAGGAAGACTATGAAGTGACCGTATTGGAAGAAAGCGGGGATATGGGCGGCATTTCCAAGACCGTCAATTATAAGGGGAACCGGATGGATATGGGCGGCCACCGTTTCTTTTCCAAAGTGCCGGAAGTAAATAGCTGGTGGGAGTCCATGCTGCCGATGCAGGGAGCGCCGTCTTGGGACGATATCAAGTTAGAACGTCAGATCCCTTTGGCGGCGGGAGGACCTAATCCTGAAAAGTCGGATCGGGTCATGCTGCATAGAAACCGTGTATCCCGTATTTTTTTTGAAAGCAAATTTTTCGATTATCCGATCCAGTTAAAACCGGAGCTGTTTATTAATATGGGATTTGTGAATACCGTACAGGCGATATTCAGTTATTTGGGCAGTGTGATCCATAAACGGGAGGAAAAGTCGTTGGAGGACTTTTACATTAACCGTTTCGGGAAGAAACTGTACTCCATGTTCTTTGAAACTTATACGGAAAATCTGTGGGGACGTCATCCAAGCGGAATCGATCCGAGTTGGGGCGCGCAGCGCGCCAAAGGCCTTTCCGTCATGGCTATCGTTAAGGATGTATTTGCCAAGATGCTGCCGAAAAAGAAAAACCGCCATGTGGAAACTTCTCTGATAGAATCTTTCAGCTATCCCAAGCTGGGACCCGGACAGCTTTGGGATGTGACGGCTTCGGAGATTGAAAAGCTGGGCGGGACTATCTTAAGAAACGCTAAAGTGGTAGGGATCCGAAAAAATGAAGATCAGGTCATTACAAGTCTGCAGTATGAGCAGGCCGGCGAGAGGAAAGAGGTGGAAGGAGATATCGTTATCTCATCCATGCCGATCAAGGATCTGATTGCCGGAATGAACGACGTCCCGGCGGAACCTGCCCGCATTGCCAAAGGACTTCCTTATCGGGATTACAGGACATTGGGCGTGCTGGTTCCGAAATTGAATCTGAAAAACAAGACAAAGATAAAGACGATCGGAAATATTGTACCGGATAACTGGGTGTATGTACACGACCGGACAGTAAAGATGGGGCGTTTTCAGATCTATAATAATTGGTCGCCCTATATGATCAGAGATTTGGAGCATACGGTCTGGGTAGGATTGGAATATTTTTGTAATGAAGGCGATGAGTTCTGGAATTTGTCCGACGAGCAGTTTACAAAGCTTGGCATTTCGGAAATGGTGAAAATGGGGCTGATCGACAATCAGGAACAAGTGATGGATTCCCATGCGGAAAGGGTAAAAAAAGCATATCCGGCTTATTTTGATACTTATGAAGAGATCGATACGCTGGTCGATTATCTGAATACCATTGACAACTTATACTGCGTAGGGCGTAACGGCCAGCATAGATACAATAATATTGACCATTCCATGGTGACTTCTTTTGAAACGGTCAAAAATATTTTAAGCGGAAAGAAAGACAAGTCCAATATATGGAACGTAAATACGGAAAAAGAGTATCATGAAGAAGGGGCTGCCGGGAAATAGATCTGAAATTTTCCGGCAAATAAAAAAGGGGCTGAAACCGGCATACAACCGGCAGCCCTTTTTTATTGTAGCTGACAACAGGCTTTTTTATAGAATCTGCCGTTATCGCTTTCATAGGCGCCGCATTATCTTTTAAACATGGATTGTCTGGCGCCGTGGAGATTTTCGTTATTTTTTAAAATGTCGTTGACAGCGTCCATGCGCAGGCCCGCATCAATAAAGTCGCAATGCTTACAGAAGGGATAGTTCTGTCTGCCGTTTTTTATCTGGGCGCGCAGCTCCTGATATTTGAGGCTGTTCCATGCGTCTTTTACGGACATTTCATGCAGGTCGCCGAAATCCGTTACTTCAAAATTGTCGCAGCAGCAGATTCCCAATTTGCCGTTTGGCATGATCCACATATCGGTAAAGGGCATAAGGCAGGTTTCTTTGATCAATTTTTCTGTCGCCTGTTTGTTTGGGGCAGATCCTGCGCGGTTTGTAAGCACCTCTTTTAAATAACGCATCTGAATCAAAATATCCACGTCCTTAAATTCTTCAGGATGGGACTTTACATAATCATATACTTCTTTTACATTTTCATGGAGCTTCATATCCAAACAGTAGTTATTGATAATGAGCTGGTTGACATAAGGAGTAATTGCTTTTGTTTTTTCGATATCCAATAAAAGGCCGTTGGTGGACATAAAGATAAAAGCGTTCGGTAATTGTTCTCTCGCATATTTATGGAGTTCTACGATCCTTGTGTCAAGCCACGGCTCATTGTTTCCGTAAAGCGTCAGATGTCCCCTGTAATCCCAGTCGCGCAGTTGGTCGATGATACTGTAGTAAAGCTCGTCCTCCATACGCTTGTAAGGGCGCTTTTCCGCATTTTTATTGGCCGTGCAGAATTCACAGGTGGAATTGCAGCGGTTGATCGTTTCTAAATTAATAACGTTTGGTTTTGGTATTTCTTTGTTCTGCAGAAAATAATCGATATATTTTTTCTGCGATTTCCTACGGGTAATGAATTGTAATTTCAAATAACCGGCGCTGGATAGGCGGGGGAGGTATTTTCTTGCATTCCATCCCAGCCTGCCAGCAAAGTTATGGATTCTGATTGGCATAAATAAGTCCTCATTTCTGCGCTTTTTGGCATAGTGTTTTTAAGGCAGTCCCTTAAATAAATGTATCATATCATTTTACTATGATATTGTCAATGAAAGCGGTTGGCAAATGCGCCCCGACGCTCTGAATACCTTTTAGTCCGCATGGTATACATATATATGGTAAGGAGAGCTTTCTTCCGTGTAAGCGCCGGCAAGGGAAAGGGCGAGAGCGTCCGCGTTGGACAGCTCAAAACGGGAGAAAAGATAAACGCCGCCCAAAGCCTTAAAGGCTTCGGCATCTATATAAAGATTGGAATCCGGCAGGGTCAGGTTTTTCGAGGGCAGATAAGAATTTTGGTCGAAACCGGGGAACAGATATGCCCTTGCGCCCCATGTGTCGAAGTAACTTTGGTAGTAAGCGCTTTTTTCGAGTGCAGGCGCGATGACTTTGCGGAAGTTTTCTTTATATTCTAAAGAGTACATGCCGAGATAGCCGTCTAAAGTGGAAATGCCGTTATAAGTAAGGATTCCGGGATGAAAACCGTAGGCAGCGGCATATTCCCCGTTATAATCAATATCATCTTTTATTAGAGTGAACAGATCTTCCGAATAAAATTCATGATAATTCAACATGTCCACGGGTTTTTGCTTTACAAAACGGTAAACATTATAATAACATGTGTAATAAAAATCGTTGTAGTTGGCAGGCACAAAAACGACAGCAAGCAGGGCGAGTACGGAAAGGAAGATACCGGCCCGCTGATATCTTTTTGTTTCCGTGCGCAGTCCTTTGTCATACAGCCGCTTGATAATGAGGAATAAAAGCGTATACCAAAGGAAAGGATTGAAAAATATGGTGCGGTAGTATTGGAAACCTTCCAAGGGAGGGAGGAGCGCAGCGATCAGATCCCGCAGCGGCTTAAAATAATAGAGCCCGTAGATCACGCTGTTAAAAACAATGAACAGGAAAAGAAGATTAAAAATATCGGAAGTTATTTTTTTGAATTCTTTCCGTTTGATATAAAGGACGTTTTGAAACAGCAGATAAAAGATCACAAGGGGAAGTACTACATATTTATGGGAATCTCCGGCATGGAACGTACTGTTGATAAAGCCCTCCCATATGGTGCCCGCAATTTCTGTCAGGTTCAGGTCGCCCATGTCCATAGCGCTTCTGATCGTAACCGTGTCGCTAAAGAGCATGGAAGAAAACAGACGGTATTCTAAAAGGGCATATCCGATAAATAACACAGGGATGGAAATGAGCAGCCCGGTATTCGGCTTTTTCTTCCGTATCCAGTCTCCGATGGTGAACAGGACGAGATAGCCTAAAATGAAAAATCCAAAATAAGAAAAGTATGAAATAACGGGATAAAAAAACAGAAGAATAAAATAACATACGTTTTTACCATGGTAGATTTTACGCAACAGGAAAACAACAAGGGGGATGGAGGCAAAAGCAAGGCCATATGTGGGAAAAACCGGCAGAATCCCGTAAAGCATTCCAAACAGCAGGACAAAAGGCTTATAGGTCCTGTAATCCGGCAGAATGTCTTTTGCCAGCAGGGATACGGAAACCATAGAAACGGCAATGCTTAAGAAATAACCTGCGATATAGGCATAGTAAGCAGGAAGGAAAGCAAAGAGCAGGTTGTAAAGATAAAATTCCGAACCGAAGTCGTTTCTGGTCACGCCGCCTAAGATCGGCAGAATTTCGCCTTGCGTAAAGAAACTGCCGGAGAGCTTTAACATTCTAAGGTGGGGGATGAACAGATCCAGATTGTCGTGGACAGTGATATAACTTTTATCACCCAGACCCAAAAAGACGGCGGCTTGAGAAAAAAGCAGCCCGGTTATTAGGATCAGATACCAGTATTTACAGATTTTGTTTACAAATTTTTTCACGGATATATTCTCCAATCTAAACATATTAAGTGTTATTTAACAGCGCCGTTTTGAAGAAACAGGAGTTTTCTGCCTCTTTATCCTCTTTTTTGGCGTTTTATATAGTTTATATAATAAAGAAGACTTATAATATCATACAATAGATGACATACAGAATCAAGGACGACAGGCCGGAGGGTGATTGTCTTTGTCCAAGAGGGGCAAAACAGGCATAAAAAGAGTGAAAAGAAAGTATAATGAAACTGAAGCAGCGGGAAGGCAGCGTATATAACCATGAGAAAAATCATATTGACTGTTATTCTGGCATCTATTTTCCTTGTATCCCATCCGGCGTTTTTATTACATAGTTTTGCACAGGAAAACGAAAATACACAAGTGAAGCTGGAGCTTTACGCACAGTCGGCAGTACTGATGGATGCGGATTCCGGCAGGATCCTTTACGGGAAAAACGAAGATCAGATCATGCCTATGGCGAGCACTACCAAGATCATGACCTGTATTGTGGCGCTGGAAAATGCCAATACGGACGATTTTGTTAAGGTATCTTCGTATGCGGCAAGGATGCCCAAAGTAAAGCTGACGGTTCAGGAAGGCGAATACTACAGACTGGGGGATCTGCTGTATTCTTTGATGCTGGAATCCCATAACGATTCGGCCGTTGCCATTGCGGAACATGTGGGCGGCAGCGTGGAGGGGTTCGCCAAAATGATGAACCAGAAGGCAAGGGATCTTGGATGCTTTGACACATATTTTATTACGCCTAACGGTTTGGACGCGGTAGTAGGGGAAAACGAACGGTTCCATTCCACAACGGCGGCGGATCTGGCAAGGATCATGTCCTACTGTATCGGAGTTTCCGGGAAAAAAGAGGAATTTCTTGAGATCACAAGGACTCCTTCCTACGGTTTTTCCAACTACATAAAACAAGAAGACGGAGAAATGAGTCAGGGGAGCCGTTATTTTTCCTGCAATAATCATAATGCGTTTTTAACGATGATGGAGGGGGCGTTGTCGGGAAAGACCGGATTTACCAACAAAGCGGGATATTGCTATGTGGGGGCGTTAAGGCGGGACCACAGGACCTTTGTCGTGGCTCTTCTGGCGTGCGGCTGGCCGAATAATAAGCATTACAAGTGGAGCGATACAAAAACGCTTATGAATTACGGACTGGAAAATTACGAATATCATACGATGGATGAGGCGCCGCTGGATCAGGAGAAACTTGTGCCGATTCTGGTAGAAAACGGGCAGACAGATAAGATCGGGCAAAAAGCGTATATCGGTGTGGAGGCGTTAGAGGGGGGAGAAGACGAAACAGGGGTTTTGATGCGTAAAGATGAACGGATAGAAGTTTCGTATAGTTTGGAAGACCGGCTTACCGCGCCCGTGGAGAAAGGCGCGGCGGTAGGCAAGGCTGAGTATACCGTAAACGGCAGGCTGTATAAGACAGTGACCTTTGTGACGGCAGGCAGCGTGGAAAAGATCGATCTTCAGTGGTGCATCGAAAAAGTATTGTGGAATTTTGGGTTGTAAATCCCTATATTTCTTGCTATACTAAGGTCAATACAGACGCCGGAGCGCGGCGTATTTGCGCCTCTGCGCGGGGACGGACAGCTGACGTCTGCTCCGATCCTTATAAAAATAATGACTTGGAGAGAGTAAATTGTTCTGTCTGGCTGTTGATAAGGAAGATAACAATAAAATGGATGGCAAAGTAAAAGGAACTCTTGTCCTGCGGGGATAAGAGTTTTTGTTGTTGCTGCGCCATGGCAGACGGTTGAAAATGCGAAAGGAGTAAATAAAAATGAGTAAAATAATCTTAACGGGAGACAGACCCACGGGAAGACTGCATGTCGGGCATTATGTGGGTTCCTTAAAAAGAAGGGTGGAACTGCAAAATTCCGGAGAATATGACAAGACTTTTATTATGATCGCGGATGCGCAGGCGCTTACGGATAATATAGAAAATCCCGAGAAAATAAGACAAAATATTATTGAAGTGGCGCTGGATTATCTTTCCTGCGGTTTGGATCCGGCAAAGTCGACGCTGTTCATCCAGTCCCAGATCAGTGAGCTTTGCGAACTGACTTTTTATTATATGGATCTTGTCACCGTAGCAAGATTACAGAGGAATCCCACGGTAAAGGCGGAAATACAGATGAGGAATTTTGAAGCCAGCATCCCGGTAGGTTTCTTTACTTATCCGATCAGTCAGGCAGCGGATATTACGGCCTTTAAAGCGACTACCGTGCCGGTGGGGGAGGATCAGCTCCCAATGATCGAACAGACGCGGGAAATTGTGCGGAAATTTAATGCGGTGTATTCGGAAGTTTTAGTGGAGCCGGAGGCTCTGATCCCGGAAAACGAAGTGTGCATGAGGCTGCCGGGAACCGACGGAAAGGCCAAGATGAGCAAATCTCTGGGAAATTGTATTTACCTTGCGGATACGGCGGATGATGTGAAAAAGAAGATCATGAGCATGTATACGGATCCGGAGCATCTGCAGGTGAGCGATCCGGGACATATTGAAGGAAATACCGTATTTACCTATCTGGATGCTTTCTGCCTTGAAGAGCATTTTGAAAGGTACCTGCCCGAGTATGCCAATCTGGATGAGTTAAAGGCTCATTATAAGCGGGGCGGTCTGGGCGACGTAAAAGTCAAAAAGTTCCTGAATCATGTAATGCAGGAAGAGTTGGAACCGATCAGAAACAGAAGAAAAGAATTCGAGAAAGACATACCGGAAATTTACAATATTTTAAAGAAGGGTTCCGATACCGCAAGGGAGACTGCCGCACAGACCCTGAGTGAAGTAAAAGAGGCCATGCGGATCAACTATTTTGACGACGCGGAACTGATCAAGGATCAGGCGGCAAAATACGGCGAATAATCACGGAAAAAAATGATAAGAAATTTCTGAAATTTTCTATACTGCTTGCCAAAATTGTGTTATACTGATACAGTACGCAAAATTTTTTTGTTACATATGCTGGGACGCTTGGCGTAACAGTAAAGATGGTATTATTTTATTAATATAAAATGGAGGGCTGAAATATGAGTAACACTTCACAAGCGAGTGAAAGAATCAAAGCTTTGCTCGACGACAACAGTTTTGTGGAAATCGGTGAGCTTGTAACGGCAAGAACTACTGATTTTAACATGAAACAGACAGAGACTCCTTCTGACGGCGTAGTGACCGGTTATGGAGTGATCGACGGCGGTCTTGTGTATGTATACAGCCAGGACGCATCGGTAATGAATGGTTCTGTGGGTGAAATGCATGCAAAGAAGATTGCAAATCTCTATGCTCTTGCAATGAAGACCGGCGCGCCTGTCATCGGACTTTTAGACTGCGCAGGGCTGAGGCTGCAGGAGGCGGCGGACGCATTGAACGGATTTGGCGAGATCTATAGGAGTCAGGCGCTTGCATCAGGCGTGATCCCGCAGATCACCGCGATCTTTGGTACCTGCGGCGGCGGACTTGCCCTGATCCCGACTTTGACGGACTTTACCTTTATGGAAAAGAGCAAGGCAAAATTATTTGTTAACGCGCCCAATGCGTTAGACGGCAATGTGATCACGAAGTGCGACACTTCCGCAGCGGATTTCCAAAGCAAAGAAGCGGGAATCGTTGACTGTGTGGCGGACGAGGCGGCAATCTTTGCAAAGATCAGGGAACTGGTAGCGTTCCTCCCCGCAAACAATGAGGACGACGCGCCTTTTGAAGAGTGCGGGGACGAGCTTAACAGAGTATGCGAATCCATCGAAGCGTGCAGCGGCGATACGGCTCTCGCTTTATCCCAGATCTCCGACAGCGGGAAAGTTTTCGAAGTAAAAGAAGATTATGCGAAAGATATGGTGACAGCCTTCATCAAATTGAACGGCCTGACGGTAGGCGCGATTGCAAACCGTACGGAAGTTTACGGGGAAGACGGTAAAGTTTCCGAGAAGTTCGATGCGGTGCTTTCGCCGGAAGGATGCGATAAAGCGGCGGATTTTATTACATTCTGTGACGCTTACGACATTCCTTTGCTTACGCTTACAAATGTAAAAGGTTTTCTGGCAACGACAGACGCCGAGAAGAAGATCGCCAAAGCGGCGGCGCGCCTTACATATGCTTTTGCCAACGCTACCGTAGCAAAAGTAAACGTAGTGACTAAGAAAGCTTTCGGCAGCGCTTATGTAACGATGAATTCCAAGGCCATCGGCGCGGATATCACCTTTGCATGGGAAAATGCCCAGATCGGTACGATGGAGGCGGAACTTGCGGCTAAGATCATGTACGAAGGACAGGGGGCCGACGTGATCAGCGAAAAAGCGGCGGAATATAAAGCCCTTCAGACGAGCGCGTTAAGCGCTGCAAAAAGAGGCTATGTAGACAGGATCATTGCTCCCGCCGATACAAGGAGATATGTGATCAGCGCATTCGAAATGCTGTTTACAAAACGGGAAGAACGTCCGGCAAAAAAACATGGCACAGTTTAAGAAAGGATGATACTTAATATGAAAAAATATTTATTAGTATTAGGTATGATTACTTGTCTCTTTGGTCTGACTGCCTGCGGAACGGTGAAAGTTGAAAAAGAACCGATCATGTCCGAAAAGGAAGCGGCAGACAATGCGAAGCAGCTCATTTCATTGCTGGTACAATGTGAAGCACAGGGGATTCCGGACGAACTGAAAAGTTATCCGAACTATAAAGTGCTGGAAAAGGCAGTGGAAAGCTTTAGCAAAGCAAAAGAAGATATGGGTAATTATGTAGAGACTATAGATTCCGAAGTGGTAACGCTGGGTGAGGAAGAAGCGGTTATCAATGTTACGATCAAAGGAGAAATGCGGAATGCAAACGTGGAAGTGATCTACGAGGAAAGCGATTCCATGGGATACATGCTGTCCGGCATGTCGGCCAATGTGAAGTATACTTTCGGGGAATCCATGCAAAGGGCAGGTCTGAATACCCTGCTTGGTATGGGAACCGTTTTCGCGGTACTGATCCTGATCTGCCTTCTCATTAGCTGTTTTAGGTTCATTTCCATATTCGAAAAGAAAAAAGAAGAGCCGAAGACGGAAAGAGCGCCGGAACCGGCGGTAGAAACAGAAGAGATCCAGTTCCCGGACGAGGATCTGACGGATGACCTTGAATTAGTGGCAGTTATAGCGGCGGCGATCGCGGCGAGCGAAGGGGCTGCAAGCACGGACGGATTTGTCGTAAGATCCATCCGTAAAGCAAATAAGAGTAAATGGCAGAAAGCCTGATCATAGGAGGAATAAGACATGAAAAATTATACCATTACCGTAAATGGCAACGTATATGACGTAGTAGTAGAAGAAGGCGCATCAAACGGCGCACCCGCAGTTTCCGCTCCGGCAGCGCCCAAGGCTGCTCCGAAAGCGGCTCCCGCTCCGGCAGCGCCCAAAGCATCCGGCGGCGCAGGCAGCATCAAAGTAGAAGCGGGCGCGGCAGGAAAAGTATTTAAGATCGAGGCAAACGTGGGGCAGGCGGTAAAACGCGGCGATGCGGTCGTTATCATTGAAGCGATGAAGATGGAGATCCCCGTTGTAGCGCCGCAGGACGGCACCGTAGCAAGTATTGAAGTATCGGTAGGCGACGCGATCGAAGCAGGGGCGGTACTGGCGACTCTGAACTAACGATAAAAAAAGGCTAAGTTGAATAAAAAGTCTGCTAAAGCAGACGGATAGGAGAAAAAATGGATTACATAACTTCTACTTTAGGCAATCTCCTTCATCAGACCGCGTTTTTCAATCTTACATGGGGAAACTATCTGATGATCCTGGTAGCCTGTGTATTTCTTTATTTAGCCATCGCTAAAGGGTTTGAGCCGTTATTGCTTGTCCCGATAGCATTCGGTATGCTGTTGGTAAATATCTATCCGGATATTATGATGGAACCGAAAGATGGCTCGGCGGGCGGACTGCTTCATTACTTCTATCTTTTGGATGAATGGGCGATCCTTCCGTCCCTGATCTTTATGGGCGTAGGCGCGCAGACGGACTTTGGTCCCCTGATTGCGAACCCGAAGAGTTTTTTGCTCGGTGCGGCGGCACAGTTCGGTATTTTTGCAGCTTATTTCGGCGCGATTGCATTTGGATTTAACGATATGGCGGCAGCGGCGATCTCCATTATCGGAGGGGCAGACGGACCGACCTCCATCTTCCTTGCAAGTAAGCTGGGACAGACGGCGTTACTCGGGCCGATTGCAGTGGCGGCATATTCCTATATGTCCCTTGTGCCGATCATCCAGCCCCCGATCATGAAGCTGTTAACGACGGAAAAAGAACGTAAGATTAAGATGGGACAGTTAAGACCGGTATCCAAACTGGAGAAGATCCTTTTCCCGATCATCATTACTATCGTAGTGAGCATGATCCTTCCGACCACGGCGCCGCTTGTCGGTATGCTGATGCTCGGTAACTTATTTAAAGAGTCCGGCGTGGTAAGGCAGCTTACGGATACGGCATCCAACGCATTGATGTACATCGTAGTTATCCTGCTTGGTACGTCGGTAGGCGCAACGACAAGCGCAGAGGCTTTCTTAAACTGGACTACGTTAAAGATCGTTGCTTTGGGACTGATCGCATTTGCATTCGGTACGGCAGCAGGCGTGGTATTCGGTAAAATCATGTGCGTAGTAACGCATGGCAAGGTAAATCCGCTGATCGGTTCGGCAGGCGTGTCCGCAGTGCCGATGGCAGCCAGAGTATCGCAGAAGGTCGGCGCGGAGTCCGATCCTACCAACTTCCTGCTGATGCATGCAATGGGGCCTAACGTAGCAGGTGTTATTGGAACAGCAGTAGCAGCCGGAACCTTTATGGCTGTATTTGGAATCGTATAGAAAACAGGAGGAAACAGGTTATGTCAGAGCAGGTGAAAAAACCGATAAAAATTACGGAAACGGTATTGCGTGACGCTCATCAGTCGCTGATTGCGACCAGAATGCCTACCGATCTGATGCTCCCGATCGCCGCGAAAATGGATAAGGTCGGTTATCATTCGGTAGAGTGCTGGGGCGGGGCTACATTTGACGCGTCCCTTCGTTTCTTGAAAGAGGATCCGTGGGAAAGGCTCAGAAAATTAAGGGCTGAATTTAAAAATACAAAATTGCAGATGTTATTTAGAGGTCAGAATATTTTAGGATACCGCCCTTATGCGGATGACGTGGTAGATTATTTTGTACAGAAATCCGTGGCAAACGGCATCGACATTATCCGTATCTTTGACTGTCTGAACGATCTTAGGAATCTTCAGGAGGCAGTAAATGCAACAAACAGGGTTAAAAAACAGGAAGGAAGGGGCCATGCGCAGGTAGCCCTTTCCTATACCCTTGGCGATGCATATACGTTGGAATACTGGACGGATATGGCGAAGAAGATCGAAGAGATGGGTGCAGACTCTATCTGTATCAAGGATATGGCGGGACTTTTGGTTCCTTATAAAGCGACGGAGCTGATCTCTTCCATGAAGAGCGTTACCAAACTGCCGATCCAGCTTCATACCCATTATACGTCCGGTGTGGCAAGCATGACCTACCTGAAGGCAGTAGAAGCGGGCGTGGATGTGATCGACTGCGCTATGTCGCCTTTTGCAATGGGTACTTCACAGCCGGCTACGGAAGTAATGGTGGAGACTTTTAAGGGAACGGAATATGATACCGGATACGACCAGAACCTTCTTGCGGAAATTGCGGATTATTTCCGTCCTTACAGGGATGAATGCCTTGCAAGCGGACTTTTGAACCCGAAGGTAATGGGCGTGGATATCAAGACCTTACTGTATCAGGTACCGGGCGGTATGTTATCCAACATGGTGAGCCAGTTGAAAGAGCAGAATGCAGAAGACAAGTATTACGATGTGTTAAGGGAGATCCCGGCAGTGCGTAAGGACTTGGGCGAGCCGCCTCTTGTAACGCCGTCTTCCCAGATCGTAGGTACGCAGGCCGTATTTAACGTACTGATGGGAGAACGTTATAAGATGGCTACGAAAGAGACGAAAGCGGTACTCCGCGGCGAATACGGCCAGACCGTAAAACCGATGAACCAGGAGATCATCGATAAGGTAATTCCGGGCGAGAAGCGTATTACCTGCCGTCCGGCGGATCTTTTGGAGAACGAGCTTAACAAGATCGAATCGGAGATGAAGGAATGGAAACAGCAGGACGAGGACGTATTGTCTTATGCATTATTCCCGCAGGTTGCCACCGACTTTTTCAAATACCGTCAGGCCCAGCAGGATAAGGTGGATATGACGCAGGCGGACACAAAGAACGGCGTGTATCCGATCTAGTAGCTGAAGTAAGAAAATGAATAAAGGTTTATTGGGGAGGCTGTCTGCAAAAGGCAGTCTCTTCACGTTTTGGCGCATGACTTGTAATCCGGCAGAAAATTTGATACACTGAGGCATAGGGAACATATAAACGCTTTTTTAAGTCAAAAGCCGCGTAGAAATGGAGAAAAATATGCAGTGGGTCCTTCTATTTGTGTGAACCCTCATGAAACGGGACAGGCCGGCGTAAAAGAAACGGAAGGCCGGATTTTCAGGGTTGAAAATATGGAGGAGGCGGTTCATATCAAAATAGAGGGAACAGCCGTAGTGGACGGATATGCCGATCCATATGAGACGGCGTCCTTTATAGGGGATTTTTGGCTGGACCGGAAATCTTCTTGACAGCATCTTTGGATCAATAGTATAATAACATATGTTATTGAGCGTTGAGGAGAAGGGTTTCAGGGTTAGGGAAAAGAGAGGTGGAGGAAATGGCAAGAAAAGAGTCCATTACGATACGCAATATTTTAGAAGCGGCGTTCGAGATGACAAGAGAAGAGGGTTACGAAGCGGTGACCGCAAGAAAACTTGCGGCAAAAGCAGGCTGTTCTACCCAGCCGATTTTCAGGGTCTATAAAAATATGGAGGAACTGGGGGTAGACCTGTTTGAAAATGCGGTAGCATATTTTGAACATTTTTACGGAGAGTTTCCGAAAGGGGACAGCGTTCCTTTTGTGGACTTGGGGATGGTTTACATTAAGTTTGCGGAAGAGGAGAAGCATCTCTTTCAATTGTTGTTTTTACATACCGGCCCTCATAATAAGAGTCTTTATGAAATCATAAACGGAAAAAACGGTTCCGTTGTGAAAGAGATAACAAAGGCGAAAGCGGACGGCTGTAAAGATCCGGGCGGGATGTTTGCGAGGATGTGGATCCTGATCCACGGCGCGGCGTGTATGACGATTACGGGCGACTACGATGTGAGCGAAGAAGAGACGCGCAGGATGCTGCAGGATGCGTATCAGGCGTTTAAATTACATGGATAGTACGCCGGTCATTCATGGTAAGGGGCGACGGGGCGGTACACGAATGCCCAAAAGTACGGAAGGGGACGGTCATGGAAGAAAACCGGTATGACATTATCACAAGGATCAACGACCATTTTAACAGCATGAGCAAAAGTCATAAAGCCATTGCCATATTTATTGAGGAACATTACGATCAGGCGGTATTTATGACGGCTGCAAAGCTGGGAGAAACTTTAGGGATCAGCGAATCCACCGTAGTGCGTTTTGCAGCCGGGATCGGATATGAGGGATATCCTGAATTTCAGAAAGCCTTGGAAGAATGGGTGAAAAACAAATTGAATACCGTACAGAAAATGGGTGCCAAATATGGAAGGAGTTCACAGTCGGAGATCCTAAACTCCGTTTTGAACGCCGATATTGAAAAAATTCAGGATACCATCGTAAACATGGATACGGCGGCTTTTGAAACGGCGGTCAACATCATACTGGAAGCGAAGAATATTTATATCGTAGGGATGCGTAGCTGCGAGCCTTTAGCGGATTTTCTGCATTTTTACCTTCATATGATACGAGGCAATGTGCAGCTTTTACGTTCCACCAGCGTCAGCGAGATGTTTGAGCAGATGATCAGGATTGATGAAAAGGATGCCATTGTGGGTATCAGCTTTCCCAGATATTCCATGAGGACATTAAAGGCAATGGAGTTTGCCAATGACAGGAACGCCAAGGTGATCACGATCACGGACAGTATCCATTCGCCGATGAATCTGTATTCTTCCTGCAATCTTTTGGCGAGGAGCGATATGGTATCGATCGTAGATTCTCTTGTAGCGCCTTTAAGCGTGATCAACGCCCTTGTCGTAGCGCTATGCTTAAAACGTCCGGAGGACGTGAAACATAACTTAGAGCAGCTTGAATATGCGTGGAATAATTATCAGGTTTACCTGAATGATGAGATCAATTTTATTGATGAAGACGCCATGCTGAACTATCCGCTCAGGAAGGAAGAGGCCGAAAGTTGAAAAAAGTAATCGTGATCGGAGGAGGGGCCGCCGGGATGATGGCGGCATACGCGGCGGCGAACGCCTTGCATGCAGAAGAGAAAGCAGATACGGGCGGCCCGCCGGATGCAGAGGACAGAGGCGGCGTGGTTCTTCTTGAAAAGAATGAGAAACTTGGGAAAAAGGTTTTTATTACGGGAAAAGGAAGATGCAACGTAACCAATGCCTGTGAGACCGGGGCCCTGTTCCGGAATCTGGTGAGCAATGAAAAATTTATGTACAGCGCTTTTTACGGGTTTGACAATTATGCCGTTATGGATTTTTTTGAAAAAGCAGGGTGTCCGCTGAAGACGGAAAGAGGGGAGAGAGTATTTCCCTGTTCCGATCATTCTTCCGACGTCATTGCGGCGTTGACAAAAAAACTAAAGAAGGAAGGGGTCCGGATCAGGCTGCATACGAAGGTAAAACGCCTTTTATATGCGGATGAAAAAATAACGGGGGTGTTACTTGAGGACGGCACGACGGAAGAAGGAGAGGCGGTGATCGTCGCTACAGGAGGGCTGTCCTATCCTTCCACCGGTTCTACGGGAGACGGATACCGGTTTGCAAAAGAAACCGGACACCGGATCAAAGACCCCGGCCCCGGGCTGATACCGCTTACCGTAAAAGAGGAGTGGTGTAAAAAACTGCAGGGCCTGTCGTTAAAAAACGTTGCAGTAGTTTTAAAAGAAGAAAAAAAAGAACTGTATGCCGGTTTTGGAGAAATGCTGTTTACCCATTTTGGAGTCAGCGGGCCGTTGATCCTGAGCGCGGGCAGTTTTTATTCCGGATCTCGTGCCGTGAAGGGAAAGGTCGGCGCTGCTTCGCTCTTTATTGATCTGAAACCGGCTCTTTCCGCCGAACAGCTTGACAAAAGGCTTCTCAGGGATTTTGAGGAGAATAAAAACAAGCGGTTCAAAAATTGTCTGGGAGGGCTGTTTCCGGCAAAGCTGATTCCGGTCATGACGGAACTTTCGGGGATCCCGCCTGAAAAAAAGGTCAATGAGATCACGAAAAAGGAGCGTCAGGACTTTGCCTTTTTGATCAAAAACCTGCAATTGACGGTGACGGGGACCAGACCAATCGAAGAAGCAATCGTTACGATGGGCGGGGTAAACGTAAAAGAGATCGATCCGTCTACCATGGAATCGAAGAAAATAAAAGGCTTGTACTTTGCAGGCGAGGTCATTGACGTAGATGCGCTTACGGGAGGGTTTAATCTGCAGATCGCATGGTCCACGGGACATTTGGCGGGAGAAAGCAGCGTGAAATTAAAAATTTCACGATCCTGATTTGTATGCCCGCTAAAGCGGGCAGATGGGAGTCAGCGTAAAATTAAAAATTTCACGATCCTGATTTGAGTCGCGGCAGAGCCGCGCAGAAACGAGGAAAGAATATGAGTTATAATATAGCTATTGACGGACCGGCAGGCGCCGGAAAGAGTACCATAGCAAAACTGGTAGCAAAGAGGATGCATTTCATTTATGTGGATACGGGCGCGATGTACCGTGCCATGGCATTATATTTGATCAGGAGAGGCGTGGGCGCGGAGGAAAAAGAAAAAATCGAAAAAGTCTGTCAGGAAGCGCAGATCTCCATTGAATATCAGAACGGGGAACAGATCGTTCTTTTGAACGGGGAAAACGTAAACGGGCTGTTACGCACGGAAGAAGTAGGAAATATGGCGTCGGTCAGCAGCCCCAACCGGGCGGTGCGCGAAAAAATGGTTCAGATCCAAAAAGAATTGGCGGAAAAAGCGGACGTGGTCATGGACGGCAGGGATATCGGCACCTGTGTGCTGCCCGACGCACAAGTGAAAGTTTATCTGACTGCAAGTACAAAAGTCCGGGCAATGCGCCGGTATAAAGAATTGGAAGAAAAAGGAGAAACCTGCGATCTTGCCAAAATAGAGGCGGATATCGCAGAGCGGGACCACAGGGATATGACCAGGGAACTTGCGCCCCTGCAGCAAGCCAAAGATGCGGTGTTAATAGATTCTTCCGAAATGACGATAGAAGAAGTAGCAGAAAAAATCATAGCTCTGTGTAAATAACGGGGGATTTTGTTTATGGAAGTAATGCTTGCAAAGAGCGCGGGATTTTGCTTCGGCGTAAAACGTGCGGTGGAACAAGTGTATGAGCAGGTGGGAAAAAAGGGAAAAATATATACATACGGTCCTATCATCCATAACGAAGAGGTGGTAAAAGATCTGGAAAAAAAGGGCGTTAAGGTGATCGGCTCCAAAGAGGAACTTGCGCAGCTTTCAGAGGGAACCGTAATTATAAGAAGCCACGGCGTGGCAAAAGAGATCTATGCCGTCATAGAAGAAAAAGGGCTTACCTGTGTGGACGCTACCTGCCCTTTTGTAAAAAGGATCCATGATATTGTGGAAAAAGAGAGCAGGGAAGGGAAACGTATCCTGATCATCGGCAATGAAAACCATCCCGAGGTCGAAGGGATAAAGGGATGGGCGGTAAACGGGGCGGAAGTGATTGAAGACGCTGAAGAGGCCCAAAATTTTCAGGCGGAAGAAAAGGAAAAACTATGCATTGTTTCCCAAACGACATTTAACTACAACAAATTTAAAGAATTAGTTGAAATTTTTCAAAAAAAAGGTTATAGTATTAGTGTTGTGAATACTATATGTAACGCAACGGAAGAAAGGCAGACAGAGGCAAAGGAGATAGCTGCTTTAGTCGATGTCATGATAGTAATAGGTGGTGCTCATAGCTCAAACTCTCGCAAATTATATGAGATTTGCAGCAAGGAATGTGAGAGAACTTATTTTATACAGACACTCGGTGACTTACATTTAGAAGTACCTAAAGCTGTTCGACTGATCGGAATCACTGCCGGGGCGTCAACCCCCAATAATATTATCGAGGAGGTTCAAAATTATGTCAGAATTAACTTTTGAACAAATGTTAGAAGAATCATTTAAGACAATACATGCAGGAGAGGAAGTCAAAGGAACAGTAATCGATGTGAAACCCGAAGAAATCGTCCTGAACATCGGATACAAGTCAGACGGTATTCTTACAAGAAACGAATACACGAATGAACCGAATGTGGATTTGACTGCCGTTGTAAAACCCGGCGATGTTATGGAAGTAAAAGTATTGAAAGTAAATGACGGAGAAGGACAAGTTATCTTAAGCTACAAGAGGCTTGCCGCAGAAAGAGGAAATAAACGCATCGAAGAAGCATATAATAATAAAGAAGTCTTAAAGGCTACCGTATCACAGGTGCTTGACGGCGGACTCAGCGTGATTATTGACGAAGTAAGGATCTTTATTCCTGCAAGTCTTGTTTCGGATACTTATGAAAAAGATTTGTCCAAATATGCAGGACAGGAGATTGAGTTTGTAATCAGCGAATATAATCCGAAGCGCAGAAGATATATCGGCGACCGCAGACAGCTCATTACTGCGCAGAAAGCAAAATTACAGGAAGAATTATTTGCAAGGATCCATCCCGGAGATGTGGTGGAGGGTACGGTTAAGAACGTAACGGATTTCGGCGCATTTATCGATCTTGGCGGCGCGGACGGATTGCTCCATATTTCCGAAATGTCATGGGGCAGGGTAGAAAACCCCAAGAAAGTGTTCAAAGTCGGAGATAAGCTGGAAGTGCTTATCAAAGAGATTTCAGGAACCAAGATTGCGCTCAGCCTGAAATTTGAGGATGCCAATCCTTGGAAAGACGCTGCTTCTAAATATGCGGCTGGCAGCGTAGTTACCGGAAAAGTTGCAAGAATGACGGATTTCGGTGCATTTATCGAACTGGAGCCGGGTGTAGACGCATTGCTCCACGTTTCTCAGATTGCAAAGGACCATGTGGAAAAACCGTCGGACGTTTTAAAAACCGGTGACGAAGTGACGGCAAAGGTCGTTGACTTTAACGAAGAAGATAAGAAGATCAGCCTTAGTATAAAAGCAATGTTTGCACCGGAGCCTGAGGAGGAAACAAAAGAAGAGGACGCTGACGTTGTTTCCGTAGACATTGACGAAGTGATCGCAAACGAAAGTGCAGAGGAATAAATCTGAACATTCCTATATGATATATGCCATGTATACACATGGCGTATTCATATAGGAATGAATGGCATATAAGGAAAAATATGGGGGATCATTTTTATGGCATATGATTACGAATATCTTAAAAAAGCAGTGTATGAGCTTACTATGATAGACTTAAATGCCTACAAAGAAAAACAGATGAAGCGCCGGATCGATACATTGATCGCGAAGCATAAGATTGTCGGATATGATAATTATGTGAAGGCATTAAAGGACGACAAAGCGTTGTTTGACGAGTTTGTCAATTATCTTACCATCAACGTATCGGAATTTTACCGCAATCCCGACCAGTGGAAACTTATGGATCAGCAGATCATTCCCGAACTGATCGGTAAATTCGGAAAAAATTTAAAAATATGGAGCGCGGCATGTTCTACCGGAGACGAGCCGTATTCTTTAGTTATGGCGCTGTCGAAACATATTCCGTTAAACCAGATCAAGATTCACGCAACGGATATTGACGAGCAGGTCATTGCAAAGGCAAAGACGGGAATCTATCCTGAAAAGAGTATAGCTGCCGTACCGGATGATTTGAAGAAAAAATATTTTACAAAGAACGGCCCGTTTTATGAGATCTCATCGGAAATAAAGTCAAGAGTCGAATTTAAAAAGCACAATCTTTTAAAAGACGATTATCAGTCAGGCTGGCATATGATCGTCTGCAGAAATGTGCTGATCTACTTTACGGAAGAGGCTAAAGACCAGATCTTCCGTAGATATCAAAAATCTCTGGCAAACGGAGGGATTTTGTTCATCGGAAGTACGGAGCAGATCATTAACCACAAGGAAGTCGGATTTGCACGGAAAAACTCTTTCTATTACGAAAAGGAATTGTAACGGATCTTACATAAAGAGGAAAAACGGAGTTGCTGCAGGCCGCTCCGTTTTTCCTTTTTAAAAGTTAATAAGAAGTGGAAAGAATGTCCAACACATGTTTTGCATAAACGGTAAAAGCGTCCCGGTTCTTTTTAAATTCTTCCGTCAGCTCAAAAAACAGTTCCTTGCTTTTATATTCCCGTTTAAAGAACGGTTCGAACAAGATCTCCCATTGCGGCAGATACGAAGAATATTTTCTTGTATAGCAGGTAGCGGCGCCGGCCTGCATACGATGCTTGCTGTCTACAAAGGCGGCGACGGACTTGTGCATGGCAAGATCCTCATCCGGCAGATAATAATAATCTTTGTAGTTGGCATAGAAATATTTCATTTCTTCTTCATAAAGAGGCACTTTCAAAGTCCCTTCCGTTCCCGCGCCGGTAAAATAACATCCTAAGGCGCTGAAAGAGACGGCTGCCGGCAGAGGAGAAATAAACTTTAGTTTGATGAGCACTTCCTGATGTCTTTCATTGTTAAAATCTCTATAGTAGTTTGCCTGTACCTTTTTCGTGCGGAGTCCGCCGTTGAAAAGGTCATAATAGGACAGAATGGGGAGAATGGAGAGCATCCCCTTCATATCGTCAAAATTGTGTCCAAGCAGCGCTTTATAGCCGAAAGAAGACGGGCGTTTGATATAATCGTGATACACACTGATCAGTTCCCCACCGTGAAAAGTGTCTGTACGGCTGATGCCAAGAAACAGTTCTATCGTCTTTTGCTTACAATTGGGGAGCTTTAAAAAGTACTTATACGGCGCGGTGCGCTTATAGATATCAATTCCTTCAAAACGTTCAAAACGATAGGAAAACTGATAATATTGGCACTTTTGCGCAAGAAACGGAAGGTCGAAATTGTTTCCGTTAAAATGGAGCAGGTGGGAATAAGGCTTGGCAAATTCAAAAAAAGAAATCAGAAGTTCGGCCTCTTCACTTGGATTTTCAGCAAACCATTGGCGTATATACCAGCAGCCTTCCTTAAAATAAGCGCAGCCGATCAGATAAAGAGAAGAGGACTTTGCGGTAAATCCCGTAGTCTCAATATCAAGAAACAGACATTTCTCAAGCGGCGCAATACGTTCAAGCGGATAAGACAGTGTAAAATTTTCCAATTTTTGTTCGACGGTTTTCATATAAATCCTCCTGACCGGATATCCAAATCAATCAATTCCAAATACATATCTAATCATAGCATAATTTTTAAAAATACAGTAGTTTTTTTTGTTGAAAAATAGTATATTTAAATGTAGCAGAGGTGATGGTACTTATCACCTATTTTGAAAGGAAAGAGGGGCAGCAAATGGCAAGATTAACGTTTGTGGGCGGAATTCATCCATATGACGGAAAAGACTTATCCAAGGATAAACCGACCAAAGAAGTGTTACCTAAGGGAGATCTGGTATATCCTTTGTCACAGCATATCGGAGCGCCGGCGTCGCCAATCGTAAAAAAGGGCGACAGAGTCCTGACGGGACAGAAAATCGCAGAGGCATCGGGATTTGTTTCGGCGCCGATCTACGCTACCGTATCGGGAACGGTAAAAGCGATCGAAGAAAGACGGGTAGTGACAGGCGATAAAGTTATGAGTATCATCGTGGAGAACGACGGTCTTTATGAAGAAGTGGAGTATCAAAAAGCAGAGTCGTTAGAAAGTCTTAAGAAAGAAGAGATCATAGAAAAAGTAAAGGAAGCCGGGATCGTAGGTATGGGCGGCGCGGGTTTTCCTACTTTTATCAAACTTTCTCCGAAAGAGCCGGAAAAGATCGATTATGTCATTGTCAACTGCGCGGAGTGCGAACCTTACCTGACTTCCGATTACAGGAGGATGCTGGAAGAGCCGGAGAACCTGATTGCCGGTCTTAAGGTGATCCTGCGCCTGTTTGACAAAGCAAGGGGCGTTTTGGCGGTAGAGGATAATAAGCCGGACTGTGTGGAACTGCTCAAAAACCTGACGAAAGACGAGAGCAGGATCAGCGTAAAGGCGTTAAAGACAAAATACCCGCAGGGTTCGGAGCGACAGCTTATTTTTGCGGTGACGGGGCGCGCTATCAATTCGTCCAAACTTCCCGCCGACGCAGGATGCGTTGTTAATAATGTGGATACCGTGGTGGCTGTTTATCACGCGGTCATGGAGGGAAAACCGTTAATGGAGAGGATCGTGACCGTGACGGGAGACGCGGTTGCAGATCCGCGCAACTTTAAGATCCGTATTGGAACCAACTATCATGAATTATTGGAAGAGGCGGGGGGATTTAAGAAAGAACCCGAAAAGATCATATCCGGCGGCCCTATGATGGGCTTCGGCATATTTGATCTGGATGTGCCGACTACCAAAACGGCTTCGGCACTTTTATGCCTGACCCATGACGACGTTTCTAAAATGCAGCCTACGGCATGTATCAATTGCGGCAGGTGCGTGGAAGTGTGTCCGGGCAGGATTGTTCCGAGTAAAGTAGCGACTGCGGCGGAGCATTATGACGAAGAGACTTTTATAAAGCTGAACGGGATGGAATGTTGTGAATGCGGCTGCTGCAGTTATGTCTGTCCGGCAAAGAGGACGCTGACACAATCCATCAAATCCATGCGTAAGCTGCAATTGGCAAAAAAGAAAAAATAGGGGGAAGGACGGATGAATAAATTACTGAAAGTATCATCAAATCCGCATATCCGGTCAGGGGCCGCTACGGGAAATATCATGTTGACGGTAGTGTTTGCCCTGCTTCCTGCGACCGGTTTTGGAATATATAATTTTGGAATGCGCGCATTTTTGCTGATTCTGGTTACGGTAATAAGCGCGGTATTAACGGAATACCTATATGAAAAGCTGTGTAAGAGACCGGTTACCATAGGAGACTTTTCGGCCGTGGTGACGGGACTTTTGCTTGCACTGAATCTGCCGGTGTCCGTACCTTTATGGATGGGAGCGCTGGGCGCCGTATTTGCGATCCTTGTGGTAAAAATGCTTTTTGGAGGTTTGGGACAGAACTTTATGAATCCGGCGCTGGGGGCAAGGTGCTTTCTGCTGATTTCGTTTACCTCCCTTATGACTGATTTCGAGTGCGATGCGTATACGGGACCTACGCCGTTAGCCGTTTTGAAAGAAGGCGGCAGCGTGAATATTCTTGATATGTTTCTCGGTAAAACGGCGGGAACCATCGGCGAGACGTCCATGCTCGCTATTCTGATCGGGGCATGTATCCTGCTGTTTACCGGAATTATCGATCTGAGGATTCCGGGTACATATATCGTTACGTTTCTGCTGTTTGTCGTACTGTTTGGCGGGCACGGAGTGGATCCGGCCTTTTTATCCGCCCAGCTTGCAGGCGGCGGTCTGATGCTAGGCGCATTTTTCATGGCGACGGACTATGTGACGCGGCCGGTCACGAAAAGGGGACAGTATGTTTACGGCGTGGCGCTTGGAATGCTGACCGGAATCTTCCGGTTATTTGGGCCGTCGGCGGAAGGGGTTTCTTATGCGATCATCATAAGCAATCTTTTAGCGCCGCTGATCGAAAAGGTGACTCTTCCCAAAGCGTTTGGTAAAGGAGGAGAAAAGAGATGAAAAATATGCTGAAAGATACGTTGGTCCTGTTTTTGATCACGCTTTTCGCAGGTCTTTTGCTGGGCGTGGTATATCAGGTTACCAAGGAGCCCATTGCCGCACAGGAAGAAAAAGCGCGGCAGGAGGCGTTTGCGGAAGTGTTTGAGGCTGCGGAAAGCTTTGAGACAAAAGAAAAGCCTGCGGAAGAGGAAATCGTGAAGACGCTTACCGATGCCGGAATTTCCGGCGTGACCGTAGAGGAGATCGTAAGCGCGCTGGATGGAAACGGCAGTTTACTGGGATATTGCATCACCGTTACTTCCCATGAAGGATACGGCGGGGATATTAAAATGACATTAGGGATCGATCGGGACGGAACGCTGAACGGGATCTCGATTCTGGAAATTTCAGAAACTCCGGGACTCGGGATGAAAGCGGAAGAAGTATTAAAACCACAGTTTAGCGGGAAAAATGTGGCGGAGTTCGAATATACCAAGAGCGGCGCGGCATCGGAAAATCAGATCGACGCTATCAGCGGCGCGACAATCACGACAAAAGCGGTCACAGGCGGCGTAAACGCGGGACTGAAGGTTTTCCAGACTTATCTTTCGGGAGGTGAAGGAAATGAATAGTGCAAAAGAAAGATTGGTTAACGGCATTGTCAAAGAAAATCCTACATTTGTCTTGATGTTAGGTATGTGTCCTACGCTGGCGGTTACCGTATCTGCGGTCAACGGACTCGGAATGGGACTGACGACAACGGTAGTGCTGGCGCTCAGCAACGTATTTATTTCCCTGTTAAGAAAAGTGATCCCGGATAAAGTGCGTATTCCGGCCTTTATCGTGATCATTGCTTCTTTTGTTACGATGGCGCAGCTTCTTTTACAGGCGTTTATTCCGTTTTTGTACAGCGCCCTTGGCGTTTACATTCCGCTCATCGTTGTAAACTGTATCATTCTTGGACGCGCGGAAGCTTATGCTTATCAGAATCCGCCGATCCCTTCTTTCTTTGACGGACTTGGTATGGGATTGGGCTTTACCTTTGCGCTTACCGTGATCGGCGCGGTGCGGGAGATATTGGGTGCGGGAGAATTGTTCGGTTATGGTATCATGCCCGAAAGTTATGTGCCGGTGAGTATTATGATCCTTGCGCCGGGAGCATTTTTCGTATTGGCGTTTCTGACGGCGATACAGAATAAAATAAAGATCATCGGAGAAAGAAAAGGAAAAGATATGTCAAAAATACAGTCCGGCTGTTCCCACGATTGTATGAGCTGTGAAGACGCCGGATGCAGCCACCGTTTTTATGATACCGAAGCAGGAGAAAGAAGAACGGAGAAGAAAGACGGAGAAAAGAAAGAAAATGCGGGAAAAGAAGAGGAGGGAAAATAGGATATGTGGGATAGTGTAAAAGATTTACTTGTCATATTGATCGCATCCTCTTTGATCAATAACGTTATTTTAAGCCAGTTTTTCGGACTTTGCCCTTTCCTTGGCGTATCGAAAAAGACCAGTACGGCTGCAGGAATGGGCGCGGCGGTCATCTTTGTTATCACGCTTTCCACGGCAGTGACGGGCGCGATCTACAAGTATGTATTAAAACCGCTGGACGTTACTTATCTGCAGACGATCGTATTTATCCTTGTCATTGCGGCTTTGGTACAGTTCGTGGAAATGTTTTTAAAGAAATTCGTCGTTTCCTTATATGAGGCGTTAGGCGTATATCTTCCGCTGATCACGACCAACTGTGCGGTACTGGGCGTCGCCATTACGAACGTGCAGAAAGAGTACGGGATCGGCGTGGGCATTGTAAACGGTTTTGCTACTGCGGCTGGCTTTACCATTGTGATCGTTATTCTTGCCGGACTGCGGGAAAAAATGGAACATAACGATGTGCCGGAGGCCTTTAAGGGAATGCCTATCGTGCTTTTAACGGCAGGGCTTATGGCAATTGCATTCTGCGGTTTTTCCGGACTTTTATGACGGTCGTGGAAGACGCCGGAACTGACGGATTGGACTTTGAACGAATGCCCGGAAAGGGCAGGCAAGGGGGTATGGAACAGATATGAGTATAACTGGTATATTGACGGCGACCCTGATCATAGGCGCGATCGGATTATTTATCGGTCTGTTTTTGGGAGCCGCGGCAATAAAATTTAAAGTGCAGGTGGACGAAAAGGAGGAAGCGGTGCTTGCGGCGCTTCCGGGAAATAATTGCGGCGGCTGCGGTTATCCGGGGTGTTCGGGACTGGCGGCGGCGATTGCGAAAGGAGAGGCTGCGGTAAATGCCTGTCCGGTAGGAGGCGAGGCAGTAGGAAAGACAATCTCCGGCATTATGGGAGTGGAGGCAGAAGAGAGCGTACACAAGGTGGCATTTGTGCATTGTAAGGGCGATTGCGGCAAAACGACTCTCGATTATGAATACACGGGGATAGAAGACTGCAGGATGCTTTCTTTTGTGCCGGGCGGAGGACCGAAATCCTGTAATTACGGATGTCTCGGGTTCGGATCATGCGTAAAGGTCTGTCCTTTCGATGCGATCCATGTGGAGAACGGCATTGCCGTAGTAGACAGGGAAAAGTGCCGTGCCTGCGGAAAATGTGTGGAAGTATGCCCGAAGAATCTGATTTCGCTTGTGCCTTATGACGCGAAACATATCGTAGCATGCAGTTCCAAAGATAAAGGACCGGTGACCATGAAAGCCTGTACTACAGGCTGTATCGGCTGCGGACTTTGCAAAAAAGCATGTCCTGCGGACGCCGTTACTATAGAAAATTTCCATGCGGTCATCGATCAGGACAAATGTACCGGCTGCGGGGCATGTAAAGAAAAATGCCCTAAGGATGCCATTATTTAATGATTTTTCCTGCAAGTGGAAATTTCCTGCAATGGAAAGGGAGGAAGAAAATGGAACAGGTCAGACTGGGAAAAACAGGGATCGTAACGGACAAAAACGGATTTGGCGCCCTGCCGGTCCAAAGGATCAGCCGGGATTCGGCGGTATCTCTTTTACGGAAAGCTTACGAAGGGGGAATCACTTTTTTTGATACGGCAAGATTCTATACGGACAGTGAAGAAAAGCTGGGCGAAGCTTTCTCAGGGATGCGGGAAAAAGTTACTATCGCGTCCAAAACGGCGGCGGTGACGCCGGAAGATTTTTGGAAGGATCTGGATACCACGCTGCATCATCTGAAAACGGATTATTTGGATCTGTATCAGTTCCATAATCCTTCGTTTTGCCCGAAGCCGGATGATAAAAGCGGCGTTTATGAGGCCATGCTCGAAGCCAGAGCAAAGGGTATGGTGAAACATATCGGCATTACCAATCACAGGCTTTCGGTAGCCCGCGAAGCAGTAGAGAGCGGTCTGTATGAAACGCTGCAGTTTCCGTTCAGTTATCTTTCCGGAGAAAAAGAAAAGGAGCTTGTCGAAAAGTGCAAAAAGGCAGATATGGGTTTTATTGCGATGAAAGCTCTGTCCGGCGGCCTGATCACCAATTCTGCCGCCGCCTATGCCTATCTCTCCCGATTTCCGGAGGTACTTCCGATCTGGGGGATACAAAGAGAGGCGGAACTGGATGAGTTTTTGTCTTATATCAAAAATCCGCCTAAAATGACGGCAGAAATAGAAGAACTGATCGAAAAGGACAGAAAAGAACTGTTGGGAGAGTTCTGCAGGGGCTGCGGTTATTGTATGCCCTGCCCGGCCGGGATCGAGATCAATAACTGCGCAAGAATGTCCCTGCTGCTCAGACGTTCGCCTTCTGAGCTGCAGTTGACTGCAGAAGTACAGGAAAAGATGAGGAAGATCAAAGACTGTATCCACTGTAACAGTTGCAGCAGTAAATGCCCGTATGGACTGGATACGCCGGCGCTGCTGCAGAAAAATTTGGTTGATTATGAGGAGGTACTGGCCGGAAAACCTCTTTAAAGGCTAGTGCTCCAATTGCTAACTGGATGGAGCACTAGTTTGAACAGTATTAATAAGAAGGAGAACGAAGAAGAAACCCGTCGGTGGCGATCCGTTCTCCTTTTTTTGTGATAAAAAGCGCCTCCGTATCCGGCAGCGATTCGATCAGTTCCTTGCCGGACTCAGGACCCAGCGCAAAACATGCCGTAGAAAGGGCGTCTGCGTCCAATGAGGAGGGAGCGAGGATCGTAACGGCGGAAAGGGCGTTGTCGATCGGATATCCGGTATTCGTGTCTAAAATATGATGGTAGAGTATGCCGTCCTTTTCAAAATACCGCTCATAAATGCCGGAGGAGACGACGGAACAGTCAGATACAGAGACGGTCCCTAAACTGACGCCTCTTTCGGCAAAAGGCGTCTGGATGCCGATCACATAAGGAGAACCGTCCGGTTTGTTTCCCAAAGTGAGCACGTTGCCGCCAAGGTCTATGACGGCGCTGTCTATTTGATGCTGTAACAGACATTCTTTCATTCTGTCCGCAATATAGCCCTTGGCAATAAATCCCAGGTCTACGGCGGCATCGGGATCCGAAAGGGTGACAGACAGACCGTCTATGGAGAGACGATGGTAATCTACATGAGAAAGTTTTTCGGCGATTTCATGGTCGGAGGGAACGGTATGCGTCTGCGCATTTTCAGAAGAAAAATTCCACAGTGAGGACAGCGGGGCAATAGTGGGATCGATCAGGCCGTCCGTAAGCTCTCCATAATATACCGCTTTTTCCAAAAGCGCCGCCGTTTCCTGACTGACAGTTACGGGGGAGGAGGAGGCGTGGTTGATATTCCAGATATCGGAGCCTTCCTTTGTGGCGCTTAAGAGGTTTTCATAGTATTCGGCAAGGGCAAAGCACTCGTCTAAAACTTCTTCTTTAGAGGAATCGTATATGGTCACCGTGATGACGGTATCAAAATAAAATCCTGTCTTTGACAGGGGCGTATGTTTGCTGCTGCATCCTGAAAGAAGCGTCAGGAGGAAAAAAAGGAGGAGAAATGTTCCTTTTTTTTTCATATCGGCATATTCCTTTCTTGATCTATGTTCCGGCAGGTCCCGGTATCTGACGCATCCGGCGCGCCCGGCGCCTTGCCCGGCGGTAAAAGCCTGAGCCTGACGGCGGATGCGAGGAAAGGATTGCGTGATTTTCGGATTCGTGTTACATTAAATAGCGTAAGAGTTTGAAATTTTCTATTGTATTTTAACACGGAACATAAGAAAGGTACAGATTTTTATGAGATTGCAGGATGATTATGATTACGAAGAAAGGCGGGGCGGGGTGCCTGTAGGAGCGGTATCCATCGCCATCGTCGCTATCATGGCTATGGCCCTCGTTATGGTCTTTATGAACCAGAACGATAATAATAAGAAAAGTGGAAAAGATGCGGATACGGTAAGCGGGAACGAAACGGTAAAGCAAGAGGAAAGAGAAAGCCTTGACGAGTATATCAGCGGCAGTACCCTGACCGCGGACGATCTGGATTTTTGGGATATGTATCCTGAAAGGGAAGAGATCGCAGCGGTGGAAAAGGAAGAGGCGGGAGAGAAAGACAAAAAGAAGGACAAGTATGAGGAGGAAGAAGAGTCCATAGAAGATCCGGCGTTGGACGGAAAGCATACGAAGATCACCTATGCAAACGGAAGTGAAGAGTGGGTGCTGATCAGTCCTTATCTTACGAAAAACAACTATGATTTTACGAATCTGGTCAGTCAGTCCAATATTATGAAATATTATGAGAACGGGAAAAAAATATCCTTTGTCGGAGCAGATATTTCTAAATATCAGGAAAACGTTGATTTTGAGACATTAAAGAACGAAGGCGTGGACTATGTTATGATCCGTGTCGGGGCAAGAGGCTACAGTACCGGACAGATCACATTGGATGATAATTTTGACGACAATATGGTGCGTGCCAAGGAGGCGGGACTGGACGTAGGGGTCTACTTTTATTCGCAGGCCATTTCGGAAGCGGAGGCGGTAGAAGAAGCGAATTTTGTACTTGAGCATATTGCCGGTTATGAGATCGATTATCCGGTTGCGTTTTTTATGGAAAAGATCTCCAACGATAAGGCAAGGATCGACGGTTTATCGAAAAACGATAAGACAATGGCGGCAAGAGCATTTTTAAATACCGTAAAAGACGCGGGGTATATGCCGATGGTCTACGGAACGAAGGAATGGCTCATCAAGGAGGTGGATCTTTCCAAGCTTACGGAGTATGATATCTGGCTTTCACAGAACGAGGACATTCCGGATTATCCGTATCGGTTCACTATGTGGCAGTATACCAGCACGGGAGAGATCGGCGGAATAGAAGGATATGCAAATCTGAGCGTTAATTTTATTGATTATTCTGCAAAATAAGCAGTACTGTTTCCTATTGGACCACAAAGGGGCGGTACACGAAAAGCTTTTGTCCGGCATATGGCTGCGGCAGAAGCTTTTTTTGAACCATGGGCAGGTCTTTTGCCTGTTGGAAAGGCATTGGTCCGTAAGTGCAGCAATCCGGTTTTTATGCGTTAGGCGTAACAACGTAATTTTTAATTTTGGAAGAAACGGAAAGCGCAGTATAAATGTCGGCGTAGGCAGCAGGAGAGAGCGCGTCGATATAGTTCGGCGTATATTTTTTGGAAACGCCGGCTTTTTTTAAATAATCGATGGCTTTGTTGTAAGCAATGGCGGCTTCCTGCTCTGTCGGATAGACGCCTACGAGAAAATAACCGTTTACATGGATGCGGGTATAATAGACCTGCCGGCCATTTTTCTCTTCTTTTGTAACGCCGTAAAAGCGGTTGATGATTTCGATATTTTCATAACGGAAATCGGAGGGGTCGCCGTTTATAAAACGGTAATCCCTTCCTTCTACGGCGTAGTTTTTGATTCCGTAGCGGCTCATGATATTTACCTGCATCCCATAGTCGGAGACGAAAAGATGGCCGTCCCGCTTCATGATCTTGTGGGAGGAGTAGTAAAACAGGTCGTCAGAATCAAATTTTAATATTTCCGTCCGGGAAAGATAATAATAAAAAAATTTAGGGCGCAGATAGATCGGCGTATGAAAATAAAGATGATTGTCCCTAAGATTTATGAGGCACACCCATTTTTCAAAGCAGAGAGGCGTAGCACTTTTTTTATGATCTTCTATGGAAAGGCCGTCGGTACGCAGCAGATTACAGGCGTCGATATAGGCTTTATGAGCCGTTTCTTCGTCTGAAAAACTGCCAAGGCTGATGTGCTTTCTGTTATATGTCAGAGAAGCCCGGTAATATGCGTCGCCGTTTTTTTTCTTTGCGGGATATACTCCCGGAAGTCTGTTTTTCATTTTTGCTCCCATCTGTCCGCTTTTGCGGGCCAGTCAATATTTGAAAACATATTTTATTTTTACGGCTCTATACTGGAAGTATTTGTCGAAAAGGATCGGAATCCCTCTGTTTTTCCATTATAACAGCAATGCATTCATAATACAATTTTAGGAAAAAAAGAAAAATTTTAAAAATTTAGATATATTTTTACTTATTCCTGTATAGAATATTAAGGAAGTATTACAAAGGATAATAAAATAGTCACAATTTAGGACGAGGAAAACGTGTCAGAGCACGAAGATGGGAGTAAGTATGTATAAAAAATATATCTGTTTTATTTTCTTATGTAATGTTATTTTTTCACTATGCTGGTTCAACATAGAAAAAATAGCGGATGCAAGACAGCTTTCCAAACCGGCCTTTCAGGCGGAAGAGCCTTTGGAAGAACGTATCGAGACAAGCGTCGTCATGGATGAGAGCAGAGCGGTATCCCCCCAAAGGGTGGTGGAAGTAAATGTTTTAGAGTCGGCGAGGGAAATTCTTTCGAATGAGGATTACGATATCCTGCTTAAGATCGTGGAGTCGGAAGCGGGAGGAGAAGACGAGGACGGTAAACTGCTCGTCGCAAATGTGATCCTTAACAGAGTGAATCATCCGAAATTTCCGGATACGGTTAAGGAAGTAGTATTTCAGGAGGAAAAAGGCGTTTTTCAATTTTCGCCGGTAGCGGACGGAAGACTTTATTCGGTGAAGGTGAGCGACGAAACGATAGAGGCGGTGGACCGGGCTCTTTGCGGAGAAGATATATCCGAGGGCGCTCTCTATTTTGCATCCAGAAAAAACGCGTCGCCGGAGCGGATGAAGTGGTTTGACGAACATTTGGAAATGCTGTTTTCCTACGGGGGACATGAATTTTTTCATTAACAGGAAAAACAGCCGGCTTTCCCGGTTTATCAGATGATTTATAGGTTTTTGCAGGTTTTTTTTACCAGTCGTTGCGGTGTAAAAAAAAATATGTTATACTAATGACCTAAACGAAAGGCATGATATGCCCGACGGATATGAAAAGACAATAGAGAAAACGAAAGGAAACTTATTTATGGAAGTATTATATAAAAGCACCCGAAGCGACGGGACTCCGGTAACGGCGTCACAGGCAATTTTAAAAGGTTTGTCCGAGGACGGAGGACTGTTTGTACCCGATCATATTCCGACGCTTGATAAGAGCCTTTCCGAGCTATCTAATATGACTTATAAAGAAACGGCTTATGAGGTCATGAAGCTTTTTCTGACAGATTTTACGGAAGAAGAATTAAAAACGTGTATTGATAAGGCTTATGATTCCAAATTTGATACGGATGTGATCGCACCGCTTGTAGAGGCGGACGGCGTCTACTTTTTAGAACTGTTCCACGGCGCGACGATCGCTTTTAAGGATATGGCCCTTTCCATTCTGCCGCATCTTTTGATCACAGCGGCGAAGAAGAATCAGGTGAAGAATGAGATCGTGATTTTAACGGCGACTTCGGGCGATACGGGAAAGGCGGCGCTTGCGGGATTTGCCGGAGTAGAGGGTACGCGGATCATCGTATTTTATCCAAAGAACGGGGTAAGCCCGATTCAGGAAAAACAGATGGTCACACAAAAGGGTGCGAACACGCATGTGGTAGGCATCCACGGAAATTTTGACGACGCGCAGACAGGCGTAAAGCAGCTTTTTAACGATCGGGAGCTGGCAAAGGAAATGGAAAAGGCAGGTTTTCAATTTTCTTCTGCAAATTCCATCAATATTGGAAGGCTTGTTCCACAGATCGTATATTATGTATATGCTTATGCAAGACTTCTCTCTGAGGGGGAACTGAAAGAGGGCGAGAAGATCAATGTAGTGGTACCTACCGGAAATTTCGGAAACATACTTGCAGCTTATTACGCAAAGAATATGGGACTTCCTATAGAGAAGCTGATTTGTGCTTCTAACGATAATAAGGTTTTATACGACTTCTTTCAGACCGGCGCTTACGATAAAAACAGGGAATTTGTATTGACTACTTCGCCTTCTATGGATATTTTGATATCTAGTAATCTGGAAAGGCTGATCTATCGTATTGCAGGGAATGACGCAGGGAAAAATACGGAGCTTATGAATGCGCTTTCAGGAGAAGGAAAATATGAGATTACGGAGGTGATGAGAAAAGAGCTTTTGGATTTTTATGGAAATTTTGCTACGGAGTCGGAAGCGGGGCAGACGATCAAAGCACTGTTCGAACGATGCGGTTACATTATCGATACGCATACGGCCGTTGCGGCAGCGGTTTACGGGAAGTATAAAAAAGAGACGAAGGACGGGACGAAAACAGTGATTGCTTCTACGGCAAGCCCGTTTAAATTTACAAGGAGCGTAATGGAAGCAATCGATCCTAAATACAGTTCCATGGAAGATTTTGAATTGGTGGACGAATTGGCAAAATTAGGAAATATATCCGTTCCGAACGCCATTGAAGAGATCAGGACAGCGCAGGTATTACATAAGACGGTATGTGAACGTAACGAGATGAAAACAATTGTAAAAAACTTTCTGGAGATAAAATAAGTATGGAACAAAAGAAACATATTCTCGTGGTTGATGACGTGTCAACAAATCTGAAATGTGAAGGGGAAGTACTTAAAGGAAAATATAGAATGTCCATGGCAAAATCAGGGGAGCAGGCGTTGGAACTGCTGCCTCAGATCCAGCCGGATCTGATTTTGCTGGATATTTATATGCCCGGAATGGACGGTTATGAAACCATGGTCAAAATTAAAGAAAATGCAGATTATGCCCATATACCGGTCGTCTTTTTGAGTGGTGATTCTACAAGTGAGACAGAAAAAAAGGGATGAAAATGGGAGCGGCAGACTATATCCGCAAGCCTTTTGATCCGGACGTATTGTTAGAGAAGATCGAACGTATTTTGTTCGAAGAAGAGGAAGCTATATAATAATTATGATATTTTTAATGATTCTAAAAAAGCGTTTCCCATAAACGGCGCCGATGGCATTGGTTTATGGGAAACGCTTTTTTCAAACGTTGCTTCTTGCTTTGGATCTTTTATATCCGGAGGACGTTGGCTTTTGCCCGTAAACGTTAAGAACGGGTATTCATATCGATATAGTTGCGTTCTTCCCCGATCGGTTTATATGCCGGACGGATGATCTTGCCGTTATTGGCAAGCTCTTCCAATCTGTGGGCGCTCCAGCCGGTGATACGCGCTATGGCGAAGATCGGGGTGTACAGCTCGATCGGAAGGCCTAACATGCTGTATACAAAACCGGAATAGAAATCCACATTGACGCTTACGCCTTTGTACATCTGCCGTTCCTCTTCGATGATCTTCGGGGCAAGCTTTTCTACCAGAGAGTAGAGTGCAAATTCTTTATGCAGTCCTTTTTCTTCCGATAATTTTTCAACGAAAGATTTAAAAACTACGGCTCTCGGATCGGATTTTGAATAAATGGCGTGTCCGACGCCGTAAATCAGTCCGGCATGATCGAACGCTTCTTTGTGGAGAAGCTTTTTTAAATAGACGCCGACCTCTTCTTCATCGGTCCAGTCGTTTACCTCACTCTTCATTTCCTCAAACATCTGTACGACTTTGATGTTGGCTCCGCCGTGCCTTGGCCCTTTTAAGGATCCGATCGCAGCGGCAATGGTAGAATATGTATCCGTTAACGAGGAGGTGACTACATGCGTGGTAAAAGAAGAGTTATTACCGCCGCCGTGCTCCATATGAAGGACAAGGGCGATGTCTAAGATCTTTGCCTCTAACGGTGTGTAGGAGCTGTCGGGCCGCAAAATGTGAAGGATATTTTCCGCCGTAGACAATTCGGGCTGCGGCTGATGGATAAATAAACTGTTTCCATCATGATAATGGCTGTATGCCTGATAGCCGTAAATACTCAGTAACGGGAACAGGCTGATAAGCTGTAAGCACTGGCGCAGTACGTTGGGAATGGAAGTGTCGTCGGCCCTGTCGTCATAGGAATAAAGCGTGAGCACGCTCCTTGCCAACGTATTCATCATATCTTTACTGGGCGCTTTCATAATAATATCACGGACAAAGCTGGTAGGCAGGGTCCGGTATTGGGAAAGAAGGGTTTCAAATCCGGCAAGCTCTTCTTTCGTCGGCAGTTTGTCAAATAATAAGAGATAAGTGATCTCTTCAAAACCGAAGCGGTTTTCTTTGGTAAAGCCTGAAACCAAATCTTTTACATCATAGCCGCGGTAAATCAGTTTACCGTGTGCCGGAACGGAAACGCCGTTTACCATTTCCGTTGCCCTGACATCGGAAATATTGGTAAGTCCTGCAAGGACGCCTTTGCCGTTTAAGTCGCGAAGCCCTCTTTTGACTTCATATTTGGTGAACAGTTCAGAGTCGATAACGCCGGCCTGTTCGCTCAATTTTGCAAGTCGCAGTATTTCGGGTGTAATTTCAGAAAAATTGTTGTGATCCAAGGAATCATCCCTTTCATTATTAGATTCGTTTTGACTTTTCTTCACAAAATGCTTTTTTACTGTGATATGTGAAAGTCATAACAGTTTAATCATATCATGTTAAATTTACTTATGACAAGCAAAAATAGTGAGTTAATAAAATTTTAACAAATTTTCGAGATAAATCCGCCTAAAAATTAGGAAAAATGATACATTTTACAAAAAATTTATCCGTTTATTTATTTTTTCATACGAGGAATATGGATTTTTAGACGGCTGCGTATTAAAATAGAAAAGTATGGACGGCAACATACTTTTATGAAAAAATTATGAGATAAGTTTTGGAAAGAAGGAGGAGGGACGCCGAATGACAAAACAGGAAATTTTTTCCCATGTGGATCATACGCAGTTAAAAGCATTTGCAAAGTGGGAAGACATCGTAACATTATGTGACGATGCGGTACGGTACAAAGCAGCATCCGTATGTGTGCCGCCTGCTTATGTTAAGAGAATACACGATACTTATAAAGACAGTGTGCGCATCTGCACTGTAGTAGGGTTCCCTTTAGGCTACAGCACTGCCGCGGCAAAGGCTGCGGAAACCAAAGAGGCGTTAAAAGACGGAGCGGAAGAGATTGATATGGTAGTCAATATCGGGGATGTAAAAAGCGGACTCTTTGAAAAAGTGGAAGAGGAGATCCGGATGCTGAAAGAGATATGCGGCGGCTGTATTTTAAAGGTGATCGTCGAAACCTGTTATCTGACGGAAGAAGAGAAGATCGCTATGTGCAGGACGGTTACCAAAGCAGGTGCGGATTATATCAAAACTTCTACCGGGTTCGGTACAGGGGGCGCCGTTTTGGAAGATATCTTACTGTTTCAAAAGCATATCGGGCCGGGGGTAAAAATAAAGGCGGCGGGCGGTATCAGGACGAAGGAAGATATGGAAACTTTTTTAAATGCGGGCTGCGACAGGATAGGGACTTCTTCGGCAGCCGGGGTATTGGGTGACTAAGGGAACGGAATGCAGCGAAAGGAATGGATATCATGATGGAAAATAAGATCATAAAAGAAAGGCTTTCCCTTTTAAAAAAGGAGATGAAAGCTAACGGTGTGGATTGTTATATGCTCCCGACTTCGGATTTTCATAATTCGGAATATGTGGACGATTATTTTAAAGCAAGGGAATATTTTTCGAATTTCACGGGTTCTAACGGAACGTTGGTCGTGCGCGAGGAAGAAACCGGCCTTTGGACGGACGGACGCTATTTTATTCAGGCGGAAAACGAGCTTGCGGGAACGGGAATCAGGCTGTTTAGGATGTTAGAAGAAGGCGTGCCTACGATTCAGGAGTATTTGGAAAAGGAAATGAAAAGCGGTCAGGTCTTAGGATTTGACGGCAGGGTGGTAGACTGCCGTTTCGGAAAAAAACTGGAAAAGGCATTGGGAGAGAAGGGGATCGCCATTCAATATGAAACGGATCTGGCGGGGCAGCTTTGGAGCGACAGACCGGCGCTGCCGCATCATGAAGCCGTACTTTTGCCGGAAAAGATCTGCGGACAGACTTGCGCCGAGAAGGTTTCCGGAGTAAGAGAGAAAATGAAGGAAAAGAAAGCGGCGTATTTTCTGTTGAGCAAGCTGGATGACCTGATGTGGCTTTTGAATATCAGAGGAAAGGATGTGGCATGCAATCCGGTAGCTCTTTCTTACGGTTTCCTGACGATGGAGGAAATGTATCTCTTTATACAGAAAGAAGCGGTTACGCAGGAACTGAAAGCATATGCGGAAACTTACCATATCGTTATAAAGGATTATTTTGAGATCGCAGAATTTTTAAAGAATTTTTCTTATCACGGGGCGGTGATGTATGACAGCGGAAATCTAAATTATGCCTTATATAAAACGATCTGCGGCAAAACGGAATGCATAGACGAGAGGAACCCTACGGAACTGATGAAGGCGGTAAAAAATCCGGTAGAGCTGCAGAACATGAGAGAAGTATTTTTAACGGATAATGTGGTGGTCACGAAATTTATTTACTGGCTGAAACAGAATGCGGGCAAGATCCCTCTAAACGAGTATACGGCGGCAATGAAACTGGACGGTATGCGCCGGGAGGCAGAAGGTTTTCTGGATCTGTCCTTTGAGACGATTTCCGGTTATAAGGAAAATGCCGCAATGATGCACTATGAGGCGACGGAAGAGAACAACAAGGAGATCCGGGCGGAAGGAATGCTTCTTGTGGACTCCGGCGGACAGTATATAGGCGGCACTACGGATATTACAAGGACTATTGTGCTGGGAGAGATAAGCGAAGAGGAAAAGAAGCACTTTTCCGCGGTAGCGGCGGGCATGATACGGCTCAGCAATGCAAAGTTCCTTTACGGATGTACCGGGCGGAACGTGGATATTCTTGCAAGGGAGCCGATGTGGGAGATGAACATCGATTATAAGTGCGGCACGGGGCACGGAGTCGGATATATTCTGAACGTGCATGAAGGCCCTCAGGGGATACGCTGGAAGTATACGGAAGGGCAGACGGAGGCAGTCTTGGAAGAAGGCATGAACGTCACAAACGAACCGGGCGTCTACAGGGAGGGCAGCCACGGGATCAGGACGGAAAATGTGATGCTTGTCAGAAAAGGAGAAAAAAACGGCGACGGACAGTTCATGTATTTTGAGACGCTTACCTTTGTGCCGATCGACAGGGAAGCGCTGGATAAAAAATACCTGACGGAGACGGACGTCAGACGGATTGACGCCTATCATGAAGAAGTATACCGGCGGATCTCCCCTAAACTTACAAAAGAAGAAGCGGAGTGGCTAAGGGAGGTTACCCTGCCTTTATAGCAATATCCGATGTAAATTCCGTTTGCAAAGCTGATCTCTTAAAAAATGATAAATCACGGTCAGAATCATTGACTTTTGCCGTTAATTTTGAGATAATAAATGGAAAATCGGGGATTTTTCAAACAGCATAAAACCGGCGGCTGTTAAGAGGATCAAAAGGCTTGTTTGTCAGTCAGAAATATTATGCAGACGCCGGTCTTTAATACACATTAAAATTAAGGAGGAAGTAATATGTCAACAAAAGCTTATTATCCGATTTCGGAAATTGGCGCTGGAAAGGTAGGTTTTTCCAAGACCCGTTCTATTATTGAGGCTGCTTTTTACGGAAACAACGTAGTAAAAGTTAACACCTTAAAGGAAGCGTATGAATTAGCTAAAAATTCACCGGGTACCGTTGTAACGGATATGCCGGTTTACAGAGGAGAAGAATTCGGACTTGAAAAAGATGCGAAGGTACTTTTGTTTAACGACGGCGCCGTTACAGGCCGTTATGCGGCGGCACGCCGTATTAAAGGCGAGCCGGGCGTAGACGAAACGAAGCTGGATAAAGTGGTTATGGATGCCGTTTATGAAACACGTTGGAAAACGATGTACCATGCGGAATGCTTCGTAGGTCTTGATCCGGAATTTATGGTAAAAGCGCATCTCCTCATTCCGGAAGGAGAAGAGAATATTCTTTATAACTGGATGATCAACTTCCAGTATATGTCGGATGAATATGTTAAGATGTATAAGGATTCCAAACCGGTAGGCGACGGTAAAGAGCCTGATATTTATATTTTCTCCGATCCCCAGTGGATACCGGGTAACCGCCCTGACGTAGACTATAGCTGTTTGAGCGATCCTTTGACGCTCTGCTATTTTGATACCAACCAGAACTGTGCGGCGATCCTTGGCATGAGATATTTCGGCGAACATAAAAAAGGTACTTTAACGATGGCTTGGGCGCTTGCGAACAGAAACGGTTATGCAGCATGCCACGGCGGACAGAAAGAGTATACGCTGCCGGACGGCTCCAAATTCGTTGCATCCGTTTACGGTCTGTCAGGTTCAGGTAAATCTACGCTGACTCATGCAAAACACGGCGGCAAATATCCGATCACGGTACTTCATGACGACGCTTTCATTATCAATACGGATACCTGCGCTTCCGTAGCTTTGGAGCCTACGTATTTTGATAAGACGGCGGATTATCCGACAGGCTGTCCTGACAACAAGTACTTATTGTCTGCGCAGAACTGTTCCTGTACTTTGGATGAAGAGGGCAAGATCCAGTTAGTGACGGAAGACATCAGAAACGGTAACGGCCGCGCCATTAAATCTAAATTATGGTCCCCGAACCGTGTAGATAAGATCGACGCGCCGGTAAATGCGATCTTCTGGATTATGAAAGATCCTACCATTCCGCCGGTAGTAAAATTAAAAGGTTCCGCACTGGCATCCGTTATGGGTGCAACGCTTGCTACAAAAACGTCTACCGCAGAGCGTGTAGCGGCAGGTACGGATCTGAATGCGCTTCGTATCGTTCCTTATGCGAATCCGTTTAGAACTTATCCGTTGGTAAACGACTATGAGAAGTTCAAGAAATTGGTAGAAGAGAAGAACGTAGACTGCTACATCGTAAATACGGGCGATTTCATGGGCGCAAAGGTAAAACCTGCAGATACGTTGGGAATCCTTGAGACGATCGTGGAAGGTAAAGCACAGTTTGAAGCTTGGGGTCCTTTTGAAGATATCGAGATCATGTATGACTGGTCAGGAAAAACCGGAGATTTCAAACCGGATCTTTCTGATAAAGAATATGTAGCGGCATTAAAGAACGCTATGGAAAACCGTGTACAGGCAGTAGAAGATTTTGCAACAAAGAAGGAAGGCTATGATAAGCTTCCGGATGAGGCGCTTGCAGCATTGAAGAAGATCGTTGACGAGGCAGCGACTTTATAAGAGTGCATAAAAGAGCTTTATAAGAGTTTCATAAAAGTTCAATAAGTGTTCTAAAAGGCAGTTCCGAAAGGAACTGTCTTTTTTGCGCTTTTTTTGCGATGCCTTAGACTTGCGCCATAAAACGTCATTCTTATATAATATTTGAAAACAGAAAAAGGCTTTTTTCGCCTGAGTAGAGGAGGATTTGACATGGAACAGCTGAATATTTCAGCTACAAAAGACAACGAACGAGTATACAAAATTCTTGGGGATCTACTAAATACAGATAAAGAATTTCAAATTATGATCACGGTGCCTTCCGGACATGACGGCGCTGCCGTATTAAAAGAGGAATATAAAAACGAACCGATCAAAAGGGATTTGGAAAAAGATGTGACGGACATGATCCATGAGATCGGCGTGCCGGCGCATATTAAAGGGTATCAGTACTTAAGAGAGGCAATCATGATGTCCGTGGAAGATATGGATATGTTGAACTCTATTACAAAGCTTTTGTATCCGACTATTGCCAAGAAATTCCAGACAACACCCAGCAGAGTGGAGAGAGCAATCAGGCACGCCATTGAAGTGGCATGGAGCAGAGGCAGAATGGAGACGCTGGAGGCGCTTTTCGGCTATACGATCAATACAGGAAAGGGAAAACCGACCAATTCGGAATTTATCGCATTGATCGCGGATAAAATACGGTTATTGTATAGGAATTAAAGGTATTACATATGGGGTCATGCAGGGATTTGTCATGATCGTGAAAAGTGAGGGAAACAGCCGTCTGGATTTATGCCGGACGGTTGTTTTTGTATTTTATAATGGAATAAACTTGAAGCTCCTAGGGAAATTTGCGATGGTGATAAAATGTGTTGACAAATTTTGGCAGATATTATACTTTATATAAGACGGAGATGTAAGATAATGAGAAGGGACATGATAGCTTTAGCTCAACTCATGTTGGCACTTGGAAGAGTGTGGACTGCATTGTTGATTTTACGGTGTCTTTAACACCATAAAGTGTTTCAGGTATCCTTTTTTAGAAATTATTTTATTGTCAAGATGTATCAGTTATTGTAGTAACTTAGGGCTGGCAGGAAAGGGGAAGCTTGTGGGAAATTACAGAAATATGATCAGGATGCAGTTTCGGCTGATGATCAATAAAAAAGAATTTCAGTTGGTTTATCTCATTAATTTAGTATATGTTTTCTTGGTCTACCTAAAGCATATAAGCGCCTATTGGGGAGATGAGGTGTCCACGATCCTTTCGCCGGGCAGCACGTCGGCGATTGTATGGCATTATAATATTAGCAGGATTTATCATATTTATATCATATTGCTCCCCTTTTTGCTGGTTCTGCCGTTTGCCATGTCGTTTATTGACGACAATAAAAATCTGATCCTGTTCGCTCTTCAGATCAGGAGCGGAGTCAAGGTTTATTATATCGCCAAAGGGATTGTCTGTTTCATAGGAGGATTTCTTGCTTTTTTTGTACCTCTGTTCATGAATTTTATCTTAAATCATGTTACGTTTCCTGACAGTGGTCTTACTTTTATGGGGGATCTTTATGATATAAACTTTGATTCGCTTGTTACGGGAGCAGGGCTTACTATTGAGGCAAGAGGTCCGAAAACATGGTTTTTGCCTTTGTTTCTTGCTTCACAGGAAGGATATACCCTTCTTTTCTGTATATTATTTTCGATAGAAATGGGGATCTTTAGTACGTTTGTTTATGTAGTTTCTTTTGTATTGAAAAGATCGAAGCTGACATTGCTGCTGCCGTTTTATCTGATTACAGCCTGTTTTGAGAAGTTAGAACTGATCTATAGAGGAAGAGAGCCATATTTATGTTACTCTATATTGTCCTATTTTATGCTTGACGGCTGGTATGGTAAAGATCCTCTATTTATCGGCATCGTCATTTTGGCTGTCCTATTTATTATAGTATTGGGGATTCATTGGCAGATACGCAGGGATCAGTTGGAGTAGGAGCGGGCGGTTATGGTAAAAAGCAGGGATCTTTGGAAAGTGATGTTTGTCCTGCCTGTCGTATTGTTCCGGAAATGTAATTTATTGCTGCCGGTTACAGGGGAAACGCTGCCTATGGCGGAAGTTTTTTTAAAGAATATATTTATGGAGAATGCGTTAAGAATAGAAACCAACATTACGGTTTTAATGTCCGGGATGTTGGAAATCGTTATATTCAGTCTGTTGTTCGGGGCGCATCTCTATCATGATTTGTATGAAAACAGCGTTTATATTTTTATCAGGCAAAAGAGCAGGAGCAGATGGTATGCCAAGAGAGCGGCAGAATTATTTTTGTTCAGCGTAGTTTATAGCCTTTTGTTTGTCGGAGGGACTTTTTTATTATGCAGGTTCTATACGGGACAAAGGGTAGATACTGAAACAGCGGAAATTTTTGCGGTCACTTATATTTTGATCGCTTTGTTTTCTTTTTGGATCACTCTTATGATCAATATCACGGCAGTATTTACCGGGTCAGTGACAGCGTTTCTGATTCACTATATTATTTTTATGATTTTTACGGCCCTTGCAATCGATTTTGAAGGGATTCCTGTGATCAATCAGTTCCGGATTCTGTTAAAGTTAAATCCGGCAGCCAATTTAATGGTCTTTTGGAATGATGGGATCGGCCGGGGGCTTATGCCGGCAGCGTATTTTTTGGTATTATGCGCCGGCACTTATGCAGCAGGCAATGTTTTGATTAAAAGGATGGACATCAGTATTGAAAATACGGAATGAAGTGCGAAGAGAATTTCTAAGCTGTCGAAGAACGTCAGATAAGAAATTCTAAAAGCAGGATGTTACTGTCAAGAATTTTTGATTGGTATGTGTACAAAGTACGCAAGGGGGATAGGAATGAAAGTAGAGATCAAAGATCTGTGCAAACAATTTAAGGACCGCAGAGTATTGGATCATATTAATCTGCAGATTGGCACGGGAAAAATCTATGGCATCGTAGGAATCAACGGCTCGGGAAAGACGATGCTGTTTCGGTGTATGGCAGGGTTGGTCAGGCCTACTTCCGGAGAGATCTTGTACGACGGGAAAGTTTTGTATCAGGATATTTCCACGCCGCCCAATATGGGCATCATCATAGAAAATATGGGGCTTTATCCGGAGTTCACCGGCTTTGATAATTTAAAATATCTGGCGGGGATCAGAAAACGGATAAGCGATGAGGAAATACGCGCCGCGATTGAAAGAGTCGGGCTGGATCCGAAAGATAAGCGAAAAATAAAAAAATATTCGCTGGGGATGAAGCAAAGGATCTTGCTGGCACAGGCATTTATGGAAAAGCCGGATACCCTGCTGCTGGACGAACCTACAAACAGCCTTGATGAAGAGGGGGTAGGACTGATCAGGGATATTTTGAAAGAGGAAATGGAAAGGGGTGCCCTGATCATGATAGCGAGCCACAACAAAGAAGATATTTCTTATCTTTGCGACGAGGTATTTTCCATATCGCAGGGAAGGCTGGAGGCAAAGTAGATGAAAAAAATTGGATTTATCTCGGTTATCATAATGGTTATTGGCCTGTGTACCGGAATGGTTTTTAAATATCATTGCAGGGACGAGGGCATTATGGATATCTGTACGATAGAAGATATCAGGGAATTGGACTGCAATGTAAATCAGATATTTACGAAGGAAGAGGTAGCATCTTTTGTCAATTCCGGTAAAGAGAGTTTTGAGCAGTTATCCGGGGAAGTGGAAATTTACATTGTGCATCCGATGAATCATTTTATACAGTATAGTGACACTATGCTTCAGGAGTTGGAGATCGTTGACGTGATAAGAGGGGAAAGCAAAGAAAATGAAATTATCCGAACGGTACAGTTAGGAGGAATTTACGATCAAAAATATAATCCTGTTGATACTTTTGAAAATACCAGACCGCTATTCCGCGGGATGAGAAATCTTTTGTTTTCTGAGTATCAGTATTTGATTTTTATAGAACCGTTGGCACTAAATAAATATACGGAAATGAAGCAGTATCGTTTTGAGAATTCTCTGTTTGGCTCTTTTAATATCACAAGCGACTATTCCCTTCCTATAGATAAACCGGCGAATCAGATCGCCTACAATGATTTCGGGGATAGCGAATTTTTATGCGACACACAGGAGACGCTGGATCAGATTCTGGAATTGAAGCACAGCGTGTTGGAACGATATCTGCCATAGGAGGACAGATTGCAGATCCGGCGATTAAATTTGTCTTATGAATGGAAATTAGTACTTTCAATACACTCCTCGATGATGTATAATAGGTAACAGGGAAAGAGTTCAGACAGCACGGTTTGCTGGGAAAATTACATAGCTTGGAGGGAATTCAATGAAAAATATTCTGTTTGCAGCATCAGAGGGTGTGCCATTTATTAAGACGGGTGGTCTTGCGGATGTAGTAGGGTCACTGCCAAAGAATATCGATAAACGGTATTTTGACGTTCGGGTGATACTCCCGAAGTATACTTGTATGACTCAGCAGATGAAAGATATGCTGACATATAAAACGCATTTTTATATGGATTTCCATTGGAAAGAGGAATATGTAGGCGTTTTGGAAGCGCAGGTAGACGGAGTAACTTATTATTTTATTGATAACGAATCCTATTTCAACGGTTTTAAACCATACAGTGATAACGTTCTGTTCGAAATTGAAAAATATGCGTTTTTTTGTAAGGCGGTACTTTCGGCGCTGCCGCAGATTGGATTTAAGCCGGACATTATCCACTGCCATGACTGGCAGACGGGACTGATACCGGTATATGTTAAGGAACGTTTCAGAGGAGACGAGTTTTTCTGGAACATTAAGACGATCATGACGATCCACAATCTGAAATTCCAAGGAAAGTGGAGTATCAAAGAAGTAAAGGAGATCACGGGACTGGCAGATTATTATTTCTCATCGGATAAGATGGAGGCTTATAAAGATGCCAACCTTTTGAAAGGCGGTATCGTATTTGCGGATGCGGTTACGACGGTAAGCGATACTTATGCGGAGGAGATCAAGACGAACTTCTACGGCGAAGGATTGAACGGCCTCTTGAGCGCAAGGAAAAACGACTTGAGAGGAATCGTAAACGGTATCGATTACGCGGAGTTTGATCCGAAAACAGATAAATATATTGAGCATCCTTATGATGCGATTAATTTTAGAAAAGAGAAAATTAAAAATAAGAGGGCGCTGCAGGCGGAACTTTCTTTGGCGCAGGACGACAGGAAATTTATGATCGGTATCGTATCCAGACTTACCGATCAAAAAGGATTCGATCTGATTGCTTATGTTATGGATGAACTTTGTCAGGATAATGTACAGATCGTGGTACTTGGAACAGGGGCGGAGCAGTATGAGAATATGTTCCGGCACTTTGACTGGAAATATGGGGATAAGGTTTCTGCGAATATTTATTATTCGGAGGCGCTGTCACATAAGATTTACGCATCCTGTGACGCTTTCCTGATGCCTTCGCTGTTTGAGCCTTGCGGGCTCAGCCAGTTAATGGCGCTCCGTTACGGTACCGTACCGATCGTTCGGGAAACGGGCGGGCTTAAGGATACGGTAGAGTCTTATAACGAATATGAAAACACAGGCACAGGCTTTAGCTTTACGAATTATAACGCACATGAGATGCTTGGGACCATCCGTTATGCAGAACATATTTATTATGATAAGAGGCGGGAGTGGAATAAGATCGTCGACCGCGGAATGGCAGCAGATTTTTCATGGAAGGTATCAGCGAACAAATATCAGGAAATGTATGATTGGCTGATCGGATAAAGTAATTTTGTAGTCACCCGGTGGCACTTGCCGGGTGACTGTTTTGTGTACAGCCCTATACAGGGGAAGGGGACTCCCCTGTTCGATTATATGGATCTATCGGAGGATCAGGAAGGCGCTTATGAGATGGCAGACGGCAGTGCTTTAAAGAATAACAGAAAAAGGGACAGCTTTATCATGCAGGCGGGGATTCTTGCGGCGGCGGGAATCATCTGCCGTATTATAGGGCTTTTGTATAAAAGCCCTCTTACAAGTGTGATCGGAGACGAGGGAAACGGTTATTATGGGACGGCATATAATTTTTATACGATCATATTGCTGATTTCCTCTTATAGTATTCCTTCCGCCATATCCAAGGTGATTGCACAGAAGCTGGAATTAAAAGAATACAGAAATGCGCACAGGATCTTTAAGTGTACATTGGTTTATGTAGTAGTTGTCGGAGGGCTGGCGAGCCTTTTGGCTTTTTTTGGTGCAAGTCTTTTTGTAACGCCAAATTCTATAGCGGTTTTGCAGGTATTTGCACCGACGATCTTTCTTTCCGGCCTGCTTGGCGTGGTCAGAGGATATTTTCAGGCGCATAAGACGATGCTGCAGACTTCCGTATCCCAGATATTGGAGCAGATATTAAATGCGGTATGCAGCATAGGGGCGGCCTATTTGTTCATACGGTTAGCAGCGGACAAAGACGATACGACGAAAGCAATCTATGGGGCGATGGGGAGCGCCCTTGGAACCGGCGTCGGAGTTTTGACGGCGCTGCTCTTTATGTTTGCCATCTATATGTTAAACAGGAAGATGATCCGAAGAAGAGTCGACAGAGATACGATTCATGCGGAAGAGAGCTATAGTGAGATCTTTAAACTGATCGTTTCCATTGTCACACCGTTCATACTTAGTACATTTATTTATAATCTTTCCACTTCTTTAAATCAAAAGCTGTATACGGATATTTTGATTAATGTGAAAAAGGCCGTAGAAAAGGACGTATTATCCTCTTACGGGGTTTTCAGCATTAAGGCGATTACTGTCGTCAATATTCCGGTGGCCTTTGCTTCCGCTATGTCTTCCGCCGTGATTCCTAGTATATCGGGCAGTTTTGCAAAGGGGGAAAGGAAAGAGGCCAAGAAGAAGATCCATCAGGCGATCCATACCGTTATGCTGATTTCCATACCGTCTGCGGTCGGACTTTGTGTTTTGGCAAAGCCGATCATGTCGGTATTATTTCCGCAAAAAGAGTCTTTGGATCTTGCGAGCCGTCTGTTGATGTATCTGGCTGTGACGGTTATTTTTTATAGTTTGTCGACTCTTTCCAATGCAATCCTTCAGGGGATCGGAAGGGTCAATTTGCCGGTCAGGAATGCGGCAGCCGCATTGATCCTCCAGACCGGAGTGTTGGCGCCGCTTTTACTTTATACGGATTTTGAACTGAACAGTCTTGTGATCGCGACGATCATCTATTCTTTTTCCATGTGCGTCCTAAACGGACATTCTTTAAAAAAAGCGCTTGGTTACAGGGAGGATGTGGCAAAGACTTATATTATGCCGATGTTTGCAGCCGTGCTCATGGGGATTGCAGCAGGGGGAACGTATTACGGCATTTATTACTTGTCGGGGATCAATATCCTGTCGCTGGCTGTGGCCGTTTTCATTGCGGTATTGGTATATTTCACAGTTCTGATCAAGATAGGCGGATTGACAAAGAAAGAGCTGAAAGCCATGCCTAAAGGAGCGGCTTTGGTGCGTGTAGCAAAGAAATTGCATTTAATGAGATAAAAGTGTGCAAAGCGGTTCTAAATTGCACGAACTGCTAAAGCAGTGAGAAGAATGCCAAAAGTATGCATTCTTCTCACTCATTGTTTGTGCCGGAAGGTTGAAAGAAATATACTTTCAACCTCCCTGATTTGAGTATCCGCAAAAGCGGACAGATGGGAGCAAATATGAAAAAGAATGACTTGGTTTTTGGGCTGACTGTGATCGGAGCGGCATTTTTGGTTTTTATCGGCTATCGCTTTTTATATGGAAAAGAAGGCGCTTATGTGCAGGTAGAAATAGACGGGACATTTTATGCGGGATATCCTCTTTATGAAGACAGAAACATCAGACTGGAATATGGAGGGGGTGAAGGATTTAATGAATTGTGTATACAGGGAGGAAAAGCGTCAGTCCTTTCGGCGGATTGCCCCGACAGGCTTTGTGTAAAGCAAAGAGCCGTTTCGAGGACGGGGGAGAGTATTATCTGTCTGCCGCATAAGCTGGCGATCAGAATTACCGATGGTAAGGAGGCGGAATATGACGGGATTACCGGATAAGAGAAAAACGGCATATATGGGGCTGCTGCTTTCCTTTGCTTTGATCCTGTCATATGTGGAATCCCTGATTCCTTTTTTTGCGGGCATACCGGGAATGAAGCTGGGGCTGGCGAATCTGGCGGTACTTTTGGCTTTATATCTGTTTGGAGGGCGGGAGGCGCTCCTTCTTAATTTTTTAAGGATACTGCTCGCTTCGCTTTTGTTCGGCAATATGTCCATATTTTTTTACAGTATGGCGGGAGGCATGTTTAGCTTTTTTATTATGCTGTTTATGAAAAAGACAAAGAAATTCAGTATGGCGGGGGTCAGCATGGGAGGAGGCGTATTTCATAATATCGGGCAGCTTCTGACGGCGTTTTGCATAGTCGGGACGGAAGGTATTTTTTATTATACGCCTGCGCTTCTTGTTATGGGCGTGGTTACAGGTGGATTGAACGGGATCATAGCAGGACAGACGTATCCTCGTCTTGCCCATAACGGCCTGCATGGGAAATAAGAGTACCAATGAACTACACATATGTGAGGCGCAATAAGGAACGGTATCAAACGCATAGTTTGATTTTGAATAAGAATGTATACGGAATGAATCAATACGGAATAGGAGCGGGGATTTTATGATCGCATATTTAAAAGGAAAAATCACGGATATAGCGGAGGAGAATGTGGTTCTTGAAGTGAACGACATCGGTTATAATGTGAAGATTACGGGCAGGACGCTGGGGATGCTGCCGGCAGCGGGAGAAGAGGTTAAGATTTATACTTATACTTATGTCAGGGAGGATGCTATCCATTTATACGGTTTTCTTACAAGGGACGATCTGAAGATGTTCAAACTTCTGATTACGGTAAACGGTATCGGGCCGAAGGGCGCGCTTGCCGTACTTTCCGTGATGGACGCGGACGAGCTTCGGTTTGCCATCATCTCGGGGGATGCAAAAGCCATCGCAAAAGCGCCGGGAATCGGCGGAAAAACTGCGGAGCGCGCCATACTGGACTTGAAAGATAAGGTATCTATAGAGGATAGTTTTGTGAATAAAGAAAGCGAAAGTTATCAGGCAGGCTCAGGAAACGGCAAAGCGGCGGGAACAGTGACCCAAGAAGCGGCGGAGGCGCTCACTGCCCTCGGATATCCGGCGTCGGATGCATTGAGAGCGGTAAAACAAGTGGAAAATGCAGAGGAACTGAGCGTGGAGGAAGTCTTAAAGCTGGCCCTTAAGAAATTGTTTTAAGTATTGTGCTTCTGAATTGTGTTTAAGGTCAGGAAAACGTTTATAAGATAAGAATGCTTATGAAGGTTTTATGTTTGTGGAATAGCGGATGTTGAGAGCATGAAGGATGGAAAAGTTATGGCAAAAAGGATGATAGAAACAAATTTAATAGAGGAGGATATAAAAATCGAGGGTTCCCTGCGTCCCCAATGCCTTGACGATTATATCGGGCAGGAAAAGGCGAAGGAGAACCTGAAGATTTATATTGAAGCGGCAAAAAAACGGCAGGATGCTTTGGATCATGTCCTGTTTTACGGCCCGCCCGGACTGGGAAAGACTACGCTTGCGGGAATCATAGCCAATGAAATGGGCGTGAATATGAAAGTGACAAGCGGGCCGGCGATTGAAAAACCGGGCGAAATGGCGGCTATTTTAAATAACCTTCAGGAAGGGGATCTTTTGTTTGTGGATGAGATTCATCGTTTGAACCGTCAGGTAGAGGAAGTATTATATCCTGCGATGGAGGACTACGCCATCGATATTATGATAGGCAAAGGAGCGTCGGCCAGATCGATCCGTTTGGAGCTGCCTAAGTTTACGCTGGTAGGCGCTACTACAAGGGCGGGGCTTTTGACGGCGCCTTTAAGGGACCGGTTCGGAGTAATCCATAGGCTTGAGTTTTATTCTGTAGAGGAGTTAAAGTTAATTATCATACATTCGGCGAGGATCTTGAAAGTGCAGATCGATGAACAGGGAGCGACGGAGCTGGCGAGAAGGAGCAGGGGGACGCCAAGGCTTGCCAACCGGATCTTAAAGCGGGTAAGAGATTTTGCGCAGGTAAAGTATGACGGGAAGATTACGAAAGAAGTGGCGGATGTGGCGCTGGATCTGATGGACGTGGACAAGATGGGGCTGGATCATATTGACAGGAATATACTTCTTACCATGATAGAGAAGTTTGGAGGGGGCCCTGTGGGGCTGGATACCCTTGCCGCTTCCATTGGAGAGGATGCGGGTACTATTGAGGATGTGTATGAACCCTATCTTTTGATGAACGGCCTGATTAACCGCACGCCAAGGGGAAGGGTGGCGACGGAACTTGCATACCGGCATTTGGGTTTAGGAATGTTAAACTGATGGGGAAAAGAAAGGAAAACGGAAGATGAAATGTTCTATTGGGGATATGCTACGTATACTGCGGGAAAGGGCAGGCATTTCGCAACATGAACTTGCGGAAGGAATTTTGAGCATAGCGGGAGTGTCAAGAATAGAAAACGGGGAGAGAGAGGAAGATAAATTCGTTTTAGCGGCGTTATTTCAGCGTGTGGGCGAGTCGGTGGATAAATTCGAAGCCTTTACCTCGGCAGAAGAGTATCAGATGGTTCTTCGAAGGAATCTGATCATAAGGAGTTTAACGGAGAAAAATCTTCCTGTGGCGGCGGTATTGTTGCAGGAGTACCGTGAGCGGACGGAAAATAAGAATCATATCCATGAGCAGTATTTTTGGCAGATGAGAGCAGTGAACTATTATCTTGCAGACAGGGATGGAAAGACTTGTATCAAAAATCTGTCGGACGCGTTAGAGATCACGGTACCGGCATCAAAATGGGAACAGAAAAACTGGGAAAATATCCGGATTTGTACGCAGGAGCTTTATATTTTGCTTATGCTTGGGTGTGTATGGATAGAGGAGGGAGAAACAGACAGGGCGCTTGACGTGCTGGAAAAACTTTGGAAATATATAGACCGGAATATGACAGATGAGCAGGAACGGGAAAAGCTGTATCCAAAGTGCGCGTGGCTGCTCGGAGAAGTTTATGTCAGGATGGGCTGGATAGAAAGAGCTTATAAAATATGCGAGCTTGGAAAAGAATGCTTGGCAGAAAGCGGGGCGCTTATCGTCATGGACAAATTGCTCGTCTTGGAGGAAATCTGTCTTAAGAAACTGGGAAGGGAAAACGAGAGAAAAACGCTGAAAAGGCAGTTGGAAGCAGTGGAAGATTTATACAAAATGGCCGAGTTTAAGCTGCCGGAAGAGAAGATTTTACGCCTGCTTCTGACAAGTGAAAGGAATGAAATATTGATCAGTAACGAGGTGATCAGGGAGCTTAGGAGATTCTGTGGATTATCTCAGGAGGAGCTATGCGATGAAGTCTGCTCAAGAGAAACGCTTTCCAGAATAGAAGGAGGACAGAGAAGCCCTAACCGTGAGAAACTGCAGGGGCTTTTGAAAAAGATGGGCGAAGAGCGGGAGAAGTATTATGGATATGTAATTACAAACGACAGCGATGTTTATAGGAAAGTAAATTTATATAAAAAGAGCTGGTATCGAAAGGAAAGAGATAAGGCAAGCATTCTGTTAAATGAGATTGAGGCGGAATTGGATATGAGCAATCTTGTTAACAGACAGTTTATAGAAAGCAATCGGTTAACGGAACAGGTGGAAAAGGGGGAAATGGATTATGAAACAGCCATATCAGAATTGGAAAGGATTTTAAAGTATACAATGGACAAATCGAAAGGGGATATTTACCGTATTCCTTATCGGGAAGAATTTATTATATTAAATTGTATGGCAATTTATAATCGGTATAAAGGTAATGAGAAAGAAGCAGAGCGGATCTATGAGCAGCTATTAAGGCAATATCGGGAAAGTAAGACGGAGGAGATCCATCACAGCGTGCCGCTGTCGCTTCTTTATATTAATTATACAGGATTTTTGGAAGTAATGGATGAGCTGGAGCGGGCGGAAGAAATCGGAAAAAGGGGACTGCGGTTGATGGCGGAGAGCCAAAGGGGAGATTTGGTGGCAAAGCTTTTAGGCAACCTTTCTTGTGTGTATGATAAGAAAAACACAAGAAAGGATGAAGAAATTTGTGAACGCTGCATGAGATACAGTTATTGGCTGCAGATTTTGTATCATTTGGAAAAAGACAGCCTTGTGATTAAAGATGCATATGAAAAGAAGTATGCTAAAAGAATAGATTGAGTTTAGTGGACTTTTAGTTCGGTATAATAATCGTATGTCTGTACGGAATCTGTGCCGGGCAAAATATGTGGGAAAAGGTCAGAGAATAAAGCGATACAGAATATAGCAGCGATTAAAGTTTTGATTTTCATTTTCATGTTGTTAAGCCTCCTGAAATTTAATATTTTAATTTTGATGATAGTTTAGGATATTTTTTGTGAAAAGTCTGTGACGTTTTAAGAAAAGATGAGAAAGTGTAAGTTTTCTTAAAACGTCACAGACTTTTTGATTAAAGTTTTGTATGATAAAGTTGCTTAAAGGATGTGAAAGAATGGCCGCGAAATATTTCTATAGGGGTGAAATGCTTTGGAAATTCAAAGTATAAGAGATTTTAGTAGAGAGATTATCAGTAGAAATTGAAGATAGAAATAATATAGATTATAATTTGGATTTATTTTCAAGTGATGAAGAGGAAGGATTTGGATTAGATTCAGTGGATGCTTTGGAAATTGTTGTAGCAGTAAAAAATGAGTTTGGGATAGATTTAAGGAATGTAGAGGACATAAAATCAATACTAAAAAATATTAATACGTTAGCTTCTTATATTGAGAGACAGCAATAAAAGGAATGAAAAATATGCAAATAAATAAAAAAAACGTATTAGTTACTGGCGGAACAGGCGGTATTGGTGAAGCGGTCATAAACCGATTCTTAAAAAATGGGAATAATATTGCGTTTACTTATTATAGTAATGATGTGAAAGCCAATCAGTTGGTACAAGAGTTACAGTTTACATTTAAAGAATGTAAGATACAGGGATACAAATTAAATATTGAAGATACTTTTGAAGTAAAAAAAATTGTAGAGGAAATTATTCAAGATTACTTGTATATTGATATTCTCGTAAATAATGCAGGCGTAACAAATGATAATTTGCTTATGTTAATGAGAGAGGAACAGTGGAATCAGGTAATCAATACAAATTTAAATGGGTGTTTTCGTATGTGTTCTGCTGTACTGCCATATATGATCGAAAAGCAAGGCGGTAATATTGTAAATATTAGTTCAGTCTCAGGTCTCATTGGTATTAAAGGACAAACAAATTATGCAGCATCAAAAGCGGGGATATGTGCATTGACAAAATCTTTAGCAAAGGAAGTAGCTGCTAAGAATATTCGAGTTAATGCAATTGCTCCGGGATACGTTGATACAGAAATGATTGCAAAATTGCCAGAAAAGACATTAAAGCAATATAAGAATAAGATACCAATGGGAAGATTTGGAAAAGCTGAAGAAATAGCTTCGTTGGTTAGTTTTATTTCAAGTGAAGAAGCGTCCTATATAACAGGGCAAATATTGGCAATTGACGGAGGATTAACGAGCTAATAGTTTAGAATGAAAAGAATTTATGCAGACAGTGTTTTTCGGAAAATAAATCAGAAAGGAATATTAGAATAAACGATATTAGTGGAAATGATGGAAAGTATAATGAGTATTACTGAAATAAAGAAATATTTACCTCAAAGATTTCCTTTTCTTTTTGTAGATGGAGTCACAGAAGTAATTCCGGGAAAAGAAATTGTAGGGTTTAAAAATACTACGATTAGTGAGGCTTATTTCCAAGGACATTTTCCTGATAATCCAATTGTTCCGGGAGTATTATTAGTAGAATCGCTTGCACAATTGACCATGATTATGTATGGAATGACTATGAAAAATGAAGTATCACGACCTATAGGGTACTTAGCAGGTATTGAAAAAATCCGTTTCCGCTATATAGTAAGACCGGGAGAGTGCATGATGTTGTATGCAAAAGTGAAAGAAGAGTTGGATAATATAGCAAGAGTAAGTGTTAAAATTAAAGTTGAAAATAAATTAGCGGTTGACGGAATGATTATAATGGCACAAAAATAGTTTTGGTGTAAATGGTGATTGAATGAGTAAAAGAGTTATAAAATCAAAATATGGATTATTTCACAATTTTATGTATATTTTAAAAAGTATCGTCGATTACGATAAAAAAATAATAGCTGCGGATATTGCAGAAATCATATCGGGCATTTTGGTCCCGCTGGGGGGAGTGATACTGCCGGCGTCCATTGTCGGGGTAATTGAGAATCAGGTTGATATTTCCGCGCTGGTTCAATTTGCCGTATCTTTTTTTCTTATTTATGGATTCTGCAGCGCTTTACAGGCATATTTTAAAAACCGGAATGAGTGGCAGTACATCAAGTTTCGTGCCTGCCGCTACATAAAAAAACTATTAAATAAATGTGTCGACATGAATTATCAGACTTATGAAAGTGAAGAAACACAGAAATTACTGAACAATGCAATGGAGGCCTGCGCAGGGAATCAAAACGGGGTCGAACGGGTTCTCCATCTTTCCGTTCAATTATGCATTGATTTTTTGCTTGTTATTTTATATTTAGCTTATCTTTTGAGGACAAAACCGTGGATCGCACTTATTTTATTTCTTACTTCTGTTTTTCAGGTCTTAATATATTCCCTTGCAAATCATTATGAAATGCAAAAAAGTGAGGAAAAGGCACAATGTGTGCTTCATATGAATTATCTTGACCGACAGGCATATGAGATGGAAAGTGGAAAGGATATACGTCTTTTTCAATTACAGGACTGGTTATTTACGAATTATGAAAAAGCAAATGAAAAATATAATACCATCATACGTCATGAAAGACGTTATTATTTTTTTAACGATATTAGCGGCACAGCGTTAAAATTTTTACGGAGTTTAATATGCTATATGTATTTATTGCATTTATTGACGCAGGGTCTTAATTTGACGAAATTTGTTTTATATTTGGGAATTATCACAAGTTGTTCCGGATATTTTGAAAAATTGACGGAAACGGTTTCAGAGATGATCCGTCATTTAAATAAAACAGATTTTATAAGGGATTATTTGGGAATTGAGGAAGAAAAGGAGGATGTTAGAAAAAAGCATTTATATTTGGATAAAGGTCCGCTCTGTATTGAATTTAAGGACGTTTCTTTTACTTATACCGATTCAGACCGTTTAGTTTTGGAACATGTTAATTTTGTGATTGAAAAAGGGGAAAAGGTAGCTTTGGTCGGCGTAAATGGGGCCGGTAAATCAACCATTGTAAAGCTTTTATGTGGCCTTTATAAAGTTTCCGACGGTACAATACTGATAAATGGAATCGATATGGATGAATATGATGATATTAATCAAGAAATTTCAGTTGTATTTCAGGACAGCCTGATATTGGATGATACAATTGCTTCAAATATATCCTGTAATACAGAATATGATCTGCCGCTCGTAAAAAAGGCGATGAAAGACTCTGAATTTGACCTTATTGTGGAGAAACTTAGTGAGAAAGAAAATACCTATCTTGGAAAAGAAATTAATGAAGATGGAATCCAGTTATCCGGCGGGCAGGAGCAAAAATTGGCGTTGGCACGCGCATTATATAAAAAGGGTAGTTTTTTAATATTGGATGAGCCGACTGCAGCCTTGGATGCAATTGCTGAGAATAGATTATATGAAAAGTATAGTGAACTTACAGAAGGGATGACAACACTTTTTATCTCCCATCGGCTGGCTTCTACGAGATTTTGTGATAAGATCATGCTTTTAAAGGACGGCAGGATCAGCGAAATCGGCACGCATGACGAGCTGTTGCAAAATAACTCCGATTACGCGCATATGTACAATGTGCAGAGCCAATATTATGGAGTGGAGGAGGCAGAACAAGTTGTTTAAGACGATTAGAAAGTTTATTCAATTAATAGAAACAAAGAAAGAACATATTTTAGTCTATATGCTGGCTGGCAGTTGTACGGAGGCGTGTATTCCATATGTAAATTTATTTTTTTCTGCTGAACTGATCAATCGGATCCTTCAAAAAGATTATGATAGATGTAAAACAGATATATTGCTTTTCCTTAGTCTTATTGCAGTGTTGGAAATCATGCAAAAGGCGTGCAGACAGAGAATGAACCGTATCAAAGAAGTGAGTACGCGTAATATTAATGAAAAGATAATAAAAAAAGCGTATGTTTATAATTTTGAGAAACTTGAAACGGATAATATCATAGATATTTTACGGAGAACAAAGGGAACATTGGAAGGATTCGGAGGGATACCGGCAGCTATAGACAGCTTATATCGGATTTTCCATACCTTTTTTACTATATTGCTTTCGCTGTTCTTTATTGTAACTCTGTTTGGAAAAACGGGTACGGGAGACGTCTTTTTTTCTTCAGCACAGTCAACGGTTGTGATTATTGTATTCTATTTTGTAATATCCATGATAGAGATGCTTTTTATGAGAAAAGTTCAGAAAGCATTTAACGCTTTGGTTATGAAAAACGATCATAATAATGCAGTTGGGCAGTATATTATTGACACAATGATGAATCAAAAAAACGGCAAGGATATCCGTATGTATTCACTAAAAAGGCTGCTGAATCATATATTTGAAGAATATTATGAAAAGGCGTTAGAGGATTATCTGACCACAAGTAAGAAAACCGGAAAATATTTTGCCGTGAGCGCTTTTTTAGGACAGGTATCTGCCGGAGTGTGTTATATCATGGTTGGGGCAAAAGCAGTTTATGGCGTGATCGGTGTCGGAGATATTTTTTTGTATATTGGTGCAATCAATAGTTTAGTTACTTCTATTAGCGACCATATTGGAAGTACGATAGGATTTTTATATAAGTGGAATTATTTAAAGGAATTAGCGGACTTTACAGGAATGCCGGATGAAGATGGTGGACAGGAGGAGATAAAAAGCTGTCTGGACGGGCATGTGTTTGAGTTTAAAGATGTCAGTTTCCGGTATCCGAACAGTGAGGAATATGTTTTAAGGCATATTGATTTGAAAATCAATGCCGGCGATAAAACGGCAGTCGTCGGATATAACGGCGCGGGAAAAACTACATTGGTAAAATTACTGTGCCGCCTGTATAAACCGACCGAAGGAATCATTACCATTGACGGAGTTGATATACAAAATTTTAAATTTGATGAATATGTGGGATTATTTGCAGCGATCTTTCAGGATTTTAAGCTTTTTTCACTATCTTTGGAGGACAATATCACATCCGGTAAAACGGCCGATTACGGAAAACTATGGGATTGTATCGATCAGGTTCGTTTAAGGCAGCGGGTAGAGAGAATGAAAGATGGATTAAAAACGCAGCTTTATAATGACAACGGTAACGGAGTTGATATTTCCGGCGGAGAAGCGCAGCGTTTTTCTATTGCAAGGGCTTTATATAAAGATGCGGAATTTGTGATTATGGATGAACCGACAGCGGCGCTTGACCCGCTTGCGGAGGCGGAGATTTATGAGCAATTGAACGAAATGGTAAAGGGAAAAACGACAATATTTATTTCGCACAGGATGAGCAGTTGTAAATTTTGTAAGAATATTATCGTATTGGATAAAGGAAACATTGCGGAACAGGGGAATCATGAAGAATTGATGGGCAGGAAGGGAATCTATGCAGAATTATTCAGGGCGCAGGCAAAATACTATATTTAGAGTGTTAGACATTATAAATGATGGCTGCCTTAGTAAAAAGAGAAAAGTTAGGGGATAAGTATATGAAAATATATGAGTACAGAACAACTACTCGATTTAGTGATACTGATAGTTATGGAGTTGTCCATCATAGTAATTATTTCAGATTGTTGGAGGAGGCAAGGATTGATCTAATGGAAAATGAATTGGGTATACTGATGGATGATATGGAAGTAAAAAAAATTCAGTTTCCAGTAACGAAAATTGAAGCGAAGTATAAGCATATAATGTATGGAAGAGAGAGGATTTTAATACAGACGTTGTTAGAATATAATGGTACATCTAAGTTAGTTTTTCATTATAAGATATTGAATGGAAATAATGAGTGTGTCTTTGAGGGACTAAGCGAACATATAGTGACAAAAAATCAAGAGCTTTTATTTTATTTGCCAGAGGAACTTGAGAATAAGGTGATAAGCTATTTACAGGGACTATAGTATAATGATTTGTGGCAAGTATACTGGGTGTGAAAGATATTCTAGAATGAAGTATCATTTAATGAAATATATTTAATTTTTCATTAGATTTTACTAATAAAAATCAATAATCTCTCGGAATCCTGAGTGATTATAGTCAGCACAGTTGGCAGTGGACATTG
>OFFD01000041.1_pt1 | contig 111682 bp, 120 predicted proteins | sample 1521291 | NCBI WGS metagenome assembly OFFD01 (sample SAMEA3504103, study PRJEB24116) | mouse gut metagenome | biome: mouse gut; feature: mouse-associated habitat; material: faeces | place: Denmark | collected 2011 | reverse complement strand
ATAGCCGCAGCCGCCTTTTTGATAGACTGTTTCATTTCCAACACCTCTCTATTTTTCGCAACACCCGTTCGGGTACATTCTTTGTCTTACCAGTGTTTGCACAAACGATTTTGCCCATTGATTTCATCCCGGCGGTTTTGAAAAACTCATCCATGTTTCGTATTGCTCCCCTGCTCTGTCCAAATATCCACGAGAAAGGAGCTGGCGTATTACAGGCAGTCAAGAGCACATATTTTTTCCCGGACAATCGAGGTTTTGGAAATGCCGCTGTTTCCTCCATAGCAGTTCCCAGCAGACGATCAAATAAATTTTTTACTGGGGCAGGAACATTAGCCCAATATGTAGGAGCCGCAAGGACTACAATCTGACTTTCGTGCAGCAAAGAAATGATTTCTTGTATATCGTCTTTTTGAACACACATTCCAGAAGTTAAGCATCTTCTGCATCCAACGCAAAAGGCCAACTGTTTTTCGTACAAATTGATTTTAGCAATGGTATATCCCGCTTTTTCCGCTTCACAAATTGAATGGTTTAACATAGTGGCGGTTGCTCCATCTATGTGGGGACTGCCCAAAATAGCAAGTACACGTTTCGGCCTCATTCTGGTTCCTCCGTATTTGCGATAGATTGATAAATCATGTTAAAACCATGTTGAAGGAATTCATTCCGGGACATATCCATTGTCTTTTGGATGTAATCTTTTTTGTTTGCCGCCAAAAGAATAAGTCCCGACAGCATCCCCCAGCATGAAAATGAAGTTGGCATAAGTTCTATATCACGGCGCAAATCACCGCTTTCAATGCCGGACAGCAAAAGCCCTTTTATCATTTTATTTATTTCTTCCCCAATCTCATAGCTTTCTTTTTCTTCCGGGAAAAAGTCTTGATTTTCAAAATTAACATTGATTTTATCAAGCATCATCTTGAAATAGAAAGGGTATTCGTCCTGATACCGTGTTAACTCTTTGCAAATCAAATCATACTTTGCTCTCGTGGACGTTTGAAGTTGTAAAGCAGAAGAAATATAGGAACACAGTTTTTTCATACTGTCTAAGACTAATATGCTTACGATTTCTTCTTTGTTTTCAAAGTACACATAGAGGGTTGCCTTGCTATATCCCGCCGCTTTTGCTATGTCGTCCATAGATGTTGAGGAAATGCCTCTTTCAGTAAATAGTTCAGAAGCTACTGATGCAATATTGTCTCGATGCACACTCCTTGGTTCCTTTTTTCTTCGGGCCATAAGTTCATCTCCCTATAATTAAACTTACAGTTTAATTATAGGGTAAGACGGCCTGTTTGTCAACAGGATACTTAATACTGGTTCAATCAGCGTATTCCACCTACATAAATTTTTTGTTAAAAAGAAGCATTTCTTCTTTGCTGTTTTTGTTTTCAAAATATCTGTAAAAAGTAGTCCTGCCGATATCGGCTTCCTTGCAAATTGAGCTTATGAAACTGCGTATAATAATCTTTCTCAAGCCAGGGCTTTTGAGAATCAATGTAGTTTTTTATCCACATACGCCAGTGTTCTTGTACTTTTCAGACTGCAATAAGCTCCTTCTCCGTAATACCGGCTGAGCAGGAGCGGGATTCCGTCGCCTACTCCATTCCTGTGCCGAGCGCCTGGATTACGCTAATAATCGGATATTCAATTTAGTGGCAGGTTTCGTCACATTTTGCAGGATGTGTGGCATAAACCTCGCTGCGCTGTGATGTGGTGTTGTAGAGGGCCGGAAATAAAAATAAAATACAGGAGGGACGTGCTATGGCATCGCTTTCCGATGAAAAGCGCATCTGCGCCATGTTCGATTCTTTCCATTGCTGTTTTTTAAATATTTATGATTGACAAAATCTCTTTTTGTTATAAAATAGTTCTAAAAAGAACAAAAAGGAGAATGCAATGATTCCACTAAATCCATGGGAACATCAAAACGCAATCAAGGCACTTTATTCAAAATGTGTGGAAGGGGTCTGTGTAAAACATAATATTACCCGAATGGAATTGGACATCCTTCTCTTTTTAGCCAATAATCCATGTTTTGATACAGCGGCAGATATTATTGAGGTCAGATATCTGTCAAAATCGCAGGTATCGTCTTCCATAAAACTTCTGGAACAGTGCGGTTATATAAGAAAAGAGTATTTGAAATGCAACCGTAAGACAGCACATTTGAGGATATGCAAAGGGGCTGTGGACATCATCCATGATGGGCAGACCGCGCAGGAGGAATTCGTTTCAATCATGCTGAATGGTTTTTCATGGGAGGAAATTGACAGCATAAAAAAACAAAATGACCGTATCCTGCGCAATATAAATGCTTATCTGAAAAGGAAGGAGGCAGAATAATGTTAAAATTTTTCATTTGTTTTATTGCAGGAATTGGAGCCGGGCTCGGAACGGGGTTTGCGGGGATGAGCGCCGCCGCTGTAATCAGTCCTATGCTGATTACTTTTCTGGGGCTTCCGGCATATGAGGCAGTCGGCATTGCACTGGCGAGTGATGTTCTTGCAAGTGCCATAAGCGCATACACTTATGGGAAAAATAAAAACCTTGATATTCGCAATGGCCTTGTAATGATGGTGACCGTTCTGATTTTTACATTGGTGGGAAGCTTTGCCGCAAGCCGCGTTCCGAATACCACTATGGGCAGTTTCTCCGTATTCATGACACTGATCCTCGGGATCAAATTTATCGTAAAGCCTGTTATGAGGACAAAAGAATCCATGCAGGCGGTCAGCGGAAAAAAGCGTATCATACAGTCAGTTGCCAGCGGAATAGTTGTCGGGTTTATCTGCGGTTTTGTAGGTGCGGGAGGCGGAATGATGATGCTTCTGCTCTTGACTAGCCTGTTAGGGTATGAATTGAAGACTGCTGTTGGGACAAGTGTGTTTATCATGGCTTTTACGGCCTTTACAGGCTCTGCCAGTCATTTTGCCATAGGCGGTATGCCGGATGTATGGTGCCTGCTGTTCTGTGTGGCATCCACACTGCTCTGGGCGAGGATTGCCGCCAAATTCGCAAATAAAGCCAGCGCAGCGACATTAAACCGTGCAACTGGCGTTGTGCTGTCTGTTCTGGGAGTGGTCATTCTGACAGTGAATTACTTGAAATAATGAAATCAGAAACCTGCCGTTTAAACCATTCGGCAGGTTTCGTGCTTATGCCGCCCTGCAAGCCACTCTTTAAGTAGCAAGGCGAGAGCAGATACCTCCGCGCGCCCATCTGTACGAGCAGCGGATAAGGGAGCTGTTCCACAGGCTTGTGGATTACACAACGGTCTATTCGGACGGCAGGGTGGCTTTCACCTTTCGCAATGGTGTGGAAGTAGGGACGGAGATTTAAAGTCGGAAGTAATACACCAGATGACAGTAACATAGAACTGATGAATAAGTATAAAGCAGTGCTTGATTCCGGAAAGACAATTCTTCCGTTCTGTACTTCGTACTTAACTCAATTCTACCATATCAGGAGTATGTATGCACGAAAGAAAAAAAGTGATATAATCAAATCTACAAATTTGTACATGGTTTGGCGGTTTCAGTAATCAGGGAGGGAAATGAAAAATGTGGAAATGCCCAAAATGCGGCCGTACTTTTAAGAATACGAATCAGGATCACTACTGCGGCGAGGCGCCGGCGACCATTGAAGAATATATAGAACGGCAGCCGGAGCAGGTCAGGCCCCGCTTACGGCAGATAAACGATGCGGTCAGGGCCGCGATACCGGATGGAGTGGAAAAAATATCATGGAGTATGCCGACATACTGGAAAAAACGGAATCTGATACAGTTTGCGGCCTTTAAAAAGCATATCGGCCTGTATCCGGGACCGGAGGCCGTGGAGGCATTTGCGGACAGGCTGCGGGAATATAAGACAAGCAAAGGAGCGATACAGCTTCCCAACGATAAACCGCTTCCGCTGGAACTAATTGCGGAAATTGCAAAATGGTGTGAGAAGGAGTATGGATGCTCATGAATGACGATGTTTTATTTTTCTTTGACCGACATAGGGAAGCATTTGTTTTCCTGTGTTTCTTTTGCTATATTATACCACAAAAATATTTAAAAAACAAGACTGGTAACGGCTTTCGGGCGGTGGTATATTATGTGTTACCGTGAAAGAGAGAAGGAAAACTTAAGAGGATGGAGGGATGCTTTTGGATAAAAACTGGATGGATTTATGGCAGAAGCAGAATCAGCTGGCTAAAGTGCTGGAGACGAATCGGGTGACGGAGCGTTTCGGGCTTGTGTTGAGCGGACAAGAGGCGGAAATGATCGTGGAAGAACGGGCTAATGCGCTGAGGACACAGCGGAGGGTGGAGTTCGGAGCCGGGATCATACCGGAGATTATTTACGAATTTTGCGATTCGGATTTTATCGACCAGAGTAATTATGCCGCGACGTTGATCCGGCTGCAGGAAATCTTTTATCTGTATAAAAATGAGATGGAGGATGAAATTTCGGATGAAGAACTCCTGCATTTTATGAAGGAACAGTTTGAAGAGATCTGTTTCGGGGATCTGGATTATCTGGAAGGAACCTGCCTGAACATTTTTGCCCAGGCGGTTCGGGCAGGATATGATGGTTATAGGGCTTCGAAAGGATATGGAGAGTACGGGAAATTTGATGAAGTGAAAAGATGGGATCATGAACTGTATCTGGAAACATTGCGGGAGCTTTGCTGGAGGTAAATGCCGATGACTTATAAAATGGAAGAGCTGCTTCCGGTAGTGGGGAAGCTGGCGGAAAAATACACTTCTTTTGAAAGCACATCCGTTACTTACGAGAAGGCGGAACAACTGATGGGGGCTGTTTTGTATTGCATCAGGGAAACGGGCTTACCGGGCCGGCATGAGCTGGCAGCGGACGGGGGAAGGACGGCGCAGCGGGCTTATGAGGATGGGCTGGCCTGTGTCGGAGAAAAAGTGAAGGCGGCATTGGATCTGTATAATAATATCCTGCCGGAATTTGATAGTTATGAAAATTGCTGCTTATACGATACTTTTGTCAAAGCGCTGCCGGAGTTCTTTCAATGGTACGATATGAAGTTTGAACCGCAGAATACGATAGTGATGCTCGATTATCCCGTTCTGAAGGACTTGTCCGGCAGTACGGGAATTGATAAGGTTTATGAATTTATTGAGTGTATCCATCTGGAACAATCCTTTTTAAAAATATTTCCGAAAAGCTATGTGACGAGAGTATTGGCAGGATACGATAAATATTATAAAGAAATGATAGATAATATTTGCGGGATCGTTTTTCTTTCCGTTCTTGGACATATGTTGATAAAGAAACCGTTATCGGAACCGGGATTTATAAAAGAAGATTATTTGCGGATGGAGGCGGTATTGACGGAGTTTGCCCCGGGGGAGACGGAACAGTGGATGAGGAAAGCGGCGGAGGCGTTTGCCGGGGAAACTTGCGGAGGCGATGAAAAATTGCTGGAATATTTGTCCGGTTCTGTCCCGGATTATGCCGCCCGCGTGAAAGAAGCGGCGGGTAATGGTGTCCTGGAACGTATTATTTTATGATTTCATCGGGCAGACGAATGAGGAATGGTTTTGCAAGGCAATGTTAGTGATCTTTAGGAGATAAAAGGACTTCAGGCGCGCTGGAAAAGAAATAACCATGGAAAAGTCTGGGAGATATGATATAATAAGGAAGCGCACTGATGTGCGCGCAGGTCAACAGCCTCGCGGCTGGTGACAAAGTACAATAGCACGAGAGATATTTTCGGACGATAGTAAAAAGGATGCAGGAGAGAGTGGCGCGTTATGGGAGAAAATCGGGAAGGCAAAAAACAAAAAGGGAATTTTATCGCATTTGAGGGCATTGACGGAAGCGGGAAAAGCACGCAGATCGGGTTATTGGCGGAACGGCTGAAAAAAGAAGGGGTCTGCTGCTATACAACGATGGAGCCGACCAATGCGCCCGTGGGTTCCCTGGTCCGCCAGGTTATGACAGGGAGGATTCGAATGGATAATAAGGCGATCGCAGCATTATTTGCCGCTGACCGCCTGGATCATCTTCTGAATGAAGTGGATGGCATCGCCGCTAAGATCGAGGAGGGGACGACGGTTCTGACTGACAGATATTATTTTTCTTCCTATGCTTACCATAGCGTGGATGTGCCGATGGAGTGGGTGATCAGGGCAAATGAACAGAGCGCTTTGATTTTAAGGCCGACGGTCAATCTGTTTATCGATGTGGATCCGGACACCGCTCTGGAACGTATTGCCAGGAACCGCTTTCACCAGGAATTATTTGAAAAAAAGTCCAGATTGGTAGAGGTCAGGGAAAATTATAAAAAGGCGTTCGATCTTCTGGCAGGAGAAGAAAAGTATACGGTAATTGACGGAAACCAATCCAGAGAGGCGATTGCGGATAATATATGGGAAGCGGTCAGAGGATATTTCGGCCTATAGAATGCGGCGGCCTTCTTCTTTTCCATTGAGTGCAGTCCTTTTCCGGCAAAATAGATTTCCGCAGTATCCAGTATTTACATGTATAAAATCCATGTGTTCCTATGGTAAAATGTTTTTATACATAAAATACACAGGAGGAGGGAACCATGGTTCAGGAAGCAAAAAGGGATGCGGAAATGGAAAAAGTCTACGGGGTATTTGAGGGGTATATTAAGGCAAGTCCTTATATTGAATGGCTCTGGTCCGAAAAGCTTGGATATATCCTGATGCAGATCGAGGCGAAAGGGCAGGAGGTTGTGGAAAGCAGAGTAGTAATGGATGCCGGCGGTTTTTGCAGGATTTTGTTTCATGAAGTCGCAGAAGATGTGCTGCGGAAGCGGAACAGCGAACATACATCTTATGAGGCGGATGATTTGGAAAAGCGTGAGATTGAAAAAGCGTTGAAGCCCTATATCGACCGGCTGCCCGAATACAGGGATTGCTGCCGGGGATTGCTATAAGAGCGGCGGATTTTTTCACACAGGGAAATTTCATCATTGACAGAAAAAATATCCTGCTTTATAATCAGGAAAGAGCAATAGACGTTTTGTAATGCTTGAATATGAAAAACAGGGAGAGGTGGAAAGATGCGGATATAATTTACTTTTGATGGCATGAATGTATGTTTTGTGTTACCAAAGGTGGATTATGTTCTCATAACCTCTCTTTTTTGATGCGCAAAGGGCGTATAAATCCGCTGTGGAAGCGGCGCGCCCAAAAAGCGCGGGAATAAAATAAAAAACGGATTGAGGTTATTTTACGGGCATGGATTCCTTTGGCGACAGCTGGGAGGAGGAATTGAAATGGCAAGGATAGGCGTAAATAACCTCACTTTTTATTATGAGGGAAGTTTTGACAATATATTTGAAAATGTGTCTTTTTCCATTGACACGGATTGGAAGCTGGGATTTGTAGGAAGGAATGGAAAGGGAAAAACGACTTTTCTGAACCTGCTGCTCGGAAAATATGAATACAAGGGTTCTATCAGCACGAATGCGGCGTTCGATTATTTTCCTTATCAAATAAAAGAGGAGGATATGGAGCGGCCCGCAGCGGAATTCGTGGATGAGCTGAAAGCCGGAGTAGAGCAGTGGAGGATTTTCTGCGAACTGGATAAACTTGGACTGGACAGCGGGATTTTGTACCGGCCGTTTGCTACGTTGAGTTTTGGCGAGCGGGCCAAGGTGATGCTGGCGGTTTTGTTTTCCGGGGAAAATGATTTTCTTTTGATCGACGAACCGACGAATCATCTGGACAGGGAATCAAGAGAGACGGTAAAGAAATATCTGGCAGGGAAAAAAGGATTTATTTTGGTATCCCATGACCGGGATTTTCTGGATGCATGCATTGATCATGTACTTGTATTGAACCGCCATTCGATCGAAGTGCAGACGGGTAATTTTTCCAGTTGGTGGGAAAACAAAAACCGGAAAGATGTTTTCGCCCGGATGGAGAACGAGAAGCATAGAAAAGAGATCGCCAAATTGAGAAAGGCGTCAGACCGATCCAGGCAATGGGCGGAGAAAAACGAGGATACGAAAATAGGCTACGATCCGTTGGATGATCATGCGAACAGGGCTTATATCGGTTCTAAGACGAAAAAAATGCAAAGCAGGGTTTCGCAAATAGAAAGTCGGATGGAAAAGGAAATCCAGGAAAAGGAAGGTCTGCTTGTGGATATTGAGAGTCCTGTCGATTTGAAGATAAAACCGCTGGAACATTTCAAAAAGAAGCTGCTTTCGGCCGATAAATACGGCTTACAATATGCTGGTGCGGAGAAACCACTGTTTGAAGGGGTGAGCTTCGAGGTCTGCCAGGGAGAACGGGTATTTTTAAACGGGGCGAACGGATGTGGAAAGTCCAGTCTCATTAAGGCCATTTTAAGAAAAATCGATGGAGAAAGAGAAAAAAGCGGATTCGAAGTGATGGAGAGCGGAAGTCTTCAGACGGCATCCGGGCTGAAAGTTTCCTATATTAATCAGGATACTTCTTTCCTGCGGGGAAGCGTTCAGGATTTTTGCAGGAAAAAGGATTTGGATGAAAGCCTGTTTTGCGCCATACTGCGCCAGCTGGATATGGAGAGGGTGCAATTTGTCAAGAATATGGAAGATTATTCGGAAGGACAGAAGAAAAAAGTATTGATTGCAGCGAGTCTGATCAACCCGGCGCATTTGTATATATGGGATGAACCTTTGAATTATATCGATGTATTTTCCCGGATGCAGATAGAAAAGCTTTTGATGGAATATAAGCCCGCTATGCTGGTGGTGGAACACGATGTCCGGTTCCGGGAACAGGTGGCCACGAAAACGGTGGAACTGGGGATTGGTGATTGTCAGGTGGGAAGGAAAGGTGGTATAATGACAGGCAGATAACGGGTTCCCCGATGGAAACCGGCAAAAACAGGCGATGAATGAAAAGGCAGGAGGAATGGGATGAAACAGGACATGATAGCAGTTTTGGATCTTGGAAGCACAAAAAATACAGAGCTGGCGAGGGCGATCCGCGCTTTGGGCGTGTACAGTGAGATATACCCTCATGATATTACGGCGGAAGATCTGGAAAAATCAGGAAATCTAAAAGGGATTATTTTATTTGGAGGAGAGAACAGGGTGGTGGATGGAAGTCCTGTGGAAATACGTCAGGAATTGTATGATATGGGCTGCCCGATGATGTCCATTGACCATCCCACGTCCAAATGCCCGCAGAAGCTGGAGGCGATGCCGGAAGAAGAGGGGTTGAAGAAATTTGTATTCGGCGACTGCAAGGCGGAAGCGAACTGGAATATGAAGAATTTTATTGAGGATCAGGTGGAACTGGTACGCAGAAAAGTAGGGGATAAAAAGGTGTTGCTGGCGCTGTCGGGCGGCGTGGACAGTTCGGTAGTGGCTGCCCTGTTGATCAAAGCCATTGGCCGGCAGCTGGTTTGCGTACATGTGAACCATGGGCTGATGCGGAAGGGCGAATCGGAAAGCGTAATCGAAGTATTTAAAAATCAGATGGACGCCAACCTGGTTTATGTGGACGCCCAGGAACGTTTTCTCGGAAAACTGGCCGGAGTGGCAGATCCTGAACAGAAGAGAAAGATTATCGGCGCGGAATTCATCCGTGTATTCGAAGAAGAGGCGCGCAAATTGGAAGGCATTGATTTTCTGGCGCAGGGGACGATTTATCCTGATATCATTGAGTCGGGCACGAAGACGGCGAAAATGGTAAAATCCCACCATAACGTAGGCGGGCTTCCCGAAGATCTGAAATTCGATCTGGTGGAACCATTGTATTATCTGTTTAAAGACGAAGTGCGTGCCTGTGGTCTGGAACTTGGGCTTCCAAGAGAGATGGTATACCGCCAGCCGTTCCCGGGGCCGGGGCTGGGTGTAAGGTGCCTGGGAGCCATTACGAAAGAACGTCTGGAAGCAGTGCGGGAGTCGGATGCCATTTTACGAGAGGAGTTCGCGATAGCCGGGCTTGACAGGAAAGTGTGGCAGTATTTTACGGCGGTGCCGGATTTCAAATCGGTGGGCGTGCGAAATCATGCGAGATGCTTTGAGTATCCGGTAATCATCCGCGCGGTGAATACGGTGGATGCCATGAGCGCGACGGTGGAACAGGTGGACTGGCAGGTGCTGCTGAAGATCACGGACAGAATTATGAAAGAGGTTCCCAATGTGAACAGGGTCTGCTACGATTTGAGTCCGAAGCCTACGGCGACGATTGAATGGGAGTGATAAGGAATTTATTATGGATAAAATGGACAGAGCTATTACAACATTATTTATGCTGGTGTCGGTCGATGGAAAAATCAGCACTGGCGCATCAGATAATTTAGACGTGGATAAGGATTTTCCTAAAATTGCAGGAGTGAAAGAAGGATTACATCAATATTATGAAATAGAGCAGACGACGGATTTATGGTCGATAAATTCCGGCAGAGTGCAAGCCAAGATCGGAATTAACACAGCGGACATGCCAAATAAAACGCCGGTTTCCTTTGTTATAATTGATAATCAACATTTAAAGGAACATGGCATACGCTATTTTTGTGCTTTATCAAAACAATTCGTTTTGGTTACATCCAACGAAAACCATCCGGCATTTGGAATGGAAGAAGAGAATCTCCATATCATATATCAAAAGGAACTATCGCTGAAAGATGTTCTTACAAAACTCAAATCAGAATATGATTGTGAGAGAATAACGATACAAACAGGCGGTACATTAAACGGACTGTTTCTTCGTGAAGAGTTGATAGATTATATCGATATTGTCGTGGCGCCTGTATTAATTGGCGGTAAAGATACGTCCACTCTAATTGATGGAAAATCCTTATTGTCAGAAAGCGAATTATCAAAATTAGGTGTGTTGAAATTGCAGGAATGTGTAGTTTTAGAGAACTCATATCTTAGATTGCGCTATGAAGTAATTCACTCAAATTAATTTACGCACAGAATTTAATGATTCAGTTATGGGTCAGATGAGGAAAGGGAAAATTTTGAATATTGGATGAAAAGGTATATTAGGGGAAAGAAAGGAAATAAAGACCTCAACGAGCAGGATTTTGTGATTCGAATTCCTGGCGGCTGACCAGTGGGGTGTATCGTCGTCCAAATACGTTACCGCTTCTGGCGAAACCTGCGACCGTGATAAGATTTTTCTTCAACATTCTGGTTAATGTAGTGTGAACGGTTGCCAGTTTCAATTCGTCCTTGGATTCCATGATCTCGGATGCCAGCAGTGGTTCGCCCGCCGTCCACAATATATGAAGAATATCCATTTCACGCGGGGATACGCTGCATCCGTTTATTTTTATACCCATACTCGTCACCTCAATTCGTAAAAATAAAGCAGCATTGGCTGTCACATCGGTCATATGCTGCTTTTATCGTCTTATTTTGTCCCATTTTATCATATTTATATTTCTGTGTAAATGTTTTATTGTGGCACGCGAATTTCTGCCGGAAATGCCTGGGGCGGGGAATTGCCGCCGGAATGGGATAAGTTTGTTGAAATGGCGGGGACATTTTGCTATAATCATAAATATGCCGCTATAACAAAACACCTGGAATACGGCATTTTTCATTTAGATTTGAGACGCAGCGAAGCTGCGGCATGGAGGTTAGCGTGAAGAAATTATATTGGAATGATAAGGGGAGGAAGACACTTTTCTTAATCTGCCTGGCAATCAGTTTTCTGGCAATATGGATTTACAACTTTATGACGCCCCTTATGTCAGACGACCTGTTGTTCCGGGCGTCGGATTATAGTTCGCCGCTGGATATTTTCAGACAGGAATACAAACAGTATATGACATGGACAGGGAGGTCGGTGCTTCAGATTATTTTAAAGATATTCAGCCTCACGCCCAAGTGGATTTTTGATTTGTGCAACAGTTTGTGCTTTGTTCTTCTCACGCTGTTGATTTATTACAACGTGAAGGACAGGAAAAAATATGATGTGTTTCTGCTGATATTGATTAACTTGTTCCTGTGGAATTTCAGCGTGGACTTTGACCAGACTGTTTTGTGGCTGGGAGGAGCGTGCAATTATCTTTGGGGAATTGTGATCCTGCTTGGATTCCTGACTTTATTCCGTTATTTTATGGATTCCGACAAGTATCAGTTTTTGGAAAAAAGCATGAAAGAGGGAAAGGGACGGAAAAAAGCGGTTCTGGTCAGCGCGGCATTATTCTTTTTCGGAATTTTGGCCGGGTGGGGCAATGAGAATACATCGGGGGGCGGCATTCTGATCGCCTTGTTGTTTTCTCTCCTTTATTTTTATAAGAAAAAAAAGATATGCCCTTGGACGATTGCCGGGCTCGCCGGTATGGCGTCCGGCTTTCTGGTCATGGTGCTGGCTCCCGGCAACAAGGCCAGGGGAGCGCTGATGAAGGCGGATGAAGTATACAGCGGTTTTATGGTTTATGTGAGCAGGGGATTGAAGATTAACAAGGCTGTCAATGAATATATGATGATCTATATCGCTGTGATTTGTCTGCTCTGCGCCTATTTGCTTTATAAAGGAAGAAAACTGGAAGAGTTTACGGATTCCTTTATTTTCTGCCTGGCAGGGCTGGCTACGAGTTATGTGCTGATTTTGACGCCGGAGCCGATGCCGCGGGCCTATTTTGGGGCGAATATCTTCTTTGCCATAGCCTGTATACAGATGATTCAGAGGATCAGGGAAGAGGATACCCTGCTGATCTCGCTGAAGACAGGGGGGATTGTGGCGGCAACAATCTGGATGTTTTTTGTTTATACGGAAAACGGTGCCAACCTGGCCAGAATATTGCGCGAGGTGAACGAAAGAGAGGCATATATTCTGGAGCAGACAAGCCAGGGAAATTACGATTTGACGCTTCCTATGTTAAGGCCGGAGTTTCAAACGAAATACAGTTTTATGTATGATAACGATATTTCCATGGAAGAAGATTTTTGGATCAATGAGGTCTTCCGCATAAAATACGGGCTGAACAATATAGAGGCAGTCCCAAGGGAAGACTGGAACGAAGGAGGCTGACCCGGAGAACGGAGGAATGTGAGGAAAAGATGAGGAAAACGGATACTTTTTTTGTAATTCATAATTTTAATACGGTTCCCGAGGAATTGGTGGGATATTGCAGGGATTATATTATATATGATGCTTCTACCGATCCGAAAGTGACGGCGGAGCTGGAAAAACGGGGATATCACTATATGCATATAGAAAATACGGGGCATAACATTACCACTTATTTTCAGTATTTTTCAGATTATTATGATAGTTTGCCGGAATATGTCTGCCTGTGCAAAGGAAATATGCTGGGCCGCCATTGCTCGAAGAAATATTTTGACCGTGTTTACGATAACAGGTATTTTACATTTTTATATGAAGATAAGGATATCTTTGCGAAGCTGAAACAGCAGGGAATCGTGTCTGCGGAAGGTGATCCGATCGAATGCCTGGTGAGTGAATCCCGTTATCTGGAGGAAAATACTTCCTGGTACGTGGAGTCGCCCAATCATCCGCACCGTTATTTTGATGAGTACAACAGTCTGCTTTCCTTCATTTATAAAAAACCGGTGACGCCGAAATACAATGTATTTTCTCCGGGAGCATGTTATATTGTGGGGCGTTCCCAGGTCAGAAAGCATACGCCGGAGTTTTACCGGAACCTGAATAAGATTATGAACTATGGAATGTCGCCCAGTTTTCCGTCGGAGGCGCACCATGTGGAGCGGATGCTTCCGGTGATTTTTTGCGAGTCCTATGAAGAAAACGAATGGATGAATGACGAAGAGCTGTTTGATAAAAAGATAGAAGAACAGATTCCACTGATTCAGTTCCAGGATTCGATCAGGGGAAAAAGAATGAAAAAACTGAGAAAGCTGGAATACCGTCTGAAGAAGGGGATTGGCTTATAAAAGCGAAAAGGTGGATAAAATGTTTAAAAAATTGATGGCAATTTTTAACCGGAGGCAGAAGATACATCTACTGTTGCTGGGGATCATGATTTTTATAGGCGGTATTGTGGAAACGCTGGGAGTATCGGCGATGCTGCCGGTGATCTCGGTGATTCTTGACCAAGAGTCTCTGCAGAGTTATGAGATCGTTGGAAAAGTCATGGATATCATGCATATGGAAACGATGCAGACCTTTACCATGTTTTTGCTGGCAATGCTGATCGGGGTTTATGTATTGAAAAATCTTTATACCATATGGCTGACTTATGAACAAAATCGTTTTATTACCGTGAACAAAAATAAGATGATCAGCCAGGTGCTGCGGGAATTTTTAAACAGACCTTATGAATTTTATCTGGATGCGGATATTCCGACGGTATTTCGCATGACGGATTCCGATATACCGAACCTCTTTCAATTAATGATGGTTCTTCTGCAATTTGCCTCCGAGGCTATCGTATTTATATTTCTGGCGGGGGTTCTTGTCATAACCGATTGGAAAATGGCGGTTATGATGGTTGGCGTATTCGGCGTAGTGACCATATCGATGAGCAAAGGAATGAAGCCAAGGCTGAACGCGCTGGGGAAAAGGAACCAGGAAGTACAGTCCAGAATCGCCAAATGGAGGATTCAGGCTATTTACGGGATAAAAGATGTGAAAGTGCTTCATAGGGAGGAGTTTTTCGCCTATAACTATGAAAATTCGGGGAAATATGGGGCGACGTTGTCACAAAAATATGCGGTATTGAACTGTATTCCGAAAAATCTGATCGAGACGGTATTTATCGGCAGTCTGGTGGGATATATTATGGTGTATATCGGAGCGGGCAATGACGTGGACAAGCTTGTTACCGTATTGTCCATTTATGCGGTGGCGGCGATCCGATTGATGCCGTGTTTAAACAGGATCAATACTTATCTGGCGGAGATCGCTTACAACCAGCCCTGTCTGGATTATGTTTATGAAAACATGAAGGTAAGCAGGAAGAGCATGGAAGAGAACAGCTACTTAAGGACCGGTGATTATGAAAAGAAAATGGGGATTCATGACAAGATAGAGCTGACAAACATTACTTATGCTTATCCCAATACGGATAAAAAGATATTTGATCATGCCAATATGACGATTCCCTATGGAAAGTCCGTAGGGATTATGGGAACTTCCGGAGCCGGAAAGTCTACGGCGGTGGACATTATATTGGGACTGCTTCACGTGCAGGAAGGAAATATCACCTGCGACGGCAAGGATATTTTTGAAAGCTACGCTTCCTGGCTGGCGCAGATCGGTTATATTCCCCAGACGATTTATCTGATCGATGAGTCCATAAGGGAGAACATCGGTTTTGGCATTAAAGCGGAAGATATTGATGAGGAGAGAGTCTGGGAAACTTTGGAAGAGGCCCAGCTGAAAGATTTTGTGGAATCGCTGCCGGAAGGGCTGGATACGAAAGTAGGAGAAAGAGGGGTAAGGCTGTCCGGCGGACAGCGCCAAAGGATCGGTATCGCCAGGGCATTGTACCACAATCCGGAGATACTTGTGTTTGACGAGGCGACTTCTGCATTGGACAATGAAACGGAGACGGCCTTGATGGAGGCGATCAATAGTTTTCATGGGAAAAAGACGATGATTATCATTGCCCATCGATTGAATACGATTGAAAACTGTGATATAATTTACAGAGTTTCAGAAGGGAAAATGGAAGAGGTCAGGAGGAGAGAGGGATAATGAGGGTCGTAAAAAAAGCGGTGATCGGGGGCATCGTTGCAGTGGCATTGGCTGTATCGCTATATTTTGCATTGGTGTGGGCCAGTGTAAAAAGCACAAGTATGATTCCGGTGACGGTTGTTTCGGAAGTGCTGGAGTAGACCGGATCAAAAAACCAGGAACTTCTATAATGCAATGTTTTTATGTGGTCAGGTGGATTATGAATAATATTGAAAATACTTATGCAAATTATGAGGAAATTGTTTCTGAATTTAAACGGGAAGTGATACAGAGCCGGTTTGAGCAAATATATGAAGAAATGAAAGCCTTTATCAAGCGAATGAGGATGGAAGATGAAGCAAAAATAAATGCGGAGATCTTGATGCAGTCTTTGTTGGATTATTTTTCTGACGTGTACCGTTTGAAAAAATACCAGAAAATCAGTCATACGAACGGAATCAAAATAAAAGCTTATGAAACTTTCTGGCTCGTCCAAAGAAAGCCCATTCAGTTGACGGCGGATGAATTGAATGACGATAGGAATATCTATATCAATGAGAAATTTGCGCTGTCTCGCCTGGTTAGTTATTTGCTGGGGGACAGAGTAAATATGCCGATTGTTGAAGAAAAACAGAAAGCATTTCAGAATTTCCTGGATACGTTGTATTATTATTTGAAGTTCAGGAGGTGCGATCCCCAATCAATCGAACTGATGATATTGGCGTTCAAAGCAGGGCAATTATTAGGCGATGAAAAAACGGAAGAAAAACCAAGAGAATAAAGACATCAGGACAAAAAGGAGACACTATGAAAGAAATCAGACTGGGCACGATTGGTTCGGGTCCCATTGTACATTCGATACTCGATAATGTGGCGGTTACGGATGGAATCCGGCTTGCGGCGGTGTATTCGAGAACGGAAGAGAAGGGGAAACAGCTGGCGGCAGAGTATGGTGCCGATAAAGTATATACGGATCTGGATGAGTTTCTGGAGGACGAGGAAGTCAACGTGGTTTATGTGGCATCTCCGAACCTTCTTCATTATGAACAGACAAAAAAAGCGTTGCTGGCAGGGAAAAATGTGGTTTGCGAGAAGCCGTTCTGCACGAAGGCGGAGCAGGCACGGGAATTGGCTGCGCTTGCCAAGGAGAAACATCTGCTCCTGGTAGACGCCGTTCCGACTGCATTTCTTCCTAATTTTGAAGTGGTAAAAAGAGAACTGCCCAAAGTGGGAAAAGTGAAACTTGTGCTGGGCAATTTCAGCCAATATTCCAGCCGCTATGACCAGGTGCTGGAAGGCGGGAAACCAAATGTTTTCAATCCCGAATATGGCGGCGGATGCCTGATGGATATTAATTTTTATAATGTATACCTGAATATTGCTTTATTCGGAAAACCGCAGGAAGCCATTTATTTTCCGAATATTTATGAAGGGCTGGCGGATACTTCGGGAATTTTGATCATGAAGTATGATGGATTTGTCAGCGAATCGGCGGGAGCCAAGGATACCTGGGGCGTGAATTCTTTCCAGATTGAAGGGGAAAAAGGTTATATTTACGTGAAAAGCGGAAGTAACCGAATGGCCGGAGTCCAGGTAGTTACAAAGGATTCGGAAGAGAACTTTAATGAGCAGGAAAAGCCGAACCCATGGTATTATGAAGTGGGAAAATTGACCAGTCTTCTTTTGAATGAAGACTATGAAACAATATATCAGGGCCTTGATGTGATGGTCGATGTAATGGAAGTCCTGGAATTAGCAAGAAAGAAAGCAGGAATTCTTTTTCCAAACGATGTTTAATCGTTGCGATTGAAAAAAGCGGACAGGGAAGATTTTCTTCCCTGTTCGATTGTTTTATAGAAAGGAAAAAAGAGATCGATATGAAAAAAACGGTATCGGAATCCAGGATAGAACAGGTATACCAAGTGCGTCCGGAACATTTAAATGGCGCAGGGAGGTTGTTTGGCGGGAAGCTGATGGAATGGATCGATGAACTGGCCGGCCTTGTTGCCCTCAGGCATGCGCAGAAAGATGTAATCACCGCTTCCGTAGATAATTTGAAATTTATACGGGGGGCGTATCAGAAAGATCTGATTGTGCTGATTGGAAGAGTGACATATGTGGGAAGAACTTCTATGGAAATACGGGTGGATACTTATATAGAAGACATGAAAGGCATAAGAAAGCCTATAAACAGAGCCTATCTGACTCTGGTCGCCGTGGATGCGGAAGGAAATCCGGTGGAAGTGCCGGGGCTTCTTATTGAGACCGAGGCGGAAAAGGCGGAGTGGGAAGCCGGAATCAGGAGACGGGAAATGCGGAAACAGAGGAAGGAAGAAGGATTTTGAACCGGAAGGAGCAAGAAGATTGGAAATGAAAAAAATTCAGGGGCGTATCGGAGAACACCCCTGAATTTTTTACGCATTTTTATGGATACGGATGCCCTGTTGTTTGGAGCAGGTTTGATGGCTGGGCTTATTCAACTACGGCATATTCGTAATCCAGCATAAAGTTAGCGACGCCGTCCAAAGCCAATTCCTTAGGATCTAAAGTAAGAATACCGTCGCGTACCTTTGTATAAGAAACAGGCATATACTGGTGAAGCATGTTCATGGGGATCGGATACTCCCTCAAGTTGTCAAACAGTTTATCGATCGCTTTCGTTACTTCGGGTTGTCCGATATAGTAACGGGCGCGGTCGGAAAAGCTGTATTTTCTTGCCAGGGCCAGCTGCTTGTCGTCTCCATGGTAATGTTTCTGCCAGTTGCCGGGTTCCGCCAGCATGACTTTTTCCAATGTTTCAATGAAATCGGCCCGTTTGTCTTCCGGCACCAGTTCTTTTTCCATGAAACTCAGGGCAAATAACGCTTCCCTCAGCCCGTAGGTCAGAGCAGGACCTACTTTTAAAATAGCAATGCCGTCATTTACCATATTTTTCAGGCATTCCGCACTTTGGTAATCGGTGGAATGGCCTTCAAAGCATACTTCCGGATATTTTTCCAGGGCGGAACAAAGCGCTGTAGCGGCATCGTGGTCGTAAAGGAAGACCTGGTCGTCGCCGAATTCCACGCCGGGCTGTACAACGACGGCAACTACATCCTTCCATCCTTCTTTTACGCCGGCTTCTTCAAAAATATGTTTATAAGTGGCAACGGTATCTTGAAAAGCCTCCGGGCTGGTGACGGACAGGCTGTCTTCCGCCTCCTGCGCGCCGCCTGGTATTGGAACTTCGCTCCCGATGATAAAGACAGGCCGCATAGCGTCAGGAACTTCTGCTTTCCGCTCTTCATAGCCTTTCATGGAAGCTTTGTAAAGCTCTGCGCCCCGGCGGGCGATAGTCTCGGTGGATAAAAGTCCCTCCGGGTCATCCGCTACTTTCATACTGGTATCTAAGTGGATCTTGGTAAATCCCGCTTTGGCATATTGATAAACCAGTTCCACGGATTTTTCCATGGCTTCCTTTTCGGGAAGGTTCTGCCAGGTGAGGGGTCCCAGATGGTCGCCGCCAAGGATGATCAGTTCTTCGGGTACTCCGATCTCGCCGGCCATTTTTTGAATCATTTCATAAAAATCTTTGGGAAGCATTCCGGTATAGCCGCCGTATTGATTGACCTGATTGGCCGTGGCTTCGATCAGTACCGGCATTTGAAGCTGTTTTGCGCGTTTCAGTATAATTTCCAGCGCCAGCGGGTTAGCGGTACAATAGGAAGGAATGCCGCATTTTTTTCCCTGTCTGCGTTGTTCCATCATTTCTTGAATGGGGTGTTTCATTATTTTTTCTCCTTTCGCAATTTACCTGTTATGAATGATCAGGGCAGTTGTGCCTCGCCCATGCAGTAAGTCTGGCGAACCTGATAATCGCGTTCGAGAACGACCAGGTCGGCATCCATGCCTACCCCGATCAGTCCTTTGCGGTTATCAACGCCCAGGCAGCGGGCCGGATTGATCGTACAGGAATTGATCGCATAGTTAAACGGCACCATAGCTTCTTCCACAAGAATACGGAGTCCGTCGTTCAGCTTCAGAGTGGAACCTGCCAGGCCGCCGGTAGAGGTCAGATGGGCGCTTCCGTCAGGATAAATTTCGATTTCATTGCCGCCGAAGATGTAACGGCTTCCTGCGGGAGAACCCTTAGCCATCAGGGCGTCGGATATCATAATGGAGTAGTCCGGCCCTTTGGAGATAAAGTAGTTGTTCAGAGCGGCAGTCGTGGAATGATTGCCATCACAGATGATTTCGCCAAACATCGTGCGGATGCGGTAAGCTGCGCCGACCAGACCGTTTGCACGGTGGTTAAAGGGCGTCATGCCGTTATAGACGTGGGTCATGGAACGCGCGCCATGGGCATAGGCCATTGCTGCCTGCTCATAAGTTGCAGCGGAGTGTCCGATGCTGACAACGACATTATGATCCGTTAAATAGTGAGTCAGGTCAAAATCTTCATCCGTTTCGGTAGCCATGGTAATATAGCGGATATTTCCTTTGGCCGCTTCCTGATAGCGTTTGAACTGTTCTATGGTAGGCTTCACAATATGCTGCTCCGGCTGTGCGCCCTTATATACCATGTCCAGATAAGGCCCTTCAAAATGAATGCCGAGAATCTCAGCGCCTTCGTAACCGTCTTCCATAACCTTTGCCACGTTGGCTACCGCTTTCGTAAGAACTTCTTCGCTTTGCGTAATGGTGGTGGCGAGAAAAGCGGTAACGCCTTCGCCCACTATATTTTTTGTCCATTTGCGCAGACCGTCTTCATTGGCGTCGTTAGTGTCAAAACCGTATGCGCCGTGACAGTGGATATCCAGAAAGCCGGGAACAATTCTAAGATCTTCATAATCCACATCGGCGGGCCGGCTGCCATAGGGAACAATATCCGTGATTTTTCCGTCTTTGATCTCAAGCCCGGCTGCCATGAACTGGTCTGCAATCCATATTTTTTTACCTTGAATTAACATGAAAAAACCCTCCTGTCTGAAAATTCAATATACTTTTATTATTATATCTCATTATAGCATTGAATAAGCGAATGAAGTTGTATTTTTTAAGTGATTCATTATCAGTTTTAGTAGCCGTATTGTTTTTTTGGAAAATCCTGCGGTATAATTTGATTATGCTTTGCAAAAAGTATACTTGTAAAAAGTATGATATACTGTTTTATATCATTCAGAAAATTATAATAAAGGAGGACAAAAAAATGAACATTTTTGACATTTCCCCGGAAAAGATGAAAGAGACCTCCTCTGTATTTACTCTTACTGAAATCAACCAGCAGCCTTCCACATGGAAGAAGACCTGCGCTCAGATTGCAGGTTGCAAGGAAGAGCTTCAGGCATTTCTGGATCAGGTGCTGAAAGCAGAGGATTTTGATATTGTTCTGACGGGGGCAGGAACAAGTGAATTCGTAGGGAATTCCTTATATCAGGCGTTGAACGGAAGATATGGGTATAAAGTAAAATCTTATGCAACGACAGATATCGTACCTTCCCCGGAGAATTTCCTTTCCCGCACGAAACCTACCATTCTTGTAAGTTTTGGGCGTTCCGGCAATTCTCCCGAATCCATCGGAGCGGTGGAAGCGGCGGAGGTCGTATGCAAGAACCTGTATCACCTGTTTGTAACATGTAATCATGAAGGGAGCCTTTCCAAAATGGCAGAAAGCAGGAAAAACTGCTTTGCCCTTAATCTGACACCGGAAACCCATGACCAGTCCTTTGCCATGACTTCCAGTTTTTCCAATATGTATATGGCGACTTATCTGGCGTTTAATCTGGATCGCCTGGATGAGATTACGGCGAAGATTGATAAGGTGGGTGCGGCAGCGACAGATTTCTTAGAGAACGGGTACCCCATCGTACAGAAGATTGTGGATGAATTTGATTTTAACCGCATCGTATATTTGGGCAATGTGGCATTAAAAGGCGTTTCCCAGGAATCGGCCCTGAAAATGCTGGAATTGACGGCAGGACAAGTAGCTACCATGTATGATTCCCCTCTCGGATTCCGCCATGGCCCCAAATCTATTATTGACGACAGAACGTTGACCGTCGTATATTTGAGCGATGATCCGTACCGCCGTAAATATGAGCTGGATCTGATCAAAGAAATGAGTCCCCAGAGAAAGAAGAACCGTATTGCGGTAGTAATGAATACGCCTTGCGAAGAGGCAAAGGGTCTGGTGGATTATGCAATAGAGATGAATGTAGGACAGCCGATGGAAAATGTTCTTCTCGGATTCGCATATGTCGTATTTGCACAAACCCTCGCCGTGCTGAAATCCCTTTTCCTGGGAATTACGCCGGACAATCCCTGCCCTACCGGAGAGGTAAACAGGGTAGTGAAGGGAGTAACATTATATCCATATACATTAAAATAGGAGGATGCTATCATGGTAGGTTTATTGATTACAGGGCACGGCCATTTTGCAACGGGACTTGGCTCCAGCCTGAAGTTGATTACTGGCAATACGGAAAATATTGTTTATGTGGATTTTGAAGCGGATCATTCCACGGATACGCTGACAGAGAATATAAATAAAGGGCTGGATGAGTTAAAAGACTGTGACGGCGTTCTTGTTCTTTCCGATCTGGCAGGAGGTTCGCCGTTTAAAAGCGCAGTGGAATGCAAAGTTGCGCGTCCCGATCAGGCGATCGAGGTGCTGGCAGGCTCTAACCTTCCTATGCTGATCGAAGGTTCTATGGCAATGGCAGCATTTGATTCACCACTGGATATGGCGCAGTCGCTGATCGAGACAGGAAAAGAATATATCGTCCGGTTTGAACTGACGGCGCATGAAGACAATGCGGAAGAAGACGGAATTTAACTTTAATTTTTGCTTCAAAAGGAATGTGCCGCCGCATTCGCATGAGGCGCTGGGAGATAAACTATGAATATTAACTGGGAAGTAATCGGCTGGACCTGTATCACCTTGGCAGTGATTATGGGAATTATCGGACTGATCCTTGTTGTTATTTCTGCAAAAAATGTAAGGAAACGCAGGGAGACTTTGGGAGAGGTTCATACGGAGCTGAAAATTGGAAGTAAAGTAATGTTTGCCGGAGGAATTTACGGAAGAGTCGTGGGAATAGAGGAGGAAACGGTGAATGTGGAAGTGGCCAAAAGCACGGTCATCCAGATTTCACGGTTTGCGATCCAGGCTCTGGTCGATTCATAAATTTCAGGTGAAAAGAATAAACCCGCAACAGAGCGTATTTGCTGCTCTGCTGCGGGTTGTTTATGTACGGCGGAAATATCTTTGGCTGTCCGGGCGGCCTATGTTAAGGCTTAAAAAGCATTTTGGAATATTCGCTTGGAGCCATCCCGAATTTTTGCGTGAATGCCCTGGAGAAATAATGAATGGAGTTAAATCCAAGCATGAGGGCGATCTCACTGATGGTATACTTTCCTTCGCATATCATTTGCCGGCTGGTTTCAAGCTTCAATTCGTTGATGTATTTTTTCGGCGGCTGGTTCATGCTTTCTTTGAATAATATCTGTAAAGAAGACCGGGACAGGGAAAATTTCTGGCAGATTTCTGCGATAGTGATCGGTTCATAGATCGTTTCGTCAATATAATCCAGTATCTTTTCCAGAAGTTCGTCCTGATAATGCTGTCTGGCATCCGTTACGGTTCTCTCGTTTTTCGTGCCGATAAATTCGGACTGGAGGAGCCGGACAACGGTTTCCTGGAGCAGGCATAACATCAGGCTGTTCATATAAGGAAGCTGTGAAGTGCTTTCCATAACAAAAGTCTTAATCAGCGTATGTATTTTTTTGTCATATCCGAATACTTTATTCAGCAACAGTTCATAATGTGTGCTTTCCACATCATAAACGATAGTTTCCATATCGAAAATAATCGTAACATAAGAGCAGGAGCAGCCTTCCGGAATCTGCTGCGTATGAAACTGGCCGGGGCCATATATGATCAGTTCCCGTTCTTTCAGGCTGTAAGAATGGCCGTCTATTTCAGACATCATGCATCCCCGGTCAACATAGGTGAGTTCGAAATAGGAATGTTTTTCACCTCCAAACTGATAGCCGGAATTGCGGATGGAGTAATAGTATCCGAGAATCTCGCTGATTCGGATGCGGGGAAGGATTCGTTCAAACAAATAAGGTGGAGAAAGCGCTTCCACGGTAGATGAATAGGACGTGATGGTAATTAGCTTGCAGGTAATGTTGGATGTAACGGCTACAAGAGAAAAGTAGGTGCCGGGTTTAAGCCTTACCAGCCGATGAACTGCGAATGCCGTTAAATGTTCTGCCTGCGGGGCTTCGCCGACCAGCAGAGCCGCCATGCCTTCCTGCATCTCGAGATAAACTTCGCAGTCAAAGCGGTAAAGCTGGCTGACATAGCGCTTGGCAATCAGATGCCAGTTCCGGCTGATCATGCCGCATTCTTCCAGATTCAGGGGCGTTTCGTAGACAGAACCATATTTTTCGAATTCTGCACTTGATGTTTTTAACTGCATATGTAACCTCCATAATTAGAAATAGTATATATTTTTTTGGGATAAATGTCTATAAAATCTTGGGAATTTCTGAATAACAAAGGCAGCGAAACCTATTTCCCGCAAGTAATTTATTATGCATTATGACTAAAATATTTCTATAAAAGGCCTTGTAAATATAAAGAATGAGAGAAAAAAATTAAAATAATATTAAAAAAATCGAAAAGATTAAATAATCTGTTGAAAGATACAAAGACTAATTTTGCAGAAAGTTTTATAATAAATAAATCTGAATGGGATTTTCAGAAAAGAATCATAATTGAAGGAGGGAGAATTATGCCCAATATTGTTTTGACACGAATAGACAACCGCTTGGTTCATGGCCAGGTGGCCACTCAATGGTGCGGTAGCATTGGCGCTAACCTTATTTTGGTAGCTAATGACAATGTGGCAGGCGACAAGCTCCGCCAGGGTCTTATGGATATGGCGGCGCCGAGTTATGCGGCTATGCGTTACTGGACTTTGGAGAAGACCATTTCTACCATTCATAAGGCATCCGACAAGCAGATGATTTTTATCGTGTGTGAGACGCCGCAGGATGTATTGACGCTTGTGGAAGGCGGAGTGCCGATCAAAAAAGTGAATATCGGCAATATGCATATGGCGGAAGGGAAACGTCAGGTTGCAGGATCTGTAGCCGTAGATGACAGCGATGTAGCTGCCTTTGCAAAATTGCGTGAGCTTGGTGTGGAGCTTGAAATTAGAAGAGTTCCTTCCGAGGGCACGGAGAACATTGAAAAACTGTTCAAATAATGAGTAACTATTAATTATTAGAGAAAGGAGATTGTATAAATCATGGAATTTAATGCAATTCAGATTATTCTGGTTGGCGTATGGGCGTTTATCGTAGCCATCGACCAATTCGACTTGTTAGAATCTCTGTATCAGCCTATCGTATCAGGTGCGGTGATCGGCGCTATTCTCGGCGATCTTCCGACCGGCCTTATCGTAGGTGGTACATATCAGTTAATGACAATCGGTAACATGCCTGTCGGCGGAGCACAGCCCCCCAATGCGGTTATCGGTGGAATTATGGCAACTGTATTCGCAGTTTCTTCCGGACTTGATACCACGGCGGCAGTTGGTCTTGCAGTACCTTTTGCATTGATCGGCCAGTATATGGTAACATTGTTGTTCACGGCTATGTCCCCGGTTATGTCCGTAGCGGATAAGATGGCAGAGAAAGGTGATACAAAAGGTATCGTTCGTTTGAACTATCTTGCTATGGGAGCTCTTGGTCTCTTATTTGCAGTTGTATGTATCGCTGGTCTGATCGGCGGAAGCGCTCTTGGGAATACTTTGGATAAATTGTCCCAGGATTTCGCATGGATCATGAACGGTCTCGGCGCTGCTGGCGGAATGATGCGTTTCGTTGGTTTTGCTACTCTGCTTCGTATCATGCTGTCCAATGACCTGTGGGGTATCTACTTTGCAGGCTTTGCACTTGCAACAATTATCGGGTTCATCCCGGAACTGGGTGGTTCCGCTCTGATCCTTATCGCATTCGTTGGTATTGCAATCGCACTGAACGACTTCCAGACCCGCGTTGCAATTAAGAAGAATGCAGGAAGCGCAAATGGAGGTGAAGAAGATGGCATCTAATAAAACACAGTATAATAATTTGACACCGGCTCAGCCGCTGGATAAAAAAACTCTGAATAAGATGGTATGGCGTTCACTGAACCTGCAGGCATCCTTCAACTATGAAAGAATGCAGGCGGCCGGATGGTTATATTGTATCCTGCCGGGCCTTGAGAAGATTCACGCAGATGACAAAGAAGACCTTGAGACTTCCATGCAGCACAACCTTGAGTTCTTCAATACGCATCCGTTCCTTGTAACTTTCGTAATGGGTATTGTACTGTCCCTGGAACAGCAGAAAGCGGACATCAATACCATCCGTGCGGTCCGTGTGGCTGCAATGGGTCCTTTAGGCGGTATCGGAGATGCTATTTTCTGGTTTACTCTGGTTCCGATTACAGCAGGTATTACATCGAATATGGCAATTAATGGCTCCCTTGCAGGGCCTATCCTGTTCCTGTTGATTTTTAACGTTGTACAGTTTGGCGTACGTTTCTGGCTGATGGGCTGGTCCTATAAACTGGGGTCTAAGGCTATTGAAATGCTGACAGCTAATGCAAAAGAGTTTACCCGTGCAGCTTCCATGCTGGGTGTATTCATTGTTGGTGCTTTAACATCTAACTACGGTGGAACAACAATCTCTTTGGAAATCGCAAACGGCGAAAGCCCGATCGTTATCCAGAGCATTCTTGATGGCGTGCTTCCGAAACTGATTCCGTTGACCCTTACTCTTCTTCTTTTCTATCTGATGAAGAAGAAAGGCTGGAAGCCGGTTGCTTGTATCGGTCTGTTGCTCGTAATTGGTCTTGTTGGAGCATTGATCGGACTCTTCTAAAGTAAGATGATGAAAGCAGTCATATTTGATTTTAACGGTACTCTTTTCTTTGACTCATGCTTCCATATGGAAGCATGGTCAGAGATTTACAAAGAGATAAGCAATGAAGCAGATCAGGAACTGGATCCCGCATTGTTCTGCGGGCAAAATAATGATGAATTAATTCATACTATTGCCCCTGATTTGACAAAGGAAGAAAGACAGAAGGTGTCTGTCCGTAAAGAAGCCCTTTATCGGGATATCTGTCAAAGAAATCCGGAAAGGGTACATCTGACAGCAGGAGCCGAAAAATTATTTTTGGAATTAAAAGAGCGAAGCATTCCCTATGCATTAGCTACTGCCTCCATTATAGATAACGTAGATTTTTATTTTGATACGTTTCGTTTAGGACAGTGGTTTGAACGTGAGATGTGTGTCTACGATGATGGAGCATATGCAAATAAAGGAGAAATGCAGCTGGAAGCAGCCAGAAGATTAGGGACGGCATTTTCTGAATGTATTGTGATCGAAGATAGCATAGGGTCAATACGCTATGCAAGAGAGAATGGTGCAGGAGTAATTATAGGTATTGGAAGCAATCCTATCCATCCTGAATTGATTCGAGCAGGAGCCATGCACTGCATTTCTGATTTTACAGAATTTGATCTGGCATGGTTAAGGAACTGAAATCCCACAGAAGGAACTGTCGCAATGCGGCAGTTCCTTTATTCATATATGGTGGTATAAATATATTAAGGTATGTTGGATAAAGTGGTAACGAATATAAAGCGGGGGATATATGGCAAAAGGGACGAATCAAAAACTGAAAGTTATTTATTTGATGAAGATTCTTCTGGAGAAGACAGATGAAGAACATAGTATTACGATGAACGAAATCATAGACTCATTGGAGTCCTATGGAGTCAGCGCAGAAAGAAAGAGTTTATACAGCGATATCGAGAGTTTGCGCCAATATGGAATGGATATTATAGGAAAACAGATGGGGAGAACGTATTATTATTGCGTCGGCAACAGGGAATTTGAGCTGGCGGAACTGAAACTGCTGGTGGATTCCGTTCAGGCGGCAAAGTTTATTACGGCCAGGAAATCCAATGAACTGATAAAAAAGATAGAAAACCTGGCAAGCAAATATGAAGCTTCCAAACTGCATCGTCAGGTATATGTAGCCGGGCGGATCAAAACGATGAATGAAAGCATTTATTATAATGTGGATATGATTCATGCGGCTATCGGTGCGAATTCTAAAATTACTTTTCAATATTTCCAATGGAATGTAGAGAAAAAAATGGAACTGCGGAAGGGCGGGGCGTGGTATGAGGTAAGTCCATGGGCGCTTTCCTGGGACGATGAAAATTATTATCTGATCGCTTTTGACAGCCAGGAGGATAAGATAAAACATTTCCGTGTGGACAAGATGCTGCATATCGGAATGACGGACGAAAAAAGAGAAGGAAAAAAATGTTTTCAGGAGTTTGACATGGCGGTTTATGCCCGAAAGATGTTCGGCATGTTCGGCGGGGAAGAGGAGACTGTAAAAATTGAATGTGATAACGCCCTTGCAGGTGTGATGATAGATAGATTTGGAAAAGATATAACATTTATAAAAAAGGACAACGGGCATTTTACCGTGAACGTGAAAGTAGCTGTCAGCCGCCAGTTTTTGGCATGGGTTATGGCGCTGGGAGAAGAAGCGAAAATTATCGGGCCGGAATCGGTGATTGTCCGGATGAATGCGGAAATAGACAGGCTGGTAAGGCAATATCGATAAAGGCATAAAGAATTGGATTAAATGTCCAATGACAATTCGGTAAAGATCATGTATGCTTATTGCACGGATTAGTAGCGGAGGTAATGGGGTAGTTATGAATCATAGAGAATATTCTAAGATCAATATGGAAAAGACAGGGATTTTGTTAAGGGAAAAAGTTGCCGAGAAAGGATATACGGTAAAAGATATCCAGAATTATTTGCAGCTGTCCTGTCCGCAGCCGGTATACCGCTGGTTTAAAGGAAAAGTTATGCCTTCTGTGGATCATCTGTTGATGTTGAGCAAAGTGCTTAAGGTTCATATGGAAGATTTGCTGGTAGTGGAAGAGGATATTGAGGGATGGGATAGGGAGATAGATGATGGCAAAGTGGCATATTATGATATACAGGGACAAAAAGGCATCGGAGAAAAAGAAAAATTTCCCGGAACGGTAGAGAGGCTTTGGATCTATTGGGGAAAATTAAATACAGGAGCGGCATAAAAGCGATGTAAAAAAGAATGCTCCGGCTGTAAGCCGGGGCACTTATTATGCGCAGGGGGGCGTAAGGAAATTAGCAGCTTTGCTGCACGCACCCCGCGCGGCGAGTAGGGAAGGTGAATCTTCTCTACTCGATTTTTTGTCATCGGTATTCCTTTCGTTATTCTGCGATAGACTTTCCAGATCAAAACCGCAGGAAAGCTGTTTCTTAGCGTAATCTTAACGTTATAAGGGCAGTTTACTGAGGTTCCTTTCTTGACATAATTGAATTTTTATGAGAATATAGTTTAATAGTGAACAGTTTATATATAAACTGTTCGGATTTTAACTATTTTGTGAAAAGGGTTTAGACTAACATTGGAATAACAGCCGTTATAAGCAAACGGACAAGAGGGATGAAAAGTGGATACTGAATTTGAAACGCTATTATATGGACAGCAATTCAAAAAGCTTTATGAAAAAATGAGCAATCTGATTACTGGAAAATATGGACTGCACAAAGTAGAGATCGAGATTCTGCTTTTTCTGAAAAAGGGGAAAGGGGATACGGCCAGGGATATTGCGGAAAACAAATTTTTTTCCAAAGCGCATATTTCCCATGCCATCGATAAGCTTGTGGAATGCGGATATCTGGTGGGGAAGCCGGATGTACAGGATCGAAGATGCATTCATTTAATTTTGACAGAAAAGGCGGAGCCGGTATGCGGAGAGCTTTTAAAGATGCGGGAACGCCTGATGGACATCGTATGCAGGGACATTACGGAAGAAGAACGCAGGGTGATGAGGCGGGTTGCAAAGAAGATTGCCCATAATATAAGCAAGGAACTCGGCGTTGAGATACAAAATAACGGAAAAAAAGAAATGGAGGATTTGGATGACAAGAAACAGTAAAAAAGAACAATTAGAAAATTATACCGTCCAATATGGAGAGGTTTGCAAAGAAAATAATCGTATTGACATTGACCTTTACGACCAATACGGAGTGAAGAGAGGGTTAAGGGATAAAAACGGAGAAGGGGTGCTTGCCGGACTGACCAATATTTCGTGGATCAAATCCCAGGAAATGATAGACGGAAAAAGGGTTCCCTGCGAAGGAAGGCTGCTGTACCGGGGATATGATATTATTGATCTGGTCAGGGGTTTCGAATATAGTTCCCGGTATGGGTTTGAGGAGATCGCATATTTGCTTCTGTTCGGCGACCTGCCGGATAAAGGGCAGTTAAAGGAGTTTAAGGAAAAGCTGGCAATGATGCGCACGCTTCCCACTAATTTTACAAGAGACGTTATTATGAAGGCGTCCAGCAAAGATATTATGAGTTCTTTGACGAAAAGCGTCCTGACGCTGGCTTCTTATGATAAACAGGCAGCGGATCTGAGCATTCACAACGTATTACGGCAGTGTATGATGCTGATCAGCGTATTTCCCATGATGTCGGTATATGGTTATCAGGCATATAACCATTATGAAAGGGATGACAGTCTTTACATACACAGGCCGGATGCCAGCCTTTCCACGGCGGAAAATATCTTGCGTCTGCTGCGCCCGGATATGAAATATTCCGAGCTGGAAGCTAAGGTTCTGGATATTGCCCTGGTGCTGCACATGGAGCATGGCGGAGGCAATAACTCTACATTTACGACCCGCGTGGTGACATCTTCCGGTTCTGACACTTATTCGGTGATCGCAGCTGCTCTTTCTTCCCTGAAAGGCCCGAAACATGGCGGGGCAAATATTAAAGTAGTGGAAATGATGGCCAATATTAAAAAACATGTGAAAGATGTGAACGACGAAGAAAAGATCAAGGACTATCTGGCGAAGATGCTGAACAAAGAAGTGTTCGACAAAAGCGGACTGATTTATGGCATGGGCCATGCCGTTTATTCCATTTCCGATCCAAGGGCAGTGATTTTCAAAGGGTTCGTGGAACGGCTGGCGCTGGAGAAAGGGCGTAAAGAGGATTTTAAACTATATTCTATGATCGAACGGCTGGCACCCGAGGTGATTGCCGAGAGGAGGAATATTTATAAGGGCGTGAGCGCCAATGTGGATTTTTACAGCGGATTTGTATATAGTATGCTTGATATTCCGTTGGAATTGTATACTCCTATTTTTGCCATGGCAAGGATCGTGGGCTGGAGCGCGCATCGTCTGGAGGAACTGATCAATGCGGATAAGATTATACGTCCGGCTTATAAGAGTGTAATGACAGAACGGGTTTATAAGGATTTGAAGGAGAGAGAAAGTTGAAATTACACCGAACGAAATTTCAGGAGAAATTTAATGAAGCTTTAAAAGCGGTACTGCCGATTATCGGTATTGTTCTTGTTCTTTGCTTTACGGTAGCGCCTATTTCTCCCAGTATTCTGATGGCATTTTTAATAGGGGCGGTGCTTCTGATCGTAGGAATGATGCTTTTTACGCTGGGAGTGGAGCTTTCCATGACCCCGATGGGAGAGCGGGTGGGGACATGCATGACCCAGTCGAAAAAGCTTTCGGTGATGGTTATACTGAGTTTTATATTGGGCGTTGTGATCACCATTTCGGAACCTGATCTGCAGGTTCTGGCGGAGCAGGTTCCGTCGATTCCCAATTTAACGCTGATTTTTGCCGTAGCGTTTGGGGTGGGAATCTTTCTTGTCGTAGCTTTGCTGCGTATGCTGTTTGGGATTCCGTTATCTTATATGCTTGTATTTTTTTATGGCCTTGTCATTGCACTGGCATTTTTCGTGCCGAAAAGTTTTTTGTCGGTGGCTTTTGACGCGGGAGGTGTCACGACCGGGCCGATGACAGTGCCGTTTATTATGGCGATGGGTGTGGGTATTGCGGCGATCCGAAGCGATAAGCATGCGGCCGACGACAGTTTTGGCCTCGTATCGCTTTGTTCCATCGGCCCGATACTTTCGGTGCTGGTATTGGGGCTGATCTATCATCCTGAAAGTACGGAATACATACCGGAGCGAATTCCCGATATCAATAGTTCGGTAGAACTTTGGGGGCTGTTTGCGGAAGGCTTCCCCAAATATATGTGGGAAATGGCGGTATCGCTTTTCCCTATTTTAGTATTTTTTGGTATTTTTCAAATTATTTTCAGGGGAATACAGAAGAGAACGCTGATTAAAATAGGCATTGGGCTTGTATATACATATGCGGGGCTGTTCCTTTTTCTGACGGGAGTGAATGTAGGATTTATGCCGGCAGGAAATTATTTGGGACAGGTGATCGCATCAAATCCCTACCGATGGATTATCGTCCCGGTGGGCATGCTGATCGGCTATTTTATTGTTCTGGCGGAACCTGCTGTTTATGTGCTGACCAAACAGGTAGAGGATATTACTTCCGGCGCAATATCGGCAAAGGCTATGAGCCTTAGTTTGTCCATCGGCGTATCCGTATCGCTTGGGCTTGCCATGATACGTGTGCTGACAGGAATATCCATTTTATGGTTTATTATTCCCGGATACGGCCTTGCCCTTATCCTGTCCTTCGTAGTTCCGAAAATCTTTACGGCAATAGCTTTTGACTCAGGAGGAGTGGCTTCCGGGCCGATGACGGCGACTTTTCTTCTGCCGTTTGCCATGGGGGCATGCGTCAGCGTAGGGGGAAATATCGTAACGGATGCGTTCGGGGTGGTCGCAATGGTAGCCATGACGCCGTTAATTACGATACAGGCTCTTGGACTCGTTTATCAGATCCGGTCTTCGAAAGCGGTACCGGTGCCGCAGCCGGCGGGAATGGGATTCCAGGAGGCCTTCGAACTGCTTGGTGATGATGAAATCATTGAACTGTAGGAAAGGAGTCCGGTATGAGTAAAGTATATATGATGGTGACAATTACAAACCGGAGTATAGGATCCAGGATGCTTTCTTTTTATAAAGAGAATGAACTGGCGGTAAATTTGAACATGCTGGGAGCTGGGACGGCCAATAGCGACGTGCTGGACTATTTTGGCCTGGAAGCCACGGAAAAGGCGGTAATGTTCGCCGTGGTGACGCGGGAGATGTGGAGAAAACTGAAGCGCGGGCTGCAAAAGAAGATGAATATCGATGTGCCGGGAACCGGAATTGCTTTTATTATTCCTTTTGCCAGCATTGGGGGAAAAAAGGCGCTGCAGTTTTTTACGGATCGCCAGAATTTTGAAAAGGAGGAAGAAAGCATTTTGAAGGAGACGGAATATGAGTTGATTATAGTCATACTGAATCAGGGATACAGCAATCTGGTGATGGATGCGGCAAGGGAAAAAGGCGCAGGGGGCGGCACTGTGATCCACGCCAAAGGAACCGGTATGGAAAAAGCGGAGCAGTTTCTTGGTGTATCCATTGCAGCGGAAAAAGAAATGATTTTTATCGTAACAAAATCGAAGGGAAAGAACGATATTATGAAAGCGATCATGGAAAAGGCAGGAATGGACAGTAAGGCAAAATCCATTGTTTTTTCTCTTCCGGTAACAAGTACGGCGGGACTGCGTCTGCAAGAGGAGGATACATCGGAAGAAATATGAGATTGCTCATATTTCCGATGATGGCCGGGCAATATAAAAGGTATCCGCGAGAAGAAGCCAGTTGGCGCGGAACAGATTCATAATCTGCCAGTAGCCGGCACCGCGCAGCCGGTATTCACGGATAAGAGCGAATTTTTCATTCAGGCTTCTGACATCTTCAAACCATACTTCATGCATGATTCCGTCTTTTTCATAAGTGAAATGGGGGGACATGGAAACCTGGTCGAATTCAATGACCGCATTGTTTGCAATGGCGATTTCCACCGCTTCCGTGTTGCTGATCGTACGTGCGGCGGTAACGCCTTTTTCATAGGGGAGAGGCCAGTCATATCCGTAATTTGGAATGCCAAGGTTAATTTTTTCCGCCGGAATGCGTGTAAGGGCGTATTCCACTACTTCCCGTACTTTATGAATGGGGGCGACAGCCATGGGAGGCCCATAAGTATAGCCCCATTCATAAGTCATAAGCAATACCTGGTTGGCAGCCTCTCCCAACAGCCTGTAATCTTTGCCTCCGTACAGAAGTCCGGCCTGATCGTCGGAGGTTTTCGGCGCTAACGCTACGGAAACGGGATATCCTGCGGCATTGGCGGCCATTCTGACCCGGGTGACAAATTCTGCAAAAGCGATTCGGTCTTCGGCCAGAATATATTCAAAATCAATATCAATTCCCCCATAATTTTTCTCTTCCATAGTCTGTAATAAATTATCGATTAGATTCTGCTGCACTTCCGGATCGTTTACAAGCGCGGAAATAAGATAGTTGCTGAACATGCCATCGGGTCCAAAGGGAGTCAGGGTAAGGACCGGGAGAGTATCATTTGCCCGTGCCAGATTGATCATCCACGTATCGTCTAATTGCGGCGGAACCAGTTCGCCGCCGATAGTAAATCCATAAGAAAAAATGAACAGATCCGTAAGATAGGGAAGCGTTTCCGTGAGCGTAAAAGGCCGGATAAAAGGATAAGCATATCCGCCCGATACAACGCTCATGCGTTCCGACATGTTTTCGTCAACGGTCAGCAGAAGAGCCTGGCCTATGGCAAGACGGTAAGGATAGGATAGCTGATTGTTGTAAATAATGGAATCCACACGGATATCGTAGGCGGCGGCGATAGAGTCTATGCTGTCGCCGGTTTGAACAACATATATAATCATGAAAGTTTCGCTTTCCAGATAAAAATTATAAATACTGATACTTTAATACTATGTAATATATAGTGGATTTGATTGCAAAGAAATGAATTATTTGTTATGATGTTTATAATATAGGGGGTTTTTATTCAGAGAAAGTGAGGAATGCGAATGAGAAGAGCAAAAAATGTGAAACAGGATAGTACAAATGGTTTATGTAAAACGACCATTCAAATGGAAATCCGAAAGAGGGTAACAAGGCTGGTGGCAGTATCGCTGGCTGTGGTAGGAATAATATCCAGCTTTTTAAATTATTATTCAACACAGGATACTTTGGAAAGGGCGATGATGGAACAGGCGGAAACTGCGGCAGATGAAATCGAATATATAGCGGAAACGGATATGAACCGAATCGTGGTAATAGGGAGTATTGCCAGACTTACGAATCCTGACGTGGCTCCGGAGCAGAAACAGGAACTGCTGGAAGGATACCGCTCGCATTTTGGCTGGGTATCCATTATGATTACGGATGAAAATGGCGTGGATATGCTGGGATCAGGGACAGATGTATCAGGCAGTTCTTATTTTGGAAAAGTAATGAACGGGGAATCCGTAATCGCCGATCCGGCCAACAGCAGGGATGGGGGCGGACTGGTAATGACGTTAGCCGCACCTTTGATGGAAGACGGAAAGCTGGACACTCATCCGGTAGGGGCGGTAGTGGTAGAGGTAGATGCACAGGTGCTGTCCGATATCGTGAAGCAGATTCGTGTCAGCGAACATGGAAGCGCGTATATCATTGACAAAGAAGCCAATACGATAGCCCATAATAATTATGACTTGGTTTTAGGTAAAAGTAATACGATAAAAGAAGCGGAAACGGATTCATCTTTAAAAGGCCTTGCCAAACTGGAAAGAAAAATGATGGGCGGGGGAACCGGATTTGGAAAATATACCTACGGGGGCGATGTGAAATTCCTGGCCTATGCGCCGATCGAGATTAACGGCTGGAGCCTTGGGGTGACAGCGCCTGTTATGGACTTTATGCTGGAGTCAGTGATTGGGATCGTTATCATTATTGTACTGCTGGTGATATCCATTCTCATTGCGATAGAGACTGCCAAGAGAATCGGTGTATCGCTTGGAGAACCTATTAATCAATGTGCGGAACGTTTGCATCTGCTGGCGGACGGGGACTTGGAGACGCCTCTCCCATTGATCGAAACGGAAAACGAAACGATGATATTGGCGGAATCTACAAGAGTGATCGTGAACCGGATGAATGAGATTATCGGAGATATCGATTATTTGCTGGAGGAAATGGCAAACGGCAACTTTGCGGTGAAAACAAGGATTGGAGACGAGGCGTATGTGGGGGCTTTTAGAAGCGTGCTGATGTCCATACGGACTTTGAACGGCGACTTGCGAACGACTTTGAGGGAAATACAGGAAGCTTCCCAGCAGGTGGAAGCGGGAGCATCGCAGATGGCGGAAAGCGCCCAAAGCCTTGCGGAAGGAGCTACGGACCAGGCGGGTTCCGTGGAAGAACTGTTGGCGACAGTATCGGAGGTTACGAGCAATGTAGCGGAAAATACAAAGGCAACAGACAATGCGCATGAGAGAACAAACGAGGTTGCCAGGGAAGCGAAGGTCAGCCAGGATAAGATGCATGATCTTACGGCAGCTATGGAACGGATCGAAGAAACTTCCAATGAAATCAGCAATATTATTGAAAATATAGAGGATATCGCATCGCAGACGAATCTTCTTTCGCTGAATGCCGCGATTGAAGCGGCCCGGGCAGGAGAGGCAGGAAAAGGCTTTGCAGTAGTGGCTGACCAGATCAGGAAGCTGGCAGAACAAAGCGCTCAGTCCGCGGTTGATACGAGAAAGCTGATCGAGGCTTCTATTTCGGAAGTAGACAGCGGAGGCGTGATCACGAAAGATACGGCGGCATATTTGGATAAAGTAATGGAAGGACTGGACGAAATTCTTTCTGCAGTAGGAGATGTGCGTCAGGCATCGGACAGACAGGCGGCGGCCATGAAGGAAATCGAAATAGGCGTGAGCCAGATATCGCAGGTAGTAGAAAGCAATTCCGCGGCAGCGCAGGAAACCTCCGCTACCAGCGAAGAACTTTCGGCTCAGTCTGAAAGCCTGAATTCTCTTGTGGATCAGTTTAAATTGGACTAAATTCTCTTGCCGATTAACTTAAATTGGATTAAAATAGTATTATTCAATTACTTAAGTGATGAAATAATGTAGAAATGAGGAAAACGGGAAATGAATTACGAGGAAGCGTATGAAAAGCTGGAAAGACATGGACAGCTGCATGTGCTGAAATATTATGATGGGCTGCCGGAAGAAAAGAAGGCGGCCCTGCTCGGTCAGATAGAGAGCCTGGATTTCAGCATATTGCAGTATTGTAAAGAAAATACAACAAACCAAAAAGGGGAGATCGCCCCTCTGGCTGCCATGCAGCTTCCTGAGATAGAAAAGAAGAAAGAGAAGTATATGAAGATCGGGATAGAGGAAATCAGGCAGGGGAAGGTAGCAGCCGTTCTCCTTGCAGGAGGAATGGGAACCAGGCTTGGCTCGGATCATCCGAAAGGCATGTACGATATCGGGCTGACAAGGCCGGTATACATTTTTCAAAGGATTATCGAGAACATGCTGGATGTGGTAAGACAGGCAGAAGGCTGGGTGCGCCTCTTCGTTATGACCAGCGATAAAAATCATGATATGACAGTGGAGTTTTTTGAAGAGAAAAAGTATTTTGGATATAATAGCGATTATGTGAGTTTTTTTATTCAGGATGTAGTTCCTGCCTCGGATTATGAAGGAAAAGCGTATATGGAAGAGCCGTGGAAAATATCCACATCTCCCAACGGGAATGGCGGATGGTTCTCCTCCATGAATAAGTGCGGGCTTTTGGATGTGATAAAAAATGACGGCATCGAATGGATCAATGTGTTTGCGGTGGATAACGTACTCCAGCGTATCGCAGATCCCTGCTTTGTCGGAGCGGTCATCGATAACGGATGTGTAGCCGGCGCGAAAGTGGTAAAAAAGAACAGCCCGGACGAACGCGTGGGGGCATTGTGTCTGGAGGATGGAAGACCCTCCATTGTGGAATACTATGAGCTGACCGATGAAATGAAAGCGGCAAAGGATGCGGACGGCAATCCGGCTTATGATTTCGGAGTGATTCTGAATTACATTTTCAGAACGAAAGAATTGGAAATGATTATGGACAGGCAGCTTCCTCTCCATGTAGTGGAAAAGCAAATACCATACATGAACGAAAAGGGGGAGCATGTGGAACCGGAGACGCCGAATGGATATAAATATGAGACTTTGGTGTTGGATATGATTCATCAGGTGGATAATTGCCTCGCTTACGAGGTGGACAGGGATAAGGAATTCGCCCCTATTAAAAATGCAACGGGAATTGATTCCGTGGTGACTGCCCGCGAGCTGTGTAAAAAGAACGGAATAGCGCTGTAAAAAGATCGTTCCAAGGCGAAATATTTTTGCCGGGAAGGAGCAGCCGGATATGCCAGTCAACATTTTGACAGTCATATATAACATTATCATATTGAAAAACAGGGGCATAGGAGTAGACTTATGGTAGATATGGCAGGACAAAGAAAGAGGAGGTATTAGAAGATGGCGATTTTGGTAACAGGCGGTGCGGGATATATCGGAAGCCATACGGTGGTGGAGTTGCAAAATGCGGGATATGATGTGGTGGTACTCGATAACCTGAGCAATTCCAGTGAGAAGTCTTTGGAACGGGTAGAAAAAATCACCGGAAAAAAGGTTCCGTTTTATAAAGCAGATATTTTGGACAGAGAAGCATTGGAACAGGTTTTTGCAAAAGAAACCATTGATTCCTGTATTCATTTTGCCGGATTGAAAGCAGTGGGCGAATCGGTGGCAAAGCCGTGGGAATATTATGAGAATAATATTGCAGGAACTCTTACTTTAGTAGACGTAATGAGAAAACATGGAGTAAAAAATATTATTTTCTCTTCTTCTGCAACGGTATATGGAGATCCGGCAATGATTCCGATTACGGAAGAGTGTCCGAAAGGACAATGTACCAATCCTTACGGATGGACAAAATCTATGCTGGAGCAGATTCTCATGGATATGCAGAAAGCGGATTCAGAATGGAATGTGATCCTTCTGCGTTATTTTAATCCTATCGGAGCGCATAAGAGCGGCACGATCGGCGAGAATCCGAATGGCATCCCGAACAATCTGATGCCTTATATCACTCAGGTGGCGGTCGGAAAGCTGAAAGAGCTGGGCGTATTCGGTAACGATTATGATACGCACGACGGAACGGGAGTCAGGGATTATATCCACGTGGTAGATCTGGCGAAAGGACATGTGAAGGCGCTGAAGAAAATTGAGGAGAAAGCGGGACTTTGCATTTACAATCTCGGAACCGGATGCGGATATAGCGTGCTGGATATTGTAAAGAACTTTGAAGAGGCTACAGGAGTAAAGATTCCGTATTTGATAAAGGACAGAAGGCCGGGAGATATTGCAACCTGTTATGCGGATGCAGCTAAGGCGAAGGAAGAGCTTGGCTGGGAAGCGGAAAATGGAATCAGGGAAATGTGCGAGGATTCCTGGAGATGGCAGAGCAATAACCCGAATGGATATGAAGAGTAGAAATACATTTAAAAATAAAGCAAAAAAGACCGACAGTCAAATATACTGTCGGTTTTTTGCCGGTATAGGCTATGAAGATAATGATTTTTGCATTGTCAATTACGCTACATATAAATACATAAAGATAAAATGGCAGATGCTTCCGCCCATAACAAACAAATGAAAGATCTCATGAGAACCGAAATGGGCATGCTGTGAATTGAAAAGGGGAAGCTTCAGAGCATAGATGATGCCTCCAATCGTATAAATAATCCCTCCCGTAAGCAGCCACAAAAAGGCGCTGGCAGGAAGTGTGCGCCATAGAGGTCCGAAGACGGCCACACACACCCATCCCATGGCGATATAGATAATAGAAGAAAACCATTTGGGGCAAGTGATCCAAATAGCTTTGATCGACATTCCTAAAATGGCTATTCCCCAGACAACGGCCAGCAGAGTATAGCCGAGCTTTCCGCCAAGGGTGATCATGCATACCGGTGTATATGATCCTGCAATCAGTACAAAGATCATCATATGATCTATTTTGCGGAATATTTTTATGGCTCGTTCGGAAAAATTAACGGAATGATAGGTTGCGCTGGCTCCATAGAGCAAAATCATGCTGAGCATAAAGACCGCCAGAGAAGCCAGGCTGGCAGCGCCGGGTTCCATAGCAGCTTTCACAAGCAAAGGGGCTGTGGCAATAATGGCCATCATCATTCCAATAAAATGTGTAATTGCACTTCCTGGTTCACGAATTGTAATCTGCATATCACTTGCCTCCTCGTACTACATGATACATTAGAAACCGGATCATGTAGTTATTAAAACCATATTGTATATATTATAATGCTACACCTTAGTGTGTGATATGTCAATAAAAATATGCAGATAAAATTTTTTCGGAAGAGAAGGAATTTATATTACAATAAGCTGGCTCGCAAAGCGCGACAGCGTTTGTTACAATAAGCTGGCTCGCAAAGCGTGACAGCGTTTGTTCATCAATGCCGGATCAGTACATGTCCTCTTCAAGAACTTGAATTTCCAAAAAGTCAAAATCGATGGTTTCTATAAAATTATCCTGATAAAAACGGGTTTTCGCATATTTTTTAAATTCATTCACCGTGACGTCAAGCCAGACCGGCTTGCCGAGGTCGAACTGGTAAGCGATTGTTTCCAGAGCGCGGAATACCTTATGGGTTCTGGTATCGTTGCTGTCATCGCAAATAACGGTATCTTTTATGAGATGGTTGTTTTTGATAATTTTTGCCCATAATCGAAACATAAAGAAAAATCCTTTCAAGAGTATTTTGGCTATTATTATATCATATATATATAAGGTGTGCGATCCGATTGTCGGAGAGAATAAATCAACAAGAAAAATTAAAAAATAATAAAAATTTTGTGAATAATGCACATTCTTGTAAAAGTGTGATATAATAAAAGCATCAAGATTCTGCTTCGTGGAAGGGGTAATAGAAGCAGTATTATGAATGAAGATAGGGGCGGAAAAGAATGGAACTCAAAGTAGAACGGAATAGCGATGTGGATAGCTGGAAAGAGGTTGTTCTGATTTATAATTCGGCATTGAAACAAATTTCTACTAAATTGGAAATTTTGAATGATGAATTCCAGCACGTACATATGTATAATCCGATAGAACACATCAAATCCAGGATGAAGACATCGGAAAGTATCGTAAAAAAGCTAAAAAAATATGGTTATGAATCTACCATAGAGAATATGGTGAAATATATCAATGATATAGCCGGAATCAGAGTGATTTGTTCTTTTACTTCCGATATATACGAGATTGCCGATATGATACGGGAACAGAGCGATATAAGAATTATCGGAGTAAAAGATTATATCGTTTCTCCAAAGGCCAGCGGATACAGAAGTTATCATATGCTGGTGACAGTGCCGGTATATTTATCGGACAGGATCGTAGATACGAAGGTGGAAATACAAATACGGACGGTTGCCATGGATTTCTGGGCGAGCTTGGAACATAAGATCCATTATAAATTTGAGGGCAATGCGCCGGATTATATCAGGGATGAGCTGATCGAATGCGCGAAGATGTCGGCAGAACTGGATGAAAGGATGCTGTCGCTGAATAATGAAGTACATAGTATAGGTGAGAAAAAGAGGGCGTGAGTAAGGTACGCCCTTTTTTCATGCATGTATATATGCATCGGAAGATGTACGTGTATGGATAAAATGTTCTATAAAATGAGGAGTGCCCAGGCATCTTTCGACACCCGGGCTATTATGAAAAAATTTATCTATATGTGTAATGAAAAACATTACGTTATCTCTCGTTTGTTATGTATTTAGTATAGCAATGATTTATGAACAGACTATGAACATGTTGTAAAAATATCGTTAATACTTACAAAAATGCAAAAAAAGGAAAAAGATTTTACGGCAAATTGCACAAAAACCGCAGAGCAGTTGTAAAAAGCATGGAAAAATGATAAGATGATAAATATGTTGCACAGGATAGAAGTTCATGTTATGGGGGAATGGTAAAGGACGATATTGGGAGGAGACCAAATGGATAATTTTATGGATAAAATTGCACAAAAACTGGGCGCGCAGGAAGCGATACGAGCGAATGCTGCGGCAGATGCCGCGCAGATCGAAAGGCTGGAAGCCCAGGTGGCGGAATATGACGCATGCATTAAAGAGATGCGCAGACTGAATCTGCGGAATGCGGAAAATGAACAAAAGTTGAAAGAAATGGCGGAGTCTATCGGCGGTCAGCTGAAAGCATTGATGGAGCAAAACGACAGGCAGATGGGGCAGCTCGTGGAAAACGGCAGCAAACAGATAGAGCAGCTTGTGGAAGAGAACTGCGAGCAGATCAGACAGCTTGCGGAAGAAAGCAACCGGCAGATCAAGCAGATTACGGAAGAATGTATCGTGAAGCTGCATGGAGCGGAGGAAAAGGCGGAAAGCGGGGAAGAACGGAAGGAAGAAGTACAGAAAATACTGGAAGAATTGAGAGCAGCCGTTTCGGAAAACATGACGAAAATGGAGGAGCAGTTCCGGCAGTCGGATGATTTTGTACATAAAGAAAATGTAAAGGTATACCGCAATGTCCAGGCGGCGACTGCGGAAGAACTGGAAAAGCAGACGCAGGCGGTTATCAGCAATCAACAGGAACTGGCCGGAAAAAATAAGGGATTATATACCGTGGCCATTTGGACGCTGGTTGTCTCCCTTGTCAATCTGGGGATTTTAATAGCTCATTTGGCCGGGCTGTTCTAAACGGAAGCGATGGAGGGAAAAATGGGAAAACAGAGCTGGAAGCCGGGGAATATGTTGTACCCCTTGCCGGTGGTGCTTGTAAGCTCGGCGGATAAAAAAGGGGAGAAGAATGTGTTTACGGTGGCGTGGGCAGGGACGGTGTGCAGCGATCCTCCGATGGTGTCCATTTCTGTCCGCCCGGAACGACATTCCTATCATATGATAAAAGAAACCGGTGAATTCGTGATTAACCTGACGACGGAAAAACTGGCGTATGCCACCGATTATTGCGGCGTGGTCAGCGGGCGGGACGTGGATAAATTTGAGAAGGCGTACCTGACTCCGGTCAGGGCGGATATCGTCAAAGCGCCCATGATCAAGGAAAGCCCGGTGAATATTGAATGCGTGGTAAAAGATATCAAAACGCTCGGGAGTCATGATATGTTTATCGCCCGGGTGGAAGCGGTGCATGCGGATGAAGAATATATGGACGACAGGAATAAGTTCCATCTGGAGAACGCACATCCGATCGTTTATTCCCATGGCGTTTATATGTCTCTGGGAAAAGAAATAGGAACATTTGGCTACAGCGTAAGAAAAAAACGCTGAACACTGCAAATAGTTAATGCTTTATCAGATATCGTCTGTTATTCGGTATCTTTGCGATGGAGGAGGCTCCCCCTTACGATGGAGTCTGCTCCATATTTTTTGCGGATGGAATCCAGGGCCTGATCCAGCTTCTGCTGTCTGTCAGAAGGGATTGCACGGACTGGGGAGGAAATCGCATTTGCGGAAGCGTCCGCCAGATCAAAAAGACTTAATTGAACCGGTTCGCCCTCGGGAATCAGCCTGGAGGTACGAATTCCCAATAAACGCACGGGGGAGCCGTCCCATAGCTCATCGAACAGATGACAGGCATGGGCATAAATAGTATCGGTATTTTGAACTGGCGATGATAAAGTAAGCTGATGGGAAACTTTACGGAAAGTATTGTATTTGATTTCCGTGCTGATCATTCCGGCCGATTGATGGGCTGCCCGCAGCCTTCCGGCAACGCTTTCCGCCAGATGGAGTAAAGCATGGCAGGCATCTTCCCTTGTGCGGGCATCTTCTTTCAGCGTAATGGAATTGCCAATACCCTTTAGATCCACGGGTTCCGTAATTACTTCGGAATCATCGATCCCATTGGCGTATTTCCAAAGCAGTGTACCATGGCTCTTTAGATGAGAGGCCAAAATATTCTGATCTGCGGCAGCCAGGTCTCCGATGGTCATAATTTCCAGTTTGTGCAGTGTTTCCACGCTGGAGCGGCCGCACATATAAAGGGAAGAAACGGGCAGCGGCCACATTTTTTCCCGTATTTCTTCCGCATACAGAGTATGCACCAGGTTCGGTTTTTTAAAATCAGAAGCCATTTTAGCCAGAACCTTCCGGTCGGAAATTCCAATATTTACCGTATATCCAAATTTTTCAAAAATAGAATCCTTGATTTTAACAGCGGCCGGAAAAGGCGCCCCATACCGGGCCGCGACGGAAGTATAATCCATGTAGCATTCATCCACGCTGACCTGTTCGATATCCGGGCAGATGTCGGAAAGAAACTCCATCAAATGTTCGGAACGCCGATGATAAAGGGAATGGTCGGGGGGATGGAGAACCAGGTGGGGGCATTTCCGGAATGCATTGACGATAGGCTCGCCGGTTACAATGCCGAAAGCCTTGGCCGGGATCGATTTGGCAAGTACGACGCCGTGGCGCTTTTCGATATCCCCTCCTATAATGGAAGGAATATCCCTAAGATCCGTATTTCCCCCCTTGGAAAGCTCCTCCAGAGCGCTCCAGCTCAAATAAGCGGAATTGACATCAATATGAAAAATAATCTTGTCCATATGCGCCTCCCTGAACGAATAAAATGATAGCTTTTTTATTGTATCATATTCGTTTATGAGAAATCAATTTTGACAGATTTGTCGGAGGGCGGACAGGGCGGGGTAAGGGAACGGAAAGCCGGAGCCGGGGACGGGATTTTTTGACTGGAGCTTCCAATCAGATTTTACTAATGAAATGGACAAATAATATCATGCCGTACGGGTCGAAAGCAACGGGCATCCTGCCCATGCTTTCTAAAATTGCCCTCCGTGGCAATTTTCCCCTGGTTTTTGACCATTTCATAAGTAAAATAACTGATTGTACGCAACCGCCAGAAAATCCAGCCCTAGGCGCCGGCTTCCCGGTCTATTTCCCCCGTCCCCTGCCCTGCCGGCCGCCCAAAGCTGTCAAAATTGATCCCGCATTTCTTATTCACTCCCCAAACAACTGTGCGGAAAGATCGCTGATATCAGGAACCGACCACGCTTCTTTGGCCTCTTCCTCCTCTGCTTTATTGTTTGGCATATCCGTAGGTTTGGAAAGCTCTATGCTCGTGGTAGCCGCCATTCCTCCGACCGTCCTGGTCATAACAAGTACTCTCGAACCATCCGGCTTAACTTGAATATCTGTCTCCACTTTTGACTCTTCCTGATCCGTTTTGTTCCCGCCGGATTGCGCCTTCTTTTCGTTTTCCTCTTTTCCTATTTCCAATACGCCAAGGAACCTTTTATAGTCTATATATCCTTTCAGATTTCCGGCGCGGTACTGCATCTCCATCACTTCTTTTATGATTTCCAGCCAGTTTTCTTTATCAAACAAGCTTCCATATCCCTGTTTGCCTCCCCTGTCTTTGTGATGGGCGTGTGCAGACATAAATTTCTGCAGGGCATCCGGGCATTTCCCGCTTTTCGATAACCAGGCGGAGTAAGCATACATATCAATGGTATCGCAGTCTGCCGGATCTACTTCAGAAATATCCACCATCCGCTCCGTCATATTTCCATGGGAATCCCATACTTTGACTTTATAAACCGGATGAGCCGGATCAAAATCATGAGGTTGATATACGGTCATAGAAGTATTTCCTGTCACGCACGCCCATGCAGCAACTACTTTCCCATCTTCCGCGGATTCCTCTCCATGCAGGATGATATCATGATTCTCCGATTTGACTGTCCAGGACATATTTGCCGTTTCTTCCTGGGGTTTACTATTTTCTGTTTTTTGTGCCGCATATCCCGCTGCATTTTTCTGCCCAAAAACATAGTTATTTGTTCCAATCCCACTGACTCCCATACTTCCCACTCTTCCTTTCCATTCTGTTGTCGTTATTATCTTCGTTCTGACAGACGTATACTTCCGCCGTTATTTTTATTTTTTAAAGTATTTTTATACGCATTCACCATGCTCGCCCGATTTACACCAAGAGTCTGCATTCCTTGGGAAGACAGACCGGAGGATAACAGTCCGTACCCTGATAGCCCGGAGGCCAGAAGTCCCAGGCCGGAAAGGTTTCCTCCCAGCAAACCGGACGATATCAGGCCCGTTCCGGATAAGTTTGAAGTCAGCAGACCGGACGATCCCAGCCCATACCCGGATAGATTCGAAGTCAGCAGACCGGACGATCCCAGCCCATACCCGGATAGATTCGAAGTCAGTAGACCGGACGATCCCAGCCCATACCCGGACAGCGTTGACCCGGATCCCAAAAGCAGCCGTGACGCCAAGCCACTTTGCACTCCCATCATCCATCCATAACTTTTTAATGGAATAGATGCCCCGTAACATTCTTCCTTTGTTTTTCCAATCACCTGATATTCCACATACGGCTCATAATCGGAAAGCTGTTTCGAAAAATTTTCTCCCAGCATCCGAATCACTTCCTGTTCATAAGCAGAATCATTTTTCATGTTCTCCAATGCTTCTTCCTTGAAAATAAGCACACCGTTTCCGCACACTCTTTTGCTGTCACTGACAGACAGCGATGAAATGGTATTACAAATATATTGTTTATATTCGTCCAGGCTCATTTCTTCCCTGGGCTTATTCATGTCAACCTGATAATTCGTACGATAAAGCGGAGGACAGGCCATAACCACGTCCTTTCCTTCCGTAAATGCCCTCGTTTCCTTTTGTATTGCATTTTCTATATATTTGTGAAAGGATGTTCCTGCTTTTTCCACAGTATTTCCGGCACCGTCACTCTTTCCCACGCTGTTTTTCCCTGCCGGAGCCTTGCTGGAAAAGCGTTCTTCTCCGTTCCCATATACCCTCGCTGCATTTTCTGACGCCGCCATCCCGGAAGCAACCATATCCACCATATATTCCCTCCTCCCCAAAACCTTATATTATATATACGATCCATGGAGAGGAAAAGTTTCAGATCCTATAAATTATTTAAGCCAAAAGCCCCGTCGTACCGGATAACGCCATTCAAATTTTCTCCTGTCCCTTTCAGGCAAATTGCCATAAAATTTTTATTTTCCACCTCAAAAGGCGCTTGGATCCCATAACGATCCGCCGGAACATATCCGGCTCTTGGATAATATTCGGCATGTCCCAAAACGACAGGATTTCCAAATGCCGTCCTCAGGTTTTCTGGTGCAAAACATCATTTATATCTCCCCTTTATGGCCGGAAACACCTCACCGCTGCCCCTCCTTTTCTCCGGTATACCGTTACTGCGCCGTGTTCCGGGGTGGAATAAATCCGGCTTCCGGCCTCCCCCAGACGTTCCAGCAATTCTTCATGGGGGTGTCCGTAGCGATTATTTGCACCGCAGGATATGAAAGCCAATTTCGGAGAAAATAGTTCCAGCATTTCCCTGCGGGTCGAATATGCAGAACCGTGATGGGCTACTTTCAACAGCGTCAGATCGCTCACTTTTTTCTGTTTTCTCATGTATTCCCAGGCCATTTCTTCCCCGGCGCCTTCGATATCCCCTGTAAAAAGCCCGGTAAACCCTTTATAGTCCAGAAGCAATACCATAGAATATTCGTTCTTTTCCTCTGTTGCATAACCGGCGAACGGGTGCATACAAAGAAAGCTCATTTCCCCATCTTCAATCCGCTGCCCTCTGCCCATATATTCTACCCGGATTCCTTTCCCCATGGCCAATTCTTCCATCCTTTTATATTGCTCATCGGCGCTTTCCCTGTCGATGGCTGGAAGGACAAGACTTCCTATGGTCAGCCCCCTGACCGGGTATTCTTCCAACAGTTCTATTATCCCGCTGCAATGATCTTTATCCGCATGGGTAACAAAAACCGCCTGGAGATGCCTCACACCCATAAACTTCAAATACGGAAGCATCTGGTATTTCATTATTTCCTTTTTTGTCGAACTCCCCCCATCGATCAGATAATCCCTTCCATCCCCGCTCCTGATATGGATGCAGTCTCCCTGTCCTACATCCAGCATCGTTACCTGGAAACCATCTCCTGTCCTCAGCAAAAGAATGCAAAGTGCCGCCATAATCCACTGGCATTTCCAGAAAAGTGGCAGTTCCCCGCGGCGGCGGTATCCATAAGCCGCCAATCCTGTTATAAGCACCAGATATAACGCGATCTGCCATCCCTCCGGCCTTCCTCTTACGAACAACCCTCCCGGAATCCGCTCTCCCAGTCCGCAGCTCTTCTCATAGATCCAGAGAACCGCCCTGCACGTCCAGGCGGCCGCTCCCGCTATGCCGGGCAGCCATCCCCCCACAAGCATACAAAACAGCCCGCCTCCCATAACAACCGTCATCAGCGGAACGACCAAAAGATTCAGAAATATGGAATAAACCGGAAATTGATAATAAAACCAGAAATGAACGGGAAGAGTTCCCAAGGTCACGGAAATGCCGGCAGCTGCCGCCTGTTTGATCCTCCAGGCAATCCGCCGCCATCGGTTCCCTCCATCATGCCGGGCATCTTCCGCAAAACCTTTTTTCCCTTGCAAAACAGCAGGAAAGAGTCCGAGAGATGCGACTGCCCCAAAGGAAAACAGAAATCCGCTGTGAGAAGCGTACCCCGGCTGTTCTGCCAGCAGCAATACCGCCGCCAGCGCAAGAGCTGTCGCCATATCGTATGTACGCCCCAGCGCATTTGCCAGAAGGCGCACGGCAAACATAATAATAGCCCGAACCGATGACATGCTCATTCCCGTCATCATACCATAACAAAGAATAAAGACGATACAAATCGCCGTCGATCCTTTCTGCAAAACGCCGATCCTCCTCAGACACCGGTACAGGCCCATTCCAAGCATGGAAATATGCAGTCCTGAAATGCTTAAAATATGGATGATAGAGCTTTGCTGATATAGCTCCTTCGTTTCCACATCCAGCCCGTTTTTCTCCCCCAGCAGCATCGCCTTCATAATCGACGCTTCCTTCGTTGGAAAAATCTCTTCCAATACTCCGGCAAAATACCGCTTAAGCCCGAAAAGCCCTTCTCTCACGTGCCACGGTTCCCCTCCCGCGGCAACGATACAGACATCCTCCAGCCGAAAGGAAATCTTCATCACATCGTAATATTGCTGCATATCGAATTCCCCCGGATTGCCCGCCCGGGAAAAACAGCGTACCTTTCCTTCCAGCCGGACGGTTGTTCCCAACTTCGGCTCTCTGTAACCATCTTTTTCCATATAACATACTATATTTTTTATTTCATCTGTGGGATTTTGTTCTGACGGATTCCTTTTGGAATATTCGGAATCCTCTAAGATATGTACTGATCTTAAATAAACCACCGGGATTTCACCGGAATCTGCCCGTTCTTTATATTCCTTCCGGTACACTTTCCCCTCTGCCACGATCTGCTGCCCGTCCAGGCTGTCATAGCCAGGCACGGGTGCAAACCGCGCGCAGAGAATAAGCACCGCTGCAAAGAACAGACATAAAAGACATAGCGGTCTTTTCATCTATTCCTCTCTTTCTCAACATATTTCATATTCAGCATATTTCATATGTTCGTATTTAATTTCCTCCCTGCTGCACAGTAGTGACCAGATCCAGATTTCTTTCATAAGTGGCGGATAAGCTGGTATTCTCACGGAACATCACATTGGAATCCCCATTTACCGCTATCTGCACCCGCCCCACATTAGGCAGTTCCACAAGAGTATTGACAAGGGAATAAATCGCTACGTCGGAACTGACATTATAAATCTGGGTCAGAAAATGTTCACTCAGATTCACATAACATGTTCCGTCTTTCAATGTCACCCCGATTACCTTCGTCTCAGGGTTCATCGTTGGATATACCTTATCTTTTACCTGCTCGCTCGGCCCTCCGATCAACTGTTCCACTACCAGCCTTTCCATGGAAATATTGGTGCTGTACCTGCTGTATTCCAACGTCCTGTTCGTTTCTATCAGTCTGTCCCCTTCCGCATTCGCAAAGTAAAGCCTTATCTTCACCCTTTCCCTGGAATTCATTTCGCTTTCCGTGTTATCGATAAACATATCGGCCGACATACTTCCGATCACATTTCCCGACATATCCAGAAGAGGATTGGAGCGTATCTGGAAAGAGACATAATCAACGCCCTTCACCTGCGTCATAGTACGCACTGTCGCCGCACGGGCAAGCACTTCCGTCGTCGGCGGCAGAGTGCGGTAACGTTCATCGAAATTCAATACGAGCTGCCCTCCGTCCAAAGAATATCCGAGCAGTTCAAAGCTGCCCGAAAGAGGCGCTTTATATTCCATCCTCTCAGGAGTTGTCGTCAGCTGTTCCAGCAATTCGTCGATGACCTCTTCCTGGCTCCCGCCCTTTACCTCATACTCGTTGGCAGACAGTTTTGTTTCGTCCTTATTCATTACATATATATTATAAACCCGGCTTCTGTCCGCCTCCTCCGCGCTTCCGCAGGAGACCGCAAAAAACAGGCTCAATAACAGGCAAACTAGCAGTCCTGATTTTTTCATTCCATCCTCCATATTTTGCTAAGCCGTCACATAGTTCAAAGGAATCTTTACCATAAACGTCGTTCCTTCTCCCTCCACGCTGGATACCTTGATGGAACCCCTGTGCATCAAAATCGCGTTCCTTGTGATCGCAAGCCCCAGTCCAGTACCTCCGATCTCTCTGGAATGGGATTTATCCACACGGTAAAACCTTTCATAAATATGTTCCAAAGCATCCTGGGGAATACCAATCCCCGAATCCATAATATCAAGGGTAAAAAACTGATGGTCCGCATCAAGGACTACCTTCACCCATCCTTGTTCCCGGTTATATTTGATCGCATTTTCCACAAGATTAGTAATGATCAGCGTCAGCTTTACTTCATCCGCCTCCGCTGTCACCGCCCTTTTGCTTTCAAATACCAGCTCAATATCCCTTTTTCTGGCGATCGGCCGCAGCCTTTTTAAAATAATTTCTGTCAGAGCATTCACATCCACCACGCTGACATTCATCGTGGCCACCGTCCTGTCCATCTTTACCATGGACAGCAGGTCGTTGATGATCTTATCCTCCCGTTCTATCTCCTCCGTAATATCCACCATAAACTCCCTGTAAAGCTCCGCCGGCGCATCCTCCTGCGCCAGCAGGGAATCTGCCAGCACTTTCACGGAAGTAATGGGCGTCTTCAATTCATGGGAAACATTGGCAACGAATTCCTGCCTGGAAGCATCCAATACCTTCATTCGATTCTGGAGCTGGTTAAACGCATCCACAATATGCTCGGTTTCCAGATAATCCGGCACCGAAATCGGTTCATCCTTATATCCTTCCTTCACTTCGCTGATCGCCTTTGCGACACGCTCGAAGGGTTTCATCAATATATTGGAAAGTACAAGGGCAATGGCAAAAATGGCGATCATCATCATGATTTCCAGCAGCAGCGCCCTTCTGCTCAAAGTATCCAAAGTCGTATTAATGCTGTCCGTAGAAACGCTTGTCAACATCACTCCCTTGACCACATCCTGCCGCTTTTCTTTATCCGAAGGCTTTCCGTTGCCTGCGGCCTGCTCTGCCGGCACATTCTCAATGATCGGAGTCGTAATCTCTATATACCCGTATTCGCTGTCATAGTTCGAACCCCCGGCCGCTTCTTTCATACATTTGATCACGGCTTCCGTGATAACGGTCTTCCCTTCGCTCGTCCCGTATGTATCCTTGATCACCTTCAGGCTGGAGTTGATCACCATCACGCGCCCGTCATACAGGTTGGAAAGCTGTTCGAGTTCCGCGCTGATTACCTCCGAAGACGTATCTGCCAAATAATTGTAGGTGATCAGGTGATTCGCTATGATATTCAACTGGTTCTGCATATCGGAAGTCCTGAGGCTGATCGCACGATCCTCATAATTTTCCAATATCCCATAGCGCAGCACTATGCCGGGGATGATCCCGATCAGGAAAACAATAATGAAAATGCGGGCTCTCAGGCTCCTGAAAAACTTAACATTATTCCATATCTTTTTGATTTTAATATTCATCCACAGACTCCGCCTGTCAATATCTCTTTACGCATAATAATAGCCGACTCCCCATTTCGTGTGTACGTACTTCGGTTCGCTTGGATTCGTTTCGATCTTCTCCCTCAGTCTTCTGATATGCACATCCACCGTGCGTACATCGCCGGGATAATCGCTCCCCCATACAAGTTTCAACAGGTTTTCCCTGCCGTATACTTTATTGGGATTCAACATAAGAAGTTCCAGCACTTCAAATTCCTTGGCTGTCAGGTTGATCTCCCTGCCGCTGATATATACCCTCCGGCCTTCTCTGTCCAGGCGCATATCTTTTCCTTCTATGATCTTTTCTTCTTCCTGTGTCTTTTCCTTCCGGTTGGTGCGGCGCATAATAGCTTTTATCCTGGCCTTCACCTCCAGAATATTGAACGGCTTCGTGATATAATCGTCCGCCCCGTATTCCAGCCCGAGGATCTTATCCATATCTTCTCCCTTGGCCGTAAGCATCACTACCGGCACGTTGGAAAAATCCCGTATCTGCTGGCATACCTCGAACCCCGTCAGTTTGGGCAGCATCACATCCAGCAGGATAATATCATACTCTTTTTCCTTTGCCTTTTGCAGCGCTTCTTCCCCGTCATAGGCGCAGTCCACTTCCATCCCGTCCTGCTCCAGACTGAACCGTATCCCCTTTACGATCAATTTTTCATCGTCAACTACCAGCACTCTTTTACTCATTGCACACCTCTGACACAAATTTTATCTTTCATCTTCGCAAACATCCCCTCTTTAATGCCCTCTACCCTCATAATATCCTCAATCCGGGAAAAGCCTCCGTTTTTCTCCCTGTAGGAAATAATACTCTGCGCACGGCTCTCTCCCACTCCGGGCAGCGTCAGCAGTTCCTCCTTTGCCGCCGTATTGATATCCACCAATCCGCCGTCCGTTTCTCCCGCCGTTCCTGCTTCCGTCCCCGTCACGGCTCCTGCCCGAACGCCGGCATCAGGCGCTATACCGGAAACGACCGCCGCTTTGTATGCCGCATCTTCCCCGTCTTTTTCGGCCTCTCCGCTTTCCTCCCCGGAGCCTTTTCTCTCCGGAATTTCTATTTTCCAGCCATCCTCCAGCCTGTATGCCAGATTCAAATAATCATCTGCGGCCTCCTGCGTAAATCCGCCGGCTTCTTCTATGGCTTCATAAATCCTGCTTCCCACGGGCAGTTCATATACCCCGGGATTTTCCACTGCCCCGCAAATATGTACAAACAAGGTGGATTCCTCCACCTGTTCCGGCGCTTCCACAGCATCCTCCTCCGTGGAGAAATCCTCCGAAAGATGCTCCCCGCCTTCTATCCTGACAAGATCCTCCGTTTCCAGCAGAACTGTTTCCTTTCCGCTGCAAGCCGCCGTCCCGGCCAGCATTCCGGCCAGAACCGCCAGCAACAGAACTTTTTTCCCCATACATAAATATTTTTTCGTAAAAATTTTTTTCATCATCCGCATAGTTTCCTTTCTGAACCGGAAGACCCCTCTATGCGACTCGTTATTTTATTGTAAAGTAATTACCCTCCTTTTACAAGTGCCTTTTCGTCCTATTTCCATTTAAAAATCACAACTCCCGCTATGGCGATCCCCATCCCCATCACCTTGCGCCATTCCAGAGGCTGTTTATCCGTGCCGAACCAGCCAAAAAGTTCAATAATATACGCCACGATCAACTGCGCGATCACGATCAGCATAACGGCTTTTGCCGGCCCCAGCAGTTCCATTCCCTTAATTACCGTATAGGTGATCACCGCCCCGATCGCCCCTCCAAGCAGCATATACTTCGGTTCCACCCGAAATAAAGAGCCAAAAGATGACCGGTCTGTCGCCAGCCATACGCCGAGGCAGACCAAAAGAGCCGTAAACTGCACAAAAGCATTTGCCACCCAGATTCCCGACGTTTTTGTCACCTGCGTGTTAAATACCCCCTGTATGCTCATCAAAGCCCCTGATAACAATGCAATAAAAAATCCAATCATACGGGTCCTCCAATTATTATTTTCTTTCTAATAATCTTGCCCATATGATTGGAAAGTATTCAAAAAATTCCTGTTTTACTGCGTTTCTTCCCCGCCTTCCTGCGCTTCCCGGCGCAGTTCTTCCTCATCCAGATATTCGATCTCTTCCACGGCTTCTTCCTCTTCTTCTATCACCGTTTCCGTATACGGTTCTCCCGTTACCTGGGTCATAATCTTTTCCGAAAGCTGCCGCAGCCTGTCGTTGGCGTCGGCTCCGTCCCATATTTGTGCAAACGCTATTTCCAATTCCACCCAGAAATTGCTCGTCTCCACCATCTTCGGCACCGGTACGGATATTTCATATTCGTTCACAAATTCCTGCAAATTGTTATTCCCATAATCCACGCCATAACGGGCCGCCACCTTTCCCGTTCTCGCATATAAAGTATCCGTATATTCACAAGTTAAAAACCGGGCAAAATCCTCTGCCGCTTCCTGCTTGTCCGAATAACCGTTGACCACGACGCAGTTTGTAACCGAGAGGCTCCTCGTCAAAAGCTCCTCATTGATGTCGGGAACGAGGGCAATGCTGTAATCATACGCAAAGCTTCCGTTCTCCTTCGCTTCCTCCAGCTTCGCCACCGCGTCCGTCGTCGCCACCGTATAAACGATCTTTCCTGCGATAAAATCATCCAATATTTTATCGTAGCTGATCTCCTTTGTATCGATAGAAAAAAACTGGTTCAGATCCTGATATACTTTCAGGCATTCGATCGCATCCTTATTATAAATATTCATATTTGCCGTGTTGTCCCCGGCAGCGCCGCCCACGATCATATAATTCCCGGCAAAAAAATAATTATAAAAAATATCCGTTACATCCCATTTAAAAATCGCTTCCACCTGTTCCGGCGCATTATATTCATTCGCAAAATTTAAAATATCGTCGATGGTGGAAGGAAGTATCTCCCTGACCCTTTCCGCAACCAGCTCCTGCATTCCGGCCTCGTCATCCGCTCCCGTCCCCGGCTCCGCATCGATATCCGGCATATCTCCGTCTTCCGGCGCGCCGCCTTCCCCGGATTCCCCTTCTTCCAAAGGCCCGCCCTCTTCCAGTTCGGCCATCGCCGCTTCCCCTTCTGCCGCATCCCTTTCCGCTTCAATCAGGCTCCTTGCAAAATCTTCCAGGTAGGTTCTGTTATAAAGCAAAGAACTTGTCTCAAAATAAAACGGATATCCGACAGTCTTATTTTTATAAGTGACGGCCAGTCTGGCCGCATCGGGATATTCTTCCTTGATTTCACTCCAGCCCTCTTCCTCCAAAGGGGATGCCAGCCCTGCCAGAAAAGCTTTTTCCAGGGAATCATTGCTGATAATGTACAGATCCGGCGGGTTTTCCGACTGAATAGACGCCTTATTGATCTCTTCCAAATATTCCAGCCCGGAAGTCAGCACCGGAATCACCCTCACATCATGGTTTTCCCCATAAGCTACCGCAGCGCTGCCCAGATAATCGGTCAGCGCCTCGTCCGTATACCAAAAATAAATCGTATCTTTACTTTTGCTAAAAATCGTTTCCTCCTGCTCCTGGCTGACCGTTTTTCCCGACAGCCCGATCGCCGCTACTGCCGCTGCCGCACAGACAACGGCCGCCGCCGTAAAAAGTCTTCTTTTCAGACCCATAATTTTCTCCTAACTTACCGTTCCTAAGCCGGAAGGCATGTTTCCAGTATAGCCGTCATTTCATCCACATTTTCTTTCGTAATGACGAGAGGCGGCACAAGACGGATAATATTTGCCCCGGCGCTGATCAAAATCAGTCCGTTTTCCATCGCTTTGTTTATCGTATCCCCTACCGGCCCTTTGCATACCAGACCCTGCATCAGCCCGGTTCCGCGCCTTCCTTCTATAAAATCGTATTTTTCCGCCAAAGCATCCAGTTTTTCCTCCAGATAAGGCGCTACTGCATTCACATTTTCTATTATATGGTTCTCCTCAAATAAATCAAGCACTTTATTCACCGCTGCCGCTGCCAGCGGATTGCCGCCATAAGTCGTACCGTGGTCGCCGCTGGTGAGGGAACGCTCTGCCACATGTTCCGTCATAAGAAAAGCCCCTACCGGCACGCCGCAGCCAAGAGCCTTGGCCGTTGTCATAATATCCGGCCTGACCCCATACTTCTGCCATGCATACATCGCCCCGGTGCGTCCCATTCCGCACTGAATCTCATCCAGAACCAGCAGGATATCCCTTTCTTCGCACAACGCCTTCACCTGCTCCATGAATTCCCTGTCGGCAGGATAAATGCCGCCTTCACCCTGCACCGTTTCAAACAATATCGCACAGGTTTTTTCCGTAACCAGATTTTTCACACTGTCGAAATCGTTCATTTTTGCAAAGCGGATATTCCCGATCATCGGCCCGAAGGCTTCCCTGTAACCCGGATTGCCCGTTACCGACAAAGCGCCCATCGTCCTTCCATGGAAGGAATGTTCCATGGCGATGATTTCATGATCCGCAGCCCCGTCCTTCAAATAAGCATATTTCCTCGCCGCCTTAATGGCTCCTTCCACCGCTTCCGCCCCGCTGTTCGTAAAAAATACCCGATCCATGCCGGAAGCCTTTTTCAGTTTTTTCGCCGCTTCTATGGCCGGCACGTTATAAAAATAATTGGAAGTATGGATCAGCTTGTCGATCTGGGCTTTCAGCGCGTCGTCATACGCCCGGTTATGATACCCAAGGGCAAAAACCGCAATGCCGGAAGCAAAGTCCAGATAGCGTTTCCCTTCGATATCATATAAATGCACCCCGTCCCCCCGGTCCAATACCACCTGATATCTGTTGTATGTATGAAGAAGGGCTTTTTCCGCTTCTTCTATATATTCTTTCATCATCTCTGTCTGCCTTTCCTCCTATTTTTGTGCATTACACGATTTTTAGTAATGATATTCTATCATAAAGGCCTTTGCGCTTCCATATACATTACTATTTTTCGTGCATTGCACATTTTTATGCAGTCATCGGACAAGGAAAAAAGTTTGCCTTACCCTACGGATTCTGCCCGGTCACATCCTCATCCCTTAAAATAGCGGTTCCAATTCCCCGATTCGTGAATATTTCCAAAAGCAGACAGTGGGGAATACGTCCGTCCAGGATATGCACCCGGCTTACGCCCTGACGGATTGCATCCGTACAGTTCGCCAGTTTCGGCAGCATGCCGCCCCCGATATACCCCGCTTCGATCCAATTCTCCGCTTCGGACGCCCCAAGCCTGGAAATAAAGGAACTCTTATCGTTAATATCCTTATAAAGCCCCTCAATATCGGTAAGAAACGCCAATTTTTCCGCATGGACCGCCTTTGCAATCGCGCATGCCGCATCGTCCGCATTAATATTATAAGTATGAAAATGATCGTCCAGCCCGACCGGGGCAACGATCGGAAGAAAATCCTTTTCCAGCAGATCGTAAAGCACCTTCGGATTTACCTCTTTGATATCTCCTACAAAACCGATATCCCTGCCGTCGGAATATTTTTTATCCACCGTCAGAAGGCCGCCGTCCTTGCCGCTGATCCCCACTGCTTTCACACCCAGTTCCTGCACCATCGTCACAAGGCTTTTATTTACTTTCGAAAGAACCATCTCCGCGATCTCCATCGTCTCTTCATCCGTCACCCGAAGGCCGTTGACAAACTGCGGCTCCTTCCCTACTTTGCCGACCCACCGGCTGATTTCCTTTCCGCCCCCATGCACGATAATCGGCTTAAATCCCACCAGCTTTAACAAAGTCACGTCCTTGATCACATTTTTCTGTAATTCCTCGTTGCTCATAGCGCTTCCGCCATATTTCACCACGATAATCTTACGGTTGAACTGCTGTATGTAAGGCAGGGCCTCGATCAGCACCTCCGCCTTCTTCAGCACTTCCGTCATATCCTTATCCATCTTTTCCTCCATTTCTGCGCGGCCGCGCATGTTTTCATTTAACTCCGGTAATCCGCATTGATCTTCACATAATCATAAGTCAGGTCACAGCCCCAGGCACGGGCTTCGCTGTCCCCCATTTTCATATCCACGACTACCCGCACTTCCGGCAGGGCAAGGATCTTCGTTGCCTCCTCCTCGCTGTAATCCGTTGCAGTTCCATCTTTATAAATCTGTATCCGCTTATCCTCCCCTTCAAAAAACAGCTCGATATTTTCCGGGTCAAAGGATACGCCGGAATAACCCAATGCGCAGAGAATCCTCCCCCAGTTGGCATCATGCCCGAAAATAGCCGCTTTGGTCAGGCTGGAACAGATCACGGACTTGCTTAAAACCCTTGCCTCTTCCTTCGTTCTGGCATGGATCACGCGGGTTTCAAAAAGAGCCGTCGCCCCTTCGCCGTCCCCCGCCATCTTTTTTGCCAGCGTTTCGTTCACTATATGGAGGGCTTCCACAAACCGGTTATACCGTTCGTCCTTGCTGACAATCTCTTCATTGCCCGCCATACCGTTTGCCAGCACGAGAAGCGTATCGTTCGTAGACGTATCCCCGTCCACCGAAACCATATTAAAAGTGTCTTTTACATCTTCCCGCAAAGCTTCCTGGAGAAGTTCTTTGGAAATAGCAGCATCCGTCGTTACAAACCCAAGCATTGTACACATGTTGGGATGGATCATGCCGGATCCTTTGCACATACCGCCAAGCGTCACTATTTTTCCATCTATTTCAAACTGCACAGCCGCCTCTTTGGACGCCGTGTCCGTCGTCATAATGGCCTCCGCCGCCATCCCGGCCGCTTCTCTGCCCTCCGATTTGATCCGGGCAAGGTCTTCGATTCCTGCCGTTATCTTTTCCACCGGAATCTGCATCCCGATCACGCCGGTGGAAGCCACCAGTACGGCATCCGCAGGAATATCCAGCGTTTCCGCCGCGCATTCCGCCGTCTTTTTGCAGCAGTCATATCCCGCCGCCCCCGTACATGCATTGGCGATCCCCGCGTTGATGACCACCGCCTGAGCATAAGGGGAATGTTCCACTACATTCTTGTCCCAGACCACCGGGGCCGCTTTCACTATATTGGAAGTAAAAACTCCTGCCGCCTTGCACGGAACCTGGCTGTAAATAACCGCCATGTCCTTCCTGTCCTTATATTTTATCCCCGCCGCCGTTCCGGCTGCCTCAAATCCTTTCGCTGCGGTCACGCCGCCGTCGATTTTTTTCATTGCTGTTTTTGCTCCTTTCACTTCTCACTGGTTAAAAGCCACAATATTTTCTTTATTCAGCACAAAATCATAATAATTCAAATCTTCCCTTTTTGTCCACCCGATCCGGTTCCAAAATGCATTCCCCACATCGTTTTTGGTAAACGCGATCAGCGAAACCTTGCTGATCTTTTCCCTCTTCAGCGCTTCCATGGCAAACACCACCATCGCCTTTCCGATCCCTCTCATGCGGTAATCCGCATGGACGCATACATGGTACATGCATCCCCTTCGTCCGTCGTGCCCGCAAAGGATCGCCCCCACGACTTTTCCATCTTCCAGCGCCACCACGCTCGTTTCCGGATTCCTCGCCAGGAAACGTTCCACTCCCTCTTTCGAGTCATCGATGCTCCGCATGGCAAATCCTTTAATGCTCATCCAAAGGGCATACACCCCTTCGTAATCCTCGATCGTCATCATCCGAATCATATATTCAGCCCTTTCCCCTCTTCGCATCCAAGCATCAGATTCAGGCACTGCACCGCCGCCCCCGACGCCCCTTTCCCAAGATTGTCAAACTGAGCCGTCAGCACGGCCCGCTCCTCGTTCCCCGTCACATAAATCCGAAGCCCGTCCCAGCCCGAACATCCATTGCCGGCCATCATGCCGCCGGCCAGTTCTTCCTCCGCTCCAGCCGCCATCACTTTAATAAATTTCTGCCCTTTATAATATTCTTCAAAAAAATCCCTCAGCCCTGCCGCACCGGCATATCTTTGCAGGAATTCCCCATATACCGGGACGGAAACCACCATTCCGCTGTAATAGTCCGCTACGATCGGCGAAAATAACGGCTCCCTCGCCAATCCCGCTATTGCCTTCATTTCCTTCAAATGCTTATGATTCTGGGAAAGCGCATACTCCCTTGGCGCATCCAGCTCCGGTTCCCGTCCCTCCGCCTCATACTGAGCGATCATCTTCTTCCCCCCTCCGCTGTACCCGGTAAGGGAAAATGCCGAAAACGGATAATCCGCTGCCAATACTTTAGAAGCAACCAGCGGGTAAACCAGCGAAATAAAACCGGTCGCATGGCAGCCCGGCACCGCGATCCGCCTCCCCCCGGCGATCGCTTCCCTCTGTCCCACAGAAAGTTCCGGAAATCCATAGATCCAGCCTTCCGCAGTCCTGTGGGCCGTAGACGTATCGATGATTCTGACATTTTCATTTTCCACGAGTCCCGCCGACTCCTTTGCCGCCCCATCCGGCAGACACAAAAAAACCACATCCGCCGAATTAATCAGCCTCTTCCTTTCCCCGATATCCTTCCTCAGCTCCGGAGCGACCGGCAGCAATTCAATATCCTCCCGCCCCGCAAACCTTTCATATATTCTCAACCCCGTAGTCCCTTCACTTCCATCAATAAACACTCTCGTCTTCATCCCAACCATCCTCTATCCTTTTCCTTCTTTATATATTTTTTTACACACGTACACCTTATATATTACATATATCTCCACACACAGGCCATTGCCAAACCAATAAATTTGCCGAATATTCTGACAAGATATTCTGTGAAAATCCTTCTGTACCATGGAATCAAGACCGTAGAAGCCAGGAGGTTCCCGACTGGCTTCTGCTTTACCGGGCTTGATGGAATGTTCGGTACAACTGGATTTTCACGGAATATCTTGTCAGAATATTCTCACAACCCATCCTTTCCCAATGACCTGCATACCAATCATACACTCTCTTCCGCAAAATCTCAATCCCTTTGCCATTCCTTTTTCATTGTATAAATATACTATATGTCTGAATAATATGCAATATTTTTTTTGACTCCCCCTTGCATTTCTTTTCATAATGTTGTATATTGTTTGCAGGTTCGCGTTGCGGGCCTGTGAATACACGCGCCTTATGGCGCAGTTTCCTGTTATAGTAAAAAAACAAAAAGATTGGGAGGCATAGATCCATGAAAGAAAAAGTAGTATTAGCTTATTCCGGCGGACTGGACACCACCGCCATTATTCCCTGGTTAAAAGAAAACTTCGATTATGAAGTTATCTGCGTATGCGTAGACTGCGGCCAAGGCGAGGAACTGGATGGTCTGGAAGAAAGGGCCAAATTCTGCGGCGCTGCAAAATTATACATAGAAGACGTCACCGACGAATTCTGTGACGAGTATATCATGCCCTGTTTACAGGCCCATGCGGTGTATGAAAACAAATATCTTCTCGGCACCTCCATGGCACGTCCGGTCATCGCAAAAAAACTGGTGGAAATCGCACGCAAAGAAGGCGCTTCCGCTATTTGCCACGGCGCAACAGGCAAAGGCAACGACCAGATCCGTTTTGAACTCGGCATCAAAGCCCTGGCTCCCGACTTAAAAATTATCGCTGCCTGGAGAAATGAAAAATGGACTATGGACTCCCGCGAATCCGAAATCGAATATTGCAAGGCACATGGCATCGACCTGCCTTTTTCAGCGGATTCCTCTTACAGCCGCGACCGCAACCTCTGGCACATCAGCCACGAAGGGCTGGAGTTGGAAGACCCGGCCAGCGAGCCGAATTATGAACATCTCCTCGTTCTCGGCACGACGCCGGAAAAAGCTCCTGAAGAGGGAGAATACGTTACCATGGCCTTTGAAAAAGGAATACCCGTTTCCATCAACGGCCATAAAATGAAAACAGCCGATATCATTCGCGAACTCAACGCCCTGGGCGGAAAACACGGGATCGGCATCGTGGACATCGTGGAAAACCGCGTGGTCGGCATGAAATCCCGCGGCGTATATGAAACTCCCGGCGGAACGATCCTTTACGAAGCCCACCAGCAGCTGGAAGAACTCATTCTGGACAGGGATACTTATGCCCTCAAAGAAGATATGGGCAATAAACTGGCACAGATTGTTTATGAAGGCAAATGGTTCACTCCTTTGCGGGAGGCGGTACAGGCATTTATCGAATCCACACAGCGCTATGTAACCGGCGAAGTAAAATTCAAGCTTTATAAAGGCAACATTATAAAAGCCGGAACTACTTCCCCGTACTCTTTATATAATGAAAGCATTGCCTCCTTTACCACCGGCGACTTGTACGACCATCACGACGCGGAAGGCTTTATCAACCTTTTCGGCCTTTCCTGCAAAGTCCGCGCCATGAAAATGCAGGAAGCCCAGGGAACACAGAAGAAATAAAAAGCCACGGCAGATCATAAGCGCCCTAAAAAGAACAAACGAAAAGGAATGGTTATCCATATGAACGTTATCACTTTGCTAGTCGCATATTTTACCTCAGTAAACCTGATCGGCTTATTTCTTATGGGGCTTGATAAATACCGGGCGAAGAAGCATCTCTGGCGGATTCCCGAATCCACCTTATTTATCATTGCAATCATCGGCGGAAGCATCGGCAGCATCACCGGCATGTATGCTTTCCGCCATAAAACAAGGCATTGGTACTTTGTTTATGGCATGCCGGCTATTCTTTTTCTGCAAATAGCCCTTATTTATGCCATCCTTCATTCCGTACAGATTCAGATCATGTAACCCTATCCACGGAGGGCCGATATGAAAAACATGGGAAATGCCAAGAGCATTTTTGTGATTGACGACGACGTAAATATAGGAAACATGCTGGAAGAAGCACTGATAAAAGAAGGCTACCAGGTTCTCCGCGCCTATTCAGGAACGGAGGCTCTGTTTGTTTTAGAACGCAAAAAGCCCGACCTTATTCTTCTGGACCTGATGCTCCCTGGCCTGGACGGCCGGGAACTTCTGTCTGAAATAGAAGGAATACCCGTGATTGTCGTCAGCGCCAGAGCCGAAACGGAGGATAAAGTATCCCTGTTGCTAAACGGCGCGGCGGACTATGTTACAAAACCTTTCGATACCAAGGAATTGCTTGCCAGAATCGCCGTACAGCTTCGGAACTTTTCTCCTTCCGGAAAAATTTCCCTGTTGGAATTCTCGGATATTTCGCTGTCTGCCGACACCCATAGGGCTACCGTATGCGGACTTCCTGTCAAACTTACCAAAACGGAATTTGCGATTTTAAAACTGCTCATGTCCCATCCCTCCCAAGTCATTACCAAATCCCTGCTCCTGGAAAAAATCAGCGAGGATACTCCCGATTGCGTGGAAAGCTCCCTGCGGGTGCATGTCAGCAATTTAAGGAAAAAACTCCGGGATGCCGGCGGACAGGATTATATCGAATCGGTCTGGGGAATCGGCTTCAAGATGAAAGAAACTGAGAATTGACGGCAAATCTTTACAATTTCTTTACTTTTCCCTTAACAGCTTTCTTAACAAAAAGGGGATACAATACATGTATCAACGATAAGGAGGCTTTTATTATGGACTATGTATTAACTGTCAATGCCATCAGCAAAAGCTATAAGCGCTTCCAGGCATTAAAAAATCTTTCCATGCACGTCCCAAAAGGAGCGGTCTATGGCTTTGTCGGAAAAAACGGTTCCGGCAAAACGACCTTGATCCGGCTCATCTGCGGCTTACAAACTCCCACTTCCGGCAGCTATGCCTTATATGGAACGGAAAATACGGAAGAATCGATCCAAACAGTCCGGAAGAGAATCGGAGCGGTAGTAGAAACGCCGTCCATCTATCTTCATATGACAGCGGAAGAAAACCTGGAGGAACAGTACCGCATTTTAGGTCTGCCCTCTTTTGACGGCATCGGCGAAATCTTAAAACTGGCAGGTTTGGACAACACAGGGAAAAAGAAAGCAAAGCATTTTTCTCTCGGCATGAGGCAGCGGCTTGGCATCGCCATCGCCCTCTGCGGAAATCCCGACTTTCTTATTCTGGACGAACCGGCCAACGGCCTTGATCCGCAAGGCATCGTCGAAATACGGGAATTGATTTTAAAACTGAACAAAGAAAGGCAGATCACCTTTCTGATCTCCAGCCATATCCTGGATGAACTGTCCCGCCTGGCCACCCACTACGGATTTATCGACAACGGACATATTGTCAAAGAAATCAGCGCCGCAGATCTGGACCGCACCTGCCGCAAATGCCTTTGTCTGGAAGTATCCGACATCCGGGCCTTTGCTCTGGCGGCAGATCAAATGGGGCTGGAATACCATATTCTTTCCGATACCCAGGCCGAAATATTTTCTAAAATTACTATTACCAAATTAATTCTGCCGCTGTCCGAAAAAGGCTGTGAAGTCCTTTCCATTCATGAGCGGGAAGAAAGCCTTGAAAGCTATTATATGAGTCTGATAGGAGGTAAAACACATGAATAAATTATTATCGGCTAACTTTTCCCGGTTAAAAAAAGATATCTCTTTCCGAATCGGCATCCTTTACATGTTTGCCATAGGAATTATAGTGCCGCTCTCAAACTTTATCACTATGAAAAAATACGGTTATACCATTTCCCTCGAATCAGGTTTCTGCCTCTATGCTTTTTTTATGGCGATCCTTTCTTCCGTTTTCTGTAGTCTGTTTATCGGAACGGAATACAATGACGGAACCATGAGAAACAAACTGATTGCCGGGCATTCCCGGACAGCGGTCTATTTTTCTTTCCTGATCGTTTCCATCGCAGCCATTTTTCTTATGTGCCTCGCATACCTTATTTCCAGTCTGTGTATAGGTATCCCTCTGCTCGGCTTTTTTTCCGATGCTGCCTTTCCCATTGTTCTCGGGCATATCGGCACCATTTTCATACTGGCCGTCGCTTTTACCTCTATCTGCACAGCGGCCGCCATGCTGTGCCAAAATAAAGCCGCAACAGCGACAGTTTGCATTTTAGGCGTATTTATCTTTTTATTTTTCGGGGCTTATATCCGCGCAAGGCTGGAAGAACCGGAATACGACCAGGCATATTACTTCGAAACGGAGGAAACTTCGGAAGCAGAAAGCGCTCCCCCCACGCCAAACCCCTGGTATGTCAGCGGAACTAAACGCCAGGTTTACGAGTTCCTCCATGATTTCCTTCCCGGAAATCAGGCAATGCAACTATGCACCCTGTCGGCAGACAATTTATGGAAAATGTCTTTCTATTCCATTCTCATCGCCGCCGTCGTTACAGGAACCGGCATATATGTCTTTTACCGGGAAAACATCAACTAATTTTGATTGGAGATTTGGCTATGACATATTTATTATGGGCTTGCATCGGCATCCTCTTTGCCGTTCTATCGGCAATGGGCATGAAAATATATTTTATGAAAAAAGCGGCACGGGAGATCATCGCCCAGTTTGCCGAAAAGCTTGCGGAAGATACCAATACGCTTATCTCCGTATCCTGCCGCGACAAACATATGCGCCAGCTGGCTTCCGATATCAACAAGCAGCTGCGCCGGCTCCGCGCCGAACAGCTCCGGTTCCGCCAGGGCAATATGGAACTGACGGAGGCCGTTGCCAATATCTCCCATGACTTGCGGACTCCTCTGACCGCCGTCTGCGGCTATCTTGATCTGCTCCGGCAAACCGATGATCCTGAGGACATACGCCGCTATCTTTCCATCGTCGAGGAGCGAACCGGTATTTTAAAGCAACTAACCGAGGAGCTTTTCCGATATTTCGCGGCCGCATCTTCTATCGATGAAGTTCCTTTGGAAGAGGTCAATATAAACGGCGTATTGGAAGAAACCATTTCTTCCTATTACGCCGCCCTGAAAGGGTGTAAGATTTCCCCCCGGATCATCATGCCGGAAGAAAAGATCGTCCGTTCCCTGAACAGGAGCGCCCTCTCCCGTATCTTCGCCAATTTAATCAGCAACGCCATGAAATACAGTGACGGCGACCTGACTGTTTCTTTATCAAAAGAGGGCGAAATCCTCTTTTCCAATCATGCTTCCGGCTTAAATGAACTACAGGCCATGCAATTACTGAATCGCTACTATACCGTAGAATCCGCCGGACAATCCACCGGTCTCGGCCTCTCCATCGCCAGGGAACTGACAGAAAAAATGAATGGAAAGATCGCCGTCCGCTTCCTTGACGGGATACTTTCCATCTCCATTCTTTTTCCATAGATTCATAATAACCAGACGGTGTTGTTTTTTACAGCGTTACGATGTTGCTTTTTACAGCGTTACGATCACCCCGCCGTCATTCGCATACATGCTGCTGATCCCCGCGGTATCCATAATCAGCACATCCTTTACGCGGATGTCCTTCAATATCGCGTCTCTTACCAGTTCCGCCCTTTCCGGGCAGTTGCAATGGGTAATCATCAATTTTTTCCCTTCCGTATCCACCGCTTCTTTTACCAGTGTATCCACCAATTTGGCCAGCCCCTTCTTGATGCCGATAGCCTGGCCTCTTTGTACAATCTCGCCCTTCTGGCCTTCCATCAGCGGTTTCACGCTCAACGTCGTGGCTACCAGCGCTTTCACGCCGGACAATCTCCCATTCTTCCTGAGCGTCTCCAGATTATCCAATACAAAAAAAGTCTTAAGGCCATCTCTGAATTTCTCCAGTTCTTTGACAATTTCCTCAAAAGAACGCCCTTCTTCTTCCATCTCCATCGCCCGGAACGCGATCTGAGTCTCCCCGCAGCTGGCGGACTGGGAATCACATACATGGATATCCTTATCCCCGTATTTTTCATGATACAGATTTTTTCCCAATACGGCGCTGTTGTAACTGCCGCTCAACTTAGAAGACAGGGTTACGATATACACATGATCCGCATCGCAATGGCATGCTTCCATATAGCTCTCCGGGGAAGGGCAGGAAGATTTCGGGCATTTCGGGCATGCCGCCACCTTTGCGAGAAATTCCTTCTGGTTAAAATTCTCGTCATCCATGATCTGATAATCTCCCACTTCTATGCCCAATGAAACGATCTCAAATCTTTCGTCTGCCTTATACTTGGGAGGCAGTTCCCCACAACTGTCCAATATGATCTTATAACTCATTTCCGCAACCGTGCCTTTCCCTAAATAGTATACTTTTTCAGTATGTGTAAACCAATCATATTTATTACCGTTCTATGTGGTTTTAATTACTACTTATGATAACACAATTAACTGTTTATTGTAAAGAGGGTTTTCTGTTTTTCCACGGAAATCAATTTTTACTTTCCCGTCTTTGAAAACCCTTGCTATCTTTATGCTTTTCATATACTCTAATAGGGAGAAGTAAAAAGAGGCTGCCATCCCAAACCGGAACAACAAAAACCAAAAAGACAGATAAAAGAGGAACCTATGAAAACCTATCAAATATCCAATCTCAAAGATTTCATGAATAAACTGCTCCTTTCCGACGACTTCGACGGCTTCCTGCTGGAAGAGGGGACTATCGTTACCGCCAATGCATTCCAAATTGACGGACATATACGAAAAAATTTTTACACAAAAGAAGAGCAGGAGGATCCGTCTCTCTGCCCTTATGATTTTTCTTTATGGAAGGAGATCCGTCCTCTCTGCTTCCAGCTGATCAAAGGAAAACGCACGCCGCTGAGCTTCCAATTTGTACTGCTCCTCCTTCCCCGCCATATGGAGCAGATCCTGGAAAAAGGCGGTTTCCAAGACAACGGAAGCCTCGTCAAATACTTTGCCCTCACCATACGGTTCGACGGGACAAACGCCATACTGGCGACCGGCCTTTCCACCAATACCTTTCTCATGGACAGAACGCCGGAGCAGCTCTGGGACGATGCGTTCCGCAAGTTTATGGATAAACGCGGAATTTCCTGGGAAGAAATCTGAGCCTCCGCCTTTTATTTTTTCATCTTCGGGTTAAAAATCAAACTTGCCAGATACCCGAATACCAATGCGGCACATGTCCCGACCGCTCCTGCCTTAAATCCACCCTGGAATATCCCGATAAAGCCGGACTGGTCCACCGCTTCCCTGACCCCTTTCATCAGCACATTTCCAAATCCAAGCAGCGGGACGGAAGAGCCGGCGCCCGCATATTCCTGGAATGGCTCATAAATGCCAAACGCGCTTATGACCGCGCCGAGACAGACGAGAAGAACCATAATTCTTCCCGGCATCATTTTCGTCTTTTCCATCAATATCTGCACAAGGGCACAAATCAGCCCTCCTACCCAAAACGCATTCAAATAGTCCATGCAAACCTCCTATATTTTCCAGGATCCCCGGATCCCATTTTATCATTCCTTTCGCATGACACTATTATCTCTTTTTTTTTCATAAATTATTCATTCTTTGGTTTATATTTACGGCTTATACGTGCGGACGGGGACGGCATCTGCACCCAGATCACCGCCGCAAATACAAGGGCGCATCCAAATAATTCCTTCACCGTCAAAGCCTGCCCCAGTATGAACCACCCGGCCAGTACGGAAACGGCGGATTCCAGGCTGAGGATCAGGGAGGCTACCGTCGGATCCAGGTTTTTCTGCCCTATGATCTGTAACGTATACGCGACCCCGCAGGACATCACGCCCGCATACAGCAGCGGAACAATCCCGCTGAAAATCTGGTTCCAAGACGGTTCCTCCAACAAAAAAGCCCCCAATATGCAGATAAGACCCGCCGTATAAAACTGGATGCAGGAAAGGGCTACTCCGTCGGTTTTCGGTGAAAAATGATCGATCACCAGAATATGTATCGAAAAAATAACGGCACAGAGGCAGACCAAAGCATCCCCCTTCCCAATAGAAAAACTCTCGTTTATGCAAAGCAGATACATTCCAGCCGCTGCCACCAGCGCTGCCTTCCAGACCTTTCCCTCCACTTTCCTGTGCAGGAACAGCCCTAACACGGGTACGATAATAATATACAGCGTTGTAATAAATCCTGCTTTTCCTACCGTAGTGTACATGATGCCGATCTGCTGGCTCAAAGAAGCAAAGCAGATGGCCAGTCCGCAGTAGATCCCGCCTTTCCACGTAAGCGCCGCCGGAATCTCTTCCGGCGTATTTTTCTTCTTCTTTATTCTGATAGCGACGAGGGGCAGAAGCACCGTGCCCCCGATCAGAAACCGGGTTCCGTTAAAAGTAAAAGGCCCCATATATTCCATGCCCACGCTCTGGGCCACAAAGGCAACGCCCCATATACAGGCGGCCAGAAACAGCAGCAGACTGCTGCCAATCGCCATTTTTTTCATTGGTGCCTATCCTCCTGTTCCCGTGCGGCGGCTGCCGAAATAATTTCCGCGGCAATATCCTTTATCATCTTATTTTCGCAATCTATGACAATCCGGGCATACTTTTCATAATAGGGAATTCTTTCCTCATACAAATCCCTCAAAGTCTGCCCTTCCCGAACCGCCACACCCCTTTCGTTCAGATCCCCGAGGCGTTCCTCCACCGCCGGACAGGAAAGCTTTAAATACACAAGGGTTCCGATTCTTCCCAAATGCTCCATGGCTTCTTTTCCGTAAATTACGCTTCCCCCGGTAGCGATTACGCTCCGCTCCGCCTCCAGGGAGGCGTTGATTTCATTTTCCACCGCGAGAAATCCGTCCGTTCCCCGCTCTTCCATAATCTCATGCAGGAGCTTGCCCTCTTTTTCCTGAATCACGAGATCCGAGTCCACAAAACGATAACCGAGGCACTTTGCCAGCACTACTCCTACCGTGCTTTTCCCGGCTCCCGGCATACCGATCAATACAATATTATTCATGATATGCAATCACTTCCACTTCACAGAGTACGTTTTTAGGAAGCTGTTTTACTGCCACGCAGCTTCTTGCCGGTTTCCCCGTGAAATATTTTTCATACACACCGTTAAACGCCGCAAAATCACCCATATCCGCCAGAAAGCATGTGGTCTTTACCACATCTTCATAACGATAGCCCGCTTCTTCCAGAATCGCCCCCACGTTCTTCATGACTTGTTCCGTCTGTTCCAGGATATCCTCCCCTTTGATCTCCCCCGTCGCCGGATCGATGGGAATCTGACCCGAAGCGTATAAAAACGGACCTGCCACAATCCCCTGGGAATATGGCCCGATCGCCGCCGGCGCCTTTTGTGTGGATATTACTTTTTTCATGTTGTATTCCTCCCTTTTTCTCTTTTCTCGTATGATCAGTCAACTTCATCCATACCCTGTCGGTTATTCATCAAACTCTGCTATGACATAAAATCCTCTTTCCTTCTCCAAAATCTCTCTGACAATTCCTTCCCTTGCCAGCATCCGTTCCCGAAAAGGATAATTGCCGGACATGGCCAGCGCCGGATCAATGGTATAATAATAATTGCTTGGAAGAACGCCCTCCGTTACCGTCACCCGATCCCCCTCCTTCAGAAGACCCTGTCTTTCCATCTTAAACTCCATTTCCCTCATAACCATCCTCCATGCCGCATCCGCATATCCTACCGCACTTTATTTTACTAGCACTTTCCACTTTTTTCAATAGATTTCTGACGGATGGGCTGGATCGGACTATGGAATTGCGGAGCGGGCGGCGGACGGGGAGAAAGGGCGGGGAAGAACGGCGGGGGCGGGTGGAATATGGTTTTCCGTGCCGGCTTCGAAAAATGGATTTTCTAAATATTCCGATAAAAGAGGATCAGCCGGACGCAACCGCCGTTCCTCCCCGTCCGCCGCCTGTTCCCCAGCTCCGTTTCCTCCCTTCCCATTTCCGGCTTAAAAAATTAATTTCCCCTCCCCCTCCATCCTTGACAAAGCAGAAAGAAATATTTTAGAATGTTTCTAATACAGATAAAATGGTTTTAATACATATGGAGGATTTTTTATGGCAATTTACAAATGCGCCGTATGCGGCGCTGTCTTTGACGAAGACAAAGAGGGAAAAAAATTATCGGAGCTGGACTGCTGCCCGGTTTGCAAACAGCCGGTTTCCAAATTTGAAAAGGTTGGGGATGAGACTCCACAGGAAGAGAGTTCCCCCCAGGGAGAGCTTGCTTATGATCCCCAGTATATGCGGCATGATAAAAACAGCCGTTATATGGAAGAGATCCACGAGATAGCGGTAACGGGAAAGAGCATCGACGGAGCGATGGGAACAAAAATGGCTATGCCGGGCTGGGACGATGTTCTCTTTCTTGGCGCTCAGTTAAATCCGGCTCCTCTTCTTGACTCGGATCCTGTAAGTACACGAACCGTCATCGGAAAGCATGCGCAAAAACCTATGGTGCTGGAAAGCCCCGTCTATATTTCCCATATGTCCTTCGGAGCGCTTTCCAGAGAAATCAAGGTAGCCCTGGCCAAAGGCAGCGCCCTGGCCAAAACCGCTATGTGCAGCGGAGAAGGCGGCATCCTTCCCGAAGAAAAGCAGGCGGCCTATAAGTATATTTTTGAATATATTCCAAATAAATACAGCGTGACCGATGAAAACCTGAAGTCTTCGGACGCTATCGAAATCAAGATCGGTCAAGGGACAAAACCCGGCATGGGAGGACATCTTCCGGGAGAAAAAGTAACTCCCGAAATCGCCGCTCTCCGTGGAAAAAATCCGGGCGATGACATTCAAAGCCCCAGCCGGTTTGAAGAGATCAATTCGAAAGAAGATTTGAAAAAAACGGTGGATACCCTCCGCCAGCTTTCCGGCGGACGACCCATCGGCATCAAAATAGCGGCCGGACGGATCGAACGCGATCTGGAACACTGCGTATATGCCGACCCCGACTTTATTACGATCGACGGACGGGGAGGCGCTACCGGATCCAGCCCGCTCCTGCTCCGGGAATCCACCTCCGTTCCGACCATTTTTGCATTGCATCGGGCAAGAAAATATTTGGACTCCGTCCATTCGGATATTTCCCTTGTAATCACGGGCGGACTTCGGGTATCTTCTGACTTTGCGAAGGCTCTTGCTATGGGCGCGGATGCCGTTGCCATCGCCAGCGCCGGACTCATCGCGGCGGCCTGCCAGCAATACAGAATCTGCGGAACTGGAAACTGCCCCGTAGGAATCGCCACGCAAAAACCGGAACTCCGGGCGCGGCTGAAAGTGGATGCGGCGGCTCAAAGAGTCGCTAACTTCCTCAACGTCTCTCTGGAAGAATTAAAAATGTTCGCCAGAACTACCGGCCATTCTTCCGTACATGACCTGAACGTCAGCGATCTCGTCACGCTGAACCGGGATATCGCGGAATATACGAATATTCCCCACGCCGGAATGAGCAGGAACTAACCGCAGCTTTCGATGACTAACCCGTGGGCGATCCCCGGTACTGTCTGTCCTTCGTTAAAGCTTGTCTTGCTCAACAGCGCCCCTGTCGGCACAAAGAGGACTCTTTTCCACGTACCCTCTTCTATCTTTTTTAAGACATAGGCCGACAGGGTAACAGCGCTGCAGCCGCAGCCGCTTCCTCCTGCATGGGTATCCTGTTCTTTTGCATCGTAAATCTCAATCCCGCAGTCCATATGCTGTCCTGCGATATCCACATCTTTTTCATTCAGAAGATCAATCAGCGCCTGACGCCCTATGCTCCCCAAATCCCCGGTAATAATCTTATCATAATCCGAAGGCCTTCTCCCAAAGTCCTTTAAATTCCAATAAATCGTATCACAGGCCGCCGGAGCCATACACGCTCCCATATTCATCGAGTCTTTCAGCCCGTAATCCATAATTTTCCCCGTCGTTATCCCGGTGATCCTTGCTCTGGACCGCTCCCCTTCCGTATTGCTTAATACAAAAGCCCCGCTGCCCGTCACCGTCCACGATGCGGACAAGGGCCTTTGATTCCCATATCCGAGAGGAAAGCGAAATTCCTTTTCCGCGCTGGCAAAATGGCTGGACGTTACACAAACCACCTGTTCCGCATAACCTCCGTTCACCGCCATCGCTCCCATGCTCAGCGAAAGGCCGCAGGTCGAACAGGCTCCATACAGACCAATAAGGGGAATCTCATAACTCGCCAGTCCGAAACTGCTGGCGATGGACTGCCCCAGCAAATCTCCTGCAAACAAATAACGGATATCCTCTTTTTTTAACCCCGCTTTCCCCAGGGCCAGATAAACGGCGTCTTTTTGCAGACTGCTTTCCGCCTCTTCCCAGGAATCGCAGCCAAACATATCGTCCTGCCCGATCATATCAAAAAGCTCCGCCAGAGGCCCCTGTCCTTCCTTCGTTCCTACCACGCTGGCGCTCTCCCTGATATAAACGGGATTTTTCAATTCTATGCTTTGCTTTCCTAAGATACATGTTTCCTTTTTTTCCTGGCTCATACTATACACAGCTCCTTCCTGTCGCTTTCAAAATTCTTCTCATATGATGTATAGTATTGCCGCTTCCTTACCGCTCAATTCCGTGTTCCAGCAAAAACTGTTTCCATATCTCGTAATATTTTGCCTTTAAATGCACTTCGTCTATCGTATATTCCGCATTCAGGTTTCCCTCCGCATCACATACCGCTTCGTTTACATCGATATAAAAAATAGTTTGGTTGTCCGCCAGCTCCGCGATGGCCGCATTCTTTTCCTCAATATTTTTGTTGTTAAAAATCGGGTCTTCCGCATCCTTGCTCGCTGTCACTTTCATAATCCCTTCTACGAAAATCACCGCATCCGGCTGCAGTTCCCGAATCCGTTCCACCACAGCCTTATATTCTTCCATAAAGGTTTCCGTCGTTCCCGTTCCCAATTCGTTGATTCCCAGCATCAAATAGACTTTGCCGTACTGTTTCTGCGACAACGCCTCCTCCGCCGTGATCTTTTTTCCCGTTCCCTCTTCCTTCGCCAGCAATTCGGAAAATACATTATATATTGTCAGGGATATTTTTGCATAAAAATCGGCCCGCTCTTCCAGCCCTCCATATTCAAACAAACCTACCGTCCTGGAATCCCCGATAAACGCCGCATCGTCAAAATAATCTTCCGTCACTGTCCCGAATTCATAAGTTTTTCCCTCCTCCGTACCGCCGGGCAGATCTTCACCGGCTTCATCAGGAAACTCGCTTTGTATTGGGGAAGCCGTCTCTTCCTCCGTTTCGTTTTCTTCAGGATCGGAATTTTCGTCCATGGCCGGGTCTTCCGGCAAAGTTTCCTCTTCCAAATCAGACGAAAGGGAGACAGCCTCCTCTGCCTTCTTCCCCTCTATATCATCGATGCTCTGCCCTTCGTCCCCGGTTTGGAATACGGCGAACAACCGGCCCGGGAATTCACCGGCCCCCATTCCTATATGCCCTGCGATCTCCCAGGGCGCCGTCCCATTTCCCGCGCCTTCCATCACAAGGGCGAGGAACGGCCTCTTTATCGGGTCGAATTCATAATCTTTATATATTGAAAATCTGCCGGCCGCCCCTGTCAGCGTAAGGGCAAGGCCGCTTATCACCAAAAGCAGGAAAACCGGGCATTTTTTTATCCATTTTATTATTCTCATAGCTGCGCTCGCTTTATCTCAGGTTCAAATAATCTTAAAATTTTAAATAAGCAAAAGGATTGTTTTCCATGCTCACCAGGCAATAAACAGAAAGCCAAAAAACCGCCACCGTCAGCAACACCACCAGCGGATGCTTTCTGCGTTTTTGCAGGAAACGCGAAACGGACGGGATGCACCAAAGCGCTCCCACCAGCAAGTAATGCCAATACATTCCCAAATACTTCCATATATCGTTAGCGTTGACGGCGATCCCCCCTCCCGCAAAAGGAAACAACCGCTCCAGATACAGGCCAAGCTGGCCCAGATCCGTCAGCGCAAAAAACACCCATGTCACCGGTATCAGGAAAAGCGTGTAGCACCTTCCGATCAAGGGAAATCTGGTAAATAATTTTCCAAGCCCGATCTTCTCCACCGCGATCAGCAAAAATAATGCCAGGCCCCAAAGCACAAAATTCAGGCTCCCTCCGTGCCAGAGCCCCGTTAAAACCCATACCGCCAGAAGATTTCTAAGCGTCTCCGGCATACCTCCCCGGCTTCCGCCCAGCGGGATATAAACGTAGTCCCTGAAAAAACTGCCAAGCGTCATATGCCACCGCCTCCAGAACTCGCTGACGCTTTTCGAAGCATAAGGATGTTCAAAATTTTTAACAAACGGGAAGCCAAGCATCACGCAAATGCCCGATGCCATAAGGGAATACCCCCAAAAGTCAAAATACAGCTCCATGGAATAAGCCGCCGCTCCCAGCCAGGCCAGCGGGGTAGATATACTCTCATATCCTATCATATGAATATCTTTCCATAAAATTGCCAGTCTGTCCGCCAGCAGCACTTTCGTTCCCAGACCCGCCACAAAATATTGCAGCCCCTCCTCCAGTTTTTCCCAGGAGTACTCCCTTTCTTCCATGAGAAAGCTTCCTTCGTTAAAACGCATAATCGGGCCGGATACGATCTGGGGAAACATCGTAAAATAAACTGCCGTCCTTTTAAAAGTTGGCAGTTCTTTCATTTCTCCCCGGAATACGTCTGCCTGAAAGGATATCATTTTAAAAGTGTAAAAACTCAATCCAAGGGGAAGTATGCTGCTCCCTGCAAAAGCGCCCAGCGCCTTAAAAAGCACCAGCAGCCCGATATCCAAAGCAAGCACCGTAACAAGTCTGTCTTTCCGGCATTTTTTCCCCCTTCGGGTATCCCTGCAGGAATATATTTTTTTTGCAAAAAAATAATTCAGCCATACTATGACAAGAAGAAGCAGCACATAGTACGGCTCCCCCACGGCATAAAATATAATGCTGCCAAGCAGCAGCGTAGTATTCCTGTATTTTTTTGGCGTTATATAATAAACGGCGAGGAACGCCGGAAAAAATCGGAAAAGAAACTCCAAACCGGTAAACGATACCATCCTTGACCAATCCTTTTCATTTGTAATCGTTTCTTTTTATTCTACCATTCCACTTCATGAATCTCAATAGAAGAAATATATTATTTTATAACTATTTCGGCCATTGTCATTTTCCCACCTTCGTTTTCCCTTTTGGCTCGGTATACATATTTTAATTTTGCCAAAATATTTATATACATTTTTTCGTTGTTATTGTGTGCAAATTATAAATCCTTGTGCTATTATTTCCACATCGAACGACACAACGAACAGAAGTAAGGAGGAATTGCATTGACAAACGTTCATGTTAAGATCAAGAATCTACGGGAAGAAAGCCACCTCAAGCAAAGACAGGTCGCAGACTACCTCGGCATATCCCAACAGGCATATTCCTATTATGAACTGGATAAACGGGAACTCCCTTCCAGGCATGTAGTGAATCTGGCCAAACTGTACAACGTAAGCACCGACTATATCCTCGGAATGGAGCCGGAGCGCGCCGGTTCGTATGACCTGAACGCTACTTTTGTTCAGGGAGTCCAGCTGAAAGATGTTCTGATCAGCCTGAGAAAGCTCAACAAATCAGGCAAAGCGGACTTGATGAAATACTTATCCTATCTGGGTTCCTCCCAGGCCAACGGAACAAATATTTAGTTTTCCTTTAAGAGTCCCATGATGCACAGGTTGTAAACCCCGCCGTTCTTTACCACGGCATTTTTCATTGTACCCTCATATACAAAACCAGTCTTTTCCAAAACGCGTTTTGAACCCGTATTCGGTTCATAATACAGGCCCGTGATTCGAAGAATGTCCAATCCGTCAAAGGCGGTCCTGCATATTCGTTTTACGGCCTCCGTCGCGATCCCACGGGACCAGTATTCCGTCAGAAGGCAGTAGCCGATCTCTGCGTCTTTTCGATAGACATCGGATTTCTTTTCAATAGAAATGTTTCCAACCAGTCTGCCGTCCACATATATCACGCGCCAATTTCCGGACTTCCCTTCGTTCTCTGCGACCATGCGGATCCACCAGTCCGCGTCCTCATCCGTATAAGGATATGGCAGCCTGTCCGCAAGATATCTTCTGTCAACGGCATTGCACAAAGCTTTCAGTCCTTCTTTATCCGCTTCTGTCGGTATTCTCAGTTCTATGTTCATCATTTTCTCCTCCTGTATCTTTGGTTTTTACTGTTAGGTTTATCCGGAATTGTCCGTTCAATAAACAGTTTCTCCAATGCTGGATTTAGATAATTCTTTCGGAAAGTCGGCCTATGGGAAAGTCCAAGACGTTCCATGATTTCCACCGCCGATAATGTATCTTCTCCAAGTATGGCAAGAAGCCGTTTCACACAAGTTTCATCTTGGTCGTTTACTTGATCGCTATCTTGATCGCTACTACTGCCAACAACTGTTATTTCTAACAAACTATCTCTTATAATTTCCAACATTAGTTCCACAAATCCGGCACTATCCGCCTGCATATCTGCTGCACCAAGCGCTTCATAATATTCTTTCTGTCTCGATTGAATCAGTTCCTCCATCGGCAACCAGAAAAATAATTCTTTCCATTTGCCCAACAAGAGACTATGCCACATTCGCCCTAAACGGCCGTTACCATCGACAAAGGGGTGGATAAACTCAAATTCATAGTGAAATACCGCACTTTTAATCAGTGGATGCAGCTCCGATTGTTCATACCAGATAAGCAAATTTTGGATATGTTCCGGCACAAATTGGGCTGGAAGAGCCATATGAATCAAAGCCTCGCCTTCAAATACACCTACGCCACCGGAACGAAATCTCCCATTCTCCAAAACCAGCCCATTCATCATCAGCTTATGCGCTTTTAATAAATCGTCCACCGATAACGGATTCAGCCCCAACATCAGTTCATAGGCTTCATAAGCATTCTGTACCTCTTTAATTTCATTCGGATTACCCAAAACACGTTTACCGTCCAAAATCGCAGTCACTTGTTCTAATGATAATGAATTATGTTCTATCGCAAGGGAGGAATGTATTGTCCGTATGCGGTTCTCCCGTCTCAAATGAGGATTAATCGTTCTCTCCTGCTGAACGGCCATGCGGCCGACTTGCTCGCTGATTTCTGCAATCAGCAAAATCATTTTATCCGTCACATGAAATGGCGGTTTAGCTTTATTCATAGAACTCCCTCATTTCTTTCCCTCCCTAATATAAATTGTAATCCTTTTGCTACTAATCTATTCAAATCACACTTCCTTCCAACTATATTAGTATTATAATCAAAAAAAACTTAATGCACAATAAAAACAGGCCGGCAAATTTCCCATTCGCCGCCCTGCTTATCCAATCCGTTTTTTATCATTCCATACCTTTTAAAAAACCCCTGTTACTTTCAATATCCAATACCCAAGCCCCAATACCCAGCTGGTAAAAATCCCGTACAAAATCACCGGCCCGGCGATCGTAAAAATCTTACACCCGATTCCGAATACCTGTCCTTCTTTCTTAAATTCGATGGCCGGCGCGGCTACGGAATTGGCAAAGCCCGTGATCGGCACGAGGGCTCCCGCCCCTCCGAATTTTACAATAGAAGGATAAATATTCAAGCCGGTCAGCACAATGCTGGCCAATATGAGCAACAATGAACACCAGCTGCCCGCCGTTTCCTTATCCATCCCCATTGTATTTGTGCAATAATTCAATATCAACTGACCGACCACGCATATCACGCCGCCAACAAAAAAAGCCTTCGCCATCTGAAGCCATAAGTTATGCGTCGGTGTGACCTCTTTGACATATTCCTGATATTCCTGTTTCACCTGTTCATCCATATCTAACCTCATTTCCGGCCTCATGCCTTTATATTCTAATACCATGATTCCGCTTCGCGGAATCACACAATCCCCCAGAGCTGAAGCTCCGATGAAAAATGCCGCATTTCAGGCATTTTTTGGTGTGAAGAACGGTTCGCGACGCGAATCGCTCTTCACACTACCCCCCGCCATGCAGATATACCGCCTGCGCGAAATAAAGAAGGCTGCCCGCCGCTTTCCCCAAAGCCATCGCCAGCACGGCAATGCCAAGCCCATGCCGGAATCCTATCCTCCTGGAAAAAATAGGGATCGTATCCAGCATTTCCGCGATAGCGAGAGCAAGGCACCCGACAAAAATCCCGGCAAACAGGCCGAACACCATAAGCACGGCCAGTCCCAGGACATGCCATACTGCCTCCGTATTCCCCTTTCCGAATACCTGATTTTTTATGACCAGATCCCCGATATGCCCATACCTGTCAAATACGCTGAAAAAATCCCCGAACAACGTCCCGCATACCACCGCTTCTTCAAACAAAAAAACCTTCCTGCTCACATGCATTTTTCCCGCAAAACGCGGAATCAGCCCTACCGATATCAATACCGTAAAAACGCCTCCCGCCGCAAACATCCCAAAGCTCACGCCCACGATCCCCAAAAATATCTGCTTAAGAAACATCGATTACCTTCCCTTCCCTGTCCGCAGTCTCAATCAGCGCATCGTTTACATCCTTTTCATAAACACGCATTTCTACCTCTATAGGAGTCGGATCCTTCGTAATCCTCCGCCCTCCTATATGGTTAAAAAACACGATGATCCCGGCGGCAAGCCCGATCGAATACGTAAACTCCAGTATCGTATAACCGCTTGACGCCTCCCCCATAACCAATTCATACACCTTTTCAAATACCTGGTTAATCCCCACATCGTTATGAAAAGCCATAATCGTAAAAGCCGTCCCAAAAAAACTGATGCAAGCCACAAAAATAATTTTCAAAGTCTGGCCAAACCCCTTATGCTTGTCCACATTCACCCGCTCCACAAGAATATCCGTTTCCCCCAGATTTTCCACCGTCACGCCGGGACATGCCTGCTGGATCATCTCAATCAACTTCAGGATACTGAATACCTGCCTTTTCTGTTCCTCATTCGAAAAACGATGCACCTTCAACGATTTCACCTTCGCCGCCACATGGCTGTCCGCGCAATACACCTTAGCCATATCTTTAAACAGCACATCATCCTCCATAACCTCTACATTCCGTTCCGCCTTTATATAAACAATTTCCCCTGCCATTCCCTCCGTACGCTCCTTCCGCACATCCTCGCATACTAAATCCATACTTGCCAGTCTTCCAAGCCTGTCAACTATCCATATGCTTATTATGGCAAAAAATCCTCCATTTATACGCAATATCCCTAAATCGCCCATTTCATTTTTTAACATAGACGGAATCCATTATCAGATTCGACCAACTGCTTAAATTCCTTAATTTTAATTTCCTATAGGAAATGAGCTTGTCCAAATTCATTCAGACAAGCTCATTTTCTCATGCCTCATAATTATAATAGGCATCCGCTGCCGCATAGAGATTTATCCGTCTCGGCGTACCACAAAGTTCGATAAAATAAGGCCTTCTTCCCCCTCTCCTACTCTACGATACTATACTCCATATACTCATAATGCAGCTTCGTCCCTTCCATAATCGCATCCGGCAAAAGGGCTCTGGCCACCAGCTTAAGCTCATCGCTTTCGGCTCCCAGCTGTCTTAAATTTGCGTAATCCCCTTCGATACTTTCTACTACATAATCAAAAGCTTTCATCATCCTTACCTCGTTTCCTTCGTTTTTTACCATCCCATTCTATCACATGCGCCCCCGTTTTCCCAGACATATCAGTTCTGAAGCTTCTCGCGCATCCGTATCAGTATCTTCTTTTCCATCCTGCTCACCTGTACCTGGCTGATGCCAAGGTTTTTCGCCACCTCCACCTGGGTCTTGTCCTGGAAATACCGCAGCCGTATGAGCATCCGTTCCTCCTCCCCCAGCTCTCCGATCAGTTGTTCCAGCAGCATATGGTTTAACAGTTTTTCATTATCGTCCTTTTTTTCCGGCAGCTTGTCCACCAGATAAATTTCATTACCGTCGGACTGGTAAACGGATTTATAAATGGATTCCACTTCCACATTGGCTTCCATGGCCATGACGATATCCTCCCTGGCTATTCCCGTCGCCTCCGCAATCTCTTCCAGCGTGGCATCCCTTCCCCGCTCATGGTAAATCTGCTCCGCCGCCTGCCTGATTTTCCATCCGTTTTCCTTTAATGTCCTGCTCACTTTTACGATTCCGTCATCCCGTAAAAAACGCTTGATTTCACCGCTTATCATTGGTACTGCATAGGTGGAGAATTTTACATCGTATGCCAGATCGAACTTATCGATCGCCTTCATCAGCCCTATCGCCCCGATCTGGAACAAATCCTCCGCATCATATCCTCTTCCCAGAAAACGCCTGACGATATGATGCACCAGACCAAGGTTTTTCTCTATCAGCGCTTCCCTCGCCGCTTTATCCCCCGCCTGTGAACGTGCAATCAGTACCGCAACTTCCTCCATAATCTATTCCTCATCCTCTATCCATGGAATGCATCCTATTTTTTTCTTCATAATGATCGTCGTTCCTTCCCCCACTACGGACAACACTTCCAAATCATCCATAAATGCTTCCATAAAAGGAAAACCCATCCCCGAGCGGTTCAGCTCCGGTTTGGTCGTAAAGAGCGGTTCCATCGCCTTTTCAATGTCCTCTATGCCGTTTCCCTTGTCCATCACTTCCACATGCAGCACATCCTGTTCAATAAGGCATCGTATATTTACTTTTCCCCCTTCTATTCCGTCATATCCGTGGATGATCGCATTTGTCACCGCTTCCGATACCGCCGTCTTAATATCCGAAACTTCCTCCAGCGTAGGATCCAGCTCGGACACAAAAGCCGCCACCGCTACCCTGGCAAATGCTTCGTTTGCCGATATAGCGTCGAACTCCATCTTCATTTCGTTTTTCATTCCAGTCCTCCATGTTTATTCCATAATTTCCACAATTTTATGTAATCCCGATATCATTAAGAGATGCCGGATTCGGTTATCCGCATTGATGGCGAATACTTTTCCCCCAAAACAGGCAATCTTCTTATACCTTCCAAGAATAATCCCGATTCCTGAGCTGTCCATAAACTTCGTATTTTCAAAATCGAAGACCACATGGTCTACCTTCTCCTGAACGATAAACCTGTCCGCATTTTCGCTTATGTATGATGACTTATGATGATCGATCTCTTCCGGCATTCTGACCATCAGGTAATTATCGATCACCTTGAAATTTTCCATCATGCAATTCTCCTTTCCTCTAAGGTCAAAAAGAGAACATAAAATTATGTTCTCTTTTGTGTCCATTTTCTTATATTTTCCTGATGTCAGTTCCCATCGTTCAATTCTGCCAGATATGTCTGGGAATTGCTTGCCTTGAGCGTTCCGGGGAACAATTCGATCACCTGCGCATAGGCTTCCTTCGCTCTTTCCAGATTCCCTGTCTCTTTATAGCAGTTGGCCAGGTAAAAAAGCGCGTCCCCGTTCGTCTCGTCATACTGATATGCCTTTGCCAGATTCGGCAGGGCTTCCGCGAACTCCCCTTCCTTATAAGACCGGTAGCCTTCGTCATAAGCGGTCTGGGCCAGTTCCGGCCCGATCATGGCGGTCAACGTATCGTATAGCGCAATAAACGCTTCCGACGCCGTATCCGCAAGTTCTTCTATATTTACTCCGTCCAGATATTCCGATACCTTGAACGCATCCCCTTCGCTGGCCAGATATTCGTTAGCCGCCGCAATCAGTTGGTCGGAAGCCTGTATCGTGCCGTCCGTCCCGACATAATCCTCCAACTGCGTTTCCAGCTTTGCATTCTCTTCCTTCAGCCGTTTCAACTGCTGTTCCATCTCGTCAATGGTAGCCGTTTTGGCATCCGACTGGTCTCCGATCGTCCGCAATTCTTCATCCATAGCTACCTGCGCCATCTGGATTCTTGCCGGAAGGATGAGAAACCAGGCCGCTGCCAGCCCTATTACGATACCAATCGCCATATTGACAAGAACGGAGATTCCTTTTCTTTCCTTCCCGTTCACCGGCTGGATGATTGTCTCGTTGCCGCTCTGGTATTTGATAGCATCCGTCGCAACACCCCGTTTCTTTCCGGCTCCCTTTGCCGATCCTTCTTCCGGTGCCAGCATCCGCTCCACTTCTTTTAAATAGCGCCTTGTGGTCGTATTATTCGAATCTATCCTGCCGCACTTATAAAGTTCCTTCCGCGCCTTCTCCCACTCGCCGGCCTCGATATAAAGCAGCGCCAGAAGCTGGTGTGCCCTGACAAACTTCGGGTTCAGCGACAGCACCTTTTTCAGCTGTATCACCGCCAAGTCCTGGCTGTCCTGGCGGCAGTATGTCAATGCCTGATTGTATTTCTTGATCGTCTGGTTAATGGAATCCAGCCTGGACTGATTGGTCTGTATCATATTGATATACATGTCCGCTATATTTTTCTTTGGACGGATATTCTTGCTGATGACCCATTCGCTCAATGCCGCCACCACTTCCCCCATTTCGAAATAAACCAGCCCTAAAAGATTCCTTGCCTTTATATTGTTTTTATTTAATTTCAAACTCTGCCGCAGACTGTTTATCGCGCCGGTCAAATCCCTGACCTGTGCCTTTTCCAGTCCGTCATTGTAAAAACGGTTGGAAAGATGCATGATTTTTTTATAAATGCTTACATCCGCCCCGCAAGAAGTGCAGAAATCATGTTCCGATAAACTACGGCCGCAATTATAACATAACATTCCGCCACCCCTATTCTTCAAAAGAACCGTTTTCTTCGCGGGCCGCTATCTCATCCTGCCTTACGGGCCGCTCGGAAAATGCCGTATTCCCCATATCCTTGATCATGCTTACCAATATATCCGCCATATCCGTCAAATCCTGATTGTAGATCGACTCTTCCGCATCCTCTACCTCCAGGCTGGGATGGAACTTCTTTAATTCTTCTTCAAAATTGATCATCCGATTTCCTCCTAAACAATGCCTTCACCTCACCTGCCAAATAAAGCGAACCGACAATATATATGAAATCCTCTTCTTGTTTTCCTGCCAGCAGACGGCCTAACGCCTGCTCCGTATTCTCCGCCGCGCTGCACTTCATCCCATGGAAATGCTGTCCCAGCGTTTTCGCGCCCGCTCCCCTTATATCATGAATCCCCGCCGTCACGGCCTCTTCAAAGAGTCCGCCGGAACTCAGTATCTTTATCATTTCCCCGTAATTTTTATCTTCCACTGCAGAAAACAGCAAATACCTCCTGCCTTTGCAGCCGTCAGCCTCCACCGACCGGATAAACGCGCGTATCCCGTCTTCGTTATGCGCTCCATCCACATATACGCCCGGAAGAATCTCCTCCATTCTTCCTTCCCAAAAAGTCCTGCGCAGCCCTTCTTCTATCCATTCCCTCTTCATCTTCCTGCCATCCGGCAGCTCTTCGATGCACCGGACGGCCAGAGCGGCATTTTCCGCCTGGTAAAGAGCATCCGTTTCCAGTTTTAGCCTAATATAACCATAATACCGAGAATGCATGAAAAAATCAATGCTTTTCTTTGTTAATTTATTATAAAGGAAATCCCCTTCTTTTATTCCAACCGCCTTATTTCCAAGCTTTTCCGCCCTTTCTTCTATCACCAGGGAAGCTTCCCTTCTTTTATCGCAGAAAACGACGGGAACCCCCTGTTTTAATATGCCCGCCTTCTCTCCGGCGATCTCCCCGATCGTATCCCCGAGATATTCCATATGATCATAACCGATGGAAGTAATCGCCGTAAGGACGGGATTTTTCACCGCATTGGTAGCATCCAGCCTTCCTCCCATCCCCGTTTCCAGTATGAGATATTCCACTCCTTCCTTTCGGAAGATCACCATTCCCATCAAAAATAACAACTCGAAAAATGTAGGATGATAGTCCGGCTTCCCTGACAACCGCCGCATCTCCCCCAGCCGTTCCATCACATAATCAAATCCCCATACAAACTGCTCTTCCGTAACCAGTCCTTTGTCTGTCCGAAACCGCTCCCTCATTTCCACCAAGTGAGGGGATGTGAACATGCCCACCGAATAGCCTCCTTCGGCCAGCATGGAACACAAGTAGGCACAAACAGAACCTTTCCCGTTTGTGCCCGCTACATGGATAATTTTCATTTCCTCTTCGGGGGAACCGAGGACTTTTAAAAAAGTCCCGGTATCCTCCACATTGTTTTTTTTCGTAAACTTCGGCAAGTCCAGAATATACCGTTCCGCTTCCCTGTAAGAATCTGCCGGCATCCCCTTTATCCTTTCAGTTGTTTCAAACGAAGTTTTACCTGTTCCATCATCTGCGTATATTTTTCCATCTTTTCTCTTTCTTCCGTGATCTTTGCCTCCGGCGCTTTGGAAATAAATCTCTCGTTATTCAGCATTCCGTTGACCCTTGCCAGCTCTCCCTGCAGGCGCTTCTCTTCTTTTTCCAGCCGCACGATCTCCTGCCCGATATCCACCAATTCCGCAAACGGAATATAAAGCGTTGCCCCCGGGATCACTACCGACACCGCATCGCTTTCGATGCCCTGTTTATCCCTTTGGACAGCCACGGAGGAGGCATATGCCAGGGAGGCAAAAAAGAGTCTGCCCTCTTCAAAGGCTCTGCAAACCGTTTCATTTTCACTTACTACATATACTTTTGCCTTCCTGCTGTGAGGCACATTCATCTGCGTCCTTACGTTACGGATTCCCCGCACCGCTTCCTTGATCGTCTCAATATCTTTTTCTTCTTTCCCGAAGTTCCACTCCTCTTTATATTCCGGCCACGGGGAGATCATAATGGACTCTTCCTCCGGCTGCAGGGAGCAGAAAATCTCCTCCGTTATAAAAGGCATATACGGATGCAGCAGCTTCAAAGCCCCGCTCAACACGGTCTTCAATGTCCAGAGCGCCGCATTCTGGCTCTCCTTGTCGTCGGAATTATAAAGCCTTGGTTTCACCATTTCGATATACCAGTCGCAGAACTCATCCCAGATAAAATCGTATACTTTCTGTACCGCAATACCCAGTTCATAATGTTCCATATTATCGGTGGCTTCTTTTACCAGACGGTTCAGTCTGGATATGATCCATCTGTCCGCCGGTTCCAACATATCCGGCGCAACGGCGCCCGTATCCTTTCCTTCCATATTCATCATAATGAAACGGGAAGCGTTCCACACCTTATTGGCAAAGTTCCGGCTGGCTTCCACTTTTTCATAATAAAAACGCATATCGTTGCCCGGCGCGTTGCCCGTGATCAGCGTCAGCCGCAGGGCGTCCGCCCCATATTTGTCAATAATTTCCAAAGGATCGATGCCGTTCCCCAGGGATTTGCTCATCTTCCTTCCCTGGGAATCGCGGATCAGCCCGTGGAACAGCACGGTATGAAACGGTTTTTCCCCCATCTGCTCGTAGCCTGAGAAAATCATACGGATAACCCAGAAGAAAATAATATCATATCCTGTCACCAGCACATCTGTCGGATAAAAATAGTCAAGCTCTTCCGTCTTTTCCGGCCATCCCAAGGTGGAAAAAGGCCACAGAGCGGAGGAAAACCATGTGTCCAGCGTATCAGGATCCTGCGTAAACTTATCGCCGCCGCATTTCGGGCATGTGTCCGGCATCCCAGCGGAAACCACGGTTTCCCCGCATTTGTCGCAGTAATACGCCGGAATCCTGTGTCCCCACCAGAGCTGTCGGCTGATACACCAGTCGCGGATATTGTCCGTCCAGTTAAAATAGGTTTTTTCCATGCGCTCCGGCACGAGCTTGATCTCTCCTTCTTTTACTGCCTTTACGGCCGGCCGGATCAGTTCTTCCATTTTCACGAACCACTGTTTTTTGATCAGAGGTTCGATCGTCGTTTTGCAGCGGTCATGGGTTCCTACATTATGGGAATAGTCTTCTACTTTTACGAGCAGCCCCATTTCCTCCAGCTCTTTCACGATGGCCTCCCTCGCTTCATAACGGTCCATTCCCTGGAATTTCCCGCCGTTTTCGTTAATGGTGGCATCGTCGTTCATAATATTGATCTCCGGAAGTCCGTGCCGCTTGCCCACTTCAAAATCGTTAGGGTCGTGGGCTGGTGTGATTTTTACCACACCGGTTCCGAATTCCATATCCACATAAGGATCCGCCACGATAGGAATCTCCCTGTTTACAAAGGGGAGCAGCACCTTTCTTCCTATCAGGTGTTTGTATCTTTCGTCCTCCGGATTCACTGCTACCGCCGTATCCCCCAGCATTGTTTCCGGCCTGGTGGTGGCGAATTCCAGGAATTCCTTATTATCTGTCCGCCCGTTTCCATCGGAAAGCGGATATTTAATATGCCAGAAATGCCCCGCCTGTTCTTCGTATTCCACTTCTGCATCGGAAATCGAAGTATTGCATACCGGACACCAGTTAATGATCCTGCTTCCTTTATAAATCCATCCCTTTTCATGCATTTTGCAGAATACTTCCGTCACCGCCCTGTTGCAGCCTTCGTCCATGGTAAAACGCTCTCTGTCCCAATCACAGGATGAGCCAAGCTTCTTCAGCTGGCCGATGATCCTTCCGCCGTATTCTTTCTTCCATTCCCAGGCTCTTTCCAGAAAACCTTCCCTGCCTAAGTCTTCCTTGTCGATGCCTTCTTCTTTTAATTTCTCAATGATCTTAACTTCCGTGGCGATGGAAGCATGATCCGTCCCCGGCTGCCAGAGGGCGTTATATCCCTGCATCCTCTTAAACCGGATCAGAATATCCTGCATCGTGTTGTCCAGGGCATGCCCCATATGGAGCTGCCCGGTAATATTCGGGGGCGGAATCACAATCGTAAACGGCTTCCTGCTCCTGTCCACTTCGGCATGGAAGTATTTCTTTTCCATCCACTTTTCATACAATCTGTCCTCGATCCCTTTCGGGTCATAAGTTTTTGCCAATTCTTCTGCCATAATTACCTCTTTTCCGCGCCGCTTTGGCGGCATTTTCCTTCTGCATGGGGCTATACCATCGAGCAGGGGGATTTTCTCCCTGCTCGCCGCGCGCCCCATGCGCCGCTTTGGCGGCATTTTTCCTTTGCATGGGGCTGTACCATCGAGCAGGAGGATTTTCTCCCTGCTCGCCGCGCGCCCCATGCGCCGCTTTGGCGGCATTTTTCCTTTGCATGGGGCTGCGCATAAAAAAATCGCCCTCCGCCGACATCTGTCAGCAAAGGGCGTTCAAATCACGCGGTACCACCTTCATTTTTACTCACCGGTCCTGTCAGACCTGATCCTGTAACGGGGATCAATCGTGGAAACTTACTTTTCTGCATTCCGTTTCAGTCTCCCGGCTCCAAAGCTACCTTCCGCACGCCTTTCTTTAAACGGTCTTTCAGCCGGTGAACCATTCTCTCTTTTAAGGGGCTGTACGTACTCCTCTTTTTCATTACCTTTTCTCATATCAGTATCTATGGTTAATATAAGCCAGGAAACGGAGATTTGTCAAGATAATTTTTATATCGATTCCGTTTTCGAAGCTGCGGAAATCTTGAAGTTCCATAAAAGCATGTTCCATTCGCCGCACAAATGCCTTATAATAAATCCAGAACCCAATCGGAAATAAAAAAATGAAAGGATTGTCTATTCATGAAAAAAACGATTCTATGTTTCGGAGACTCCAACACCCATGGCTATTGTTCTGAAACAGGCGGCAGGTTTGACGATACGAAAAGATATCCCTGCCTTCTGGAAAAATACCTTGGAGACGGCTATATCGTCCGCGAAGAGGGCTTAAGCGGCCGCACCACGGTTTTCGAAGATCCCTTGTTTGAAGGGCTGTGCGGTCTGTCCGCCATCTTCGGCTGCCTGATGAGCCACGAACCCGTGGACTTATTGATCATTATGCTTGGAACCAATGACACAAAAGAAAGGTTTGGATGCAATGCGGAAAACATTGCAAAAGGGCTGGAACGGCTGGCCAGAAAAGCCCAGTCCGTCACCGATGCATGGGCCGGCGGCCGTCCCAATATACTTCTGGTCGCTCCCGCCCCAATCGAGGACGGCTATGCATCGACCTTTGTATTTAACGAAATGGGAAAAGGATGCGTAGAAAAATCAAAAGAACTGGCCTTCTATTATGAAAGAACCGCCAGGCTGACCGGCTGTCACTTTTTTAACGCGGGTACGGTTCCCGGTATATACATGCATCCCAACGATTATATGCACCTTACCGAAGAAAGCCACGATTTACTGGCAAAAGCTCTGGCCGAACTCGTTCCGTCCCTGACCTCTGACCGGTCATAATGTATTCTTTCTCCTCCCCGCAAACTGGCATGGTTTAAAAAATCTAAAATGGTTCTTTTATCTATGCCAATTTGAGGTATAATAAACTGCATTAGAAAAATAAATTATCTATGCAAACCATCGAGGAGAAATTTTTATGAAAAATGAAAACATACAAAAAGTTATTTTTACCGGAGTCATGGCCGCCCTTTCCTATGTAGCGTTTACCTTCCTTCAGATCAAGATCACCCTTCCCGGTGGAGACGCCACTTCCATCCATCTCGGAAATGCCGTCTGCGTGCTGGGCGCCTTGCTCCTCGGAGGGGCATACGGCGGTTTGGGCGGGGCCATCGGCATGACGATCGGCGACCTTCTCGATCCGGTCTATATCGTCTATGCCCCAAAAACCTTTCTGTTAAAACTGTGCATCGGCCTGATCACCGGCCTGATCGCCCACAACTTAGGACATATCACTACCGAAACGGACAGCCGGAAAGTGTGGAAGTGGACAGTTGCCGCCGCTGTCGGAGGACTGCTGTTTAATGTAATTTTCGATCCGCTCATCGGATATTTCTATAAGCGGGCCATCCTCGGCAAACCGGCGGCAGAACTTACCCTGGCATGGAATATCGCTTCCACCTCCATTAACGCCGTGACTTCCACCATCGCATCCACCGCAATTTACATGGCCCTCCGGCCCGCCTTAAAAAAGTCAGGACTGTTTTTTACGATTGGGAAGAAACGATGATTGCTCTTCCGCCGTCCCTTATACAACATCCCTCGTTTCCACCCCATGCACGCATGAAAATACGGATATTGCCGACAGCACTACCAAGCCTGTATAAAAAGGAATATTATAGATCAGCGTAAAAGAACCGATATTTCCCTGCGTCAGCAGCATAACGATGCATGCCGCCACTATCGCCGCTTTCGAGGACTTCATCCGCATACCGACAAATAAAGCCGTATAGCTGACGCTGACCATAATCGCGGAATTGACCAGCATATCTATATAAAAAGACATATCCGTCCATGTCCCTCCCGGCAGAACAGCCCCCGCCGGTATATGAGCCAGAGGACTTACAAGCACAAGCCCTCCATAAACCAGAAGCTTGCATAAGACCAAAGCACAAAAATTGAAGAGCCATACTACAAGCATTTGGGAAAGCAATATTTTTTGTCTCCTGATCGGATAGGAAAACATCAGATTCATCGTTTTATTCTGATAAGCGCTGATAATCAGTGATGACAGCATAACGGCAGTACAAAGCATAAACGCCATATTCGCGAACATGTCCACGCCGGCCCCGATCATGCTCTTTCCGTATATCTCCACCGTCTCAACTTCATTCAGCTCGCCCGATGTGGCAAAAATCATTAAAAAAATAATAACCGTTACCACCGCCGCTTTTCCGACGTATTTTTTCATATTGTTTTTCTTCCACTCCAATTTCATCAATTTCCACATGATCCATCCGCCTCCCCTGTTATTTTCAAAAAGTAGTCTTCCAATGTCTCCGATTTCTTTCCAATCGCCGTCACTTCTATCCTGTGTTCCGCCAATGTTTTTGCCGTCTCCTGTACCGTCGCCTCCGGGTCATAAATTCTGATATTCCCGCCGTCAATAATTTTAAAATTATGCATCCCGCATCGATCGCTCAAAACATATGCCGCGCCTTTCGTATCCGTCACGCTTATTTCGATACAGGCCGTATTCATCTCCTCCAACATTTTCATTCCGATTTCCTTCACCAATCTTCCCTGGTGGAGAATTCCCACCGTATCGGCAATGCTCTCGATCTCCGACAAGATATGGCTGGAGATCATCACGGTCATTTCATATTCCGAACTAAGGCTTTTGAGCAATCCCCGCACATGCTTTATGCCCGCAGGATCAAGCCCGTTCGTCGGCTCATCCAAAATCAAAAGCTCCGGCCGGCAAAGGATCGCCCTGGCTATTCCCAGCCGCTCTTTCATTCCCAAAGAATAATTTTTTACCGGCCGGTCAGCGTCCCCCGAAAGATCCAGCATCTTTAAAGCTTCGTCCACGCTCCCCGGGTGGTAATACCCCATATATTCGCAGTGAAGCTCCAGGTTTTCCCGCCCCGTCAGGCGCTCATAAAAGCAGGGGAATTCTATAATGCTTCCCATTCTTTTCAATATTCCGCAGGATCCCGGCGTCAGATTTTCTCCAAAAAGTTCAATACTTCCGGCCGTTGGCTTCCAAAGATTGACGAGCATTTTCATTACCGTGGTTTTTCCCGCTCCATTCGGCCCGAGAAATCCGTAGATTTCTCCCTTTTTTACATGCAGGTTCACGTCCTTTACGATCTCTTTTTCTCCAATGGTTTTCGTAAGATGGTTCGTTTGTATTACGTATGGCATACTTTGTCTCCTTTCTTTCCGGCAGCGGCAGCTACGGCTGTGAAACCTTTGAATTTCTCTTTACATAAACCATTGTAACAATCCGTTTTTTCAAAACTCTTGACCAAATCTTACGAATTTCTTTCGCCGTTAATTTCATGGGCTGCTTTCTTTAATTTTAAGGTAAATGTGGTTTTCCGGTAAGGAACGCTTTCCAACACGATATCCCCTCCCATCTGAACCGCCAGATTTTTTGCAATCGTCAGCCCAAGCCCGTTTCCCTGTACTTTGCGGCTGCGGGAATCTTCCATTGTAAAAAGACGTTCAAACACATTTTCCGAAAACTTTTTATCGATCCCCTTTCCTTTATCGGCCACGGAGATCCATATTTCCTCCCCATTCTCCTTCAGGAATATCCCCAGATATTTCCCATCCTTTCCGTATCTGATCACATTGGAAATCAGATTCGATAAAATACGCTGTAAAGCTTCCTTATTTCCCCATACATATACCGGCGTCTCCGGAATATCGATTTCCAGCCGAAAAACGTCTTCCCGGGCATGTTCCGAACCCCCCGTTTCTTCCATGCAGTCCTCCGTCCGTCCCATTTCCCACCGGAAATTAGTCGTTTCATACAGTCCCAATATGGTTTCCCTGCATATGCCTCCCGCCTCAATCTTTGACATTTCCATATCCATATCGCCGGATTCCAGCTTTGCCAGCGTAAAAAAATGATCGATCAGCTCCATCACGTTCTGCGCCTTTTTTTCTGTTTTTTCCAGCATTTCACCGTTATACTCCCCTTTCATGCGCATAATTTCCAAATACCCCAATACGACAGTCATGGGCGTTTTAATATCATGGGAAATATTGGACAGCATCCGTTTCGACGCCATCTCGGAGCGGCAGTATCCGGCCCTGGCCTTCCGGTGTTTTTCCAGCAGCCGGTTAATCTGGGCCATCAGCGCCATCAATCCCTGATGATTCGTAAAAATCATCAGGCCGGCCCCGCTGTCCCTGTCCAGAATATCTTTTAATTCCTCCGCCATCTCCAGAAGCTCCCTCCGTATGCCGGACCGAAATGCCAAATGCTGCCAGACCACAATGCCTGCCAGCATCAGAACAAAAAAAGAAAGAAGGAATATAACCATTTGTTCATTCATGACATATCCCCCAATTTATAGCCAATCCCCCAGATCGTCACAATATATCCCGGATTTTTCGCATCTTCCTCCAGCTTATTCCTCAATCTGCTGATATGGACATTGACAGCATTTTCATCCCCGTAATAAGCGTCTTTCCAAACAAGGGAATATATCTGCTCTTTCGTATATACTTTTTTCGGATTTTGCATCAGCAGCTTTAATATTTCAAACTCCTTGGCCGTCAGATCTATTTTATTTCCCGCCTTCGTCACCGTATAGTCGGCCAAGTTCATTTCAATTTCCCCGGCTTTGACCACTTCGTCCTCCTGCCCTGCATCCCCGTTATACTGTGTAAATCTGCGGATATTCGCCTTTACTCTTGCCAGTACTTCGGCAACGGAAAAAGGCTTGGTGATATAATCGTCCGCTCCAAGCCCAAGCCCCAGCATCTTGTCCGCCTCCGAATCCTTTGCGGAAACTATAATTACGGGAACCACGCTATCCTTTCTGATCCGTTGCAATACATCCATCCCACTGACCACAGGGATCATCAAATCAAGAAGAACGAGATCAAAACGGGAAGCTGCAAATTTATCGCATGCTTCCCCCCCGTCATGAGCCATAACCACTTCAAAATTTTCCGTTTCCAAATAATCTTTCAACATCATGCCTATTTCCGGATCATCCTCTACCAAAAGAATTCTCATTTTTCTCTCCATTTCTGCACTGTTCCAATATTCTTTCGTCACGTTTGTTTTCCCTGTCAAACGCCGCGCCAGAACCATCATTTTTGCTATGCCCCATATGTATTCCGATGTGGCCGATTCCCAGAACCGTCGCCGCTATCAGCATCCATATTATATCATATTAAATTAGGAACAAACAGTAGCAATAAATAGATAAAACCAATATAGGAAAAGCCCAAATATCCCAATGTCTTCCCTCCTCACTTCCCCATGATGAAAACGGCAGAGTCCATGCCCTGCCGTTTTTTCGTTGCCTGTTGTTATTTTTTCTTCTCTTTACCGTTCTTCCGGTATGATGATTGCAGCTATGAGGTACGCCACTAAGCCAGTTCCCCATCCTGCAATGCTTAAAACTACCCATATGATCCGCACCAGCGTAGGATCAATCCCTACATATTCTCCAATGCCTCCGCAGACTCCGCAAATCATTCTTTCCACTCTTGATCTCGTTAATTTCTTATAATTACCTTCCATTTTCATTCTTCCTTTCCTATATTATTATTTTGTAAAAGTAACGTCTATGCTGCCCATGGAGCATTCCAAAAAGCATTTCCCGGATGCCTTGTTATCCACATTCACTTCATTCATCATGGCTCCATACGTCTTACCCCCTACGCTGACAGCTCCTGCGGAACATTCTATCTCATAATTAAAATCCGTTTCCGCATTGTCCAGTTGCAGAGATAAATAACCCATGCCGCACGAAGCGTCTATCTTCCGGTTCGCCCTGCCCTTTATATCAGCCGTCCCCATACCGACTTCAATATCGATTTCATCCGCTTCAATCCCTTCCAGTACGACTTCCCCCGCACCTACCTCTACGGACAGATCGCTGCAGTTGATCTTTTCGCTGGCGATGATTCCGGCTCCCGCATTCAACTCAACCTCACGGGCATTCAACTCGCCAATGCTGATAACTCCCCCTCCTACGTCGATCTTCACGTCGTCAAAATTCTTACCACCGGGAATATACAGATATACTTTTTCATTGCGGTTTCCCGTGAAGCGGTCGTATCCGCCCTCCAGATGGAATACTCCTCCGGACTCATAATACTGGTAGTCTCCTTTTCCGTCTATTTTTACGCCGAAATTATTATTCCCGGACTCCATAAGGCAAAGAGCCGCGCCGCCGATTTCAATCTTTAGTTTCTTCACCTTGTCCGCTTCTATTCCCGTATCCTCATTTTCCTCCGGGATATCTGCTGCGAATTCTTCCAGGATCGCTTCCCTCACATCTTTCCCGGCCTCATCCATGGCCTCCTCTATATCATCCTTTATATCATCCTCCCATTCCTCCCGGATATCTTCTTCAATGTCTTCCATTTCTTCCCGAACTTCCTGCGTCATCTCATGCCGGATATTCCTTACTGCGTCTTCGCCGCCAAACCAGCTTACAAAATGCCAGAAGTCATCATCCATTTCCATTTCATTCACCATGCGCCAGCCGCCGCTGAAAAAACCAAGCACGCAGATAGTGCCTCCTATTAAAATCAACACGGCAGAAGCGATCAAACATATTTTCCCAAACTTCTTCATCTCTCTTCTCCCCTCCTTCCATGCAGCAGCCTTCTACAAAGGTTGACCACCGTGCGTATGATCCACGGAAATACCGTTCCCCAAAGCCATATCGTGATCCAGATGCAAAACAAAGCCAGGCCGATCAGCAATATGCCGGCTCCCACCAGGCAGACCCCTACCAGGGGAACTATGGCCATTTGAACCATTCCTGCGATCAACAGCCCTATGCCCGCCGCAAAAAGTCCGATGCCCGCCGCCGCAGTCCCGACAAAGAGCGCTAAAAACCCTCCAAGTATTCCGATTCCCGCCCCAAAAATGCTCGACAGCATCGCGGCCAGCATAGGCAGCGCCATGATACATAAAAGAATAAGCAAAATGATCATACCGCCTGACAAACGCTTTTTTTCTTCCTTTCTGACAACCTCGTTCTTTACTGCTTCTTCATATGATTTATTATGATAACCGGTTTCCGTAAATTCTCCGTCCCCTCCGTTATCCCCAAGCCCTTCTTTGATGGTTCTTGCAAGCTGCTCCGGGGTTCCCATCGATTCCAGCACTTCCTGTTCATTTTCCACCCCTGCGTCATTTAAATAATCGTTATAATATTGCAGCGCTTCCTCTCTCTCGCTCCGGGAAATATCGGAGAGAAGCTCTTCCAGCCGCTTCATAAATTCCAACCTATTCATAAATGAATCCTCCCTCGAACACCTCACTTATTTTTGCGGAATACTTTTTCCATTCGCTTTTATACAGCGCAAGCTGTATTCTCCCTTTTTCCGTCACCTTATAATACCGTCTGTTCCGTCCTGCGCATTCCATATCATATGCCTCCAGGCATTCATCCTTCTGAAGTCTGCGTAAAACCGGATATAAGGTGGATTCGGATATTTCAATCGCCTGCCTGACTTCCTGAGTGATCTTATATCCATAAGTCCCTTCTCTGTCCCGGGCAACCACCGATAAAACAATCGCGTCCAACAGCGCCGCCCCCGTATTGAATACCATATATCTTGCTCCTTTCCTGTCCTCTGCGATTATAAATCCATTGCTCTTCTTCCTTCTTTCACTTTTTATAATATTATATGATGTATAGTATTTCTTCTTGATTCATACTATATACCATATAATATTAGTCTGTCAATAGGGGAATAGAAAAAATGTGAATTTTTTTTGAGATTTCTTTCATTTAATATTGCAGCAAGCGGAGAGTCCCTGCCATCCCTGCAAGCAGTATCCAGGGCGCCAGGGCCGGCGGCGGAGGGAGGCTTTTGCGTACAGTTTTTGCACGATGGAGATGAGACTCTAAATCGTGGAAGCTTTTGCTGAACGCGATTTATGCTTTTAGAGGCTCATCGAAATGTTCCGTGCATTACTGTACGCAAAAGCCTCCCGCCGCCGGCCCTGGCGCCCTGGATACTGCTCGCGGGGATGGCAGGGGCTTTTTATTTTCATTTTCGTTCAAAAGAATCCTCTTACCATTAATGTAATAGCACATTTTGCCCGATATAATATAAATCCACTCAATACAGGTACAATTTGTTTTGAATTTATTTTTTTCAGCCCTTACAATCGGCACTACAGTTTTAGCAGCGCAGTATTGGCAGTTTACTTTTTACTGAATTTAGACGAATGGATAAAACTGCCCGCCGTTTACAGGCATTACAAACAATACAAATGGGTTCAAAACCTAACTATAAACCAACAATAAGGAGAAATTTATGAACCAAAAAGAAAGAATGTTGAATGGTCTGCCTTATAAAGCATGGCTTGATGGTCTTGAAGAAGAACGGGAAATCTGCAAGCAGTTCGTTTATGAATTGAATTTCCTGCCGCCGAAAGAAAGGGGGCGTATTCCCGAACTGCTTAAAAAGCTGCTTGGAAAAACAGGGGAAAACGTTTGGATAGAGCCGCCCTTTCATTGCGATTATGGATGGAATATTGAAGTAGGCAATAATTTTTTTGCAAATTATAACCTCACTATCCTTGATGTAGGGAAAGTCACCATCGGGGAGAATGCACAAATCGCACCCAATGTATCCATTTATACGGCAGGACACCCAATACACCCGGAAAGCCGCAACTCCGGCTATGAATACGGAATACCTGTCACAATTGGCGATAACGTATGGATCGGCGGTAATGCGGTCATACTTCCGGGAGTGACGATTGGGAACAATGTCGTAATCGGGGCAGGAAGTATTGTAGCAAAAGATATTCCCGACAACGTGATTGCAACAGGTAATCCTTGCAAGATTATCCGTGAAATAACGGAAGAAGATAGAATTTACTACTTCAAAAAAAGAAAGTTTGATGCAGAATCCTTAACTGATATGGCGGAAACAGAGCATGAAATTTGAAAAGTTTTTATTTTTATATATGGAAAAGCATTTCATATATGTGACGGCAGTCAGTTAGTTCCGGGTGGAAGGACAGGCCGATTTGCTTTTTGTACCGGACGGCCACAATGCGGCCGTCCACCTGTGCCAGAACTTCTGTTCCTTCGCCAGCTTCCACAATATAAGGGGCGCGTATGAACACCATTTTTGTCCGGCCTATCCCTTTCATATCCGCTTCCGTAACAAAGCTTCCAAGCTGGCGTCCATAGGCGTTCCGCTTTACTGTCACCGGCATTGTGGCCAGATGCGGAGTCCCGTCTGTGAGCTGCTTTGCCAGAAGAATCAGTCCTGCGCATGTGCCGAGAACGGGAAGTCCTTTTTCTATCTTTTCTTTTAATATATGGAGCAAATGATAATCTCTAAGGAGCTTTCCCATTGCCGTACTTTCTCCCCCCGGCAGGATCAGCGCATCAAAATCCTGATAAGCGTCTTTTTCCTGCCGGATTTCCATGTATTCCACGCCCATATCTTCCAATATACGTTCATGTTCCGCAAATGCTCCCTGCAGAGCCAGTACCGCCGCCCGCATCACTTTCCCCGCTCCGCCATAAGCAATTCGATTTCCGCTTCATTTATTCCCACCATCGCTTCTCCCAAGTCCTCCGACAGCTTTGCCAGCATGGCCGCATCTTTGTAATTGGTAACGGCTTTTACAATAGCAGCGGCCCTCTTTTCAGGGTTGCCCGACTTGAAAATACCGGAACCGACAAATACTCCCTCCGCGCCAAGCTGCATCATCAGCGCCGCGTCCGCCGGAGTGGCAATGCCTCCCGCCGCAAAATTTACTACCGGCAGCTTTTGGTTTTCATGGACATACAATACCAGATTATACGGCGCTCCCAGCTCTTTTGCCGCCTGATACAATTCATCCTTCCGCATGGCGGCAATCTTTGCCATCTGCCCGTTTATTTTTCTCATATGGCGCACCGCCTGTACCACATCTCCCGTCCCAGGCTCCCCTTTTGTTCGGATCATGGACGCTCCCTCCGCGATTCTGCGCAACGCTTCCCCCAGATCTTTTGCGCCGCATACGAAAGGAACGCGGAACTTTTCTTTATTAATATGGTAAACATCATCTGCCGGCGAAAGCACTTCGCTTTCATCAATATAATCGATCTCGATCGCTTCCAATATCTGTGCTTCCGCGAAATGCCCGATGCGGCATTTTGCCATCACCGGAATCGAAACCGCCTCCTGGATGCCCCGGATCATCTTCGGATCGCTCATGCGGGCCACTCCTCCGGCCGCCCTGATATCCGCAGGGATCTTCTCCAGCGCCATGACAGCGCAAGCCCCCGCCTCCTGCGCGATCTTCGCCTGTTCCGGATTCGTCACGTCCATGATCACACCGCCTTTTAACATCTGTGCCAGTTGTTTATTCAGTTCATATCTTTCCTTCATAAATTGCCTCATTTCTGCGCTGCTTTTTGCATAGTTCAAGTTTGTGGATGCAGCGCGGACACAAACTTTGGAGTCTGCATTTTCTTATTTTTTTCCGGTCATGACCTGCAACGTAAACCTTAGATCTACTTCTTACCGCTATTATAGCCATATCTGTATATATGAAAAGGTGCAATTTTGATCTAAATGACCATGCCACTTTGGATTTCTATGTTGTATTTTTTCTTCGGTTCGGGTAAAATATTGGTAAGACACTCGATAGAAATCTCTGTCTGGGGCAAGGCCCGCAGACCTAGGAAGGGAGAAAGGTATGCAAAAGAAATATGAACGAGCTTCTTTAATCGTAACGGCAGAACAATATGAGCTGGATAAGGGACTGGAAGACGGCTTTGAATTATATACCAAGGTCATTACCAACGGCTGGATCAGCACCGACGGCCTGTTCAAGCTCACCCGCCCGGACGGCTCCGTGGTATGCCCGTTTATCCAGAACAGGCGAGGGGTTATCTTTATCCGCGAAGGCGACTATATCATTACGGAAAACGACCATGAACGCCATGTGTGCGGAGCGGATAAATTTTTCAAACGTTTTACCCCTGTAGAAGACTAACCGGTAAAAACATCTGTAAAGCAGATGATAATCCGCATAAAAAACAGCTTGGGGAAAGGGTATTATTGTTCAAATGAAAATTTCCACGGAAAATAAAGGCCGAAACGGCGGAAAATACATCTTGGAATGCTGTGTGGACAGCGTGGAATCGGCGCTTCAAGCCGAAAAAGGCGGTGCGGACCGGCTGGAACTTTGTTCCAATCTGGTCATAGGCGGCACTACGCCTACCCTCGCCCTGTTCCGGCAGATACGGGAACATACGAATATCCCCATCCATGTCCTTCTCCGTCCCCGTTTCGGCGATTTTCTATATACGGATCAGGAACTTGGCATCATCGCCAAAGAAATCGATATGTTTCGCGAAGCCGGGGCGGAGGGCATCGTAATCGGCTGTCTGAAACCCGACGGCAATCTGGATCTTGAAGCGATGCGTTCTTTGATAGACCATAGCGGTCAAATGAAGATCACTTTGCACCGTGCTTTTGACATGTGCGTCAATCCTTTCCACACATTGGAACTTGCGAAATCTCTTGGCATTCATGCGATTCTCACCTCCGGCTGCCAGCCCTCCTGCCTAGAAGGTATTGACTTAATCAGGCAACTGGATGAAAAAGCGGAGGGGCGGATTGCTATCATGGCGGGAGCCGGTATCCAGGAAAACAGCGCAAAGATCCTGAAGGAACAGACAAAGATCACCTCTTTTCATATGTCCGGCAAAAAAATCCGGGAAAGCGGAATGCAATTCCGCAATCCTAATGTTGCCATGGGACTGCCGGGTATGGGAGAATATGAAATATGGGAAACCTCTGCCGATGCGGTTGCCGCCGTCCGAAAAGTACTCTTCGGTTATTGATCCGAAAAGATTGCACTGCTTGCACGGCAGCCGAATCGCAAATGGATACTCCATTGCCGGCGGCAGGACTTTTGATTTACAAAAAAAGCGCCGGACATTCTATCTTCATAACCCGAAGACAGAACGTCCGGCATTTCATTTTTTCTCTGTTTATCTCTCCATTTTCCAGAAATAAGCGCTGTAAGGAGGAAGTTCACTGCCGCCTCCGAAATCATGCGCTTCTCCGCTGATCAGGTCTACCGCCGTACCGCATCCTGCATCAAAATGAGCCGTAAAGCTCTCGCCGTCCGCATTAACAGCCACCAGCACCCTCTCCTGATCTGTCTTTCTTTCAAAAATACACTGCTTATTTGTCAAAACAACAGAACGGAAAGCTCCGTAGTTTAATGCCTCCGAATTCTTCTTCGCCTCCGCCAGCTTTGAAATAAATTCCGACAGTTCGTTAAAGACCGGTTCCGCAAAGCTCGCCCGCAGCGCCGGGTCGCCTTCGCTCTTATTTGCTTTTGCCCCCCATTCGCTTCCGTAATACACGCACGGAATCCCCGGCATGCCGAAACAAATAGCATAGATCAGCGGCAAATGCTTCTCATTCGTCAATATGCTGGCAATTCTCGATACATCGTGGTTATCCACAAAAGAAAGAAGATGTTTTCCTTTGTACAAAGTCCAGTTTTCCGGCCCGAACTGCCGCATCAGCGAATGATTGATCTCAAACATATTCATGCTGTTAAAGCTGGAATGAAGTCCCTTATAACATTCATAGTTTGTAGCGGAATGCAGCATCCCGTCGTTCATCATCTGGTTATAATCCCCATGGAGCATCTCGCCTACGAGGAAAAACTCATTCTTCTTTCCATCCGTAAAATTCCTTAACCGGCGCACGAAATCATGATCCAGGCAATACGCCACATCGAGCCTAAGCCCGTCGATATCAAACTCGTCGATCCAGGAAGCCACGCTGTCGAAAATATGCCCGATTACTTCTTCATTTCTAAGGTTCAGCTTCACCAGATCATAGTTGCCCTCCCAGCCTTCATACCAGAGGCCGTCGTTATAATTGGAATTTCCTCCCAGATTAATATGGAACCAGTTCAGATAAGGGGAATGCTCCCTGTTTTTCAGCACGTCCTGAAACTGGGTAAATCCTCTCCCCACATGATTGAAAACACCGTCCAGCACGATACGGATTCCATTTTCATGCAGTTTTTCACATACCTTTTTAAAATCCTCATTCGTCCCAAGTCTGCCGTCTATCTTCCTGTAATCCCTCGTATTATACCCGTGAGTATCCGATTCAAACACAGGCGAAAAATAAACTGCGTTTATCCCCAGTTTCTTCATATGGGGGATCCAATCCAATACTTTCAGTATCCTTGATTCCACCACGCCGTCGTTTTCAAAAGGCGCTCCACAAAAACCCAGTGGATAGATCTGATAAAAAACGCTTTCATATGCCCACATATTATTGTTCCTCCTAATTCCAATATGCCATTGCCAGATTTTTTAACCTTTTTCATTTTACCACAGAATCCTCTGTTTTTATATAAAAATATTTTAGCCCGCATAATTTGACCCAACCAGTATTTTGCAATATCTGAAAGAAATGACTTGCAAAATAAAAATTTTATATTTCCCTCCTTATTTTTCTTCCCTTCGACCTTTTTCAAAAAGAAATCCCCAAAATCCACATAGTTATCCACATATGACATCTGTGTCATATAATATGACTCATAAATCATTTTAAGGAAATTATGACGTCACCAGGCTTCATTTTATACTTTTCATGTTTTACTCCATTTCTGCGCGGCTTTATTGCGCAAAGCCAGCCTGGCTTTCAAGTTTGTGGATGCCGCGCAGACACAAACTTGGGATTGAAAATTTTTAATTTTCAATCTTCCATCTAAAAAAATCCATAATTTACACCATATCACCCTTTTGCTATAATACTATTATCTAAAAAAATACTGGAGAAAAAAAGAATGTTAAAAATAGGTTCACATGTTGGAATGAAAGGAAAAGAAATGATGTTGGGATCGGCGAAGGAAGCCTGTTCCTACGGAGCCAATACTTATATGATATTTACAGGAGCGCCGCAGAACACAAAGCGCAAACCCATATCGGATCTGAATATCGAAGCCGCCTGGGAATTTATGAAACAACATGATATTACGGAACCCATTATCCACGCCCCATACATTATCAACCTGGGCAACACGGTAAATGAAGAGACATTCCGGCTGGCAGTGGAATTCCTGTCCATGGATATCGAACGCACCGCCGCTATGGGATGCCATACGCTGGTTCTCCACCCCGGTTCCCATGTAGGCGCCGGTGCCGACGCCGGCATACGCCGGATCGCCCAGGGGCTTAACGAGATCCTTTCCGCCAACACGCCCTGCTGCATCGCATTGGAGACCATGGCCGGCAAAGGATCTGAAATCGGAAGAAATTTTGAAGAGCTGGCTGCTATTTTTGATAAAGTAACCTATAATGACAAACTCCGCATCTGCCTGGACACCTGTCATATGCACGACGGTGGATACGATATCGTCCACGATTTTGACAGCGTGATAGACAAGTTAGACAGACTGATCGGCAAGGAACAAGTGACGGCCATCCATATCAATGACAGCAAAAATCCTTGCGGAGCCGGGAAAGACAGGCATGCCAATATCGGCAAGGGCCATATCGGCTTCGATGCCCTGCACGCCATCGTACACCATCCCGCTTTCCCCGAAGTGCCAAAAATATTAGAGACGCCCTATCAGCCCTCTGAAAACGATCCTTCCAAACTGGTTCCTCCTTACAAGGAAGAAATCGCGCGGTTAAGAAGCGATCAAACCTGACGCCGGACTTTTTCGTATCCTCCCATTTTTCATAACCATTCATCCCAGAAACGTTCCACCCGTTTCGCCACTCTGTCCGCCGTAACGATTTCAAAGCCTTCCCATTCTCTGGGAAACATCCGCTGGTAGGAACCGTTTAAAAAACGCTCGTCCAGAAGGGCAATGACCCCCACATCTTCATCCGTGCGGATCACCCTTCCGGCCGCTTGCAGCACCTTATTCATCCCGGGATAGCGGTAGGCATAGTCGAAACCGTGATTGCCCGCCTCGTCGAAATATTTTTTCAATATCTCCCGCTCATTGCATACCTGGGGCAGCCCCGTTCCTACTATAATAGCTCCGATCAGACTATCTTTTTTCAGATCAATGCCTTCGCTGAAGATTCCTCCCAGAACACAGAAACCGAGCAGAGTCCTCTCCTTTTTTCCTTCATTCGCTCCAAACTGCTGCAAAAACTCCTCTCTGGACCTTTCATCCATGCGGTCCTCCTGAACAATACAGTCTATTTGCTGCCCTTCCGCAAAATATTCCATAAAAATATCATATATCCTCTGTAAAAAAATATGGGATGGAAAGAATATCATATAATTTCCGTAACGGTTTTTTACGATTTCATAAATATACCGCGCAATATGGCGATACTCCTCTTCCGTTCTCCGGCTGTATTTGCTGGTGACGTCGCTCCCGACCAAAAGCTTCTTGCGTCCGGGATCAAAAACCGACCGTGCATAGACCTCATAATCCCCCTCTTCCGCCCCGAGCAACGCCTTATAATATTCGATCGGCAGCAAAGTAGCGGAAAAAAGAATCGTACTCCTTCCCCTTCCCATGCACTCCCTTAAGTTCACCGAGGGATTGACACAAAAAAGCTTTAAAATAAAGTGCCCGTCCTCCCAGAGTTCGGAATACGTCACGTAATTTTCATCCACCCTTTCATACATATCCAGAAAATGCATGACCTCGAAATAAAAGTCCAGTACTTCCTTTCGCACCTCTTTCCCATGCACCATCCCTTCGGCATCCTCTTCCAGATAAGTCTCCATGGCGGAATGGAGCCGGCGCAGCGCTGTCACAAAGGGTTCAATATATTCTTCGATCTGATAAGCGCCGCATTCCCTTTTGATCGCCAGAAGTTCCCTGTTGCATTTCTCCAGTCTCCGCACCATCCGGTCATCCATTCCCGTGACCGTCCGCTTCAGCTTCAGAAAATCTTCCTTGCACAGAACCGCACTGTACATTTCCCGTCCCCGTTCCACCAGGTTATGCGCTTCGTCGATCAGAAAAATATATTCTCCTTTCACTCCTTCGGAAAAAAATCGTTTTAAATATACATGGGGATCAAATACATAATTATAATCGCAGATAATTCCATCCGAAAACAGGCTCATATCCAGCCCCATTTCAAAAGGGCAGACTCTGTGCGTTCTTGCGTAGCCTTCGATCTCTTCCCTGCTGAAATTATCCAAATGAGTCAACAAATCATAGATCGCATCGTTAATTCTGTCATAATGTCCCTTGGCGTAAGGGCAGTATTCCGGGTTACATTCCGTCTCTTCCATGAAACATATTTTGTCCTTTGCAGTCAATGTCACTGTCTTAAAATGCAGCCCTCTCTGCCTCAAAACCCGGAACGTATGATCTGCTACCGTCCTTGTAATCGTTTTTGCCGTCAGATAAAAGATTCTTTCTCCCTTTCCCTCCCCGATGGCCTTTACCGCAGGAAAAACTGTGGATATGGTTTTTCCTGCCCCTGTAGGCGCTTCTACAAACAGCTTTTTTTTATGATAAATCGTCCGATACACATAAGTGACAAGATCCTTCTGCCCCTCCCGGTAATCGAACGGAAATAACAGTTTTTTAATCGATTCCTGCCGCTCTGCCTTCCACCAAAACTGGAAGTCCGCCCATTTCCTGTACTGGTTCATCACATCTTTGAACCATTCTTCCAACTCCCCGAAGATGTAATCATAATGGAAATACTTTATTTCCTCCGTATCCATATTGCAATAAGTCATCCTTACCCTGATTCCATCCAGTCCCTCCTGCTTCGCATACATATAGGCATAACATTTTGCCTGTGCAAGATGAACCGACGCAGGTTTTTTCAATTTTTTAAGATCATGGTAAGTTCCTTTTATCTCATCTATCGCCGCCGCATACCCCTGCTTGGTATCCTCCCCCGTATCCTTGATAATGCCATCCGCCCTTCCTTCTACGATTACCGTATACTGCCCGGTTTCGTACCGGTACTTTAAGGCAACCTCCGCCCGATAATCCGCCCCCATTCTTTTCTGAATCATCCGGTGGATCCTTCCGCCCTCCAGCATGGCATTTTCCGGCGAAGAAGCCCTCCTGTTGTCAATATTCCCTGACCGCAATATAAATTCCACCAGATTACGCACCGAAGTACGAATTTCCGTCTTATCCGCCATATTCCACCTCATCCTATCCCTGACCGCACCATCGAATCCACAGACCACAAAAAAATCCCCATAAGAATAGTCTACTCTATCTCTCATGGGGAGTCAATTAACCGGAATCTTGTTTGCTGCCAGCTGTATTGGCCTGGCATTAATACCGCTGGTTACGAAATGAGAATATCCCTCTTCCGCAGCCAGCAGCGTTATTGGTATGCGGCGTGAAACTGCCGCCACGCCGCCGCATGCTGCTAGCATGCAACTGCAAAACGTTTCATGAACTGCTCGAAATCAGCATCATAGCCAGTATAAGATACTGTTAAAGTCTGATTAAAATCCAATCCTAACACGCCGACGATGGATTTTGCATCTACAATATATCTATTATATGCAATGTCAACATCAAATTCACATTTTGACGCTGCTGCCACAAAATCCTTCACTTCAACGGGTCTTAACTTAATTCTATGTTTCATAATAAATCACCCTTTCTTGAGAAAAACGTTTTCTTTGTGGTTACATCTGTATTATATCCCATATTTTGTAAAAGTAAAGCAAAAAATTTATGAACAAAATTGGCAAAATTTTCTGTTTTTTTAATAAATTTTCAAATTGCACTTTCAGGCTTGCCGATTCCGGTATTCTTTTGTAAAAATTCACAAAAGTAATTGCTTTGCCTCTTTTTGGGTACTTGCACATTGATAATTATTGCCCAAATTCCACCATATATTCTTGGAATCTAAGAGGCATCATATTTCTTTGCAATTTCAGATTTTTTCTCTCTTTAATAGCTATTTTATGACAGAAAAAAGCAAACAGTTCCTGATATTCCAATTCCCCCTCCGAATAGGGCGCTATCTTTTCTTCTTCAAAATCCCTGGCCGTAACGAGATACCATTCTTTTGATTTGGGATGTACGGCAAAGATTCCCCGCTTCTCATCATAAATAATGAAATCCAGCAGAGGAAGCCTGTCCGCAAAATGAGGCGCGAGAAAGGTCAATACATTGCATTTTGGCCCTATCCTGGAAAACAAGATTCCATTTTCCAATTCCTGGAACCGGAGAAACTCCTTCCAATGGTGTACTTCGTTTCTGGTAAACCGGGCAAGTTCGAATACTTTATGGACATATGAATTCGCCAGATTCCCCATAATCTCCCTCCCGTCCTTCATTCTTAGCCCGCACACCACCATTTTATATACTGCCTCCCCCTTTTGTCCGTCTTCACAGGCCAATGCCCTGCATATATCCAGATAAGCCTCGCCCCCGAGCCTTCTGTTTATCGTTTCCGCTACCTTGGCCGCTTTCCCCTGATCCGGTTGTATCTCCATATAAGCCGCAAACAGGCGCAGGTTTTCCTCCTCTCCCACTTGTATATGAATCCTCTCATGTTCTCTCCTCAGCGCATAAGCTTCATAAATTCCTGTAAAAATTCCTTCCAAAGAGTCCTCACATATTAAATAATTCTCTTCCATGCCGCCTTCCTCCCTATAACTGTCCAAACGCTGCTTTTGCACAGTCTTCTCTTTCCGGAGGCATCCGGAAATTCATATCGTCAAACAGCGACATCTGCCGGTAAGTCATCCCATCCCTGTCAAAAGGAAGCTTTTCTTTCACGGACAGAAGATTTCTTGTAATATAGTCTTCCTCTATCTTTGTACGGTACATCATCCTTCCTCCGCACGTAATGAAATAAAGCGCCCGTTTCAGCACCACGCCTATTTTTTTCAGGTCTTCAAAGCGAAGCGCCCCGTTTTTCCTCGCCCGCACGATCCTCTGGGCACTCTTGACGCCAATTCCCGGTATGCGCAGAAGCAGCTGATACTCCGCCCGGTTCACCTCCACCGGAAATACCTCCAGATGCCGGAGCGCCCAATCCGCCTTCGGATCCAGCAGAACGTTGAAATTCGGCCTCTCCTCGCTTAGCAACTCCTGTGCCTGAAATCCGTAATAACGCAGCAGCCAGTCCGCCTGATACAGCCGGTGTTCCCTCAGCAGCGGCGGCCCTCCCGGCAAGGCCGGCAGTTCCTTATCTTCATTCACATTGACAAAGGCAGAATAGAACACCCTTTTTAGCCCGAACTTCTGATAAAGGTTTTCGGCCACCATCATAAGCTGATAATCATTTTCCGGCGTAGCCCCTATAATCATCTGCGTGGACTGCCCTGCCGGCACAAAATAAGGCGCTTTTTTATATAGTACGAGTTCATTTTTATTGGCCTCTATCCCGTTCTGGATCTGGCGCATAGGTGCCAGGATATTCTTCCTGTGTTTATTCGGAGCCAGCTGCCGCAAACCGTCCGCCGTAGGCAGTTCCAGATTCACGCTCATCCTGTCCGCAAAAAATCCCGCCTTTTGAATCAGCATCGGATCCGCCCCGGGAATCGCCTTGACATGGATGTATCCCTGGAATCCATGCTCCCTGCGCAGCTTATAAATTGTTTGGCAAATCAGCTCCATCGTAAAATCAGGATTGTACAAGATCCCTGAACTCAAAAACAGACCCTCGATATAATTTCTCTTATAAAACCCCATCGTCAGTTCGCATACCTCATCCGGCGTAAACGACGCCCTCGGTACATCGTTGGATTTCCTGTTAATACAATATTTGCAATCATAAATGCATTCATTCGTAAATAGAATCTTAAGCAGCGATATGCACCGGCCATCCGAGCTGAAACTATGGCAGATTCCTCCAAGCTCCGTATTGCCCATTCCTTTCCCGTCGCCGCGCCTGTCTACGCCGCTGGAAGTACACGCCACGTCATACTTAGCCGCATCCGTCAGAATCCCCAGCTTCTCCTTTATCCCCATCTCCTCCGCAGCTTTATAGTACATCTCCTCTCACCTCGAACCCAAACATTTGTTTGCCTTATCATAACACATCCCATTTCCCATTGCAATACTTTTTGCAAACATTTGTTCTATTTTTTATTTGCGCCCTGCTATTCCCTTTGTCCGCATTGTAATCTGAAAGGATTGATGTAAAATATTTTGTAAGAAAACGCAGACAAATATGCGCACAAAAAATCGGGCAAAGGATTTTCAAAAAATGTAATCTATAAATGCAGAGGAGGTAAAAGCATGGAATGGAGCGAACGGATCAGCAAAGCCATCAACTATATGGAAAGCCATATCACGGAAGAATTGACGATTGCAGATATTGCAGAACACGCAGTCATTTCACCGTACTATTTTCAAAAAGGTTTTTCTATGCTTTGTGGTTTTACAGTTGGAGAATACATCAAAAAGCGCAGACTAACGCTTGCCGGAAGTGAACTTGTTTCTACCGATAAGAAAATAATTGATATTGCGCTCGAGTATGGATATGATTCGCCAGACAGTTTTTCAAAAGCATTTCTTCGTTTTCATGGGGCTACTCCTACTGCCATACGCAAAGGAGAGGCAATGATCAAGTCATTTGCCCCTCTGAAAATCAAATTAATTTTAACAGGAGGTTATACTATGGATTACAAAATTGTTAAAAAAGCCCCGTTTACCGTGATAGGCGTATCAGCGGTCTTCAAGTATGAAACCGCTGATCATGAGATTCCTCAATTCTGGTTGGAATTTAACCGGTCAGGAAAAAATGCACTTATCGACAGCATGTATGGAATATCCATTGACAAAGATATGAGCGGTAGTGAATTTGAATATCTGATTGCCGATCATTATAATCCGCTCAAGGAAATTCCTGCAGGTTTTGTTACACATTGTATTCCCGAATATACATGGGCTGTCTTTTCGTGCAAAGGCGCGCTTATAAATACCGGCGCTTTGCATGATATTCACAAAAAGATTTTTACAGAATGGCTGCCCCAAAACAAGGACTATGAGATTGCCGCCGGATATCACATCGAAATGTATAGTAACCCTGCCGACTATTTAAACGGTATAGAAGACGAAAACTATTACAGTGAGATATGGATTCCTGTCCGTAAAAAATAAAGTATAAAAATTGTTTTGCTGATTCTGTAAAAGTTAATATCTATGATAATCTGTTTCACGATCTTTGCCGGAATTGATGCATCAATTCCAATCCATACATTGTCCTCGATTACAAGCGACTTACTGCAAGTCGCTTCCCCGTTGCTGTCTGCACCCCTTATCTGATGAAATTCGTAAGTGTTACATCTTCGTACTCAGGCTTGGTAATCCCTGCGTTTTCAGCAGCTTCCCCAGCTTTCAGCAGATATGCCATGTTTGCGCCGAGCGTACGCATGGTCTGCAAGCCTTCCTCATCCTGTTTGGCTTCTTCCGCTATAAAGCCGTGGATCTGATTCCAGTACTGGGAAGAAACCACATGCATATTTGTCATCAGAAAATACTGATTCAACCGTTCAAAGGCAGCCGTTGCGCCGCCTCTGCGGCATGACACAACCGAAGCCGCCAGCATCCCTCTGAACTTTGTCCCATCTGCGCTGAAGAACAGACGGTCCAGGAAAGATGTCAGCCTTCCGTTCGGGCCACCATAGTAGACGGGCGAGCCTACAATCATTCCGCCAAATTCGTCTAAACGGGCAGCTATCTCATTTACCTGATCATCAAAAACGCACTTACCCTTCTGCCGGCACTGGTAACAGGCAATGCAGTCCTGCATCGGCTGTTTCCCAAGCCACAGGATTTCCGTTTCAATTCCGTTTTTGTTAAGAGATGCTGCCGCTTCCAGCAGCGCAACATCCGTACACCCATGTTCATTCGGGCTGCCATTGATTAAAAGTACCTTTTTTATCATGTCTGGCCTCCATTATATTTTTTAAACCACGTCTCCGGCTTTCTGTTTCCCATTCTGTGCCATAACACCTGCAAGGGCGTGCGGGACATACAATTCCTCCAAATAATCCGTTTCTTTCTGTGTAAGTTCCAGCCCCACGGCTTTGACCGCTCCGTCAATGTTGGACTTCTTCGTCACTCCCATAACGGGAGCCGTAACCTTCCTAAGCAGCCATGCAAGGGAAATCTCCGTCATGAGTACATTTTTACTTTCTGCCAGTTCCTTAACCCTTTCGATAATACCTGCATCCGCATCCTGCGACTTGTCATATTTGAACCTCGCATACGCATCCAGTTCGAGCCGTTTTGTCGTTTCACTAGCCGGCCGGCAGAGTCTGCCGGAAGCCAAAGGGCTGTACGGAGTCAATGCAATACCCTGATCTTCGCAGAACGGTATCATCTCCCGTTCCTCCTCACGGGCGATCAGATTGTAATGTCCCTGAACAGAGATAAATTCAGCAAAACCGTTCTCCCTTGCATAAAAGTTTGCCTTGGCAAGCTGCCACGCATAGCAGTTGGAAATGCCGACATATCTTGTCTTTCCTGCTTTCACTGCGTTATTCAGTCCCTCGATGATTTCCTCCATTGGTGTGTGGTAATCCCACATGTGGTAGATATAGAGGTCAACATAATCCAGTCCAAGGCGTTTTAAGCTCCTGTCGAGACAGTCCGCCACATGCGCCTGTCCAGACACATTTCTGTCAAGTTCCTCCTGCGACCTCGGCAGGAATTTTGTCGCAACAATATAATCATCACGCTTTGCAAAATCTTTGAGAGCCTTGCCGAGAACTTCTTCGCTATTGCCTTCCTGATAAGACATGGCAGTATCAAAGAAGTTGATCCCCTGATCTAGCGCATAGCGAATAATCTCTCTGCTTTCTTCCTCCGGAACAGCCCACTTGTTCATGCCCTTTGAAGGATCGCCGATACCCATGCACCCCATGCAGATACGCGAGACATTCAAATCTGATTTCCCAAGTTTTGTATATATCATTATGCACCTCCACGACTTCTGACTTGCCGTTCTCTCCCGGCAACAAAATTATATCTCATTTATTCGCAAATTTCCATACACAGCAACATCCTATTTCCAATCACAGAAAAAGCGTCCGGGGACATCTGGCACAAAACCGATGCCCGGCAGCTCCCGCACTTCCTCAAGCCCCGAAAGGAAGCCGCTGAAAATGTCATACTGGATTTCTTTCCTCTCCCGCTCCTTTTGCAGACTGTCTTCCCGGCTCTCAAGGGCGGCATACCGGCTTGCTGATTATTATCACGCTTGGAAGCCACATTTATTATGAAGCACAATACTCCCGTTAAAATGTATGTACCGCTTTCTTCTTCCAATATAAATTGCATATATGAAAATCCAGCACCGACTTACCCTTAAGTATCATTTCAATATCAAAAAAAACGCCGTCCGCACTATGGGTTGCATCCCATCGTTTCCATTAATGTCTACCTCTTAAAAGAAATTTATTTTTTTATGCTGTTTTTCCTGCCAGATAATGACGGATAGACTGTAATACACTGTCCGGTTCGTATCCAGTCCAGATCTTAATGTCACTGTTCTCTACTTCTGTAAACTCAGAAGCGCATCTTCAAAACCATTTCCTTCCGCAGCCATAAGCAATGCTGAAGCCCTGCCATGCCCTCGCAGGAGATTCCCATCGCCTTCCTCTAATGCAAACAGGCGGTCGATAGCCGTTCTGATCTGGCCGCTCATATTCCAGTAATACAACGGCGTGGCGAGTACAATCACATCGCATTCTTTCACTGCCGGATAAATTTTATCCATATCATCTCTTTGGACACAGGGACATTCCCTGTTACTATGGCCGCCAAAGCAGCAGTATTCCCCGCTTTTCTGGGACTTCCATTCAGAATCACAATCTTCTTATTCATATTCCCCTTCTTAAATCTCGTCAGCTAAAGCCGCCGCCTTTTTGCAGCCGTCCGTCTTGTCAATGTCACCTACATTCAGAACACCGGGAATCAGAACCTCACCAA
>OFFD01000040.1_pt1 | contig 113122 bp, 93 predicted proteins | sample 1521291 | NCBI WGS metagenome assembly OFFD01 (sample SAMEA3504103, study PRJEB24116) | mouse gut metagenome | biome: mouse gut; feature: mouse-associated habitat; material: faeces | place: Denmark | collected 2011 | reverse complement strand
TACGCTCGCTGTAAGCGAGCGTAGCGGTGTCCCCGGACTGTCTCTTTTAGCAATATTATCAAGTATACCATTTGATTATATAGCACGGCAAAAAATCGGAGGGACTCATGCGAATATTTTTATTGTCAAGCAATTCCCAATTCTTGCTCCCGAAGACATTCCCGAGGATACGCAATGGGAGATGGCAAAACGAGTCATTGAACTATCATATTTCAACCACGATATGGACGCGTGGGCTGAGGAATTATGGGAGGAGATGACCGAACAGCAACGTGCTGAAATGCCACAGGTTGGGAGAAAAGAACCTTTTATATTCGACCCTGACCGCCGAGCAGTGATACAGGCGGAACTCGATGCAATAGTAGCACATCTCTTCCGACTAACCACCGAAGACCTCCGCTATATCCTCGACCCCGAAGATGTATGCGGCCACGGCTGCATCAACGAAACATTCCGAGTACTCAAAGAGCGCGAACTCCGCGAACTGGGCGAATACCGTACCCGCCGCCTCGTCCTTGACGCCTGGCACCGCTTCGGCTACCACAACTAAAAAATGAATTACTATGCCAAAACTTTTTCATATACATATTGAAAATTTCAGAGGACTGCAATGTTTTGACCATACTTTTACAGATGGTCTTACATGCATTATTGGCCGTGGAGATAGCGGTAAATCCACTATTTTGGAAGCAATCTCTTATGTTTTGTCCTCATCTTACACTCTGCAATTTAATGATGGGGATTTTTATAATTGTGATGTCTCAAGACCTATCATTATTGAAGCAACTCTAAAGGATTTGTCGGAAGAAATCCTTAGAAAAGTTGGGAATCATATAAGAGGGATAAAAGATGGAAAGATAATTGAATCAATGCTTGATGAAGACGCTATCGAAGCTGAAGATGCAGTCACAATCAGGCTAAGGGTTCAAAAAGATTTAGAACCGGAATGGACCATCTTAGGTGCATCAGGGACAGAACCTCGTCCTATTCGTTCAAATGAGAGAGAACTATTCAATTGTTTCTATATCTCAGATTATAATGACCGTCATTTCACCTTATCAAAAGGTACTCCACTAAACTCTCTTTTCAAACAAAAAGCTGACAAGAAGCCTGAAATTCTAAATGCTGAATTAATAGCAGATTTGGGGCGCTCTGTGAAAATCGGATTCAATGAGGCCATTCAGGCGCAAGAGGTGTTTGATGACGTATTCAATGCTATTTCTCAAAATGCCACTTTGCTCGGTTTAAGTGCTGGGGACGTTAAAGCGTCTATTGATCAGAAGGAGTTCTTGCTTCGAGAAAACAAAATTGCCCTACATCGTGATGATATTCCTATGCGGCAGCTTGGTAAGGGTTCCAAAAGATTATTATCGCTGGCTATCCAACTGTCCCTAACAGAACCGTCCGGAATTATCCTTATTGACGAAATAGAGCAAGGATTGGAGCCTGATCGGGTACAACACATTGTATCCACATTAAAAAAAAGAACGGGGCTCCAAGTTATCTTGACCACACACTCAAGCAATGCAATTGTAGAATTGACCTGTTCTGATATTCATATTCTAAGAAAGCCTTTTAATGTACTTATTAATATACCTGCTACAGACGAGATGCAGGGGACAATTAGAAAAAATCCTGAAGCCTTTTTCGCCAAACGAGTCTTAGTTTGTGAAGGTGCGACGGAGGTGGGAATCATCAGAGGATTGAATGAATACGCACTCCGAAGAACGGGCCGCGGCTTATCGAATTTGGGAATCCGTTATGCTGATGGCGCTGGGAAAAATCTAATTAATTACGTTCCGCAATTTGCTCAATTAGGATATGAAGTCTGTGTATTTTGTGATTCTGATGCTTCTGATGTGAATGCCAAAAAGGATGAATTTATGGCATCAGGAATTACAATCGCCGATTGTAGTGAGAATATGGCTATTGAACAGCAATTATTCAATGACTTATCTTGGGATTCTGTCATTAAGCTTATAGAATATCACTTGGATGATTTTGGACAGGATTCAAAGGTCTTTTATGAAAGCATCAAAAATAATCTTACTCAGGATTATCAGTATGCTGACGACTGGTGGAGAAAAGAATCCACTCTGCTCAGAAAGGCATTCGGTGATAAAGCAAAAGCAGATGCTAAAAAAGGTGGAGCATGGTATAAGAATATTGAACATGGTGAATTTATCGCTTCGGTTATTCTGAATGATTTAAGGAATCTTGATAAATCATCCCGTCTATTCAAAATCATAAAAGTTCTTGTTCGATGGATTCTGGCAGCAACGTAAATATTAAAGCCTTTCTTGCATCTGACAAGAGTATGATAGTGGCCCCCGCAGGACATGGTAAGACTCATACGATTGTAGATTGTCTGGAATATTATGAATTTTCAGGCAAGAAGATTCTTATACTTACTCACACCAACGCCGGTATTGCCTCGATAAAAGAGAAAATAGCAGATAGAAATATTACTTCCAAATATGATGTCCAGACAATATGCGGTTTTGCATTAGACCTCGCAAATAATTATATTTCACCATCCGTAATGCCCGATGACTCAGATATGTCTGAGAAATACAGAGTGGCGCAGACTATGTCTATAAATCTTTTGAAGGCAAAACCGATACGTCGGGTGATACGCGCAAAATATGAGCATGTCATAGTCGATGAATATCAAGATTGTGATACTCTCCAACATCTATTAATTGAACAATTATCAAAGTCAATCCCAGTACATATTCTTGGAGACCACATGCAGGCGATTTTCGATTTTAATGGAGACCCCATTGACTTAAATTCCGTTACTTTTGACGATTATCGAAAGAACTGTCAGAAACTCACAACACCTTGGCGATGGATTAAGTCAGGGAACATAGAGTTAGGGAAAGACCTTATGACGATTCGTGGCCTTTTAGATGCGGGAGAGGATATTGATATTACCAAATATAAAAGTATTGAATACATAAGAGTCGAAAAGGGCGATCTGTATAGGCAAGATAGGACTTCTATACAGACAGTTCTTGCTAATTTATTACGAAAATCCTATAAGTCTGACGTATTAGTCATTCATCCGCAGAGTTTTAAAAAAGAATCAAGAATTAAAGTTTTAAAACACGTATATAATTTGGGGATGGTTGAATCTATCGACGATAGGGACTATTATGAAACTATAGTTGGTTTTGAATCTAAGTATGGCAATGATTTAATTGCAGCTATAGCAGCCTTCGTAAAAACTACTTGCGTTGCTTCATTTCTCAAAGATTGGATTCGAGATAACGGAGGTTTAGTGGATAAAAAGAATCCATCTGAAACAGAGGTTGGAATAATGCATCGTCTAAAAAAAGCGGCAACAATAGTTAAAGAATCGTCCTCAGCTCAAAATATTTTGGACTTTATTTTATACTTACAGAAAGAATTCACAATAAGAGTTGTTCGAACAGATGTCTATTATACAATAATACAAGTATTAAGAGACGCAATATCAAGAAAAATCTCCCTTAGCGAATCATTGAAAATTAATCGAGACAAGACAAGGAAGTTAGGGCATCATCTCAAGGGCAAATACATTGGGACAACACTTCTAACAAAAGGGTTGGAATGTGACACGGTACTAATATTAGACGCAGATAAATTTGACTCTCCAAAACATCTCTATGTTGCTCTTTCTAGAGCGTGTAGCCGTCTAATAGTTGCATCCTCAAAGACTGTGTTATCTCCATATAAAAAGAGCAAAAGCACACAAAAGAAATCTTCGCCATCAGTGCCTTCCCTGTTTGCTGATGAAGACTTTATATAATAAACAGTAAAATGTAAATTTTTGAATTCAACTTGTTATCATAGGTCAAATGTTATCAAACTACAGTTCTGAAAGGAAGTTATGACAGACAAAAATAAAGATATATCAGCATTAATTCCGCAATCGGAGTATGATGCGCTTGTGGGACGAATTGACAGCCTATGGACTACGGCGAAAAATCGTGCTGTCGAGGCGGTCAATACAGAGCTGCTTGATGCTAACTGGCAGACAGGTCAGTATATTGTTGAGTTTGAGCAGAAAGGAAATATTCGTGCAGAATATGGTAAATTTCTTATAACTCGTCTTGCAAAAGACTTGACTGTAAGACGTGGCAGAGGATTCAGCCGTTCTAACCTCATATATATGAGGAAGTTTTACCTCTATTTTCCAAAAGGTGAGACAGTGTCTCACCTTTTGACATGGAGTCATTATTTTGAACTTTTAAAGTGCGATAACGCCATGGAGATGCAATTCTATTTCCAAGAGGCTATCAATCAAAAGTGGAAAGTACGGGAACTGAAAAGGCAGATTAAATCCTCTCTTTTCCAGCGTCTGGCACTCAGCACGGATAAGAAAGGTATTCTTGCCCTTGCCCATCAGGGACATCCCATCCAGACTCCTGAGGATATTATACATGACCCATTTGTGCTGGAGTTCACTGGTTTGGAGCAAAAGAAACGCTACAAAGAAAGCGACTTGGAAAAGGCACTTCTTGATAATATGGAGAAGTTTTTCCTTGAACTTGGACGAGGTTTCGCATTCTACGGACGTCAATACGTAATGCCGATAGGTGGACGACAGTTCAAAGTGGATTTGGTGTTTTACAACTGCATCCTGAAATGCTACGTCCTTATAGACCTAAAACGGGATGAAATATCACACGGCGATATTGGTCAGATGAACCTTTATCTGAATTATTTCAAGAACGAAGTTTGCATGCCCGATGACAATCCTCCTATTGGAATCGTTCTTGGATCCAGACGTGACGAGGTGTTGATGGAATATGCTCTTGAAGGGATAACCAATCAACTTTTTGTGGCTCGTTATCAGTTATATTTGCCAAAAAAGGAGGAATTGCAAGTCCAACTCGACAAAGTTCTTAATGAAACTGAAAATGGACGAGAATAATCAGATAATCATATATCAGGGTGAGGACGGTGGGACTCGCATTGAAGTGAAGTTTACCGGAGAGACGGTTTGGCTGTCGCAGCAGCAGCTTTGCGAGTTGTATCAGACGAGCAAGGCTAATGTCAGCGAGCATATCAAGCATATTTTTGAGGACGGAGAACTTGATGAGGATTCAGTTGTTCGGAAATTCCGAACAACTGCCGCCGATGGTAAGTCGTACAACGTGACCTACTATAATCTCGACATGATTATATCGTTGGGATATAGGATTCGGTCGATAATCGCCACACATTTCCGCAGGTGGGCGACGGAGCGTTTGACGGAGCGTTCGCGATGCTCGACGGAGGGGCTAAACGAGGGGGCGGATCATTTCGTATTGGCGGCTTGACAGTGGGATGTGGCTACTTTCGAGGAACGCGTGCAGGGACCGGCATCCGGAATCTATGTTCAGAACTTTGACAAAACCGGTCTTCATCCGGGAGACTGACTCTCGCAGCAACCGTGAGGCTATGCCTTTCCGACGGAATTCTCCTCGGACCGCAATCTGCGACAGATCGCCGGTATGCACGTCTAATGCACAATATCCGACAAGTTCCCCCGATACGAACGCGCCGAGACATGTTATATCAGATTTGCCACGTTCCATGGATTCCACACAGTTCTGCCATGAGGGAGAAAAATCGCAGAAGTCCTGCGCTTTCCGGATTGAATCAACACCAATCTCCGCAATCGTGCAATCGGTATTGCCGTCACGGATGATGATTTGACCGATGTTCTGCCTGAAACAGTCAAATTCGCGTGTCACCTCGAAATCCATGCGGCGGTACACGGAAATCGCCTTGCTATTGTTCTGCAGGACCTCCAGCAGATATTGTCTGATGCCCGCTTCTTTCAGAAAGGGTAATGAATATGTGAAGATTTTGCCCGCGATTCCTTGTCCGCGATATTCCCTGACAGTGCCTGTTCCGGTGTCATAGGCAGTGGCGAGGCCGTTGAATGTACCGATACCGTTCAATGTAAAAGCCACCATTCCGCCATTTTCAAAGACTGCGAATGAAAGGCGTGGATCATACCCGCGCCTTTTCAGCATGGACCGCACCTCCTCTTTCTCAAAGTGTATGTCATAATCCGAGAACGCTTTTGCAAATCCACTGAAAAGCGTCTCAAAATCTACATTCTCGAGGTTTCTTATTTCCATGTTCATAATATTTGTGAATCATTAAACATTCATCAGGAATATAAGTAACTTTTTTATTTCAGGATGGCGGACGAACCGGTTCCCGCCCCTCCGACTTCATCGCCGTGGTTGACTTTCTTGCCGTAGCCGAATGTGTAGGCCACCGACAGTTGCAGGCTGAAATGGGTCTGCGGATCGTAGTTGGTCATTCTGTCTTTGTAATATTCATATTGGCATCTCGTGGTGCTGTAATCCCACGATGTCCGGAAAGGATTTACAACCGCAAGCCTTATGTTCAGATCGGATTTGCTCCATCCGGCCTCCAGCTTGAGCGAGCTGCGCGTCTTGATTATGGTGTCGTAGTTTGACCACAGGCTTGTCAAAGGGGAGTTGAAATAACCTGAGAAATAAAAATTCCCCATGTAATATTGAACGGATGAAACGAGAATAAACGGATTGTAGTTGACTGGCAACGTGCCGGTGGCATGATAGAAATCCTGCCTCGGCATGAGCTGTATCTGCAGATTCCCGTCAAAGAACGTGGCAGTGGCGGAGATTCCCATGGATGTCCAAAGATGATCGCCATTGTTCTCGTAACTGCGGAGGATTGCCCGACCGTTACCGTAGGGCGAATATACCGGTGTCCAGCGGTCAACAAGGCTGAGGAAACTGACATAGGGCGATATCCGGAGCCACGATGTGGCGCTCCAACTGTAGTTGAGCGATGTCGAGAACATATGCGAGCATCTGAGATTAGGATTGCCCCGGTAATAGAGCACCTCATTTTCCTGAAGGACATTAGGACTCTTACCGTTGTCGGGGATGGACTCTTTGGAGTAATTCAGGTAGAGGTTTATGGAATGATGGCGGTTGGGAGACCATCCGAAGCTGATATCCCCGAAAGGATAGAACTCTTTCTCCACAAACGCGTTGGTACGGCTGTGCTGATACCTGACACCTATTCTGGCATCGGCACTTACATTGTCGGTGTAAAAGCCGTATTTCACTGTTCCGCCGGCAAAGGCCGCCATGAGCCGGTCGTAGGCTGGATAGTCTCCGGAATAATTCACACGATAGTCAGTCCGTCCGCCGAATCCGCTGAGATACAGATAATGACCATTCCCAAGATTCTTACTCAACAAGGCATCCAGATTCAGGTCTGTGGCCTTTTCGCGGGCGTTGTTAATAATGCTTGTCTCATTTGTGGTGTAACAAAAGTTCTGGACGTTCCCGGTGTAAGATGCCGCAGGATAGACTGCAAGCGTGAACCGGCGCGGGAATGAGAAGAAGAATGACCCATAGTAGGCCACGGTCTTCACATCAGAACTTTTCTCGGTTGCATATGTCGACGGGCTGAAGAGTCCGGACGTAAAATCCACGGTGCCTTCATTGTCATCGTGAGGCTTATCGGTATAGGTGAATGCGAGCGTGTTTCTCGCCTGGAAGTTTTCAGAGTCATACGTGGCACGGAATGTAACCGGCAGTGTGTTCTCCACATAATGGCTGCCCGTGGTGGTCTGGGTCCTGTCAACCCATTCAGCAGTTTCCGCTCCACCTGCAAGGAGATATGATGATGTGGCGCTGCTCCCGGCGTGATGATGATTGGAGTTGCAACTTTGTATGAACAGGTCGTAGGTCATGCTCTTGTATTTAAATTTGGAGTAGACCGAGGCATCACTCTGCAATCCTGTGAAAAAGCTCTCGGAGGCCATCAATTTTGTATATCCGCCATATTGGTATGACTGAAGAATGAAGTTAACCACGTTTGTCTCGCCCATGAATCTCGGGTCGGAGGGGGAATAAGAGAATTCAACGCGGCGGACATCTCCGGTGCGCAGACCTTTCAGTTCCTCGGCCGTCGCCCGGGTGTAATCGATGAATATCGCTACGGGACGACCGTCGGCGGTCTCCACGCTGTTGTCAGACATCTTGATGTTGATCTGAGGGATAGCCATGCGCCGCAATAGGTCGATGGCATCCATGGCGGTGTTTTTCTGACGCTGTGTGGGGCGGTAGACATTGCGGTCGGAATAGGTACGCATCTGCTCACCTGTTACGGTCACAGCCTTAAGATTGACAGGCATATCACTCATCACCACATCGCCGACGGCAAACGAGCTGAAGGACTTGATTTTCGGTTTGTATCCCATACACGTCAATTTCCCTATAACATTGCTCCTGTCACAAGGAATTTTGAACCGCCCCTCGCTGTCGGTTATTCCATAGGTTATCACCGTGGAATCCTTTGGCGCAAGGAGAAGGACTGTCGCCGCCACGACCGGCTCGCCGCCTGTGCCGACGGCCCGGCCGGTATATACATATTTTCCATGCTGCAGAGCCTCGACATAGTAGGTGTTTTTGGATTTGACAACAGTCACCGGATTCAAGCCGATAGTCTGACGAAGGGCATCGTAGGCATTGTCGGCGTGAACAGATGCACTGGTGCTGTAGTTTTCAAGTTCATTGTAGATGAAGTTGATGTCGAGCTCCGGATGGTTAGCCATAATCCTTTGAATCGCTTTGGGAAGCGGCGTGGAGTTGAATCTGTAGGAGAAAGTCCCGGCACTGGCCATGGCAAAGGCTGACATGGCGCAGATAAGGAAGATTATTCTTGCCCTGGGTATTTTAGCCATGAGTCAGTCTATTTTTATAGTTTTATCCTTGACGGTTATGTGTATCTGCCCGAAATTATTGAGGCTTTCTACGACTTCACCAAGTGTCAGAGCCTGATTCCAATGGAAGTAGAGGCGCAATGACTTGGATGAGTCTGACGTGAACTCCACCTTGTAGCCGTAATATTCGGCGACGCGGTTCACGATTGTCTCAAACGGTTCATTCTCGAAAACAATAGTCTCGGGGGCTTTGGCTTGGTTTTCATCCTCCACAACGATTGTGTCGTTTGCAGGAATATCTTCTTCCGCCACCGGGATAATTTCGACGGTCTCAGCCTCCACCTTTTTGTCAAGGACATAGTTGACTCCGACACCGACAACCGCAGCCACGGCAGCGATCGAGGCGATAACAACGGTAATGCCGGCAGCGACATTGCGGGAAAAAAGTTTGAAGATGCGGAAACCGCGTTTGTTGTGAGCCTCCTCAAACGCCTTCCATTCATTGTCAATATCCGGAACCGGAATTGGTGCAAGGCTTGCCCGGGTCTTGTAGAGCAAGTCATAAACCTCCTTGACATCAGGGTCTGCAAGCATGGCCTCAATCTCCGTCCCAGAATAGCGGTCGGGATGCTCAATGGCATCAAACAATTTGTCGATCTTATCCATTTTGAGATAGTTTTGAGCGTAAGACATCTATTGCATGACGCAAATGCTTATAGACAGCAACCTCGCTGATACCCAATGTCGCGGAAATTTCCTTATAACTCATACCCTCAGCGAACCGCATGTTCACCACACGTCTGCACGCATCGGTAAGGTCATTGGCCACAGTTGAGTGAATCATGGCTATTGTCTCGTCATCAGGCCATTCGTCATCGGCGATTTCCTGCTCATCGACAGCATAAAGTTCCTTCATCCGGTCCCTGACGGATAGGCTTTTGATGTGATTGAGACAGCGATTTCGCACCGCTTTGAGCAGATACTGACCTGACACGTCTGTCAGGCCGCTGCGGAGAAGTGACTCAAAGACATCGTGCACAATGTCTCTCGCCGTATCCTCATCGCGCAGTACCAGCATCGCCAGACGGTGCATCTCCACGTAGTGGGTTCTGAAAAGCTGTTCTATGTCGTTTGTCGTCGTCATACACCATTAAGACAACCCACCCACGAAAAACCTAACCTCAAAATCGGAAAATATGCACATGATGTGCTGCCCATATGGTTGATTATAGGGCAATGCGGTTGAAATCCCGCTTGATCTCATCGATGGATATGCAAGGTCAGTTGTAAGTGATAAGTTCAATCTTTTGAACTATTTCCGGTCAGCTGGCGCACTCTGCGGCCGAATATTATCGATGCGGCCGATGCTGTGGCTACGCAAGACAACGGCGCAAGAGAATTGAAGGCATCGAAACAAGCCCTTATAAACGCAATTATTGCAATTGCAGCAAATACATACTGCATTATCCGATAAAACCGTAGTGTCTTCATCGCTTTATTTGAATAATGCACAGAAACCCTGTTTGTTGAACTGATAATACATCTCGATTCTCTCAGGGGTGTCGTTCTCAAGGAGCAACAATAATTCTTTGGCAAATTCAAGTGTAGCCGAACCGTTGGCAGTCACAATATTGGCATCCGAGACGGCCTGTGCATTGACATATCCGCTGGTGTTAGTGTAGTTTTCTCCGCCCCATATCTTCAGTTGCTCAATTCCATTGCCGGTGTGACTGATATTGTTGAGGAAACCGTGCTTCGCCATGAAAGAAGCAGCGTTACAGATGGCTCCGACAATTTTCCCTTTTTCGATGGCGTGCTTAACCATGGGCACAACTTTGTCGGCAACGGGTGTAGCCCACCCGAAACCGCCGACAAGAACGAGAGCTGCGTAATCTTCCGGGAAAGCGTCAAACGAATAATCAGGCAACACGCGGAAACCTCCGATTGATTTGACCGGCTCCTTCGTAGGGGCGACAACCTTGTTGACATACTTCGGATTTTCCTTGAGCGCAAACTCGTCAGAAGCTATCGCCTCGGCGGGATACACCATCTCATGTTCTGCAAAATCCGGAAGCAGAATATATAATACTTCGTTGTTCATAGTCTACTTTCCAAAATACCGTAATAAACCTTCGCCTATCCCAATGCAAAGGTAATAAAAAATATTGAAAGCCAACGAGCAGGTGCTTAACCGCTACATCAAGGATATTCCGGAAGACTTATCCGAAAACGTACCGACGATGAAAGAGAAAGTGCCGACCAATCTGACAATGAAGCAGAAGGACGCGTTGAAAAAAGAAGGCAAAGAACCGGAAACCGACCTGAACGACACCGTACTCCTGCCGCGCTTCAAATGCGTGACAAGCCACACAGCCCGACACACCGGAATCCCCAACATGTACCTCAGCCACAATTGAAAATCGCCGAATACATATGATGTCAATCCTTAATGAGGCAAATACACCATCGTCCAAATGATGCACGTCAGCGGCCACAAGACCCAAAAGACCTTCATGGACTACATCAAACTATCCTCCGAAGAAATCGCCGATGAGATAGACGCAATCGCCAATCCGACACAAAACGATGTTTTTTAGAAATGTTGTGGCTAATATATACAGCTGAGGCTGAGTTTTTCGTTGTTTTATCGAAATAATTTCACAGACTCAGATTTTTTTACTAATTTTGCATAGTATGGAGAACTACTTAAATCCTATCGAAGAGGACAATAGGGATGATGCCCAAGATTTGCAAAATCTTGACACATCGGGAATCGTTGTATACGCACGTGATTGGACAATCCAAACAATATATAGCCAAATTAAAACCGGAAATATTGATTTGAATCCCAAATTTCAAAGGCGCAATGCGTGGCAAGACTCTCGTCGAAGCAAGCTGATTGAGTCAATAATAATGGGATATCCTATACCTGAAATAGTTCTTGCAGAAGATCCTTCAAGAAAAAAATCATTCATTGTCATTGATGGTAAACAGCGATTGCTGTCAATAGCTGGCTTTATAGACCACGAAGGATTTAATTATTGGAATACTCCTAGTCTCAAACAACTAAACGTCTGTAAGAGCCTTAACGGCCTGTCGTATGCAGAATTACCGGAGACTAATTTACGAGAATTTGAGAATTCTTCACTTCGTTGTACTGTAATTACAAACTACAGTGATATTCAAGTCCTCTATGATATCTTCTACAGATTAAATTCAGGTTCCGTGGCATTATCATCTCAAGAGCTGCGTCAAGTTTTAAATCGAGGAGATTTTGGTGATTATTTAATTGAAATAACAAATAACACTAATATTCTTCATAATGCGATGGGGTTAAAGGAACCTGATACTCGTTTGAGAGACGTAGAGATTATATTGCGAGTTTTTTCGTTTTATCTATATGCAGCAGACTACAAGGGTAATTTAAGACGTTTCTTAGATGATTCTATGCATAAAGTAACTAAAGATTGGACTAATATGGAAACTGTTATCAGGGAGCTATATGAGAAAATGAATACCTCAGTCCAATTACTTGGTAAAGTGTTTGGAGATATTAAATTCGTTGGACGTAAATATAAAAATGGTAGTTTTGAAACCCGATTTAATAAAGCTCTTTTTGAAGTAGAAGTATTTTATTTTATGCATCTTGACAATACAATTTTATCTCAAAAAGAGGCATTTATATCGGCATTTAAAAAACTCAGCTCGGATGATACTGATTTTATGGCTTCAATAGAAAGTTCAACTAAAAATATGGAAAATTATAAGGTGCGATATAATCGAATTGAGCAGCTTATTAATAATACATTCCATCTTGAGTTGAATATTAACCCATTTACATAGCTATGATTTCTCAATTAGAGCAGGTATATCTTAGATTGCAAGACTATTTGCTTGAATTGGAAATAAGATACATTGAACCTATTCTATCGAAGCCAATTCCAGATAAAGGAGATGAGCTTGACCTACGATCTTATTGCGTCTTAAGCCATGCTGCTTTCGAGGAGTTCGCCGAAACAGTCGCAACATACGCTTTGGAACAAATCGTTACTCGTTTTGTATCTAATCAAGAAATTTGTTTAGGCTTGTGCACTATTTTGCATTTTTCATCAATCAAGGTAGAATCTACGGATAATGTAAATATCGTCTACGACTATATAATGAATGCACTAAAGGATATAAAATCTACGATGTCCACGGAAATAAGAAAAAACAATCATGGGACATCGATGAAGTATCTAAAAAAGATGCTTGTACCTTTGGGTGTCTCTATACCTAATGACACGACACTTTTAGGATCTTTGGAACAACTTGCCGGACAAAGAGGTGCATTTGCTCACAATTTCTCAAGTTTACGAATTACCAATGTTCCATCCCCCTTAGACTTAACAACATATGTAACGGATGTTAATGTCTTGATGAAAAAATTATACGAACAGGTTGAAGGAGCTAAATTTTTCAAATATAAATGATTTGTGAAATCGGAGATGAATAATCAATCAATTCTGCATAACATATATTTCCATGCCTCACAACGAATGACTGAATTGCCCGATAATTCCGTCGATTTAGTTGTAACTTCGCCTCCGTATCCTATGATTGAGATGTGGGATGAGATTCTAGGCAAGCAAAATCCGGACATTACATCAGCCCTTAATGCCAGTAATCCTCGAATGGCTTTTGAGCTGATGCACTCCGAACTTGATAAGGTTTGGGGTGAATGTTGGCGAGTGATGAAGGAAGGAGCATTCTTTTGTATCAACATCGGCGATGCTACAAGAACAGTTGAAGGTGTATTTGCTCTTTATAATAACAACACTCGCATCATATCAGCTTGTGAAAAGTTAGGTTTCACCAACCTGCCAAACATCCTGTGGAGGAAGGCTACGAATGCACCAAATAAATTCATGGGAAGTGGTATGCTGCCTTGTGGAGCGTATGTTACCTTAGAACATGAATGGATTCTAATATTTCGCAAAGGCTCCAAGCGTCCCTTCAAAACAGCAAGCGACAAAATGAGCAGACGAGAAAGTTCCTTCTTTTGGGAAGAACGCAATGTTTGGTTCTCGGATATTTGGGACTTGAAGGGTGTCAAACAAAAAATAGATAAATCGCCTACGAGAGAAAGAAATGCCTCTTTTCCTTTGGAGTTACCATATCGGCTCATCAATATGTTCTCACAAAGAGGGGATGTTGTTCTTGATCCTTTCTTAGGGTTAGGGACTACCACACTCGCAGCAATATTGAGCGAACGCAATAGCGTCGGGTATGAAATCGACCCAATGCTTCACAACCTCCTTAAAACTATAATATCACAGTTTGATGTTGATAAAGCGAATGCTGTCATAAACGAACGTTACCTTAAACATTTAACTTTTATCGCAGAAAGAGAAGCCAATAACAAGAGGATAAAGCATTTCAATGAGAAATTGGGATGTAAGGTAATGACTGGGCAAGAGTCTGATTTGATTTTTCATTTCATTGATGAGGTTAAAGAAACTCTGAATACTCCAGAAAAACTGTCTTTTGCTTCCTCCTATCTCCCCACATTGGATTTGGCAACGCCTCCAATAAAAATATTAGAAGGCTTATTCGCAAACTAACATGGATGCGCCACGTCACAAATACATTATCGGAGATTGCCGAGAGATGAAACGGGTTCCGAATGAATCCGTTCACTTGATAGTAACTTCTCCGCCCTATTGGCAGTTAAAGAATTATGACGTGGATTCACAAATTGGTTTTGGTCAGACATATGAAGACTATATCAATAGTCTCAATATGGTCTGGCTTGAATGTTTTAGGGCATTAAAGCCCGGTAGTCGATTGTGCATCAATATCGGGGATCAATTTGCTCGAAGCACCTATTATGGACGCTATAAGATAGTGCCTATTCATTCCGAAATTATCCGATTTTGTGAAACTATCGGATTTGACTATATGGGTAGTATTATATGGCAAAAGCAAACCAATATGCACACTTCTGGAGGAGGAAAGGTTATGGGTAGTTTCCCATACCCCAAAGGTGGAATTCTTAAAGTGGATTATGAGAATATACTGATCTTTAAGAAACAAGGGAAAGCAGAGACTCCGACGCAAAAAGCAAAAGATGCTTCGATACTTACGATAGAAGAGTGGCAAACATATTTCAGTACTCATTGGACTTTCGGTGGAGAAAGGCAGAATAAACACATCGCAGTATTCCCTGAAGAGTTGCCATACCGTCTTATCAGAATGTTCTCCTTTTGCGGTGATGTTGTATTAGATCCATTTATGGGTAGCGGTACCACTGCTTTAGCTGCTCTTAAGAATGGCAGAAGTGTCGTTGGTTACGAACTTAACCCGGATTTTTTCAAATTTTATGGAGACAAAGTGTTATCTAAATTCCCAAATGGATTGGTGCAATTTGAAAAAATTGAAGATAGAGCCAGTATGGTCAATATTGAGAGTCTTAAGAATAAACTACCATATTTGTTCATTGACACATCAAAGTTAGAGAGGGATGAGATCGCTGCACAAAATAGCTATGGTTCTGTGAATTCTATTACTCAAAGCAATTTTGATAATTTAGACGAAGTTCCGCTGTTCGATAATGAGCCAGACACATTGGCTAATCAACCTACTGTGTTAATAAACCATGTCAGTGCTAAGAGCTATGAGCGAATGCTGTTGACAGGAATATCATACGTTAGAATCGGAGAAGTAAAAGGTTCTCTGACAGTCACTCCGGGATTCGCGCAATTGAGCTATATTTTATTACATACAGCAGGCGCAAACCCAAGGCTCTTCAAACTGAAGAAAAAGGGTTCATTTCAGATATGGACGAGAGAAACGTTGGTTAAACATGGATTCTCGCCAAAATCAGCACCTTATTATGCCGTACTTCAATTTCGAGCAGACAACCCCATTCAATATGAAAAAGTTCCTCGCCTCTTAATGAGGAAAGGAACTTATGTAACAAAGATTCTTCCGATTGAAGATTTTGGTCTGCTAAGAAAATAGGGAAGGGTCAAACTCAATAGAGATGCCGTCTTTCTTCTTGTCGTAGTATACGATGGGTATCTCTATGTTTTCTCCGAGTCTTGCTTCCAATTTATACGTAGATGATTTTATCTGCACAGGGGTATCTCCGACAAAGCCATCAATACCTCTTGCTTCCTCTTCAACATTCGCAAGTCGCCAGTCCTTATTATATTGACCTGCCAAAAAAGCGATAATTGCGCTTTGGAATTTGAGACCACAGTATGTTTTATTGTATACCAAGTCCTTCACCCATGCTTCAATCATCGGTCGGTCAATTGCCGCAAACGCTTCGCTCATCAACTGATACATGTTGAAAATTTTGTCAGTAGCTTTAGTCACAGCATCAGGTTGTTTGGATGAATACCATTCGATCCATTCTTCCAATGTTTTTCCATCGAATTCTTGGATGAGTTCAGACATTTGGCCTACTACTGCTGGACGAGTGCCTTGTGCGTTACTGTTGAGCAAATTTATAATTTGCGTAGCATACTTGGGGAAAGGATATTGGCTGGCATTGGACAGCTTCTCAATATCACTGTTCGAGATTTTTACTTTTTTCATTTTCTAAATTTTGCTCGATAGTTAAACATTCGTCCAGTTCGCGTATAAAATCAGTGAATGGCACACCTATTATTCCACATATAGTTCTGAGTTCTATTATATCAAGTCGACGCTCATGAGTCTCTATTTTACTCACAATGCCTTGCCTGACACCTAATGCAGATGCCAGCTGCTCTTGAGTTATACCTTTCTCTATGCGCTTGGCGCGGAGAAGCTCAAGCATTCTCAGATATGCCTTATCGTGAATTGATTTCATTGCTAATTCGAGGTCAAAATTACTATTCCATTATAGAATATACCAAATTGGAATATTATCTCAAATAGTGTATCTTTCGACGAATAACTTAAAAGAATAAGTATATGGCTACAATTAACGATTTAATGGCTGCACTTGGAAAAGGCAAGCAGAATGCAATTCATGCAGCAGATTTGGCAATGGCTTTAGGATTCTCTCCTGCGCCAAATCAAGAGGAATTAAGAGGATTCATTAGAGATGCAATTAAAAATGGAGCTTTAATTGGTAGTTCTCCCAAATTAGGCTATTGGGAAATAGCCTCTTCTGCAGAACTTGACGCAGTGTTAAACTCCCTTGAAGAAAGAGCTCAAGAAATATGTGCTCGAAGAAATGCACTTCTGAATACTTGGAATAGGCTACATCCAAATAACCCCTCAGCAAAAACGCCAAAGAATGTCAATTAATTTCAACTAAATGTTGGCATTAGTTGGTCACCAAACGATAAAAATTTGTTTGGTGACCAACTGTAAAACAGTTTTCTTCTAATGTAAATATTAATTCTCTGCAGGACAAAAATAGAGGTAAGTTTTGTCCGCTCCGTACTTGTGTTCCCAATGGCGTATCAGGTTCTTGATGCTGTCCTGTTCGTGGGATGTGCCTGTCAGGAATTCTCGCTCGATATTGGAGAGTATTCCTTTTCCCTCATCTGTGCGGTAGTAGGTTCTTTCTCTACGGTAGAGCCATTCGACCTCGGTCAGTTTGTCATTCTGATTGAGCAAGTGGAAGAACCCGTACCCGAACCCGCAGGCCACGATAAAGAATACAACGAAAGAAATATAGAACCACCGCAGAATTGATGTCCACTCCTTGTTTCTTGACGGTATCGAACATATTTGCCATAATTTCTAAATTCTGAGTCCTTTTTTCTTTTTACGTTTTCTCATCTCGCGCATGAAGGCTTCTTCCTCCGAGTCGAAGCCGGGTCCGACCTTGAACAGATCCAGACCGTTTTCGACAACCGCCTCCGCCACAGCCTCTACAACATTGGTCTGTCGTTGCGGTGCAGGTTGTCTGTATTGTACCTTAGGTTGGACAGTCTGACTTGATGGCTGTTCCTGCTTACGGTTCAATTCAAAGAGATTGTTGAGGCGTCGATAGGTAAATGCCCGACCGATTTTGCTGCCGTTGACAGTAATGTCCCTATCGGTAAATTTCACTCCGATATGCTTCCCCGTGTCGCGGTCATCGTGGAACTTTACCTTTATTCCGGCACATTCCAGACGACGGGAGAATTCATCCCACGACTTGCAACCATAGATTGCGGCTCGGATTTTCTTCTCAAACTCCGGGATTTTATCCTCATATTTCTGCTTCAGCGGCGAGTAAGTGAGGTTATATTTATCCTTTATCGCCTTCACAACCTTGTCGCTCCGCTTGAAATTATTCCGCTCATCGACAGCTTTGCCCTGCATATTCACACGGTTATAGACTATATGAAAATGCGGATGGTCGGTTTCCAGATGGTGGACAACAAGATACTGCGTGTCCTTGATACCCATACCTTCCATATATTCTTTAGCAAGTTGAGCCATGAATTCATCGGTAAGACAGGGTGCGTCGGCTATGTCAAAACTGATGGCGATATGACCGGCAGGTGCTTCCTTTTCCGGCATAAAACCGTGGACAACCTCGAAAGACTGCACCATACGGCGAAAGTCAAGAGTAAGAATATTGTCGCTGTCTATTACTCGCCATGTGTCGGGAGTGTATTGCGTGGGGTCATGGAACTGGCGTGTAACATAACCTACGACATCATGAAACGAGCCGCTTTTAAGTATTCTTGCAAACATAGTCAGCCTCTTTATTGGGTCTTAATTTGCCGAGAATTTCAAACATATTATCGACAATTTTCAGCAGTTTTTGAGCCGCACTGCGCAGTTTCAGCCTGTTCAGCCAAGTCAATGCCTGATTAAAATCGGAGCTGAGGCGGAGTATTCCTTGCGCCACATTCATCTCCATTTCTGACAGTCGGCTCACGATTGTCAGACGGAACGCCCCATGCCTGACAAACTCCGCGAGTTTCACTCCGGCGGCTTTGGCACGCTTGCAGAGGTCGGAGTATTCGGCATCGGTCAACTTGACTGTCACTACATGGGTTCGTTTCTCATCGGTCGGTTTTGAGGGCCGGCCACCCTTCCATTTACGGTTCACTTTAATCATTGTAATCATTCTTATTGTTATAATTAGGAAGGCAAAGAGCGGCTTGTTTCCGCGCAGTTTCGGGAGGTCGTTTTCGGAGAAAAAGAAATCCCGAAACATATCCTTGCTTTCCCAATTCACTACGTTGCTTGTGAAACTGCCCCACGGTGTACCGGGAGCAGTGGCTCTCCTCTATTTTTATAGCTTGCGCCACACCTCAACCTTCGGTCTGATCTCCTTGATGTGGTTGCGGATAATGGCATTGGCGAAACTCGTTGTGTTGGCATCGCCGTCGCCGATACGGCGCACGATGTAGTCAAGTTCTTTCCACAGGTCATCATCCAAGACCACCGTATGACGCTTTCCTATCTTGACTGGAACAAGATACTCCGCCTTGTAGTCTTCCATTTCCTCGCGGCTCTGCTTGCGGCTTACTCTCGTTGCTTTGGCATCATCGACTACTGCCGTTGTGTCGGCTTCTGATAGTGTATCAGGTGGTGGTGTTGTTACAGGTTCATTAGGTGCGGTCATTGTATCCGATACATTTGATGTAACCGTTGCACTCGGTTTATCCGGTGTAGTGATGTCCGCAGATTCATTCGTTTGTATCAGTGTATCGCCAACACCCGGTTGTGTTGTTTCGTTGGGAGTTTTGGTTGCATTTGCTTCATCGGGCTGCGTCGCTGACTTTGTTTCTTCGGCAGTGCCGATTTCATCAGCAAACAGTTGCGGAGATTGCGTTGGCTGCAACGTATTGGTATCGGCAACCGTGTCGAGTGAATCCGTTGCATCAACCGATGCGATAGACTTTGCCGATTTCTTCTTGTTCGACGATTGTTGCTGTTTTACAGGTTTATCGGATGTGCCGTTCAACTGCGTTGATACAGGCACAGAGTTCGCAGAATCGTTTGATTTCATAATAAGTATGTTTTTAGTGGGTTTGTGAATATTCCGGAGATTTCCGACTGTTTGTTTTCAACGGTTTATATTATCCGCAGTTCCCTGGCGACTGGAGGAGTTGTTGAATTTGATAATCCGATGAAATAAAGTCCTACTGAGCTGATATTAGTACAATTATGTATTCATCGCTGTTTCATCAAGGATTTTGGTTCCGAAAAAGACAGTGTGGTTACCGCCGTATTTTTCTTTTCGGTGGTTCCTCTTGTTTTGTTGAACCAATGATGAAAAACCGATGAAAAGAAAAAGCATTGATTGTCACCTTGTTACTACGTCATTCATCATTCTATCAAATGCAACGAAAGAAAAATTACAAGTTCTCCAGCATCTGCCGTGTGACTGTGTAGTAGCGTCCTACTTTCCGGCTCTCGACATACGACGGCTCGTTGAGGAACACACCTATCTGATAGGTCGTGTAGCACAGGGAGTTCGGGGCAGGACGTAGTTTCCAACATTCCTGAACAACCCTTCTCAGTGCCGTGCGGTCGGTTTTGACCCGTTGGTAATCAAATAGGCAGAGTATGTCATTGAGGCAGAAATCAACGGTATCTATGTTTCGGCTCTCCATTATGTCCATGAGCAGCTCGGCGAGTTCTATCTCCACACGGTTACGGTTGGCGCGTATTATCTTCTGCAACGCCGCCGTATCGGTCAGCCGTGGGTCAAACCACATGCGGCTTTCCTCAGTGGTTGACATCATTCGCTCTGACAGATGATGCAGGAAAGCCGGTATCTCTGCCTTTACCTTATCAAGAAATGCGGTGTCGTCGGATTTTAGCCGCTCAATCTTCCGTACCCAGTAGCGTGTTTCTCCGGGGTCTATCACGACAGGCAGATATTCGTTGTTGGAGCATAGCACGAACTTGGCAAAGAAACTGACTTCCTCACGGTCTTGACCTTTCGCTTCGACCTTGTAGCGGTAGGTTGTGGATAGATTCTTCAGCCGCTCGGAGTCCTCGCGCTTGTTGAGCAGCACCTCGTCAACCACGATTATCAATTTGCCGTTCCAGTCTGAATTGAACTGACTGCGGAAACTCTCGTTAGTGTTGAATGTCACATTGGCTTCAAACAATGCTTTGAGGAAATTGAGGAATGTGGATTTTCCTGTGTTTCGTTCCTCCGACACAAGCAGAAGTATCGGGAGTTTCTGCAATGGCTTCGTGTAGAGCAGTTGGAGATAGTCAAGGCCCAGTTCATACTGATCGCCGAAGATATGGCGTACAAGAGCCTCTATGGTCAGCCACACCCCCGGCATGGGTATGTGGCTGATTGGGGCGTAACGGTTGAGGAACGTGCCGATAACGGTATTATATCCGATGTGGGCGGGAACACAGCAGAACCCGTCATATTTCGGTATGTTGGCAAGAAAGTCCTTGCCGTAGTCCTGCCGGATAGCCTCGATGCTCCACGGCAACCGCCTTTCTGACAATTCTCCTGCCGCGTTGTGCTGGCGCACAATCTTGTAGTAGGTTGTGCCAATCCGCTCAAAACGGTCTTCGGGCATTTCTTTTTCAGCGTTTTCCATAGTCCTAACGATTATGATTTAAGCCTCTGTAGAATCTGAGTTTCCACATCACGCTGCCGGTAGAATATCTTTCGGCCGATTTTGACGGGCACAAGATATTTGTTCTTCGCCCAGTTGTAAAGTGTGGTATGGCACACGCCGAATTTTTCCATGACCTCCTTTTTGGTCAGATAGTCTTCCTCGGCTGCACTTACCATAATCGGGAGAAGCTGCGCCTTTGCTGCGTCGATAAGGTTGGCGGCAAAATTGGAGAGGTCTTCAATGGTGACGCTCAGGGTAATTCCGGTGACACCGCTTTGTACAAGGGAATATAGATCAGTCATACTTTTGTCTATTCCGCCAGAAGGTAACGGCGCATCGCTCCCGGCGGATTTTGAGCGAATTGCCTTTGTTTCAATGCGAAACCGATTTGCCGTGTCTTTGAGAAAAGACAGCGGGGGGTACTGCCGACCGCTTTTGCGGTCAGCATGGACGCAGTTTGCGACATCACACAGCCTTTGAGTAAGGGTGCGGACGGTGCGTGTGCTTTACAGGCACACTGCGTCAGTCAGTTCCGCCGGAGCGGAACACGGTGGATTATTCAATGGATTGGGAATTGGTGCGCACATTGCGCATAAAGGCTCCGGTGGCTCTATGGTGCTTCCCTGACACCTCAAGCATTGGTCCGTTTGCCTGTCAATAATTCGGTTCAGCCGATTGCAACCGTAAATCTACCGCCGCCATTACTCCTTTTGACGGCACAGCTGATATTCACAGTGCAAAGTAAGCGATTAGTTTTCAGATAGGAGCAGACATAACTGTGACAAATCATGCCATCTGAAAAAACATCCGCTTTTTTTGCGGCTTGCATTTGTCGGCATTGACCCGCCGTGGGTTGGTAACCGTAAGTAGAGCGCCATTCGTAAATCACTGGTTCTCATCGGATAAACCTCGGACAGCCTTGATTCGGCACACATTGCGTCACGAAGTTTTCAAAAATAACCCATTATGCCAATGAAATTTTTTTGAAAAAAATTTTTCGTTGTCCGGTATTGTCCGTTATCAAACTGGTTACGACATTGAAACACCCCAAAATATCGAATGGATTTTGATTTTACAGCGATTTCCCACGGTTACACACACTTTTCCCAACATTTCCCAACAATAATTTTCGGACTGAACAAAATCACAGTTTCGGTGTTTGCCGACTTTGCCAACGCCACCGACATCAGCCACCCAAAAACGCAAAAATCCCGACCCTCCGCGCCGAGCGCAGTGAGCCGAGATATATTATATTCAGTATGTAGGCATCTATCTACGTATCTATGTCTATACGTATGTATGTACCTATCCGCAATGATTAGTGCAAAAGCCGAACTTCTTCTTCCGGTTGTTCCTTTAGAAGTTGTTCTAAATCTTTTTTTGACATATTGTTTATATTTTCGATTTCCTCCATTGATACTATTTTGTATTTACGAGTAAAGTATCCTAAATATTCAACATGACACATGCCGTCCTCGGGTTGTGCATCAATTTCAATATCATCAAAATCAAAAAGCTGATTATACAAACTTTCTATGTCATTTGCAGTATCCACAACCACAAAACAATCTATTTTAGATAAGTCTATTTCTGGCACAGGGATACGCCATTCTCTTAACCAACTAAAATCATAATTATTCGGTTGCATTATTTGAAATCGCCATTTAAGTTCAGGCGCTAATAGATCACATTCTTCTTTCTCGCCATATATAACGGGGCGTCCTCCCTTCTTCCAAAATGTATCTTTCCGTATTCCAATACCATAAGGAGCATACATCGGATCTTCATATTTTTGAAATAGCTTAAACATGGACGGCAGTAATGGTAATGGGGATTCAGAGAAACAGATATGACCATTTTTACCTATGTCTTTGATGCGCTCCTCCTCTAAAATTTTCTTCAATGTCTCGATTGCGTTGCGGTGTTTAGTAAAATGGAAGACGTAGTCCGAAAGGTCTTCTCGTAATCGGAATATTTTTAATAATGTTTGATTCATAATATTTTTAGCGTAGCTCGCTCAAGTCGCTTGCTGATTTATTAAGAAAAGTTAAAGAATTCAGTTTCGATTCATTCAGTCGGGTTGAGGTCGGTTCAGTACCATTCAGACGCTGGTGCGATAGTGACTTTTGTAGTGACTTTGCGGAATAGTGACTGAATAAAAAATCGCCAAGTATCTGTGATTTAGATACTTGGCGATTTTTGAGGTGGTGTCACCAGGAATCGAACCGGGGACACAAGGATTTTCAGTCCTTTGCTCTACCAACTGAGCTATGACACCTGTTGCCTTGTCCCACTCTCGGGAGGTGGCTGCGCGGGGAGACTTTGGTAAGGCAGATATTGTTTGTTTCCCTTTTGCGAGTGCAAAGTTAGTTGTTTTTTTTGATTCTACCAAATTTTTTGGGATGTTTTTTTAATTTTTTCTTTTGAGCCGGGGATTTTGGGGAAGGGGCAGGGGTCAGGGGGGAGTTAGAAGGGGAAGGGGTAGACGAGCGGTCAGGGGCGGCGGAAGCGGCCGAGGAGGTAGGTGGTGGCTTCGGTCAGCTCGGGGCGGCGTGTGAGGCGCGCGAGCATCAGGTAGGTCGCGGCTCCGGTCGCTATCATGAGGAGGAGCTGAAGAAGCGGGATGTCGGTCAGGGGCAGCACCAGCAGGCAGACCGCCGTCATCGCGAGCGACAGTGTCAGACAGGGCAACAGGTCGGCAACCATGCGGCGGGCGCGTATGCCGGTCGCACGGCTTACCATGGCAAGGACAATGAAGTAGGTCACTGCCGAGGCTCCGAGCTGTCCCCACACCAGTGCCGGAACGCTGTGGAACCATACGGTGCCGAGTATGGCCGCGAATATCAGCAGATCTTTCACTATCTCGACCATGAAGAGGCGCCGGGCGTAGCCGAGCGACAGCAGGTAGTTGGTGTATAGCGAAATCAGAACCACGAATATGCCGCGGACTGTCAGTATCTGGAACAGTATTATGGCGGCATCCCATTTCGTGCCGAATAGAGTGTGAAACAGCGGCGCTCCGACTACCGCGACTCCGGCCATGACCGGAAAGAGTATGAACGCAGTGAAGCCGTTTATTTTCGAGACGTAACGACGGAAGTTCTCGCCGTCGTCCTGGAATTTGGAGAGCAAGGGCACGAACGAGGCCGTGAGCACCTGCGAAATGGAAGCGCTGCCCATCTTGCTCCATTTGTCGGCCTGGGTGTACACGCCGAGCGAGGCGAGGTTGTAGAACGCGCCTATCACAAAGGAGTATATGTACAGGAAGAAGGTATTGAGCGCCGACGATGAGAATACGCTGAGTCCCACTCGCCATATCTGGCGCAACGAGTCGCGGCTGAATGTCAGCTCAGGACTCCAGCCTCCGGTCGCCCAGAGCCAGCCTGACTTGACTGCCGCGAGCGTCACCGTCTGCCACACAAGCGCCCAGGCTCCGGCACCGGCTATCGCGAGCCACACCCCTACCCCACCCGAGACTATGAGTCCGACCGTGTTTGCAACGGCGATTTGCTTGACGTTCATGGTCTTCATCAGCCGGGTGGTCTGTACGAGTCCGAGTCCGTTGAGTATGAAGGAGAGGAACATGACGCGCGACAGCGGTATCAGTCGCGTGTCGCCCTGAAAGATGTCGGCAATCAGCGGCGCGCAGAAGAATAGTATGACGTAGACCGCGAGACTCACGCAGAGGTTGAACCAGAACACGGTAGAGAAATCGCGCCGTGTAGGCTCCTTCTTCTGTAGCAACGCCGAACCGAAGCCGCTGTCAACGAAGAGTATGCCGAACGCCTGAAATACCAGCAGCGCGCCCACCAGACCGAAATCCTCTTTCGAGAGGAGGTTGGCGAGCACAACACCCGTCACCGCATAGATTACCTGCGATGACACACGGTCGATGGTGTTCCATTTCAGCGTCCGCGCCGTGCGGAGTTTCAGCGACGGAGCTTCCGGCTCAGGCTCAGTCGTCGAGGTCTTCTTCATCATCCTCTTCTTCATCGTCTGGCACGGCATCTTCCTCAGTGTTATCATCAGCTTCGGTCACGGAATCCTCCGCTTCTTCATGAGCCGTGACCACTGTCCGGTCAGAAGCCCCCGACTGCGGCTCCTCATAGATGGGTGAGAGACGCGCACCGCCGACTTTCTTGACCTTCGGCTCGCCACGGTAGTATATTTTTGTAGTGCCGATTCCACGAACGTCGAGGTTATCGACAGCCCAGCAGCCTATTGAGCCGGTGCCGAGCACGGTGCACTTCACCGACTGCGCCTCAAGACCGTCAGCCTGAATCACGCCCGTTCCGGCAAGGTCGAACGACGCCTGTGTACACTTGCCGCGAAGCACTATGTCACCGTTTCCGGTAGAGATAGAAGCCTTCACCTCGGGCGAAGAGACATTCTCGCAGACTATGCGGCCATTGCCCACAAGACGCACCGAAAGCGTCGGGGTCGAAGCCGACAGCTCGGCAATCACAGTGGAATTACCCTCGCTGCGCACCTGCGAGATATAGTCGGAATAGACATGGATAGTCGGCACCTGGCCGAGACCATGTCCCGACAGCTCCTTGATGGTCAGCTTGCCCTTGTTGTTTGATATTTCGAGAGCATCGCTGAAATCCGTGTCAGACTCATATCTGACAATGCCCACAGAATCTGGCACTGAACGGTACACCACGTTCACGTCACCCATCTGCGAGAGTTTGTCGAACGGTCCGACCTCATATGTTATCTCACGTCCCTGCGCGGCTATTGCCACCAATGCCATCAATATTGCTGCAATCTGTTTCATAGTTTTCTGATTTATAGTTTATTCCGGAGTCACAATATCTTCCGGTGAAGTCACCTCCGCTACTCCGGTTCCGTTCACAAACACTTCCTGCTGCACACGCTCCAGTATCGCGTCGAGTTCCGCGACAGTATCCGCACGCAACATAGCAATCCGTGTCTGGCGGAAATTCGGTATCCCCTTGAACAGCGGCGACGAAGCCAGATGACGGCGGATATGCAGAATGCCACGGTACTCATCTATCCGTTCCACACTCTCGCGGATCTGACGGCGCAGCAGCGAGAACTTCTCGTCCACGCTGAGCGGCGTGTACGCGCCCGTGTCGAGCATCTGGCGCACATCGTGGAAAATCCAGGGCGCACCGAAAGAAGCACGGCCAATCATCACCGCATCCACACCGAAGCGGTCGAAAGCATCGCGTGCCTGCTCCGGAGTCGTTATGTCGCCGTTGCCGATTACGGGAATCTCCATGCGCGGGTCATCCTTGAGCGCCTTTATAAGCGTCCAGTCGGCCTGACCGGTGTACATCTGCGAGCGGGTGCGGCCATGCACGGTAAGAGCCTTTATGCCGCAATCCTGCAAGCGCGGCCCGAGGTCGGTGATAATCTTGTTCTCGCAGTCCCAGCCGAGACGCGTCTTCACCGTCACGGGCAGGCTGACAGCCTCGACCACCGCACGGGTAATGGTGAGCATCTTAGGGATGTCGCGCAACATTCCGGCACCCGCACCCTTTCCGGCCACCTTCTTGACCGGGCAGCCGAAATTGATGTCGATAATGTCGGGCTGCGCACGCTCCACAATCCGCGCCGCCTCGACCATTGCCTCCGGCTCACGTCCGTATATCTGAATCGCCACCGGACGCTCCCGCTCGTCGATGTGCAGTTTACGCACCGTCGAGCTGATGTCGCGCACCAGAGCCTCGGCCGATACAAATTCCGTATAGACCATCGCCGCACCCATCTCCCGGCATATCAACCGGAACGAGGGGTCGGTCACATCCTCCATCGGGGCGAGCAGCACGGGGCGCTCCCCGAGGTCTATGTCAGCAATCTTCATAGTCTTTTCATATTATAGTCAATCGTGAAAGGGGAGCATCGGCTATCTCACGCGCCAGCTGCTGCAGGTCTTCGGCGCCCAGTTCCATTATGCGGCCGGCCGTGTAACTGTTGTCGTGCACCTCGCCATGACGCATGAGCGACTTGGCAAGAGCCATCGCACAGCTCTCGCGGTTGTCACCGCTCACGAGCAACTGTCCGCAGAGCTGCTGTCGCGCCTCGCGGAAGGAACGGTCCGACATCCTCGCCTCGGCCAGTTTCTCAATCTCGCGGCGCACAATCTGGGTACACTTCTCCACCTCTCCCGGCTCGGAGCCGAAATATACCTGAAATGCCCCGGCATCGGAATAGAGCGCGACACTGCTCTCGACCGTATAGACCAGCCCCCGACGCTCACGCATCTCACGGTTCAGCCGTGAATTCATGGCCGGGCCTCCAAGGATGTTCGACAGCAGAAAGAGAGCGTAACGCCTCGGATCGGCCGAGCCGAACAGCCGCACGCCCAACAGAGTGTTGGCCTGATGATTGTCGCGACGACGCACCTCATCGAAAGGCGCGGCCACCGCCGGCACATGCCGGTCATGCGCCGCACCGGGGCGGTCCATCTGCCCGAAATGTTTCTCTATCAGCCTGAGGTTACGCTGCGGATCACCCGGCGAGACACAGTATATCACCATGTTGCGCGGCGTGAAATAGCCCTCAAGAAATCCACGGGCATCCTCGCGACTAAGCCGCGAAACCGTATCCTCATAACCGAGAATGTTGTGGGCCAGCGCCGACCCGGCATAGAAAAGCTCGTCAAACTCGTCGAAAACCGCATACGACGGATTGTCGCGGTAACTGTTGATCTCCTCCAGCACCACTCCCCTCTCCATGTCGATGTCCTGCTGAGGGAAATGGGCGTTCTCTATCAGGTCCGCCAAGAGTTCCACGCCACGCGCCTCATAACCGGCCGGAGCATTGGTATAGACCATAATCTCCTCCTTGGTGGTGTAAGCGTTCAGCTCACCACCCACAAGTTCCATGCGGTTCGACACCTGCCACGAACGGCGGCGGGGAGTACCCTTGAAGATCGTGTGCTCCACAAAATGCGCCAGACCGTCGCGACCCGCGCCGTCATCGCGGCTGCCCGCATTGGCGAGCGCACCTATATATGCCACATTGCCGTCGGAGCGTCCGCACACCACGCGCAGACCGTTGCCGAGAGTATGAACAATTCTGTCTTCCATATTATATCCTGCTGAATATTCCACCATGGTCCACTGAAAAGAACCGGCGGAGAGGTACGGTTAGAAGAAAAGGGCCGTGACTCGAAAGTCAAGACCCCTTTTCATAAAATAAGCAAATGTTTTATTATTTTATGGAAATGTTTGCTTGTCGGATTGCCGCCCGGTGTCAGCACGCGCGGCTGCATTGACGGCTGTCAGAATTACTTGCCGAGACGCGCCTGCTCACGTGCGATGTAAGCGTCGATACCCGCGCCGTTGCCAGTCTGGAACGAAGGATACTGGTCCTTGATCTGCTGGTAGCACTCCAGAGCCTTGTCATACTTCTTCTGCTCGTCGTACACGTTAGCCTCTTTCAGAAGCACGCGCGGCACAATCTGAGGGTTCTTGTCGGCCTTCTTGATAGCCTTGTTGAAATATTCGAGAGCCTTGTCATACTGCTTGAGGTTCACATAGCAGTCGCCGGTCAGAGCGAGAGCGTTCGCGCCGAGCACAGGCTCCGAAGTAGAGAAATCCTCAAGATATTTCACAGCCTCCTTGTACTTACCCTGATTGTAGTAAGCCTCGGCTGCGCTGAGAGCGGCGAGATTGCCGGCATCGTTGCTGCCATACTCGTCGGCCACCTTCTTGTATTCGGCCGCAGCGACAGAGTCGTTGCCTTCGGCCTTGATCTCAACCTGGTTGTAGGCTTCGAAAGCCTTGTTGAGCTGAGGGTTGCGGTAGATGAAAAGATAACTGAGCACAAACGCCGCGACAACGGCCAGACCGCCGACAGCCCAGAAAATCACCTTCTTGTTCTGCGCGATTTTCTCACTTGCCTCACCGAGGTTGGTGTTGAGTTTGTCAATTGCGTTCTGCTCTTCGACTTCGTTCTTATTAGCCATATTGTTTTGATTCTGCCGTTCCCGCTCCGGTTGCCGCAATCGTTTGTCAAGGCTCCGCGAGGGGTGGCGTGGGGTTGTTTAACGTGTTAACTGTTTTACAAGATGCAAAATTAATAAAATAAATTGATAATTCAATCAAAACCAGATTTTTTTTCAGACACACGCGTTCAGAATGCCAGACCGCCACCTTGTCAGAGCCACATCGGGAAGATTTTCGAGAGTCTGTCGCGGAGCGTGCGGATGGCGTGGCGCGTGTTCTCGCGCACGAGATAGGTCGAGTCGTCGCGCAGCGATTCCATCGGTGTCAGGAATGGCCGGAACCTCGGCTTGGCCGGGTCGGTGAACATCGGCAGGTCGCCCGGATGGCACATCACCTTCAGCGTCTGGGGCATCATGCATGGTTCGCCGTCGATATGCGCCGGACCGGGCAGATGACGGATTATGGCGCTACGCACGCGCAGAGTCTGGATGAGCAGGTTCCTGTCGAGACGCCCGGTGAAAAGCTCCACCGCAGCCCCGGCTCGGGTCAGCGGATTTCCGGCATGTATCACCGTAATGTCGAGAAGGCCGTCATGGATCGAGGCCCCCGGGGCGATGAATGCGTTGTTGCCATATTGCGAGGCGTTGCACACGGCCACGATAAATGCCTTGACACTCAACCCCTGCTCACCGGTATAGATCTCATACTCCTTGGGCGTGTACTTCAGATATTCCTGCACGGCACTCCTTATATATGTGGTGACACCGCGCGTTGGCATTCCGGCGAACTCGCGGCTCACCTTCGCGTCGAAACCGAGACCGAACGTGCAGAAGAAAGGCCGGTCGTTCACCGTGCCGTAATCGCACTGAGAGGTATGGCCGAGCGCGATTATGTCGAGAGCGTGGTCAGTATCGATAGAGCCGTATATGTGCCGCGCCAGGCCGTTGCCCGAACCGAACGGGAGTATCCCGAGCGCAGTCTGACCTGAACGGAGGGCAGTGGCAACCTCATTGACCGTACCGTCACCCCCGGCGGCTATGACAGCGTCGTAGCCCTCGGCCATGGCGCGTGCCGCCAGCTCTGCACCATGCCCGGCACGCTCGGTCTCGACCGCCTCGACATCGAAGCCGGCCGGAGCCAGACGCTCCCGCACACGGTCGGCGAGCCCGTCCTTGGGGAGGGTTCCCGAAATCGGATTTATGATCAGCAACGTGCGCTTCATAACATGGTGGATTGACCGATACAGACAGCGGGTGTTCCGTGCAAGACAGGCACCGCCTTACCTTTAAAACTGAAAAACGCGCGATATGTTTTATTCGCGGCGACCTGACAGGCACATACCCCCAAAAATCCGGTTGAGATTCCGGACCTCATCGACAGCAAAAGACCGCATCATAAATAAAGATAAATAAAGCGGGTGCGTCCCTTTCTGAGACGCACCCGCCGAATATATAAAATGTAGTAGGTTAAAAGGTATTCCTGCTTATCAGAACATCACCTTCTCCGACTTCGAGCCGGTCACCTTGATGAAGATGCCCTTGTCGGGGTTGTCAACGCGCACACCCTGCAGGTTGTAATAAACCGGAGTGGCGGTTTCTCCACCAATCTCGTCAAGGATGTCATTCAGACCGGTCCATACACCATCCTCGTTGCCAATCTTGACATAGAGGTCCTTGTTATTAAGGCCGAAATGATAAGCGTCATTTGCAATATCAGTACTTTCGGGCACATAGACGGTATATTCCGATACCGGTGCATTGGAGCGTCCGGCAACTGACAGCGGAGTGTTGAGCTTGATGGTGATGCGGAACTGTACGAACGCACTGTTGTCATCATAAGAAACCTCGCGGCGGAAGTCCTGTGCAGTCTCGCCATTCTCAGCTACAGCGGCAACAGCGTCATCCTCCCAGCTTACCAGCCATTCAGAATCAGAATAGAGGGGATGATCTTTCGCAGGGTTACAATTCCAGAGAGTCTCCTCCTTACGGGTCATTTCATACCAGCCCTCATTGACACCGCGCGACTCCGATGTAGGCTTGATCTGCTCATCCTTGTTGCGGATTACCGTGGTCTCGCGGCCATCTTTACCATGCTTTACAACGACAGTGTTATATGCCGCATTGGTCTTGTAGAGACGGTAAGCGACATCCACACCATCCACATTGCTCAGATTCTCGATATTGTCAGCATTGATATGCACGTGGATACCGTCAAGCTGTGGGAAGAAGTAGTAGTGACGCGGAGTGATGGTACGCTCAGAAGTACGGTCATTCTCGGTCATCGCCTTAGTGAACGTCATGTTATACTTCGTTCCGGCGGGATCCTCGAAACCTGAGGGAATCTTGGCAACCCACACCTTGTCATATACCGTGATGTCGCGGCCGTTGGGAAGTTCACCTTCTTTGATGCAGTTCACAATGTCCTCCTGACCGAAGAAGAGGTTATTCAGCTCAGTCTCAGACATACTCTTGAGGTCATAGGGAGCCAGGTCGATACCGTCACCGATGTTCATGTGGGCACCCGAGTTACCGTTGATGTCAACGAAAGGCAGAGTCACGCCACCATACTGGATACCGGCGAGGAAGTAGTTGTTCGTATTGGGCTTACCCGAGTTGATATGGGCACGTACCCAATATTCATCTGTCTCTTCACCGGCAGCATCAACCTTCTTATCCGGGTTAAACTGATACTTGTCGCTACCCTCGGCCTGTTCCATATTGTAGAACATGAAGTAGTCAACAGGTTCTCCGACAAGACGGATACGGGGCATATCACCCGGCTTGAAGTAGAGCGTAGCGTTTGATACTGCGTTACACTGTGTGCCGAGGTTCGAGCCGTTCGAGTTCGATTCATCACGCTTGCGGATACGGTACTGGTTACCATTACGGATGTCATCACGTGTGATGCGGTTCATCTTGAACGCGCGGTAACCGTTAAGCTGATTATTCTCTATGTCGTTGGCATTGACAGTAACGACGTGAGAATATATCTCGTTCTTGCTGACCTCCCATGTGCCGCCGCTTACAATCTGGAAGTGACCTGTGAGGAGACCTTCAGGGAAACCTGCGAACTTATACCATCCGTCACCGACATAATCAAACTTCCAGTCATCCTTGTTGGCCTCGAACTTTTCTGCGTTTATACCCTTCTGGTCTTCAAGACCCGGTTCAAACTCCTTGGAGAACCACTCGTTGAGGTCGCCGATAAAATAGTAGGTCTTGTCGGGAGTACCCATTACCTCTACTGTCGGGACTTCCTTGTTGAAGTTCACGATAACCTTCACCATCTCACTGAGTGAGCTGTTGAAAACCCATGCCTTATAGGGGTCATTGCCTGATTCATCAATATTGCTGATTGATACTGGCAGGTTCTTTGAAACCGCAGAGCCATTGACAGAAGGATAAAGAAGCATACCGTTCCAATCGTTTGCATTCTGACGGAAATGGAATTCGAGATCACCGCCCGTATAGTTGACATCGGCCACATATGCGCCGAGTTCATCATCAAACGTCATTTCCACAGGAGCATCCCAGTTGAGGCTGGAACGCATGTAGAGGGTCGCAGGAGCTTCAACAGGATCGGTCTGCGATACTTTTCTGGCAGTAAATGTCACCTTGTTCTCAGTTGAGAGATACTCAGACACATTGATTTCATAAGTACCCGCTTCGAGGAAAGTGAACACATAGTCATTGCCGACAGTTGTATAAGCCAGCTGTGTGCCGTCGCTTTCCACGGTTGTATCGATAGCGGTATTGTTATGACCTACAGGACCCATCCATGAGCCATTGGTCTGCTGGCTGTAGAAACGGAACTGCGCTCCGGCCTCTGCAGTGACAGTTTTGGGATCATATTTACCTTTTGAATGCGAGATCAGTTCCTTGGGCGTACCATTTTCAAGGCCATTGGGTGTCCATGTTCCTCCGATATAGAGGTCAGGAAGCACGATTTCACCGTCAAACTCACTGATTGAGAAGACAACCTCACTCTTGACCGGATCATAAGACTGTACGTTGATAACATACGCACCTGTCTTGTCGATGAAATAACGCCTGATTCCGGATGTGGTATAGACCTTGTCAAACTCGACCTGAGTCTGCTCACTTCCACCCATCCATGTGCCTCCGTTAGGCTCGCTGTAGAAACGGAAACCGAACATATTCTCGCCATTTTCGGTAGCGGCGGTCAGATTCTCTTCGTTCACATAGAAATAATAAGGCTCATAGCCTGAAGTACCCATCTTTATCTCATGACGGTTCGCGCTGGCGATACCGACAAAAAGAGTCTGGTTGTAGCTTGAATCTGCGGGAGGATTCACGCGGAAACGTGAGGGGAGACCTGTGCTGCCGAATTCAACGACAATCGTGTACATGCCATCCTTTGCATTGGAGGGGAAGAAAGCGGGAGTCGCCGAATTGTGGAGAGTGTAGCTGTGAATGTCATTGGCATCCACCTGGCTGTTGGGAATGAAGAAATGGAGACGGTTGCCATCCTTGTCGGCAACCTCGATTCCGAACTGTTTGCCGGCCATATCCTTACCCGAAAGGTTGAACGAGCAAACGCCTGTTGCCTCGTTGCGTACAAGTTCAAAATCCTTCGTCATCGACGAGCTTGTGGAATTGCTCCAGAAGCTATACACGACATCTTCGGGCTGGAGAGCGGAAGTCACCGTGAATTTAAGGTTGTTATTTCCGTCGAACGAAGACACTGCGATATAGAATGTACCTGCATGGGGAAAGGCATAATAGTTGCCGTTGCCCAGAGTAGAGTAGACAGTCTCACCGTCGTCGGCAACTGTCAGGACACTCTCGGCCGGGCCAATCCAGTTAGCACCGTCAACATTGCCGTTGAAGAAGTGGAATTGCTCACCGGAAGTAGCGACATATGTATATGTGTCATAAGCACCATCGTGCGAAGGTATGCGCACTCCGGAGGGAGCACCTGAACCGGCACCCTTACCAATATAGAGAGCGGGGAGCGAATCGTCACTGTCAGAAGGTTCAGTAGTGCCGAAGGGATGGTTCTGAACTGTCACGGTGGCGGAATTGTTGCCATTGTCATGGAATTTCACGTACCACTTTCCGTCAGAATCCTTGTCATTACCGTTCCAGTTACTCTGCGCATTGGTATTGCTGTGATTGCTAAAATTGGCAGAATAGATACCGTTGGAGTAATTGATGAGGATACGGTTGTTATTAAAATTGCCCCAGTCGGAATCGGATCCATTCTGAGTTGAGAGGGCAAATTCACCATTCGCCCAGAAATAGATGTCACCGTTGGCATCGGTCGACAATTTCTGCATAGGACACCTCCAGGTATAAGCCTCACTGGAATCCATCCCATTAGCATTACCGGATAGATAGAAATAAGCGGCCTCACCCCACAGGGATACGCCGAAGACACCCACCATCACCAGTAGCCATTTGGTAATTAGATGTTTCATTTTCTAAAATGATTAAAAGTTATTAGTTGATATTGGTTTGAGTTTTCATCGTAGGTTACGCGCAACGGCTAATCTCCAATCCGCGCCATTACTGAGTTGTTTTCCCTAATCCTTCTCATTAAGGATTTTTCTTGCCCCGCACATGTCTATGCATCAGCTTGATGCATAACCTCCGGCAATTGAGATTTGACATTGTGTGTCCTTCGGGGCGCATATGTCTTCATGCCGTTGCAATACGGATATCCTAATCCTTGCTGAGAATCCCTTTCCGTTATTTCTTCATCTTTTATATCGAGTGATTAAAGTTGATACTCATGTAGGTTTGAACAGGTTACATTCCGGCGTTGCCGATATTCAAGTAGGTTTGAACGTCATTGTCTGCACGAGACATGGCGGCATGCAGCAATCCAAGCGAGCCACCGGTGGCACCGGACCCGCTATATTGTTCATTGCCGGGAAGTCATGAATGATTAGAGGGTAATGAACAAGTTTTGGCGAGACTTTTGCCGACCGATATAATCGTGCGTCCGGCTCACGAGCCGGGAGGACCTGAATGCGATGCAAATTTAAGGATTTTTTTATATCCGTGCAACAAATCAAGGAGTTTTTTTGCACAATTTTGTGAATATTTGGCAAATTTTTGGTTTGCGTCTCTCTTTTCATATGCAATAAGTTACCCTTTTTTATCCCACGCAGGCCGCTATCCGTGCGGCATTGCCCCACATTATAAAGAGATCCTGAGCCATAGCACCAAATCATCATACCCAAAACACCCGGAACTTCCATACTTCACAATCCTTAATGAGAAGGATTAGGGATTTGCGGAGGCATGCGGCAGCCTCCGCAAGACAACGACAATGCGAATACCGCCGCCGAAATGAAAACTCAAACAAAATCAACTAATAACTTTTAATCATTTTAGAAAATGAAAAAACTGATTCAGAATGCCATACGGCCATTATTAATGGTTGTGGCACTACTGGCTTTCGGTATTTCTGCCAACGGATGGAACAGCTATTCGCTTGTAGAATATAACGGAAGCAGAAACTACAATCTGACATGGAATGGCTCATGTTACTCAGGCAAAATTCCTGCTGGTCAAAAAGGGCTCAATTTCAATGTTAAAGCATCTGACGACAAAGCTGAACAATTCTATGGATACGGCAGAAAGGCAGAATTCCAAGTAAAATTCAACGGCAGTGAACAAGAACAGGATATCTACGAGGAGGATTTTGCACTCATTCTCGACACCGATAATGAATTGAATGTCGAGGTATATGTTCAGGACGGAAATCAGGGTTGGAATCCTGTAAAAATCAAGGTCTATCCTGTTTCTGTATCTGTATCCAACATCTACCTTGCTGGAGACCCGCTGGACGGCTTCGAGGGAATGGTTAGCGGCTGGGATAATGCAACCAACTATATATCGGTCAATCAGGTCATTAAAATAAATCCCAGTGAGAGAGAACGCAGCTTTGCTTTCAAAAACGATGACAAGAAACAATTTGGGCCAGATGGTAGTGCAAGCATCGCTGACGGAGAGTTTACTGCCAAATATAACACAAACTCCATCTTTACAGTTCCTGCTTACAAAGGGTACGAGTTGACAATCGTGAGCTGCTCAGAGTCTCAGGTTGTATTCACCGCCAAACTCACTGAAAAGATGGAACAACCGAGAAAGGACTACTACTTTATCGGCGACCTCAACCAGTGGTTCTCAAAGGCGTTCACCAAAAACGATGATGGTACTTATGGCACCAACTATGATGAGAATGGAAATGAAACCTCCGCAGGTATCGACTACACTTTCCTGACAAAGGGATATGGTAACATTCCGGGTCGCGACAGCTGGAAATTCAAATATGACGAGAATGACGGCTGGTACAAGTTCTCTGACTTCCCCGACGGCATGCTGGCAGGCCAGTTCCAGATTTTCGATGGTAACTCATGGGCAGGCGGTGGCACATATTGCCATAAGGTGGCTGTCCGCAGAGATAATGACAACCTTAGCGATGAAGCAAGACAGGCAAAATTTAAAGAATATATCGCTGATTGTGTACCTGTAGATGAGAATGGAACCGAATATGAGGTCAGTCATAGTGAGGGACAGAATATACATCTCCCGTGTAATGCTGTAAAGGAGGCTCAGATTTGGTTCAATCCTGACTTGAATGGTAAACCGGTCATCATGGTACTGGGCAAGAAGGTAGATTATTATATCTTCTACGACCGCACGGGTGACAGGGACCATGAGCAGCTCCGTGCTCATATCAACTCCGAGAAGCCTAATGCCAACAACTACTATATTCCTTTCAATAAGGTTGAATACGGCAACAACAACTCGTTCACCGCATCAAATATAAATGACGACAAGAACCACATGAACTACACCGAGGGCACAGATTTCAATGCCAACGGTTACAAGATGGAAAGAAAGTCGTTCGGTGAGATCGAAGGTCTGACTTCAGAAGAAATCAACGCATGGCTTCCGAATGCTGACGAGCAGCTTGTCACAGACCTTACAGCCGGCAAGCTCTCAAACGGTGTGGAAATCAGCGGCCGCAATATATGGTATGCAAAAGTGCCTAATGGCTTCGCTTGCCCTGCCGGTACCAAGTTTGCAGTTGCATTCCGCAACTCAGCCGACGAGAACAGCTACCGCGAGGAAGATGGCGTGAAGTATCCTTACTGGACACCGCTCGGTCTCCAGAACCTGTATTTCTTCGATGGCATACACATGCACGTCAACACAGAGGATTTCGCAAATGTTTGTGACGTCAAAGTTGAATACCGTGTCTACACCTACGACCGCAACTATAACGTCGTAGCTCTCGATGCCGAGGATAACAACACTATCCATCCCATCAGCAAGACTTCAAATGACGAGAAGGGCTGGGTTGAACTCACCACCGAGCATTATAATCATTCGATGTGGGGTGTAGAGGCTATGGATGTGTATGGAAAGAACAACTGGCGTATCAAGAAAGAGGCTGAGGCTGCCGCAGCAAACGATGCTCAGCTCAAGCGCAAGGAAATTCCTGCCGGTCTTTCTAACGCATATGTACAGTTCCGTTTCACATACTCTCCGAAGGCAGGAACAAGCACTGCCGCACGTGCCGCAAGCTTCAATCCTTATTCAGTCTATGTTCCGGCTCTGCCCACAGTCGGCGATGACAGTAATGAGATCAAGCTCAAGGGTACAGACCATTACTATGTGCTCGAAAACGGTGTCGCCACCGGCGTAGAGGAGATTTTCGGAAGTGAATCGTCAGATTTCGAGACAGTAGCACCGGTTTACTACAACCTCCAGGGTGTGCGTGTCGAGAATCCGACCAATGGTCTCTACATCAAGGTGACAGGTTCGAAGTCTGAGAAGGTTCTCTTCTGAGATAACATACACGGACGCAAACCGTAAACCCAATAATAAGTTGTATATATAGGTTTTAAGACGACACACAGTCAATTACCAACACCGACCACTAACGCGACTGCGCGGGACTTGCCCAAGTCCCGCGCAGTTTTTTTGTAAGCCCGGTTTATCTGACAGACTTTTTCTGCCACGCAGAAATTTTCATTCGCAACCGAGCAGATGCCCGGTTACTCATCGCAAAAATGGCAGGAAAAGCGCAGAAGCTCTTCAAACGATTCTAAAATCTAAGATATACAAGGTGTTAATGTATCGTCAGGATGCCTGACAAGGCATCGGGAGATTGATAGCCGGATGCACACCTCGTCTGAAAGACGTGGGGTGCTTCCGGGAAAGAAGTGATGTGATATGTGTCTGCAAGACACCTTGTGACATATCTTCCCGATAAAGTAGGGGCAATTGAAACGAGGTGTCTTTCAGACACATATACGATTATCTCCTTACCGGAAGCATCCGTGCCTTTCAGGCGCGTATGCATCCGGCTATCAATCTCCGAGTGCCTTTCAGGCACTTTGCCGGTACCTCCGACTCGGCTCTATCATATCGCACCGAAGACATTCCTCAAATCTGCACTCTAAAACCTCACATATTAATCGGAATTCTAAAATCTAATGCCTAAAACTTAACGCCTTTCACATAAACCGGGATGTGGAAACTTGCGAGACCGGCTCGCTGACTTATGCGACAATAATTAACAGACATCGCAACAATTAACAGACGCTGCAACAATTAAGGATTAAATCTCAGTAATGGCGCGGATTGGAGATTAGCCGTTGCGCGTAACCTACGATGAAAACTCAAACCAATATCAACTAATAACTTTTAATCATTAAAACTTCAAACCTTATGAAAAAGCTTTCAGTTTTACTGACGTTGCTGATGGCTTTCATGTGTGTGCCGTTGGCTAATGCATGGGATTTCTATTATGACAATCCCATTACGCAGATATTCAACGAATCCGCATCGAAAGACCTCGGTCAACTTCAGACACGCGAGGATGGAGGATACAAATATTATTTTGTAGACTTCACTCCAGAATCTGATTCTGACATCGAATTCAAATTCGTGTTTAACAATGGCAACGGTTCAACTTGGTGCGGTGCCGAAGAAACAGTAACTTCAGGTTCTGGCTGGGTATCCTTGACTACAGAGGACCAAAGTAAAAAAAATAAGCTCACCGGTCTCACTTCGGGAGTATCGCACCGTTTGGAAATACGAGTTGCGGACAGCAAAAAGGATGTTGTCGAAGCTAAATTAGCTAAAGTCACCGGTGACGTAACTACAGGCTCAAAAGACTACTATCTGTGGAGCAACATCGGGGGCAATTGGACAACAACCGGTATTAAATTCTCCGGTTCACCTCTTACTTGTACCGTAGAAAATCCCGGAGGATACGATTTTGGTATCAAAGTCACCAATGCAAATGCTGCACCCGATGACGGAGATCCCTGGTACATTACCAATCCTCAAAACATAACTCCATCATATGACGGAGTTACAGACTATGCATTAGAATCTGCAAGCCAAAAAAACGGACAATTCAATAATTCTATCAACGCTGGGAGATATACGCTGATTCTCTCGGTTGATGACAATGACAACCCTGTCAAATTGACGATAGTCGGACCCAATGGCTCATTGGGTACTCTCGGAGGGGCCTACACCATCCATGCTGTCAACCAGTGGGGTGAGCCTGTGACCGGCGACTTCGGTCTCTCTGAGAACGGCGATGTTTTTGTCGGCACTGTCGACTTCCGCACCGGTCTGATGACTGCAACCGAGTTCGTAATCAACTACACAAAAGACGGGCGCACTTACTCTTATTCTGTAAACGAGGGTAACACCACCGCTTCCGCATTCCAGACAACAACTTTCAGCTCACTGAAGGTGGACGGCACCCCGTTCCGCATGACTGCCGGCGCAAAAGCGGTCGCCACTTTCACTCTCGCAGTCGATGAAGAAGGTTTCCCGACCGCGCTCACAGTAGCACCCTTCGCTCCGCTGCCCGACGGCTATTGCCCCGAGACTCTCTACATCTGGATTGACGGCACTCCCCGTGCAATGAATTTTGACGAAAGCACCAAGCGCTTCAATTACAAATACAACTACACGGCCAACTCAAACCTTGCCTTCTCCTTCTCCGAGAAAGATGGTCAGAACTGGCTCGACCGCGGCGTGCTCTTCTTCAACAACGCCGACGACAATCTGGTGAAGCACGCTCCCGTCGAGATCTACAACATGCGTACACGCGACGAGGATCCCAACCACTACTTCCGCTTCAGCAACAGCGAGGATGATCCCCTGAACATCATCGTTGACTTCAGTGGCTCGCCCGCAACTGTCGAGGCTTGCACCGACCCGGTCAATAACCATACCGTTTACTTTATCGACAAGAGCAACGGCGCAAAGGGAGATGTGCTGGCACACTTCTATCGCACAGAAAACAATCAGCCTGTCATTTACAAAGCGTGGACAGATCCGGCCCAGAAGATGACAGACACATACAGCTATGTCAAGGTTGACAACAATTACTATCCTGTCTATTCCTACACATTCAAATGGAAGAATGAGGCACAGAACGTAATTTTCCACTTTGCAGACGATTCACAATTTAATGCTGAATACGTACGGGGAGCATATTACTACATAGATGGCGACAAGGCAATGATCGAGGAGAATCCGCAATTCGCTGACAAGCCTTCGACCGCTGTAGGTGAAGTGCCCTCGAACCTCTGGCTGCGTGTGTTCCGCAACAATGTCACCTATGAATATGAGATGACCTATGACAAGGCCGGCAAATTTACAGGTATTGTTCCCGGAAGCAGCGCCGACACATATTTCAGGATGAATGTAAAGAATGACAACGGCACCCTTATCAAGACATATGGCGCACCGTCTAAAGACTATCCTATTTCATTCAATGACACAAAGGCCGACGAACTTGCCGCACATCAGAATCTCAACATCTATGACAATGATTCAGAGAGCGGAACATACAAAGGCGACTTCCATACACTGAACGTCAATGACAACGACAAGTGGGAGGGTGACTTCTATGTGATCGCTGACTTCACGACCGAGCCCCGCACCATCACCGTAATGCCGGCATACTACTTCATCGGCGACCAGAACAAGTGGTTCTCGAAAGAGTTCGACGGCGACCCGACGCAAGGCATCAATGCCACCGAGCGCGACAACAACAAGGCCGCATGGGTGTTCGAGCCTGAATGCAAGAACGGCAAGTACACCGGTTGGTACATGTTCAACAACTTCCCCGACGCGGAGAAGCGTCTGCTCGGCCAGTTCCAGATCTTCAACGGTATGGACTGGAATGAGAAATCTACATTCTCTCACACCATCAAAATCGCAGACAACGACTGGACCAACGCACAGTACAAGCTCTACTACGACCGCAAGCTGCAGATAACCCAGGATGGCGAAGAACAGAAGTACAACACCGTGCGCCGCGGCCAGGGTCAGAATCTCCACATGCCCTGCAACGCTGTACAAGGAGCCACAATTCTCTTCAATCCTGCCACCTCGCAGATTGTTGTCATGGGTACAAAGCGTGACTACTTCATTTTCTACAACATGTCGCTCGACATGAACAACCCGCAGCTCCGTGCCCACATCAACTCCGAGAAGCCTAACCACAACAACTACTATCTCCCCTTCAACACCGTTGAACGGGTGGTCAACGGCAATACCGAGTCAAAGCAGTTCTATGCCGGCGACCCCGACCATATGAACAATACCGCATCGGAGGCATGGGACGAGAACGGTAAGGCTATGTACCACATGGATCTCCTCAAGGCGTATGCCAACGGAGAGCTTGACCAGATCTTCGCTATGGCGCCCGACGTGAGGACTGCCATTGAAAATGGAACCCTTCCCAACGGCCGCAAGCTCAAAGAGGGTGAGGAAATATGGTTCGCCAAGATTCCTAACGGTTTCGCAAATCCGGCCGGTACGAAGTTCGCCGTTGCATTCCGCAACTCTCAGGATCCCGAGAACTACCGCGACGGTGAGAAGAAGGAACTTCCGTTCTGGACACCGCTCGGCGCCGAGCACCTCTACTTCTTCGATGGCCGCATCCACGTCCATCTGAATACGGAGAAATCTTTCTCTGACGAATATGACACCCAGGTATCATATCGCGTATATTCATACGACATCGACTACAACACGGTTCTCCTCCACCCCGATTGGAAAAACAAGAGCACGGAAGAGATGCTCGTGAAGCTCGTGGAGAAAGGACACCGTCCGACAGCCGAGACCAACACCATGCACGATGATTGCTGGGTGACTCTCACTGACAACCACATCGAGGGTACATGGGAATCAGCAGCCGAGGCATCTGAGACATTCGGCAGGGACAGCTGGCGTATCGCTCTTGATTCAGAGGTTGCAGCAGCCGACAACAGTGAGGTCAGCCGCAAGGAAATCCCCGGAGCATACGGTTCAGCCTATGTACAGTTCCGCATCAGAATCGCACCCAAAGGCCAGCTCAACGCCCAGGGACGCGCTGCAGCTCCCTCGTTCCAGCAATATGATGTCTACTATCCCGAGTTGCCGACCATCGGCCAGAGCGAGGACGAGAAGCGTATGAGCGGTAGCGACTACTATCTCGTGACAGATGACAGCGGTGTCTGGACAGCAGTCAAGGATATTCTCGACGACATGTACGACAACGGCAACATCGACGACAGCGATGCGGCACCCGTCTACTACAACCTCCAGGGCGCACGCGTGGAGAATCCTGACAAGGGCATCTACATCAAGGTGACCGGCTCGAAGTCGGAGAAGGTTCTCTTCTGACCCCTGATGTACCTGATAAAGACGACTCAGAAATAGGTTGTATATATATGTAGGAAGTAGCTGTTGACTTGAAACGCTACGACGCACACGGTCAATTACCAAAACCAACCACTAACGCGACTGCGCGGGGCTTGAACAAGTCCCGCGCAGTTTTTTGTAATCCCGTCACGTTTGACCGGGATTAATGGAATGAGTCACTAAAGTTATTCATCTCAATGTGCGATACGGATTTTTACGGCACGGTTGCCGGTCACGCGGATGTAGATGCCGGGTGCGGCCGGAGCATCTATCTGCTGGCCCTGGAGGTTGAACCAGATGGCCTCTGCCGGTTCGGTCGCATCGGTATCGATGTCGCTGACGGCCGTCGCTGTCTCCACGCGCAGCTGACGCTTGGCCCAGTCAACCACGAGCAAATAGCGGCCATTCTTGGCATAGAACGCCTTGGCAGCCTCAGGATTCGGGCTTTCGGTGAGAGCGAGGGTCGAACCCACGTTGACCTCGGTGTCGATAGCCGGGGCGAAACGGTTGCCCGCCACATTCATGCCGTCCCAGTCGGAGGCAAGATTCAGAGCGAACGAGAAGTAACCCACGGTGGCCGTAGCCAACGTACCTTTGACCTCGACCTCCTTGCGGAACTCGCTGCCTGACTTCTGCATCTCCACTCCGTCTGACGGGCTCCATGCGTTGCCGTCAACCTCGCCTATGATGTAGAGGTGGTCGGGAAGTTCCGGCTGCGGGTCATCTCCCCCACCGCCGCCGACCTCGGTCTTGGTCCACACGCAATAGTCCGTGCCCGAAGCCTTGATGTCGCTGTTGCTGTAGCCGTCGGGCGACACCATGGCCGAACCGATCTTGACGACAGCCTTGCCCTTTGTGCCGGTAATCTCGGCCATGTAACAGTCTCCCTGATATTTCAGCACCTTCACCGCCGACATGTTGTGGATGCCGCAGGCGTTGCGGATCTCGATCAGACGCTGTATGGCGGCCTTGTTCTGCTTGTAATGGGGAAGGAACACGCAGGGAGTGCCTGGACTGAAGAGTATGAATGCGTTGGCCGCAACGACATTGCCGTTGAATTTCGAGCCGTCGCGATAGGTATCGTGGTTGTCGACGAAAGTCACTGCATAGCGCGGATAGCCGAAATGAATCATGCCGGCAGGCTGGGGATTAGTGCCGTTGGCGAGCCATACGAGCTTGGTCATGTCGCCCGACGAGAAAGCCTCGTTGATGGCATACTTGCAGGGGAAGTCGAAAGCTGCCGAAGTCTTGCCCGTGGCCTCGATCCAGCCCTTTACCGCGTCGTAGTTGCTGTCCCAGTATTCACCGACAGAGAACTCCACGTTGGCATAGCGGTTATAGATGCCCGTGTACTGGCCGCCGTAGCCCTTCACCATGTCGTAGCGCATACCGGCATAGCCATACTTCTCCTGAAGGCATTTCACGTAGTTCTTGCAATTGTCCTGCACATTAGCGTTGGTATGGTCGAGGTCGCGGCAGCCGTCGAAGTCGTCGCCCGTGTCGGGTGCTCCGGTCGGCTTTGCCTGGCCTGAGGCATTGCGCACCTCGTCGGTGGAGCATATGCCCTCCGGGCCTATCTTCCATGTGCGGCCGTTCCACTCCTCGGTCGGGAAGTCGGTCCAATTGGTCACTCCGTTGCGGTGGTTGATCACGCAGTCGGCTATTATACCGGTGCCCTTAGCCTTGAAAGTCGAGATCATCGACAGGAGCTGGGCCTCGGTGCCGAACGATGAGTTATGGTTGGTGAACCAGTACTGGGGCATATAGCCCATGTTGTTGCTGCTGCCGCAGCGGCCCGAATTGGGCACCCAGATCAGGCTGAAATAGCGCGACAGTTCGTCGGCCTGAGCCTCAAGGTTGGTCCACTTGGTGTCGGTGTAAGAGTCCCAGTAGAAACCCTGGAGCATCACACCCTGATAATTCTCCGGCCATCCGAGCGCGCGGGCATCGGAGCCGTGGAGAGCGGCGAAAGCCATCAGCATCGCCGCAGTCAGCTTGGAAAAAGATTTGTTCATATTGATTAATTGGTTAGCGGGATTAATCGGGATTAATCGAGATTAATCGGGGTTAATCGAGATTAGTCGGGATTAATCGGGAGTTATCGGGATTTATCGGGATTAATCGGGAGGAATCGGGATTAATCTTGAGAAGGGGGAGGCATCCGGCCTCATTATGCAAAATTAGCACATAGTTTTGAAAATAAAAAGAAACCGCGCGGGTCTTTTGAACCCGCGCGGCTATTTCGACAGATTATCCAATCAGAATCAGATAACCACTTATCCGATCAGAATCAGATAACCACCTTTGTGTTAGCTACGATATAGAAGCCCTTTGAAAGCTCGTAGTAGTTGTAGCCTGCAGTGACAGGGAGAGTCTGCACTGTGCCGTCGATCTTCACGGCCTGTACCTCGCAGTCAGCATCGGAGTAGATTACCAGACGGCCACCCTGTGCGAACACCTTGAGGCCATAGAGAGTCTCGATGTTGACAACGTTAGACTCGCCATAAGTCTGGTTGGTATAACCGCTGAAGTTGTAGATACCACCGTCGTAGAGAACGAAGCCTTCGGTCTGTTTACCGTCGCCGTTGAAGATAATCATAGCGTTGCTGAGACCTGATGCTGGAGCTGTGAAAGAGTATTTGTAGAGAGTCTTACCCTTCCAGTCTACAGTCTCGGTGAGAGCCTTGCCGGGCCATGCGCCTGAGAAGGCATTGCTTCCGGTGTAGGTGTCATCCCAGCAGTATGCGTTGACACTGCTCCAGTTCTGTGTATTCTCGAAGTATGCTGTGATTGTCTCCTCGATCGGGCCGTCAACCTTGGTGTAAGTGAAGGCTGCGCGGGTCTCGCCTACCTCGTTCTTCGCATAAGCGTTGATTGTGGTTGTTGAGGTGAGAGTGATCGGGCCGGTGTACTTGGTGCTCGAAGCCGAAGCCTGAGAGCCGTCGAGAGTGTAGTAGATGTCGGTTGCGGGAGAAACAGTCAGAGATACTGTGAGCGACTCGTTGAACTGCTTGCCCGATGCCGGGTTGGCATAGATGCTCGGAGCCTTCGGGCCGGGAGTAACCTCGATTGCAGAAGCGCTGGTCGCACCGTCATACTCGAAGTATGTATCCTCAGATACGCCTGTGATATCAGCTGTCTGCTGGCCACCACGGTTGAAGATTATGCTGACAGGATCGGAAGAATCAAAAGTGTGGTAGTAGAAAGTGCGGCCGTCAACCTCGGTGGTCTCGGTGAGGGCCTTTCCGGGCCATTCACCGGTAAGTTTACCACCGTCATTCCATGAGTAGAGGTTTGTACCTGAGATGTCAGCACCGTTCTTGCCGGTAACATAGACTGTGATTACGGCGTTGGGGTCAACCTTCTTATAGGTGACAGTACCGCTGTACTCGTCAGCACCCCATGTAACAGAGACTGCATCGCCGTAGTTCATTCCTGAACCGACAGTGAACTGCTTGCTCTCGCCGGGTGTGAGGTCAACCTTGGTATTGCCGCCGACCTTAAACCAACCTGTTGTGGCATCGCTGCTCAGAGCGGCGGTAACAGTAAGAGTCTCGGTCTTGAATGTTCCTCCGGCGGGAGAGAATACAACAGTTGCATGCTGCGACGGATCGAAAGGTTCGTCATCACGCACTGTTTCGGTATCGTCGGCTTCCTCGTTTCCGTCATAAGAGAGCTGCGTAGCCATAACGGGAGCTGCGCCATAGAGGAACTGGCTGTCATCACCGATTTTACCGGGGCCATCGAGCACATAGATTCTCATGTTGCCCTGACCTGAACAAGAAGCGGTAAGAGTACCGTTGTTGACAGTCTTGACATCACCTGTGATGGCATCGCGGTATGTACCGTTGAGCACACCTGTGAAAGTAGCATCACCCGAGATTGTCACCAGCACATATGAATCAACGCCATCAGCGGTATAGCGACGCTTGAAAGCCATATTGCCGGAGCAACCCTCAGTAGAGTACTGACCCTTGCGGAGAGCGGGGACAGCTGCACGGATTTTGTTCAGACGCTGCAGATGCAGAGCCAGAGGATGACTCAGAGAAGCGGCAAGGTTGCCTGTAGCATTGGTATATACACCGAAGTCAGTAGTATTGACAGAACCGGTCAGATAACCGCCGTAATATGCACGCGCTGTGTTTTTGAGCGGTTCAAGAGCACCCTTGTCGATTATATAGCCCTTGTGGAAATATGTTTCCGAACCCTGCCAGATACAGGGGATTCCACGGAAAGTAAACATCAGTGAGAGGTTCTCAGCCCATGCCTCAAGCGAACCACCGAAGCTCTTGGTATCCCATCCGTTCGGACCATAGTCATGACCATCCACATAAACGACATTCCACGTAGCGTCATTGTAATAGTCGTCCTGACTGCGGACGCCGAAAGCATTATCTGCTCTGTGGAAACGCCAGTGCATCGGGAAGTCAATCACATTGAAGCCGGAATTCTGTGAATAGTCGGGAGTGTGATACTCATTTCCGTTCAGCCAGGCGTTGTCGCTGTGCTTGATCTTGTCCTTGCCAAGATAATCGTCGGCCTGCTGGAGCACGGATTTGGCATTGACATGGTCACCGGTCTCACCTTCCATCACCACAACATTGTCCCATGAAGTCTCGCTGTAATCCCAGGCATAATCCTTATCTTCTTTCCACGTATAGAAACAGGGAGAGCAGTTGTAGTTTCCGTCGCGGTAGATTACCTCCTCAGCACGGGCACATACCTCACCGAACATATAGAACGGTGTGTTGCCGCGCTTGGCGATGGCCTCGCTCGACTCAGCCGCCGCATGAAGCTGCGGGATAAAAGCCTTGTTGAAAGTCAGACGTGAGATATGGCCCGATGTGTCGATACGGAATCCATCCACACCCATCTTGATGAACTTGGAGTAGCAGTCCACAATGTAGTTTGACACCGCGGGATTCTCGGTATTGAGGTCCACGCAGTCACCGGCAATCTGACCCCACCAGCGGGAAGGGTCATCCCAGTTGAAATGAGCGTAATGGTGCCAGAAGTTGTGGGTATCCTCGTTTACACCCCTTGTGTTCTTCATCAGACCCAGACGAGCCTCATACTGATCACCCGGAATCAGATTGTAATAGTCAGAAGGGAGCTTTGAATCGGGATGAAGCTTCAAGGACTTGTCGATGTTACTCAAGGGTTGCGAGTAGTCCTTCACAAACATCGGACAGAGAGACTCCTCACCGAAGTTTCCGGTATGCTGGAGCACAATGTCGAGGATGAGTTTCATGCCACGCTTGTGAACTTCATCGATAACAGTCTGGAAATTGACATCCTCGCTCTCATAGCGGGGGTCAACCTTCTTGAAGTCGAACGCGTGATAGCCGTGATAGTCAAGACCTGACGCGTTCTCGACAACAGGTGTGATCCATACTGCGGTGAAACCGAGAGCCTTGATGTAATCAAGTTTTTCGATAAGGCCCTTGAAGTCACCACGCCATTCGGGGTCATTGACGTTGTTCACGCCGTCCCAGCAATAAGTGTTGTTCGATTTGTCGCCATCGTAGAAACGCGTGGTCATCGCGAAGTAGATTGTCTCATCGCGAAAATCAGTGCGGTCTCCCACGAAAGTCGCGGCATTCGCCGTCATCGCGGCAGCTGCGAGTCCGCAGACTGCCGCGAATCTTGAGATTTTTTTCATGGAGAAAAAGTTGTAATTGATATAGATTATTGATTAAAAGTTGTTTTCGTTCGGTTAAATAGGTAGTAGGTTTGCCGGGCATCGGGTGGTTTATGATTCATAGCGAGCCATGAAACAATCACCGTAGGTCTGGTAAAATCTGGTGCAAAATTAGCTAAAAAAATACACCCATGCAAGAAAGGGTGTTATACAACATATTTTTTAGAATATAAATTTACAGCACCGGCCCCTTTTAAGTGATTAAATACACCTTTTTGACCAATGCCCCACTCCATTCATGAACAGGATTGCCGGAACATTCTACTGCGGGAGATGCTACTGCGGGAGATGCTACTGCGGGAGATGTCACTGCCGGAAATGCCGCTCCCAGTCCTCGCGTGTGCCGGCGAAAACGTTGAGGTCCACGTTGCCGCGCACCCCGGGCACTGCACCGCGATGGTCATACTGCCAGTAGGTCCAGTCGGTGTTGGCGGAATTGTCGGTGAACTGGCAGACCCATAACGGCAATCCGCGGAAATCGTCAAGGAGGTATTTCTCGTAGCCGGCACGGTTGGAATATAGCGTGACACGATGACCACGCAGGTTCAGATACTCAAGCATGAGCTGAAGGCGCGCCTTGACCGAATCGAGAGGCACACCGCGTGCGTTGCCCGCCTCCTCGACATCGACGGCAAGCCCCAGTTCGAGGCTGCGCGGGCCGACAACCTTAAGGAAATTCACAGCCTGCTCCACACCGTCGCGGTCGAAGCGGAAATAATGATATGCGCCTACCTTCAGACCCGCATGACGCGCCTTCTGATAATTGAGCGCGAAATTCTCGTCGCGGAAATCCGAACCCTCCGAAGCCTTGATGAACACGAAATCGAACCCTGCCCGAGAGGCAGCCTCAAGATTGGCGTAACCGTTATGTGAGGATATGTCAAAGCCGCGCACCGGAAACCGTTCCGGATCGACATATGGAGGCGTGGAGACATACTCATGGTACGTCCACCAGCTCGCGCCGCCCAACAGCAGCACGACGAGCAGGAACCACCCCGCCACAGCAATATCCTTCTTCGGTCTTTTCATGGTCCATCTGATTTCAAGAGCCATCCGGCACGCCCCGACAGCCCGTCATGTGAAACACTATCCCGACGGGAAAAGAGTATGAAATCACTATCCTTCTCCACAACATAATAACGTCCGGAAGAGAGATAAGCCAGCATGATTCCTGATTTTTCGGGATTATGAAACAGATTGGCCGACACGGAATCTCCGGCCATGAAGGCATCCGAGCCGGAACCCCATTCAGACCCGAGAGTCCTGAACCGCAACAACAGTACATTAGCCGGAGCATCCGCAGCACCAAGCTTGTGATCAAGCAAACCGGGAGTGAGCAGTTCCGGCCATGAACATCCGATGGCGGGCACAGTGGCCGTGAGATGATTCAGCATCGGAGCAGAGCCATAGACGAGCAGAGTATCGCCCGGAGCCACATGCCGTCGCACGGCAGAGACCATTGCATTGACACGGCGCGCGCGCTCAGGCGAGGTGCGTATTCCGGCAGCGGAGGGGGAATTGATACTTCCCGTCATTTCAGACAGCGGGGTGTCATCGAAATACATTCCGCCCACTACCAGAGACCTTACACCGCCGCACACAAGACAAACCGTCACGACAAGCGACAGAGGCACCAACCGACGCCCGAACACGGCAAACGAGACCGGAAGAGAGAGCCAGAAAATCACCGCTCCGAAATTATAGAAACCATTGTCGGAACCGAGAGGGAGTATGGCGAGCATCGCAAGAACCGACCACAGTATCGTTCTGCCGGCACCGCGGAACCTGACCAGCCCTGCCACCGCACCTGAAACAGAGACCGCAGCTATGGCCGTGAGCACATCGACACGGAGCAGAAGCCACACCACGACACATGCCGTCAATATATTAACAAGCAGGGAATGCCACCTGAGATGCACCACATATATCAGCAGCAACGGCAGAGCGGTGCGGCCAACGGCGTACCAGGACCCTACGAGCGCGGACAGCAGATGCGAGAAACCATGCGACGATGCACCGGCCGGACTGGCAACCGTCACCACAAGGTCATGGACCATATTCTCAAGCACCGGAATATGACCGAGCGCGGCAGCAAGCGCGAGAACCGCAGCCACACCTCCCAGCCACCCGCCGAGCCAGACAAGCGAAGCGCGCCATCTTCCACAGCCACCTGCGGCAAGTGCGCGCGCAGGTGCCAGAAGGAGAAGGCATACAAAAAACACCTCAAGGATATTCGGCAAACGGGAAAACGCATTGACACCCGCCACAATACCGGAAAACAGCAGGATCAACAACCGGCAACGCACAGTGCGGTCTCCATCCACTTCGGGCACAAGGGCGACACAGAGCAGACGCAGCGACACCATGGCGAGCAAGACGGTGAGTGTGTCATTGTAGAAAGCAAGCGGCGCGCTCCAGGAAGCAGTGCCGATAATCAGCACAGACAGCAAAACCGGAACAAAAACCGCCGAGCCCCGCTGTCGCGCTACCCGGCCCCACCTCCGGACCATATCATATGCGAGCCACACGCACGCGACATTGCAGACAGCCCCGAAAATACGGATTGCCAAAACAGAGCCTGCTGTGACGGCGCTCACCACGCCACCCGCGAGGCCGCTCAGATAATACATGAAATTGTATTCAACCGCCTCGGGATGCGTGAAGATATTGTCATAAAAAGTCATGTAAAAGCCCGAGTCGCACAACTCGAAGCCACACAGCAAGGGGGGCAGCTGCACAATAGCCGCCACGAGCAGAAGCACCCAGACCAGATGACGATGGTCCGCGAAGCCATTGAGAGATTGATGCTTGGCAATATACTTCACCTGCTGTCGTTTTATTACATGCAAATATAATGATTTTTCGCAAGAAACAGGATGTTATCTACAGATAAAAAAATCAGTATCGCAAATATAGAGCTCCAGGCATGGATATGGCTCGGGCTCCCGATGTTGCTGTTTCTCTACGGCTGGATGAGATGGTGGATCTCGCTCCCGCTCTGCGCTCTGCTCATATATTCAACCGCAAGGGTGATAATCAGACAACGTAAACAGCCCGTGACCGAACGTGGCGGCGAGACCCACGGAAGATGGCAGGATGTCACCGTAACCAGGAGCTACAAGATGTCACTCCTTTTCCTGTTTATATTTCTGGTGCTGATCGGCATGGGTGGTTTCTTCCCGCAGCATTACGATTACGTATGGCGCAACGCAGTGTTCTTCGACCTCGTGCGCAGGGACTGGCCGGTGGTCTATGAGGCCCCCGATCCCCAGCTGATGTGCTACTACTTCGGCTACTGGCTGCCGGCATCGCTTGTAGGAAAAGCCACCGGCGGCCTCATCATGCCAGGAGACATCGCCACACTGTTCTGGGGATTCTGGGGTATGGCGATAGGATTCACGTTTCTTGTGAGCTTCCTCGGAGGCAGGACGAGATGGTGGTATCTGCCCGTACTGCTTATGTTCGGATTCTGGGACAGCACCATATATGCCTTGTTCGACAGCAAGATCGCCGAAATGATGGGAATAGATGATTTCTGGCAATTGTATTCCAACTACATGAGCTTCTCATCGGCCACACAGTTGAAAATTATTTTCAACCAGACGATACCCTTATGGATAGCGTTGCCCATGTTATGGAAACTGCGCAGACATCCCGGACACATGGTGCTTCTTTGTGCACTTCTCTTTCTGTTCTCCCCTCTTGCATGCATCGGAATATCCACAGCGGTACTGTTCTGGATTGCAAGGAACTTAAAAGCGGCAATGACTTTGGAGAACATCACAGGTCTGCTTATCCTGGCAGTCACCGGCATTTTCTATATGAGCAACAACAACGCGTCATCCACACACCCGAGCCGGATTCTCGAATGGTGGAAGATACTGATAATCGGCATCGGCTTCTACGTACTGTCGATAGGTGTGTACTTGCCTTTCGTATGGAATCTCGTAAAGCGCGACCCGACTTTCATAATAATGGCGGCGACTTGTTTCATTCTTCCATTCCTTACATTGGGCGACTCTGACGACCTGGGACGCCGCGCCACCATGTCGCTGACCATTCTTCTCACATATGCCACAATCGGACAGCTGAACAAATACAGATCGCTCTCAAAGTGGAAGCGGATCGCACTTCCCATAGTCCTTGCATTAGGCATAACCGATTCAGCCACGGTACTGTATTGCATACCCAAAGACATCATATTCAACATCGAGCACGACAAATATCCCAAGCATATATACATGATGGGGAAACTTGACGACCCAATTGTAAATTACCACTACAACAACTTCATTGCCGACGGTGAATCACTCTACACAAAATACCTTATGAAGCGATGAGCGAGCGGAGTTTAGTGAGGCAGGCATGGATATGGCTGGCCTCGCCGGTTGTCTTGTTCATCGCGTTCTGGATAAGAGCTGAAATAGCCGTACCGGTCATCGCCGCGACAGTCTTCTGCATATGGAGGATGCTTTGGCACAGCCCCGGGAACCTGCATGTGCACGGATTTCACGACATACCATGGAGACGCACGATGTATGCCGCGCTCCTCGTCACGGCGGCATATGTGACGATGAGCGGCATAGGAGGATTCGTCGCACAGATTCCGAGCGACCACGCATGGCGCAACGCCATATTCTACGACCTGGCACGGCACCCGTGGCCCGTAAGGTATGGTGATGGCGCGGATGCGCCGTTGCTCTGCTACTACTTCGCCTTCTGGTTGCCTTCAGCCATAGTTGCAAAGGCCACGGGCTTCATAATGGCCGGAGATGCCGCACAACTTGTATGGGCCATCTGGGGAACATGGATTGCGATAAACATGATTGTATCCATGTGCGGCCGGAAAGCCATATGGAGCACAATCGCCATATTTATTTTCTTCAACGCGTGGGACTGGGTGACAGCCATCTTCTTCAGCGATGAGTATTTCTCTATATTCGAAAATCCTTGGACGGCCCATCTGACATGGCTGAGCACAACAAGCGACCGCTTCTCAGCCTCGGCCAACCCTATCATCTACAACTTCATATATAACCAGGGAATCCCGCTGTGGGTATTCATAACCCTGCTCATACACCGGCGGAACAAGCCCGGGACTCTTCTTCTGCTCCTGTCGCTGCTGCCGATTTACGCGCCGATACCCTCGTTGGCATTCATTCCGTGGATCACATGGAGGCTTCTGCGAAGCCCGAAAGAGATACTGACACTGCCGAATGTGACAGGATTAGCGATTGCCATTCTCAGCTCTGCATTTCTTCTGCAGAACAACAGCGGCGGCCACTTCCGGATTGTCACTACTGACGGATCGGTGATAATTCAGCTGCTTATGGCACTGGTCTACTATGCCATTTCATTCGGGCCGTTCATTCCTTTCATCTGGAAATTCATAAGACGCGACCTGCTTTACTGGTCGCTCATCTCAATGGCGGTAGCCCTGTCGCTCTTCGGAATCGGCGTGACCCCGGACCTGGCATGGCGCATATCATTGCCGGCAGTGATGATGACGACCATAATGCTGTGCAGAAGATGCTCGGAAATAAAGAGACCATTCTCCGTGACCGACCGGCTGGTGGTGATGGTGCTTGCCATAGGGAGTTTCTCCTCTGTCTACACATTCGCATATGCCATACATTCCGAAATACTTGTAGCAAAAGGGGAACGGGAGCGCAAGCTGATATTCATGATGGGAAGGCTCAACAGCAGGGAGCAGGGGTTATGGTATGACAACTTCAACGCCGAGGGCGAGAGCATCTACCGGAAATGGCTTATGCCACGGCAGCCGGACAGCGCGCAACATGTTCAACCAAAAAAGTAGGCCGTAAGCAGTCCTGTTATTGAATTATTGATATTTTTATTGTAATTTTGCAGAAAAATAATGACTCTCCCAAACAAGACAAGCACATGGAACGCAAGGTTAGAGTAAGATTCGCGCCGTCGCCGACGGGACCGCTCCACATCGGCGGTGTACGCACCGCGCTTTACAATTATATTTTCGCCCGCCAGCACGGGGGCGACATGATTCTCCGTATAGAAGACACCGACAGCCGCCGCTTCGTGCCCGGAGCCGAGGACTATATCAACGAGTCGCTCGCATGGCTCGGAATCGGCATCGACGAGGGTGTGCGCGAAGGTGGCGCATACGGTCCATACAAACAGTCGGAACGCCGCGACATATACCGCGAGCATGTCAAGATGCTGCTCGACGCAGGCAAGGCATACATCGCGTTCGACACGCCCGAGGAACTTGAGGCTGCCCGCGCCGAGACACCCAACTTCCAGTATGACGCCTCGACACGCGGCCGCATGAACAACTCCCTCACGCTCCCCGCCGAAGAAGTGGAGCGCCGCATCGCCGCCGGCGACCAGTATGTGGTCCGCTTCCTTATCGAGCCGGGCCGCGAGGTGAAAGTCAATGACCTGATCCGCGGAGAGGTGACAATCAACTCATCGATACTCGACGACAAGGTGCTCTACAAGAGCGCCGACGACCTGCCGACATACCATCTGGCCAACATCGTGGATGACCATCTGATGGAGGTATCGCACGTGATCCGCGGCGAGGAATGGTTGCCTTCGGCTCCGCTGCACGTGCTTCTCTACGAGGCATTCGGCTGGAGCGACACCATGCCGCAGTTCGTGCATCTGCCCCTGCTGCTCAAACCTGTGGGCAACGGCAAGCTCTCCAAGCGCGACGGCGACAAGCTCGGTTTTCCGGTCTTCCCGCTCGAATGGCATGACCCTAAATCGGGTGAGATATCGGCCGGATACCGCGAGAACGGCTATGTTCCCGAGGCTGTTGTCAACTTCCTCGCACTTCTCGGCTGGAATCCGGGCGACGACAGCGAGGTGATGTCGATGCAGCAGCTTATCGACAAGTTCTCGTTCGAGCACTGCTCCAAATCGGGTGCGAAATTCGACTACAAGAAAGGACTCTGGTTCAACCATGAATATATGATCGCCATGCCCGACGAGGAACTCGCCGCGCTATTCATGCCAGTTCTTGAGAAGAAAGGTGTGACCGGCTTCACACCGGAATATGTTGCCAAGGCAGTCGGAATGGTGAAGGGACGCGCAAATCTTGTCGGCGACCTCTGGGAGCAAGGCGACTTCTTCTTCAAGGCGCCCGAGACATATGCCGAGAAGGATGTGCGCAAACGCTGGAGCGAGGACACACCCCGCATAATGGAGGAACTTATCGGTGTGCTCGACGGCATAGAAGACATGACCTCGGCCAACGCCGAGAAAATCGTGCTCGGCTGGATCGAGGAGAACGGCTACCACCTGGGCAACGTGATGAACGCCTTCCGTCTGGCGGTGGTCGGAGCATGCCGCGGTCCGCACATGTTCGACATAACAGAGCTCATGCCCAAGCAGGAAGTGACCGACCGCATCCGCAGGGCAATCGCGACGATAAACCGATAAAGAGCAGATATGACAGGCAAAGATGTCAGAATCGTAGCCGAAGAAGCGAGCCGCCAGATTCTGGAGGCTCCGCTTTATACAGCAGGAATAGCATTGTACCGCTTCGGTGTTCGTGTGGCAGGGCTGCACAACACCAAAGCGCGCAAGCTCGACCGGGGTCAGAAAGAGATATGGCACCGCCTTGAGACTGACCTCAACCCCGGCGACCGGGTGATATGGGTGCATGCCGCCTCGTTGGGCGAGTTTGAACAGGGCCGTCCTCTCATAGAGAAAATCAGGGCCGGACACCCGGAATTCAAGATACTTCTGACATTCTTCTCCCCCTCGGGCTACGAAGTGCGCAGCCACTACGAGGGGGCTGACTGCGTGTGCTACCTCCCCTTCGACACGCCGGCCAGAGTGAAGAGGTTCATCGACACGGTCAATCCGGAGATGGCCATCTTCGTGAAATATGAGATATGGCGCAACTACCTGCATGAGCTGTACACGCGTGGAATCCCGACATACCTTATCAGCGCGGCCTTCCGTCCGGACCAATACTTCTTCCGTCACCGGGGATCATGGTACGGTCTGTGGCTCAGATGGTACCGCCGGATATTCGTGCAGGATGAACGCAGCCGCGAACTGCTCGATACCATCCACATACACAACGTGGACGTATGCGGCGACACCCGGTTTGACCGCGTGTCGCAGATACGCGCCATGCAGAAAGAGATTCCGGAACTACAGGCTTTCACCCGGCATGGCGAGCCTGACGCCCCGGCCACGATGATGGCCGGAAGCAGCTGGGAGACCGACGAGGATGTCTACGCCGGGTGGTTCAACGCGCATCCGGAGGTAAAGCTGGTCATAGCCCCCCATGAATTTGACGAAAAACGGCTCGAAACGCTCAAATCGCGTTTTACGAACGGAGCCGTACTGATGAGCGAGATCAAGAAAGACCCGCATGCCGCCGACAACTGTCAGGTTCTGATCATGGACTGCTTCGGGCTGCTCTCTTCGGCCTACGCATACTGCGACGTGGCCTACGTAGGAGGTGGCTTCGGAGCCGGGATGCACAACATCAACGAGGCCGCGGTCTATGACATTCCTGTCATATATGGCCCGAACAACCGTAAATTTATCGAGGCCCGCGAAATGGCAGAATGTGGCGGAGGAATCGAGGTTACGTCGGAAGAGGAATTCCGGACGGTGGCCGACATGCTTCTCGGGCTGGATGACACGGAGCGGAAGCGCCGTGGAGATGCTGCCGGGCACTACATCAGGTCGAAGACCGGAGCCACCGACAAAATCTATTCAGCCATAGGATTCTGACAAATTCCGGGCACTCCGTGACAAATATCCTGAGCGGGAGCGAAATCACAATAAAGGTGCTTGCGTATCCGTTATTTACACGATGAACAAAGCACTTAGGAAACTGTCAATGATAATGCTGCCGGCGGCCCTTCTGCCGGCACTCCACGTCTCGGCGCTGTCGCCCGGCCACTACGCGGCCAACTCGGCCATGTCCACCGGCCGATGGGCAAAGGTAAAAATCAGCGGCGCCGGCATGAACATCATAACCGACACACAACTCCGCAATCTCGGGTTCACCAACCCCGAGGCCGTGCATGTGTACGGCATGGGCGGACGTCAGATAAACTACGGACTGACCGACAGCGACCCCGATGACCTTCCGCTTGTAGCGAGTGTCAGGACATCGAAAGGTATCGTGTTTTTTGCAACCGACAACTTCACATGGAAAGCGTCGTCAACAAACGGCATTCCCTACACGCACTCGATACATGCGTATAGCGACGACACATATTATTTCGTCAGCGACATACCTCTTGAGGAGACCGAGATGCGTGCGGCATTGACCTCGCCCGGTCTGGCCGAGGTAAACGCCACCACATTCACCGAGCGCATTGTTCATGAAAACGAGCTTGAACCGGCCGGAGAGTCAGGTTCACAGATTTATGGCGAGGATTTCCGCTCAAAGAAAAGCCAGACATTCTCGTTCACCCTCCCTGGCATGGCCGACAAATCAGCCAACGTCAACGTGAGATTCGCGGCAAAAACCACGAGCGGTACGAGCTCACTGCTGTTCACCGCAAACGGCAACAGGCTTGATGCAACCACCTCCGACATCATAACAAGTTCAGACGCCGACTCATATTGCCGTGTCATAACCACACGCAAAGACGTAGAGAATGTGGACGGCAAACTCGACCTCACGATAGACTACTCATATACAGGGGCCCTGTTCAAGGCGAACCTTGATTATATCGAAGTCTTCTACAACCGTCATCTGGAGCTTGATAAAGGGGAATTGTACTTCTACGTGAATGTCAGGTCAAGAGAGGGTCTGACAATCAGCGGATGTTCAGACAAGACTGTCATATGGGACATCACCGACCCCACATATCCGCGCAAGGTGGAATACCAGCTCCAAGGCGACAAAGCCTCGTTCATCTCCAAGACAACCGGCTACCGTGAGTTTGTGGCGTTTGACCCGGAATCGGTGAGCCGTCAGGTCACGCCCTCGGGCGTAATGGCCAACCAGGACATCCATGGCATGGACACTCCCGACATGCTCATCATCACCTATCCTGAATACCGTCAGGGTGCCGAAAAACTCGCGGCATTCCACACGTCGCACGACGGAATGCGTGTCGCAGTGCTCGAACCCGACGCGATATACAACGAATTCTCCGGCGGCAAGCCTGACTTCCTTGCTTTCCGCCGCCTGCTCAAGATGTGGTATGACCGTGGCGACAGTGGTGACGGCCATAAGATCTCCTACTGCTTGATAATGGGCAAGCCGCTTTACGACAACAAGATGGTAAGCGCGGAAGCCAAAGGGGCAGGATTCAAGCCTATGCCCATATGGCAGAGCTACGACGGCCTTTCAGAAAAAATGTCATACTCCAACGATGACATAATCGGCATGCTCGACGACGTGACCGACTCTCGTTTCTCCATGACAGCGGCCATGCTCACGATACCTGTGGGCCGCTTCCCGGTCACCACATCACAAGAGGCTGTCGAGATGGCGGAGAAAGTTGAGAAATATGCCGGAAATCCCGACTATGGTCCTTGGCGCAACAAGGTCATGATCATAGCTGATGACTCCGACCGTGCACAGCACATAGACCAGGCACAGAATGTTTACGGATATCTCCGTTCAGCCGGCAACGGCGCCTCATTCCTGTACGACCGGCTCTATCTCGACTCCTATCCTCTGGTCATGACAGGTATAGGTCCGACATATCCCCAGGCAACGGAGAGAATGCTCCGCAACTACAACGACGGAGTCATATTCACCGACTATATCGGACACGCAAGCGCATACGGCTGGGGACATGAACACCTGTGGGATTGGGAATCGATAACCTCCATGACCAACAAGAACCTGACCTTCATGTACGCCGCCACCTGCGGCTTCGCATACTGGGATCTTCCGACCCGCAGCGGCGCGGAGTATCTGCTGCTCAATCCGGAATCGGGTATTATCGGAATGATGGGTGCTACCCGGACCGTCTACATATCCCAGAACGGAGATCTCAACTACTGCACAACGTCGGAGTTTTTCGCACGCGATGCCGACGGAGGCCCCCGGACATTCGGAGATGTGTATATAGCCGGGAAAAACAATTACGTAAAAAAATATTCCTCGACCGACAGCAACAAGCTGCGCTACGCCTTCTTGGGCGACCCTGCCATAAGGATACCGTCCGCACGCTATAATGTCGCCATCACCAACATAAACGGCCAGGCCATCACAAATTCGCTGCAACCGGAGTCCTATCCGGAACTTGCGCCGATGTCTGCCGTGACTGTCGAGGGGTGCATCACTGATGCAAAAGGGAATGTGCTCTCAGACTTCAACGGCACGGTGAATCTGCAACTTTACGATGCCGAACGTGTCATAACCACATATGGCAACGGAGACTCCGGTGTGGTCAGAAGCTACAACGACCACGACAGCCGTCTTGCGGTGGCCAACGCCACCGTAACGGGTGGCCGCTGGACAGCTACCCTGCGCGTACCTCCGGAAATCAGGGGTACCTACAACACGGCTCTCATATCAAGCTACGCATGGAGCGACCGGGGAGACGAGGCCAACGGTGCATTCGAGAAGCTCTATGTGTTCGGTTACGCCGGTGCTTCTGCCGACACCACAGGTCCGGAGATAGAGGCGTTCTATGTCAACAATCCCTCGATGCCGGCAGATGCCGTAATCGGCCCAAACCCGGTTGTGTTCGCGCGTCTCCGCGATGAATCGGGCATAAACATCTCACAGTCGGGCATCGGCCATTCACTCAACATAAGCGTTGACGGCAAGGAATTCTTCAACGACCTCAGCTCATATTTCGAGCAGGACGCCAACGATCCTGATTTCGGCACACTCGTGTATCCGCTTACCGGCATAGCAGCCGGAAAGCACACGCTGACACTGACGGCATGGGACAATGCCAACAACGTATCCAAAGCATCGATCGACATCAATATCGGCGCTGCGACCGACCCGGTGATATACGAGATCACCGCAAGCCATAACAGCGAGACATCGTCGGTAGACTTCAGGATACTTCTGGACCGTCCGAACACCTCCATGACTTGTACATTGGGCATATATGACCTGATGGGCCGCAAGATATGGGATAACAGCCAGCAGCTCGACAGCGACCTTGACAGCGTGATAACGACTCGCTGGGATCTCTGCGACTCGGGAGGCAACCGGGTGCCGCGCGGCATATATATCTACCGCGCCACCGTCGAGTCGCCCGAGGGTACTTACAGTTCCAAGTCAAAGAAAATAGCTGTCGCCGCCGAATGAATCCGCTTCATAACATAATATTGCCGGAGCCGACCCTGAGACGACTACCCTGGTATCTGGCCTATGTGGAGATTCTCCGCAACAAGCGCGTGAAATATGTGTCGTCAACACGCATATCACGCGCGCTGAGCGTGGATGCCTCACAGATTGCAAAAGACCTGTCGTTCTTAGGGGTGAAGGGGCGTACAAGAATCGGATATGAGGTCGAGGCCCTCACCCATGCGCTGAGCGACTTCCTTGGATTCTCGCGGGCGCACAAGGCCTACGTGATCGGGACAGGTAGTCTCGGCAAAGCTCTGATACGCGACTCCGGACTGTCGAATTACGGTCTTGACATCGTTGCCGGATTTGACATCCGCCCCGACATAATAAGCCGTGAAGACCTCGGTGTGCCGATCAAGCACATGAACGAGATTTACGACACGATGCAGACCACACCGGCAGAGATAGCGATTCTGACTGTTCCGCCGGAAGTGGCGCAGGAATCGGCCGACATCGCCATCGGGGCCGGAATAAAGGCTATATGGAACTTCACTCCCTACCGTGTGAAGGTTGCCGAGGGTGTGGTGATGGCCAATACTTCGATTTACGCGCATCTGGCGCTGATCTACACACGCCTCGACTCGGCCGAGGTGCAATGAAGGAAATAGGGAATCATAGTAATCGTCATAACCTCCGACATAAAACTAAATTAAAATTACAGACGCGATAAAATGAAAATATTCGCAGTCATCCACAATTATGGGGAAATATCGCCCGAATCACCGATGGGCGAAGGGGAAACCGACTGGTACGAAATGCCTGACTCTGCACTTCTAAGGTCAGGGAATCCATTTTTTGTTCCGGACTTCGATACGGAATTCCGGGCGTTTCCAAGCATCTGCTTCCGCATTGGCAGACTTGGCAAAAGCATTGCCTCGCGTTTTGCCGGACGCTACATAGACTCATGGACAGCCTCGGTGGCGGTAGCCGCCACAGGGTTGCTCCGCCGACAGCGCGAGTCGGGAATGCCCTGGACCCGGGCCGTGGCTTTCGACAGAAGTTTCATGATTGGCAATTTGCAGCCGATTGATACGTTTATAAATTACGCGAAGTTCTCAGTGAGCTGCGGAGAGAGCCGCATGGTGTACGACATCAACGACCTGCGGTTGTCCGTGGAGCGTCTGATTGAGCTGATAAGCTCCGACAACACACTGAAGAACGGCGACCTGTTGTTGGCGGGTCTTACCCCGACCGGACTCGTACTGAATCCAGACGAGAGACTGCGCATTGACACGGACAACCTGAACATGAACTTGTTAGACATAAATATACGATGAGAAGACCTCTTCTGTTGGCTTTGCCGCTCATACTGCCTTTCATGGCCAATGACGCACAGGCGGCAGCAACTGTTACAACCGCATATCAATTTTCAGAGACGACACCACTCGCGACCGGCAACTGGGTACGGATATCCACCGGCGAGAGCGGGGTATACGAAATAACATACAGCGAACTCCGGGCTATGGGGTTCTCAGACCCGTCGAAAGTGGCGGTTTATGGTCTCGGAGCTACCCAACGCGACATCAATTTTCTTGATATTAAAGGGGAAAGGATGTTTGAAGACAACTTACAGCCTGTAAAAATTCTTCATTCCAACGACAAGATTCTCTTTTATGCGGTAGGTCCGGAGAAAATAAGTTTCAGCATGACCGGTTCCGGAACAGGTCGCCGGGGTATACACACCCGTGAGTCACGAAACATATATACTGACAGCTCATGCTATTTTCTTACGGATTCGCACCCGGTGGAAACCGTACCGGAAACTTGTGTGTCGGACAGGACACAGGCCATATCTGTCACCACCGGTTACGGAGTTGTGTATCACGAAGAAGACCTGAAGCAAGGCAAGGAGGGATGCGGACAGCTGTTCTGGGGAGAACAGGTGTCGGTCGGAACTCCGGTGAAGTTCAGCATTGAGGTGCCTTATGCCATTTCCGACTCACCCTCCGCGCTGAACTGCGACATTGTTGTCATGGAGGGACAGGCAGGTAATTTCAACATAAAGGTTAATACATCTGAGAGAACCTACTCTTTAGCAAGGTCTGAAGCCCAGGTGTTCAGCTGGACAAATGTCCTGACGACAAACAAACTGACTGTCAATTCACAACATGTCGGCAAGGGCACGCTTACCTTTTCCGCAACGGGCACCTATAACCCGGATGTTCCTCTGGCCATAGACTATTGGGCGCTTACTTATCCCCAGTCGTTGGAATATGCTGTGTCTGACCCTGATTTTACCCAGCAATACATAGCCTTCGCCGAACGGTCAACCATGTGGAAACATCCTGCACCGGCGGGCTCCATGGCCTGGGATATATCGGACCGCACATCACCCGTGATGCTTGAGGTTGCCGACGGATACTTCTACAAGGACAATGCCGGCGTATCGGCTCGCACGGAAGCAGTGGTGTTTGATCCTGCAAAGACCCAGAAAAAAATAAACCCCGGATACGTGGCTGTGCCCAATCAGGACCTGCATGCGTTGCAGAACGATCCGGTCGACATGATTATCTTCGCCACACCCTCCATGCTGCCCTATGGCCGGAGAATAGCCGACCTGCACGAGAATCTCGACGGACAACATGTCCTGGTTCTCGACCCCCAGACGGTCTACAACGAATTCACATCTGGCAATCCTGATCCGATGGCTCTCAGGATGTTTGCCAAGATGTTATACCACAAAAATCCTCAAAGACTGAAGAACATTCTTCTGCTCGGTCCGGTCTATGCTGATTTCAGAAACAAGACTGGAATCGAGGGGCGCCCAGAAGGTATGATCGCATACCAGATGGTTCCTGCCAAGCTCTCGACAACCCCCGCACCTGTCATGGACTATTATGGCATCATGACAGACCGGATCTCATCAATAATATCGCTTACCAGCGCGCCGGTATCACTTGGAGTGGGACTTCTTCCGATCTACAGCCCGGAAGAAGGCGAGCTGGCAGTAGCTAAAATAAAGGATTATCTTGAGAACCCGGACTTCTCAAACCTTGTAAACGAGTCATTGAGCATTTCATGTGCCGGCGACGGTCATATCCATGACAATCAGGCCATAAGGTGGGGTACGTTGCTCCAGTCGTATGAGAACAGCTATTTCGATTCTGAGTTCGCGCACCGCACTATATGGCTGGAGGCGACCGGCACAGACAAAGGCCATGAGCAGATTTTCAGCTCGCTGAATGAGGGTAAGCTTCTCTCCGTCTATTACGGACACGCCGGAGAGGGTGGTTTCGCAGGCTTTTCAGTAGAAGACGCGATGAACATCAGCAACAAGGAACCGGGGTTCCTGTTTCTGGCTGCGTGCGACTTATGTAAACCGGATGTCGGCACACATGGAGTCGGCGACATGGGAGTCATACGCAACAGACAGGGATTCGCAGGTGTGATTTGTGCAACCCGCACTGTATTGTCAAACTACAATGACGCGCTCGCCCGCAACTTCGCATCCTCACTGTTCATGAAAGATGCTGGTGCCGGAACGTTAAGAACCACTTCACCCACTGTGGGAGAAGCTTTCGCCCGCGCCAAGGATATAACTTCTTCAAACGAATCAAAACTGGCATATGTACTGATCGGCGACCCGGCCCTCACCGTACCGGTGCCCCTCGGCAGAATTGAGCTCACTGCTCCCGAGGGCACTTATCGCAGCGGAGATCTTGTAGAGGTCAAAGGTCGCATTACAGACAGTAATGGCTCGACAATTACGGATTATAACGGATCCGCCACTGTCAAGCTGATGGAGCCGGTGCGTTCAATTGCCGCCCAGACCTCAACAAACAATGATGGTGAGATAATTATTGAACGAGACAGGATAGACTACAACGACATGCGTCTGCTGACTGTCAAGGCCGACGTGAAGGATGGCGAATTCTCTGTCAAGCTGCCTCTGCCCGCAAAGTGCGACAACTTCCTTCCCTCTGAAGGAGAGACAGCGTCACTGCCCGTATTTGCCGGCGCGTATGACCCCTCCACCCGCCTCGGAACATCAGGACGCACCAGCTTGGCTCTCGCCACTTTCGGCAGCACAGAGCCCTCGGTCGCTGAGAAAGATGAGGAGGCTCCGGTCCTCTCTCTCGATTACGACCCGGCACTCTGCGTAGTCAAAGTATCGGCCTCTGACAATGCAGCCATGCTTCCGGGCATCGGCGCAGGCTCTGGCATCAATCTGACCATCGACGGAATATCGTATAATGTGGACGGAGGCCAGAGCGACGGTGTGAATGTCACAAACTATTCCGGCAGCGTAAGCGCCGCAAGACTCGGTACCGGCAAGCACACGGCTGTGGCATATGCAACAGACCTTTCCGGCAACCGTTCGGACGTAAAGACATACTCTTTCGTGATTGCCGACAAGTCCGCTCTCGCGCTCTCAGCCGACAGGAAGATTGCAATAGACAGCATCGCTTTCAGCATATCCGGAAGCGACGATGACACCGCAGAACTCAACCTTATCATAGCCGACAACAAGGGCAATGTGGTGGCCGACGAGGATTTCTCGGGCAACTCATACGAGTGCGATACGACAGATATTCCGGCCGGCATGTACCGTGCAGCCGTACGTCATAAATCGGCCGCAGGAACCCAGATACGTTCCAACTGGGTGGAATTCACAAAAATAGACTAAGAGCCCGACTCATAAAATATTAGCCAATGAATCTTAAAACAATCATAACGGGCAGCGCATTGCTCGCCTCGATGGCGGCATACGCGCAGAACGACATCAAGGACAATGAGTTCAACCCGGTCAATACGGGTGTGACCACCCTCAGTATCACCCCCGATGCCCGAGGCAGCGGTATGGGTAACCTCGGTGCGGCCACCGACCCTGACATGAACTCCCAGTTCTGGAACCCGTCGAAGTATGCCTTCGCATACTCGCAGGGTGGCCTCGCGCTCTCCTACACACCTTGGCTCCGCAAGATTGTCAACGACATCTTCCTTGCCGACCTGTCCGGTTACTGGAAACTCGGCAGCGGCGACAACCAGGCCATCTCGGCATCGTTCCGCTACTTCTCGCTCGGTGAGGTGACGACCGGCGGCTATGAGGGCGACGGTCTGAACGCGCAGACAATCAACCCGTATGAGTTCGCGTTCGACGTGGGCTACTCACGCAAGCTGTCGGAGAAGTTCTCGATGGGTGTCGTGCTCCGCTACATTCTGTCAGACCTTTCGTATCAGGACACAACTACAGGAGAGCAGTTCAAGGCAGCCAACGCATTCTCGGTTGACCTGTCGGGTTACTTCACGACCTTCCCGATGATCGGCCGCAACGAGTGTCAGTTCTCGTGGGGTTTCGACATCTCGAACATCGGTACGAAGGTCAGCAACGACAACGGTGTGACCAACTCGTTCCTGCCGACCAACCTGCGATTGGGTATGAACTTCATGTTCCCTCTCGCAGATTACCATACCCTCGGAATCGGTCTTGACCTCAACAAACTCCTCGTGCCAACCAAGCCGCGCGTAAAAGATTACGACATGGCGACCCAGGAGGGACAGGATGAATATTGGGAGGCATACGACAAGTGGAACTCCATGTCTCCGATCACCGGTATCTTCAAGAGCTTTACCGACGCCCCCGGCGGATTCAAGGAGGAGCTTCAGGAAATCCAGTTCTCGCTCGGTGCGGAATACAACTACAACCAGCAGTTCTTCCTGCGTGCGGGTTACAACTACGAGCATCCCAACAAGGGTGGACGTTCTTACTTCGCGTTCGGAGCCGGCTTCTCGCTCAACGTGGTGCAGCTCGACGCATCGTACATGCTGGCCACCGCACAGAGCTCGCCTCTTGACCAGACTCTCCGCTTCACACTCTCGTTCGACATGGATGGTCTTCGCGACCTTATCGGCAAAAGAAGGAAATGATGTTCAGGATAGGACAAGGATACGATGTCCACAGACTTGTGGAAGGACGCGAGCTGTGGCTATGCGGAGTGAAAGTCGAGCACGACCTGGGACTTGACGGCCACAGCGACGCCGACGTGGCGATACATGCCCTCTGCGACGCTCTGCTCGGTGCGCTCGCCCTCGGAGACATCGGCAAGCATTTCCCGGACTCCGACCCGCGATACAAAGGGATAGACAGCAAAATTCTTCTCGGCCACGTATGCCGGCTTATAAAAGAGAAAGGCTACCGGCTTGGCAACGCCGACATAACAATCATGGCGCAGCGCCCCAAACTCGCCCCATACATCGGGGAGATGCGCGACACTCTCGCCAAGGTGATGGAGGTAGATGCCGGCCAGGTGTCGGTCAAGGCCACCACAACCGAGCGGCTCGGATTCGAAGGCCGTTGTGAAGGAATCTCAAGCAGCGCAGTAGTACTGTTAGAGTCTGTTTCATAGATGTTTTACCATCTGATTGTACTTGTAGTGGCCGCGTTCGCGGCCATTTGCGGATTCAGACGAGGCTTTGCCCGACAGACCCCCTCTGTCATCGGCATGGCCTTCGGCATAATATGCACCCGCATACTCGCGCCCGGACTGTTCGGGGTAATTTACGGAGCTTTGCCATCGATACACGGGCATGTTGAGGAACAGTTCGTGTGCGACACACTCTCGACCGGAATAGTTTTCGGCTCGGTCTACCTGATATTCGCCACCATCACCTCATTTCTCGGCAAGGTTCTGGCACACGACGACCGGACCATAATCGACAACCTTGCGGGAGCAATATACAGTCTGTTCAAGTATATGCTATTCGTTTCGATAGCCTACAACTTCATAGCTTCGCTCCAGCCGGACTCGATACTGCTGAAATCAGCGAAATCTGACGACGGAAACGCCGTGGAGGAGGTCATGCTCCTCTCCCCTGCCCTGCTCGGCGGACAGGACATCGAGGAGCTGACACACCTCATGCAGCTTGAGGAAGCCAAGAAAATCTCATGACTCATATCCCGCCACAGTCTACAGACCTCATCTAGGACCAAAATAAAACTCCGCCTCTGAAAAATAAAATACGCCCTCCGTGTGTTTTACTTTTTAGAGGCGGTGTGCATATATGACGTGCATATCCCGAACGGGAATGCACGGTTGCAGCCGTCAATGTCATAACCCATGAAACATAGAAAAAGCGAAATATGTTAAAAGTCACTGATCTTCATGCGGAGATAAACGGCCGCGAGATTCTGCGCGGCATCAACCTTGAGGTGAAGCCGGGCGAGGTACATGCCATAATGGGGCCCAACGGTTCCGGTAAGTCAACCCTCTCGATGGTGCTGGCCGGCAATCCGGCATATACAGCCACATCGGGCAGTGTGGAGTTCTACGGCAAGGATCTTCTCGCCATGGAACCGGAAGTCCGCAGCCACGAGGGTCTTTTCCTCGGCTTCCAGTACCCTGTGGAGATTCCCGGCGTATCGATGGTAAACTTCATGCGCGCCGCCGTCAACGCCAAACGTGAGTATTTCAACGAACCGCCGATGACAGCCACAGAGTTCCTGAAGATGATGCGCGAGAAGCGTGCCGTGGTCGAACTTGACAACAAGCTCGCATCGCGCTCAGTCAACGAGGGATTCTCCGGCGGCGAGAAGAAACGTAACGAGATTTTCCAGATGGCGGTGCTCGAACCGAAGCTCTCCATACTCGACGAGACTGACTCAGGCCTCGACATCGACGCCCTCCGCGTCGTGGCCGAGGGTGTGAACAAGCTCAAGACCGACAACAACGCCACTATCGTCATAACCCACTACCAGCGTCTGCTCGACTATATCAAGCCCGACTTCGTGCATATCCTCTACAAGGGGCGCATTGTGCGCACCGGAGGACCGGAACTCGCCCTCGAACTTGAGGAGCGCGGATATGACTGGATCAAGGAAGAAAACAAGGACTGATGAGTGCGCTGAAACAATACTTAGACCTCTTCAGGGAGCATCGCGGACTGATTGACGCCAACAGCGCGGCTCCCGTCAACGCCCTGCGCGATGAGGCTGCCCACGCTCTGGAGAAGATGCGTCTTCCCCGGCGCGGCGATGAGAATTTCGAGAACATCGACATGGAGGAGATGCTCTCGCCCGACTATGGTCTGAACCTCCAGAAAGTGGACATCGATGTCAACCTTGACATGACATTCCGCTGCGAGATTCCGGTATCGCCTCAGTCGGTGCTGATGAACATAAACGATACTTTCGCAGCCGCTCCCGAAGCGTTCGACTCGCTACCCGACGGCGTTGACGTGGGCAGTCTGCGCGAGTTCGCCAAGCTGTATCCGCAGGAGGTATCGGAATATTACGGCCGGATCGCCGACATGTCAAATCCGATTGTGGCTCTTGACACGCTGCTGGCTCAGGATGGACTGTACGTGCGTGTGCGCCGGGGCGTGAGACTGGAGCAACCCCTTCAGTTAGTCAACATTCTCTCGAACGCCATGCCGCTTATGGCTGTGCGCCGCGTGCTGGTAATCGTCGAGGATGAGGCTGAATGCAAGCTGCTCGTCTGCGACCACACACAACGCTCCGACGTGAATCTCATGGCTCTGGAGACAGTGGAACTGGCCGTAGGTGAACGCGCCCGTCTCGACTATTACAACATAGAGGAATCGACCGAGAATACCCGCCGTCTCTCTGCCGTGTATGTGAGCCAGAAAGCGTCGTCGCAGGTCAACATCGACGGCATAACCCTCTTCAACGGCACTACCCGCAACGAGTATTATTGCCGCTTTGAAGGAGAGGATGCCCGGCTGCGTCTCTACGGAATGGGTATCGAGGACCGTCAGCGTGTTCTCTCGACCTACACGAAGATTGACCACGCCGTGCCCCGCTGCATGAGCGACGAACTTTTCAAGTTCACCGTTGATGACCAGGCCATCGGCGCATTCACAGGCCGCATACATGTAGCAACCGGAGCGGTCAAGACCGAAGCATATCAGGCCAACCGCAACCTTGTGGGTGAAGGTGGCGCGAAAATGTATTCAAAGCCTCAGCTTGAAATCTACAACGACGACGTGAAGTGCTCGCACGGCTGCGCGATCGGTCAGCTCGACCCGCTCCAGGTGTTCTACATGCGCACACGCGGTCTGACCGAGGCAAATGCCCGGTTGCTGCTTCGCCAGGCGTTCATGGCCGATGTCATTGCCGCCATCGACGTTCCGTCGCTGCGCGACCGACTGCACATACTGACCGAAAGACGTTTCGCCGGACTGGGAAGCGCATGCGGCACATGCCCGCTTTCCGACTCGACAAGCTGTGCCAAATAGCACCAAATAGCACCACACACCGCAAGGTGCTGTTAAAAATGTAAAAGATGGATGTAGAGAAGATTCGCGGGGAATTCCCCATACTCGGGCGCGAGGTCAACGGCCGTCCGCTGGTTTATCTTGACAACACGGCCACCTCGCAGACCCCGGCCGAAGTTGTAGATGAGATTGTGCGTCTGTATGAGAACACCAAGGCCAACGTGCACCGTGGTGTACACAGCCTGTCGCAGGAGGCCACCGACCTTCAGGAGCATACGCGCCGACGCGTGCAGGAATTTGTCAATGCAGCGGAACCTGAGGAGATAATCTTCACACGAGGTACGACCGAGGCAATCAATCTTGTGGCCGCCTCATACGGTTCGCGTTTCCGCGACGGCGACGAGATTATCCTCACCGTGATGGAGCATCATGCCAACATTGTGCCATGGCAACTCCTGCGCCGTCACGCCGACATAAAGATCCGCGTTGTAGAGATAAACGAGCGCGGAGAACTGGACATGGACCAGTACCGTTCGCTCTTCAACGGGCGCACGGTGATGGCCGCGTTCTGCCATGTGAGCAATGTTCTTGGCACTGTCAACCCGGTCAAGGAGATGACAGCCATTGCCCACAGCCACGGGGTGCCGGTGCTGATAGATGGAGCGCAGGCTTCGCCGCATCTCCGGATTGATGTGCGCGACCTTGACTGCGACTTCTACGTCTTCTCATCGCACAAGATGTATGGCCCTACCGGTGTGGGCGTGCTTTATGGCCGTCGCTCACTGCTGGAGGAGATGCCTCCCTATCAAGGTGGTGGCGAGATGATAAAGCATGTCACTTTCGCACATACCACCTACGCCGACCTTCCCTTCAAGTTCGAGGCCGGTACGCCCGACTTCATCGACATCGCGGCCTTCTCGAAGGCTCTTGACTTCATAGGGCGTGTGGGTCTCGACAACATCGAGGCACACGAACGGGAACTGCTCGACTACACCACCGCGAAACTTGAGGAAATCGAAGGGCTGAAGATCTATGGCACCGCGCCGCACAAATCGGCGGTAATATCGTTCAACGTCGGCAACATCCACAACTACGACTTGGGGATGCTTCTCGACCGGTTGGGAGTGGCAGTCCGCACGGGGCACCACTGCGCCCAGCCGCTGATGCAGAGGCTCGGCGTACCCGGCACGGTCCGCGCCTCCTTCGCCGTGTACAACACCCGCGAAGAGGCCGACGCCTTCATCGCCGCCCTCCGCCGCGCCCTCGCCCTCCTGTCGTAATATTCGTTCAAAATAAGCAACAGGCCAACAAAATCAAATCTCAGCGATTTTTCATTTTGCACACTGCTCGACAACCGTATGACAAATTTTGATATCGAATCCCTCTCCAACTACCGTGAGCACAATCAGTTGGAAGCGAAATCTGCCAAGGGTGGTTTCCCGGGTTCATTCTGGGAGACCTATTCCGCTTTTGCAAATACTGATGGAGGTGTGATTTTGCTTGGTGTAAAGGAAAATCCAGATGGGACACTGCATTCCGAAAATGGTATAGCTATTTCCAAACTCCGCAAAGATTTTTGGAACATGGTTAACAACCGTCAGAAAATAAGTGCAAATATTGTCACGGAGCAGATGGTCACAGAAGAAGTATTTGAAGGGAACCCAATTCTTGTTGTGCGCATACCAAGAGCCGAGCGAAGAGCCAAGCCTGTTTTTGTTGGTTCGGATCCAAAGTCCGGCACATACCGTCGTAATCATGAAGGCGACTACCATTGTTCAGTGGATGAAATGGCTTCGATGTTCCGGGATGCTTCAGCCGTGACACAGGATACAAAAGTACTTGAAAAAATGGACATGTCAGTATTCTGTATGAATACGGTAAAGGGCTATCGCAACTTCTTCCGCTCAAAGCATCCAAACCATCTTTGGAACAATGAAGAGGATGAAATCTTTATGCGCAAGATCGGAGCCATCGGAATTGGCGACGATGGCAAGTATCACCCAACAGCAGCCGGATTGCTGATGTTTGGATATGAATATGAGATTACACGAGAGTTTCCAAATTATTTTTTGGATTATCAGGAGAATCGCTCGCTGGGCGTAACCCGATGGACAGACCGCATAGTATCTACCTCTGGCGACTGGAGCGGAAATATATTTGACTTTGTTGTCGAAGCCCTACGCCGTATGCAACAGGGACTTAAGACTCCATTTGTTTTGATAGGAAATCAGCGTGAGGACGATACACCATTACATAAGTTACTACGCGAGGCCCTTACTAACGCTGTAGTTCATGCCGATTTCTATGGTCGTCAAGGATTAGTAGTACAAAAATCAGAGGAAGGTTACAAATTATCGAATCCGGGGAGTTTACGCATTTCCATCAAAGAAGCAATTGATGGGGGTATATCCGATCCCCGTAATGGAGTAATGCTGAAAATGTTCTCACTGGTTGATTTTGGAGAGCGAGCAGGAAGTGGATTGAATGAAGTCTGTACAGTATGGGAGAAAGTCTTTCACACGCCTGCCATCTTGGAAGAGATACATAAAAACGGTGTTGACCGCACAATCCTGACCCTCTCCAATAACGGCAATAAACAAGATGTCGGTGCCATGCTCAAATTATATGGTGCTGAATGCATCGAGGATATCAATGATACCGATGCAAACCGAAATAAAACCATTCGTAAATCAGAAGAAACCGATATAAATCCGATACAAAACAATTTAAAACCGATACAAACCGATACAATACCGATACAAAACCAGACTAAAGACGCAGAGAAAAAAAACATTATTAATGCCTTACGAAATACTCCGACATTATCGATGGATTCCTTAAGTCGTATGCTTGGCATTACCAAGAGCAGCGTTCAGCGTCGCCTCGATGCACTTGTCAAAGAAGGCAAACTCCAGCATATAGGGCCATCTAACGGAGGCTCATGGAAAGTGACGGAATAGCTTTCGAGGCTATCAATAACAATACCTTACGCACAAAATTATCAGTCAAACTGATGCTGTATCTTTCCTATAATACAATAGTTCGCCAATCTAAATTTATCGAACTATTGTATATTGGAGTCAAAGGAGATTACTGTCTTGTCAGAACCTTTACCTTATATTTCTGATTATTTAATCAATGGATAATATATCGTTGAGTTCCACGCCGAGGATTCTGGCGACCTCGTCTGCAGGAATACCGGCTGCTATCATCTTCTGCGCGGATATTCTCAAGCCCTCCTTTAGTCCCTTCTTAAGACCTTCCTCCATGCCTTCCCTGCGACCTGCATCAAGTCCATCCTCGCGGGCCGTCTCAACAACGTCGTGCATGCTGATCATTCTGTCAAGATACTTGTAGTAGTCGTTGCGCTCTTCTTTGCTCAGGTTGTCAACGCGCAACTTCTCACGAACCTCGTCGAGACCGGGAGCATCCGAACCCTCGTGCACCACACCCTGTGACAGGAAATACATCCACTGATCAATAGGAGTCTTTGACCATCTGTCGAAATCGTTGGCCTTAAGAATATAGTATTCAGGATATATGTCACTTATTGAGTCCACTCCATGCCTGCGGCGCCATCTTGCCGGAAGAGTGAGCAGATCCCCCTTGTGCAAACCATGGAATTCGGTCTTGCCGACATATACATAGTCATCTCCCTCGCCGAGATCAAAGTAAACAATATTGACCGAGTAAACCTTTGTCACTTTTTCATACGGTTCCCCACGCTTCAGATACTCACTGATAAGACGGGACGTACCGAAGAGCATACGGTGGAAGTACGAATCCTCGCTCTGGTTCTGGACTTCGATAAGTATCTTCTGACCTAATGAATTCTCGGCCAGGATATCAACACGGTTGGACTTGTTCTCAGCATTTTCCTGATTGCTCTCGCTTTCGAGAATACGGTCAATCTTGATGGGATGACCCAGAAGGGAGGTCATCAGTCCTTCAAGTACTCCGAAATTGGCCTTGTCGCGGAGCATCCGCTTCATCGCCCAATCGAATCTTATCTGTTTTTCCATAGCCGTGACTTTAAAATAAAACAACCGGACAGGTGGAAAATATCGCTCTTCTCCAACCTTTGGCAAATATAATAAATAAATTCAACTTCAGCAAATACCAATCGGAACGCAAACGTAAACGCAAGCCTCCGGCTTGCGAAGATGCAAGCCGGAGGCTTTAATAAGATACACGCAATCCGGAGGATTACTATCCGGTCGGGTTATTTCTTTTCGTCGGCGAAGCGGTTGGGGAAGTCGAAGTGCTCTCGCGGATGGGTCATGGCCCAGATTATAAGACCGATTCCTATCAGGATGAAGGGGATGCTCAGCATCTGGCCTAAGTTCATGCCGTAGGTGGCTATCATCTGGTATTCGGATTCAACCTGGACGTTCTTGACGTATTCTATCAGGAACCTCGGCACGAAGATGCCGAGGAAGAACACTCCGGTTATGAGCCAGGGGCGCTCCTGGGCATTCTTCTTCCAGTACATCCACATCAGCAGCGCGAAGAGCGCGAAGTAACATAACGCCTCGTAAATCTGCGTGGGATGTGCCGGAACAGTCTGACCGTCGCGCACGAAGATGAATCCCCACGGCATGTCGGTCGGGCCTCCGTATATCTCACTGTTCATCAGGTTGCCGAGGCGGATAAGCCCCCCGACCAACGCGATGGCGACGACTATCTTGTCGAACACCCACGACGCCGGCTTGTGGCTCACGCACCATGACCAGATGAAGAGAGCGATGATGATGGCTATCGTGCCGCCATGGCTGGCGAGACCGCCCTCCCATATCCGCAGGATTTTCTCCGGATGAGCCGAATAGTAGTCCCATTCGTAGAAGAATACATGACCGAGACGCGCTCCGACGAGCGTAGCCACCACAACATAGGCCAGCAGTATGCCGAGCCAGCGTTCCGGAGCTCCCTCATGCTTGAACATTCGAGCCACAATCGAGTAGCCGACCGTGAAGCCGATAGCAAACGCCAGACCATACCACCTGACGGCGAGAGGTCCGAACGAGAACAGCACCGGATCGGCATTCCAGACTATGGCGCTCAGCATTTGTCTCCGACTATTTCAGCAGTGTCGCGTGCGATCATGAGCTCCTCGTCGGTGGGGATGACAACAACCTTCACCTTCGAGTCAGCGCCTGAGATGACAATCTCCTCACCGCGCACCTTGTTGGCCTCGGCGTCGAATGTCACGCCAAGATAGTTGAGGTGACGACAGATTTTCTCGCGGGTACCGGTCTGGTTCTCGCCCACACCACCGGTGAAGACAATCACGTCGACGCCGTCGAGCACGGCCGCGTATGCGCCGATGTATTTGAGGATGCGGTACTCGTACATGTCCATCGTGAGGCGTGCACGTGCGTTACCCTCCTCGATACCTTTCTCGATGTCGCGCATGTCGTTGGAGATGCCGCTCACACCGAGCACACCGCTCTCCTTGTTGATGAGCTTAGAGAGACCGGCTGCGTCGAGACCTGTGCGCTCCATGAGATACACGAGGGCACCCGGATCAACGTCACCTACACGTGTACCCATCATCAGACCCTCGGTCGGGGTGAGACCCATCGAGGTATCGATGCTCTTGCCGTCGCGTACGGCCGTGATGCTGCCGCCGTTGCCGATGTGGCAGGTGATGAGCTTTGTCTTGGCTGGGTCGAGGCCGAGGAACTCGCAGGCACGGGCCGACACATAACGGTGGCTCGTTCCATGGAAACCGTAGCGGCGGATACCGTACTTCTCATAAGCCTCATAAGGCAGAGCGTACATGTAAGCCTCTGCCGGCATGGTCTGATGGAAAGCTGTGTCGAACACGCCCACCTGGGGAACGCCGGGAAGCAGGTCGAGTATTGCCTCGATGCCGATGATGTTAGCCGGGTTGTGGAGGGGTGCCACAGGATAGCACTCCTTGACCTTCTCGATAACCTCAGGGGTGATGAGCACGGACTTGTTGAAGTATTCCATGCCATGCACCACGCGGTGACCCACGGCATCAATCTCGTCGAGGCTCTTGATCACACCCTTCTCTGGGTCTGTGAGCACCTTGAACACCTGACGGATTGCCTCCTTGTGGTCGGGCATGGAGACCTTGACCGTCTCTTTGGAACCGTCGGCCAGTTTGAACTTGAGGAAAGAATCGGGAAGACCGATTTTTTCGACGCCGCCCTCTGCGAGCACGTCGTTGGTGCAGCTGTCAATGAGCTTGTACTTCACGCTTGAGCTGCCGTTGTTGAGAACTAATATCTTCATTGTTGTTGATTGCTGCTGATTAATGGATTGCCTGGTTGCAGGTCACGATGATAGTGTTGACGATGTCATCTACCGTCGCACCGCGCGAGAGGTCGTTGACAGGAGCTGCGAGACCCTGGAGAATCGGGCCGACTGCACCTGCACCGGCGAGACGCTGCACGAGCTTGTAAGCGATGTTGCCGACTTCGAGCGAGGGGAAGATGAGTGTGTTGGCACGGCCGGCGACGGGGCTTCCGGGAGCCTTCATCTGACCCACGGCGGGCACGATGGCTGCATCTGATTGGAGTTCGCCGTCGAGCAGGAGCTCGGGATCCATCTCGTGAGCGAGCTTGGTAGCCTCGACAACCTTGTCGATACGCTCATGGCTTGCGCTGCCCTTGGTCGAGAAGCTGCACATTGCCACACGGGGTTCGAGACCTGCGATGTCGCGGGTGGTGCGGGCGGTTGCGACTGCAATCTGGGCAAGTTCCTCGGCAGTGGGATCGGGCACAACGGCGCAGTCTGCGAAGACGAGCATACCGTTGTCGCCGAACTGGCAGTTCTCGGGGAGCAGCATGATGAACGCGCCGCTCACAACAGAGATACCCGGTTTTGTCTTCAGCACCTGGAAAGCGGCGCGGAGCACGTGGGAAGTCGGGCTGAGAGCACCGGCAACCATAGCGTCGGCATCGCCGTTCTTGATCATGAGGCAGCCGAGGTAGAGGGGGTTCTTGACTTGTTCGCGAGCCTGCTCGATTGTAACTCCCTTCTTCTCGCGGAGTTTCTTGAACAGTTCTGCGTAAGTCTCTGTAAATTCCGTGTCATCGGGGTTGACAAACGATGCCTTCTCGATGTGCTGGAGGCCAAGTTCGAATGCTTTGGCGAGAATCTCTTCCTTATGTCCGACGAAAATCACGTCGGCTACAGAAAGTTCAATAACACGGTTGGCAGCCTGCAGTGTGCGCGGTTCCAACGATTCGGGGAGCACTAAGCGGCGACGGTTTTCCTGTGCGCGCTTGGTGAGTCTTTCAAACAACGTCATAGTATGATGATTTAAGTGTTGTATGATAATTTAAGTGTTCGTTATAATTTAATCCCCAAAATTACAAAAAATTTCCGTGTCTGACCAAAAATTTCTAACTTTACATTTCAAAACTTGAATCACGGACCGCAAAAAACGCGACCCGCATCGTTCAGGACACAGACATGAGAGTAGTCAAACGCTTATATCTCTTTATATTAAAAAGTTTTCTGCCGCTGTTCGCGATGACATTCTTCATCGTGCTCTTCATCGTGCTCATGCAGTTCCTGTGGCGTTATATCGACGACCTGGTGGGCAAGGGACTCTCGGTGGGGCTTCTCGGCGAACTTTTTTTCTATGCGGCCGTGAGCATGGTGCCCATGGCTCTGCCGCTCGCCATTCTGCTGGCGAGTCTGATGACATTCGGCAATCTCGGTGAGAAATCGGAACTTACGGCCATCAAGGCTGCCGGCGTTCCACTTGTCAAGACCATGAGTCCGCTGATAATCCTCATCTCGATGATAGCTGTCGGAGCGTTCTTCTTCCAGAACGATGTGCTCCCGAAGGCGCAGGTCAAGATGTGGACACTTCTCTTCTCCGCACGACAGAAGTCACCCGAACTTGAGATTCCGGAGGGTGCGTTCTACGACCAGATTCCGGGCTATAACCTTTATGTCAAGTCGAAGAACAAGGATACCGGCATGTTGCGCGACGTCATGATTTATGACGTGTCGAAAGGTGGCGACAACGCAACCATCCTTGTGGCTGACTCCGCACGGTTGGCATTCACCAAAGACCTCAGGTACCTGTATCTGCATCTTTATCAAGGAGAGCAATTTGAAAACCTGCGTGAACAGAAGACCTCTGACCGAAACGTACCTTTCCGCCGTGAATCATTCCTCGACAAAGAGGTACTGATTCCTTTCGACAACAACTTCAACCGCCTCGACGAGGGTGGTATGCGCAACCAGTATGTCGGCAAGAACATGGCCGAACTGAACCAGACCCTCGACTCGCTGAGAGTGCGCATAGACTCTCTGGGCAACGAAACCCGCAAAGGATTCGAGACAAGTGCTTTCCCTCATCTCGGCAAGGGAATGGCTGCATCTCTCACCCTCAATCCTTCTTCTGATCCGCCTCAGGAAAAAGCCCAGGCAGAACCGGCCGCTTCAGCAGCACCTCTCAATCTCGACTCAATCCTGAACAACATGACCTCCTCGCAGATTGACGCCACCTTTACCTCGGCAACCAATGCCGTGAAGATGCGCAAGAGCGAGATGGAGTTCCGCGCCCTCCAGATGCACGACGAGAAGGCCCGTTACCGCCGGCATGAGATTGAGCTTATCAAGAAGTTCACGCTGTCGGTGGCATGTATCATCTTCCTCTTTATCGGTGCGCCGTTGGGTGCCATAATCCGCAAGGGTGGACTCGGCACCCCGCTTGTAATCTCAGTGCTGCTCTTCCTTGTGTATTACATCATAGACAACACCGGCTACAAACTGGCACGCGACGGACACTGGGTGGTATGGGTCGGCATGTGGCTATCGACATTCATTCTGCTGCCGCTCGGCATATTCGTGACCTACAAGGCCATGAACGACTCATCGGTATTCAATCCGGACCTATACAAGGAATGGCTGCGCCGTCGGCTCGGCTTGCCGGAATCGCGCCAGGTCCCTCTCAAAGAGGTTGTCATCAACGACATCAGCACAGGCCACGCTCTCGCCATGGCCGAACAGCTTCACAACGAGACATGCACGTGGTTGTCACGGCACACGGCACGGCAGTCATACGCGGCTTATTGGCGCGGCAACTGGAAACCGCAGCCTATCGATGCCATAGGCACGCTAACGGACAGGCTTGTGACATATCTGTCAGACTCACGCGACCCGAGAATTATCGATGCGCTCAACCGCTACCCCGTGACCCGCTCGCTATGGATACTGTGTCCGTTCAAAGGGGAGAGAATGCGCCGGATCATGAAATGGTTCTTCCCCTTGGGTGCGGTATTCTATCTGGCATCGCTCCCCTACGCCCGCCGCGTGTATGGAGAAATCCGCAAAACATACACGACAGACATGTTGCTATGCGAGATTTTAAAAGAAATTTCAAAACCTAAACAGCTGACCCAAAACGCATAACGCATTACCAAATAGTTAACAAACGTTAAATATGCACTTTTCTCAGAACAATCCGCTTCCTGCTGCTGTTTACAATGCAGTTAGAAGATAGATTTTTGTTCATTAAGTTAAGATGAGGTGACAGCAATGTCATCAAGAAAACGGCCACTCGTGAGAGCGGCCGTTTTTTTATTTTCTTGTGTCAAAAAAACATTTTGTGGTTCGGGAAAAATTTTGTAACTTTGCGTGCTTAATATGCGCGCGTCTGAACGCGTGCTGAGGATATCCATATAAAACAATATGTACAGAGATACAACTTGCGGCGAGCTTCGCCTTGCCGACGCCGGCAAAAAAGTGAGACTTGCCGGATGGGTTCAGAGAGCCCGCAAAATGGGTGGCATGACTTTTGTCGATGTCCGCGACCGTTACGGCATCACTCAGGTGGTGTTCAGCAATGAAATCAACCCTGAACTTGCAGAACAGGCGAGCCGTCTCGGCCGCGAGTTCGTTGTGCAGATAGAGGGAGAAGTGGCTGAACGCAGCTCCAAGAATGCCAATATCCCCACCGGAGACGTGGAGGTTATCGCCTCGGCTCTCCGCATTCTGAACCGCAGCGAGATTCCTCCTTTCACGATTGAGGACAATACCGACGGCGGCGACGATCTCCGCATGAAATACCGTTATCTCGACCTGCGCCGTCCTTGCGTGCGCACCAACCTCGAACTCCGCCACAAGATGGCGTTCGAGATCCGCCGCTACCTCGACTCGCAGGGATTCCTGGAGATTGAGACTCCTATTCTGGTCAAGTCCACTCCCGAGGGTGCCCGCGACTTCGTGGTTCCCTCGCGCATGAATCCGGGTGAGTTCTACGCTCTCCCCCAGTCGCCGCAGCTGTTCAAGCAGCTTCTCATGGTGTCGGGATTTGACCGCTATTTCCAGGTAGCCAAGTGCTTCCGCGACGAAGACCTCCGCGCTGACCGTCAGCCCGAGTTCACACAGATTGACTGCGAGATGAGCTTTGTGGAGCAGGAAGACGTGATCAACATGTTCGAAGGTCTTGTAAAGCACATCTTCAAATACGTCAAGAACATAGACTTCACCGAGGCATTCCCCCGCATAACCTGGGCCGACGCCATGGCCCGATACGGCAGCGACAAGCCCGATATCCGCTTCGGCATGGAATTTGTCGAGCTGACCGACCTTGCCAAGGGTCACGGTTTCTCAGTCGTTGACGACGCCGAGCTTACTGTCGGCATATGCGTGCCCGGATGCGCCTCATATACACGCAAGCAGCTCGATGCCCTCACAGACTTCGTGCGCCGTCCTCAGGTAGGCGCCAAAGGTCTGATATGGATTAAGTTCGAGGAGAACGGCTCAATCAAGAGCTCTGTCGGCAAATTCTTCAGCGAGGATGACCTCCGCGCATGGGGAGAACGCGCAGGTGCGAAAGCCGGTGATCTCATGCTCGTCATGAGCGGCGAGGCAATGAAGACCCGCAAACAGCTCTGCGAGCTCCGTCTGGAGATGGGTTCACAGCTCGGTCTGCGCGACAAGAACGTCTTCGCTCCTCTCTGGGTGATAGACTTCCCCCTCTTCGAGTGGGATGAGGAGACACAGCGTTTCTACGCCATGCACCACCCCTTCACGTCGCCCAATCCCGAGGACATACCCCTGCTTCACAGCGACACGGGCAAAGTCCGTGCGACAGCATACGACATCGTTGTCAACGGTACAGAGCTTGGCGGCGGTTCAATCCGTATACATGACGCGGAGCTTCAGGACACTATGTTCGAGCTGCTCGGCTTCACTCCCGAACGCGCCAAGGAACAGTTCGGCTTCCTGATGGACGCCTTCAAATATGGCGCGCCCCCTCACGGAGGTCTCGCGCTCGGATTTGACCGCTTCGTCTCAATACTCGCCGGACTCGATACAATCCGCGACGTCATCGCCTTCCCGAAGAACAACTCCGGCCGCGATGTCATGAACGAGAGTCCGTCGCCGATTGACCAGGCCCAGCTCGACGAGCTCCAGATAGCACTCGCTCCCTCCAAATAAACAGTCAGGATAATGACCGTAAAGGATATCGCCGACGCAATCGAGACATTCGCTCCGCTGCCGCTCCAGGAGGATTACGACAACGCAGGGCTTCAGGTGGGGTTCCGTGACCGCCACGTGAACGCCGTGATGCTCTGTCTTGACGTGACCAATGAGGTACTCGAAGAGGCTATCCGCCGCAAATGCGACATGATAGTCTCGCACCATCCCCTGATTTTCCGGGGACTCAAGAATCTGACCGGAGCCGACGAGACACAGCGCATCGCAATCCGCGCCCTTGAGGCCGGGGTGGCAATCTATTCAGCCCACACCAACCTCGACTCGGCCTGGAACGGAGTGAGCCACGAGATGGCCCACATGCTCGGTGTGACCGACATCGAGGTTCTCTGCCCGCACGACAGCGACCCGCGCTCAGGACTGGGCGTGATAGGCAACGTCTCCCCCACCCCTAAGCTCGAATTCCTGCGCAGGGTCAAGGAGAAATTCAACGTCAAGGCACTGCGCTACACGTCACAGTCACCCAAACTGGTTGTGAAACGCGTAGCATTCTGCGGAGGCTCCGGTGCATCTCTTATAAAAGATGCCCTGCGTGCCGGAGCTGACCTGTACGTGACCGGCGATGTGAAGTATCATGACTTCGCGACATACGGCAGCGACATGGTGATTGCAGACATTGGCCACTACGAGAGCGAGCTCTGCTCCATGAAGATATTCTCGCGGATCATCCGCCAGCAGTACCCGGAGCTTGTGGTATATTTCTCCGATGACCAGCGCAATCCGGTCGGAGTGATGTAAAAGAAATAAAAAGAGGGCACCGCGCCCGCAAACATATAATATAACATGGCAGAAAAGAAAACAGAGAAAGAACGTAGTGTCGAAGACCGCCTCAAGGCACTCTACCAGCTTCAGACACTCCTTTCGGAAATCGACCGTATCAAGATACTTCGCGGCGAGCTTCCCAACGAGGTCAAGGACCGCGAGGATGAGATTGTGCGTTACCAGACGCGCATCAGGAAGTTCGAGGATGAGATCGCCGGTTTGCGTGAGCTCATCGAGGCCAAGAAGAACGACATAGAGGTTCGCCGCCAGAAAATAGCACGTTATGACGAACAGATCAACAACGTGCGCAACAACCGCGAGTTCGCTTTCCTTGAAAAGGAAAAGGAATTCGAGACTCTTGAGATCCAGCTCGCAGAGAAGAACATCCGCGACGCCAACACCAAGATAGAGGAAAAGACCGCCGAAATAGAGCGCAACCGCGAGGAGCTCACCGACAACGAGCACATCCTGGAGCAGAAGAAAGTCGAGCTTGAGGAGATTGTGTCGGAGACCAAGCAGGAGGAGGAGAACCTTCTCAAGCAGGCCAAGGCTCTGGAGCCGGACATCGACCCCTACACACTCGCCGCTTTCAAGCGTATCCGCAAGAATGCCCGCAACGGCCTCGGCATCGTGACCGTGCAGCGCGACGCATGCGGTGGCTGCTTCAACCGCATCCCGCCCCAGCGTCAGCTTGAGATCAAGATGCACAAGAAGGTCATTGTATGCGAGTACTGCGGCCGTATCATGATCGACGGTGCACTTGCCGGCATCGAGGAGACTCCCGCAAAGGCTCCGGCTCCGAAGAAGCGTGCCTCAAGAGCTAAGAAAACTCTCTAAGACACCGGCTACCGACACATGTATTTTGTTCGAAAGACATTCGAGTTCAGCGCGGCCCACAGGCTGGAACTGACATACGGGAGTCCCTGCTGCAATCTCCATGGCCACAACTGGAGGGTCACGGTTGAATGCCGCTCGCGCGAACTGAACGAGAACGGCATGGTGACGGACTTCTCCGAAATCAAGCGGCGCGTGCTCGACATGCTCGACCACAAGATGCTCAACGATGTCCTCGACTTCAATCCGACAGCCGAGAACATAGCCCGCTGGATTGTCGACACGATTCCTAACTGCTACCGAGCGGAAGTCGAGGAGAGTCAGGGCAACTGGGCCGCCTATGAGAGAGATTCCTGATATCGATAATAAAAATCGGCGGCTTCGGCCGTCTGACCATGAGGAAAATTAACGAGATATTCTATTCATTGCAGGGGGAGGGCCACCACACTGGCTATCCCTCTGTTTTCATACGCTTTGCCGGGTGCAACCTGAAGTGTCCGTTCTGCGACACGCGTCATGAGGATGGTATGTTCATGGACGATGACGCGATTGTACGCGCCGTCAACCTCTACACAGCCGAATGGATTGTGATAACCGGTGGTGAACCATCTCTGGCGATAGACGCAGACTTCATTCATCTTCTGAAACGTGCTACCGGAAAGAAGATAGCGATCGAGACGAACGGTACGCGTCCGCTCCCTCCGGGCATAGACTGGATAACCGTCTCGCCCAAGAAGGGCATCTGCTCAAAAGATGGTGACTGCTCCGACAATACCCTGGCCGAGGTGCTCGTAACCCGCGCCGACGAGATCAAGGTAATCGATGTCGGGCAGGATCTTGAGGACTACTTCTCACTTCCATGCCGCGACGAGAAGACACTGATGTATCTTCAGCCATGTTATGTGGAAGACAAGGAGCAATGCGAGGCAAACCGTCTGCGCACGGTGCGCCGCGTGCTCGCCGACCCGAGATGGACACTCTCCGTTCAGCTGCACCGTTTCCTCGGCATACCCTGAAAAGGATAAACCTCTGTTCACATAAGGTCTCACAATCTATCCGGCAGAACCCCGGCAACCATTAATTAAAGACATGAAAGACAGCATAATAGTTTTATCAGGAGGGATGGACTCCGTTACACTTCTGCATGACTGCAAGGAGCGTATCGCACTCGCCGTCACTTTCGATTACGGTTCCAACCATAATGGCCGCGAAATAGAATGCGCACGCAAGCAGTGCGAAATGCTCGGCATAGAACACATAGTGATTCCACTCTCGTTCATGGGACAATATTTCAGAAGTTCCCTTCTGTCGGGTGCAGATGACATTCCTGAGGGACACTATGCTGATGACAACATGAAGAGCACCGTGGTACCGTTCCGCAACGGCATAATGCTCTCCGTGGCCTGCGGGCTTGCTGAGAGCCGCGACCTGCGGCATGTGCTGATAGCCAACCACGGAGGCGACCACGCAATCTACCCCGACTGCCGCGCGGGCTTCATCGAAGCCATGAGCCGCGCAATGAGCGAAGGCACCTACGAGGGCATAGACATCCTGGCTCCTTACACCGGAATCACCAAGACTGACATTGCACGGCGCGGTGCTGAAATCGGAGTGGACTACTCGCTGACATACTCATGTTACAAAGGAGGAGAGAAACATTGCGGCCGATGCGGCACCTGCGTCGAGCGCAAGGAAGCATTCGCCGACGCCGGCCTGACAGATCCGACCGACTATGATGACACGCAACGCAGCTGACTCACGGACATTATCGGCAGATGATAAGAAACGGATACGCAAACTTCTGGAGCATGAGTGCGACTATATCATGCCCGAAAAAATCGCCGACGAGTTTCTCGACGCCGGAGAGATAATAGAAGTCAAGAAGTGGGACAATGTCATATCGTCGGGGGATATGAACCCCGACATCTATGTAGTGATAGAAGGTATTCTGCGCTGCTGGTACTGGGACGATGACCGGGAAATCACCGCATTCTTCTCGACACTGCCGACCATGGCCATAAACTACCACACATATTACGCCAACAAGCCGTCGTTCTATAACTTTCAGGCGTGCACTCCTGCAAAACTGCTTCATATAAAGAAAGAGATTTTCGACAGCCTTGTGGAAAGGCTGCCGGAATTCGCACGCTGGAATCTGCGCGTGGCACAGAACCAGCTATATTACTTGGAACTGAAACGCGACCTGAACCAGGGCAAAGCAAAAGACAAGTACCTTTCGCTCGTGCGTGAACTGCCGGACATCATGAATTCCGTACCGCTCCAGATTGTAGCCTCATATCTCGGCATCACACCCCAGCACCTGTCGCGTCTGCGCCGCAGCCTGCTGTGAGGGACATGAAATCGGATACTGTTAACGGCACATAGACATAATACGCTCAATGACAAAAGCGGCCGTTCCACCGACATTGTGGAACGGCCGCTCGCCATATACCATACACAAGAGGCGGGCTAAACTGCAAAACCACTCATTTTGTCTAAATTTCCACAAAATCTTACTTTTTGAATCTATGTTAAGCAAAAGTCCGCGAATAGCACCTATCTTTACGGCGCAGACAGACAAAAGGAACAGAAGCAACCTGTATCCTATCTTTTAGACACACTGACGTCAACTATTCTAAAATCATCTGGCTCAACAGTTTCAAGTAGGGTTTCAAGCATTATGCACGGACTTTACACAGTATTCACCTTAATAAACACGAAAATGAAGAAATTATCTCTTGGTCTCGCAATGGCGGCAATCGCCACAGGAGCGCAAGCCTATTGGATGCCCACTCCGGAAATCACTTCTGAGGTTTCAGAAAACGGAAAAACCACAATCGAATGGACATACGATGATTCAGAGGTGTGCACGTACTTTCAGGTCATCGTCTACAAGATGCACAAAGCTCAGGAAGATGGCAGATTCGTCCTTGCATCTTCAGATTTCAGCCACATCGAGTCTGAAGGAACCATCAACAACCATCAGGAGCGTGGGGCACTGTGGGATTATCTGCCAGACAACCCCGGCTGGTGGGTGCGTTCACCGCTCTACATGGGCAACGCCATGGGTATCGATACTTTCAACTATTTCGCAGGCAGTGACAATTCGGACATTTTCGGAGGCGCGTACATGGTATCGCCCGACTATGACCTGACCAATCTTTCCGACAAGACCGTCAACGTGAGCGCGTCGCTTGCCGCCGAGGCTGTAAGCGTGAGCGGAGGCTTCTGCATATGGGCCTGGAACACCAACTGGTCTGACCCGACAAACATCGACTACAAGCCCATCACCACCCTCGACCATCACTACACACTCTCGACCACCAATTTCAAGACAGTGGAGGAGGCTTGTGCGTTCCCCGATGTTGCCGACTACACAGACCCCGATGAGATTGACGAGATCAATGGCATATGCCCCGAGCGGACGCGTGTCATGTTCTACGGGAGAGGTTACTCTTCATACTGGATCAACAACTTCGAGGTTTCAGTCAACATGAAGAAAGGTGAGACCGTTGACTACGGTGCCGCTATCTATCAGACCGAAGAGAATTCATTTGTTATCGACACAAGCGGAGACACCGATACCGACTACACATATGCCTACGAGGTACGTGCCGTCCGCGAGGATTACGACGACTACCGAGACCTGACCACAGTAAGGGCCACAAACTACGCATACAACGCTCCAAAGAGAGTAATCGGTCAGACAACAGGAATCGGAAGCACGGACCTCGACGGCAGCAATATCGATATCCGCGTGGCAGCCGGCAGAATCAGCATAAGCAATGCCGAAGGTCTTGACACACGCGTCTATTCCACAGATGGAGCATGTGTATTCGAGGGCGCATCTGACTCAGAGATAACACTGCCCGCAGGAATCTATATCGTGAAGACCGGTACAAATTCAGCCAAGGTCGTGATCTGACAATAAGAGTTCAACCCTCAATCCACACCTATGACTATATCTATCAGAAAAAGCATGTCGCTGCTGTTGGCAGGGATATGCGCAGGGACAGCTTTTGCCCAAGACAACACATACTCCCTCCCCTTTGAATTCGAACCGGACCATGCGACTTTCAAAGAGTGCATCGTGATTGACCTGAACAATGACGGCAACGGGACAAACGGCACATGGTCAGTGCAGGACAACGCTTTCCGCTTCACATACTCAAGCGATGCCTCCATGCCTGCTGACGACTGGATCATACTCCCGTTCGTAGATTGCGGCACAAACAGCAAAGTAACCGTGTCCATCAGCGTCAAGGCCGGCGGATACAACGAGAATTTCGAACTGGTTCTGGGTCAGGAGCGGACAGTGGAAGCCATGACCGTACCGGTAATCAAGGAAGAAAACTATAAAGACCCGGCCTACAAGACACTGACGGCTGAAATAGAGCTGCCTGAAGGCGACAGCAATATATGGGCATTAGGTATACACGCCTACAGCGATGCCAATATGAACACGCTTGACATAAAAGACATCTCTATCACTGGCGAAGCTGCCGAGCCTCCCGTCGCGGACGAATATACCCTTCCTTTCAACTTCCCGGCCACACTCGACAACTTCAACCGCTGTGTCGCTTTTGACCTGAACGGAGACCGTGACCCCAATGACACGCAGGACTACAACTTCGGCATATGGTCATTCACCACCGGATATGGAGGCGCATTCAAATATGCTTATAACCAGGCCAATGATGCCAATGACTGGCTGATACTTCCCCTTGTCGATTTCGGAGAGAGCACACACGTCTCCGTCTCGGTAGGAGTACGCACAGAGTCTGACGCGGAAAGTTTCGAAATATTCCTCGGCAGGGAACAGACACCCGATGCAATGACTCTTGAAGTACTGAGCCGCGAGAATTACGTACACAATACTGATTTCGAGACAATATCTTCTGAAGTCAAGCTTCCGGCCGAAAACCCTCAGACAGACAGCAAGTGGTGTGTCGGCATACACGCGAGCAGCCCCGCTTTCCGCTTCAACATTTTCGTAAACAATGTAAGTGTGACGGGAACAACAGATACAGGGGTGGACTCGGTCAATGCAAGCGAATCTGCTGAAACCGAGTATTACAATCTTCAGGGCATACGCTTGAGGCATCCCTCACGTGGAGAAACCGTTATAATCCGCCGGAACGGTAAAATCCGCAAAGCGGTTTTCAATTGACGGACCACCCGACTACTGAACACGACAACAGACACGGGGCAGACCCGGAACCATTCCGGATATGCCCCGTGTCTGTCGTCGTGTTATACGTCAGCCGGCGTAGGCACGGATGACCGGGCTTTCGACATCCACCCCGTAGCGGGCGGCGAATTTCAGTATGTTGCGTGCCAACTCCGGGCGCAGGTCCTCCGGACAGTAACGGAAATAAGCCTCGGCGGCGCGTACGTGCGCGGCATCGGGCATGGGATATTCTCGGCGTTCGGGCAAGCCGAACACATCGTCAGGGAGCTCTCTACGCTCCGCTGTGTCTAATTTATCACTCATATCTTAAATTTTTAAGTTTTATAATATCAAAGCCATCTTTTTTTATTATCTTTGTAAATTGATAAATAAGCGGCATACCGGTTCCAAGGGTGCCACACATTCTCAATTTATCACTTACTTACCAATAAAACACCCTTCTTCGCGAAGAGGTTTATATGGAATCTGACTCTCATGTGGAAATTCGCACCAATTCTTAAAACCACCATCTGGGGAGGCGACCGCATCATCCCTTTCAAAGGTCTCAGTTCATCGCTGTCGGAAGTCGGCGAGAGCTGGGAAATAAGCGGTGTGACCGGCTCTGAATCCGTAGTGGAGGGTGGACCTGATGACGGACTTGCACTTACAGGACTTATAAAACGCCACGGCGCATCGCTGCTCGGCAAACGCAATTATACAAAATTCGGCAACAGTTTTCCGTTGCTGGTCAAGTTCATAGACCCGTCAACCGACCTGTCGGTGCAGGTTCACCCCGATGACAAGCTCGCCATCGAACGTGGACACACAAACGGCAAGAACGAGATGTGGTATGTGGTCAGCGCAGAAAAAGGTACCCGCATAGCCAACGGCTTCAACCGCGAGATAAATCCTGCGGAGCTCGACGGTCTTCTTGAGAAGGAGGGCATAGAACATGTGCTGAACTATATAAATGTCTCGCCCGGCGATGTCTATGTTGTCCCGGCAGGACGCGTGCATGCCATCGGGGCCGGCGCGTTCGTGATTGAGATACAGCAGACAAGCGACGTGACATACCGCATATACGACTATCATCGCAAGGACCGCGACGGCAACGAGCGGGAGCTTCATATCGATCTCGCCAAAGATGCCATAAACTATAATGACACCGAGGGTCAGGCAGTGGAATATACCCACCGCCGCGACATACCGGTCAATGTGGTGAGATCTCCCTTCTTCACCACCAACATTCTGGAGACCGACACGGAATTCATAAGAGATTACACCGAGAGCGACACGTTCGTGATTCTTGTGGCCGCCGACGGCGAGGCAGACATAACCTGCGGCAACGACACTATCCGTCTGCGCCGTGGCAACACGGTGCTCATCCCCGCATCGGCTCCCGGTGTGACAATATCGCCACGCCACAATATCAAACTTCTCGAAACATACATAAGTTGAAATGAGAACAGACAAGGAACTTGAGGGCGTGACCCTCTTAGGCAACCAGGGTACAACATATTCAGACAACTATAATCCCGAAGTGCTTGAGACATTCGAGAACAAGCACCCCGGAAACGAGTATGTGGTACGTTTCGACTGCCCGGAATTCACTACCCTCTGTCCGAAGACAGGTCAGCCCGACTTCGGCCATATATACATATCCTACATTCCCCGCGAACGGATGGTGGAAAGCAAGAGCTTGAAACTCTATCTCTTCAGTTTCCGCAACCATGGTGACTTCCACGAAGATTGCGTGAACATCATCATGAAAGACCTGCGCAAGCTGATGGATCCCCGCTACATCGAGGTTGAGGGACGCTTTATGCCCCGAGGCGGCATCAGCATACACCCGTTCGCCAACTGGGGCGATGATGAACATGCCTCGCTTGCCGAGGCACGACGCATCGCCAAACTCGATTTCTGAATAGTCATCAAAAAATTATCCCATGCAGTATTTTCTCAAAATAAACAACCAGGTGATAGGCCCGATGCAGGCACATCAGGTATTCGCCTATGATGTCAATCCCAACATCGCCGTCAGCACCGACGGACTTGACTGGCGCCAGCTCTATTCGTACCCTGAGCTGATGCAAATCTATCACCAGCAGGGTTACGGCCAGATGTCTGATTCAGAGGTCAGCTCAAAGAAGACTCTCTGCGGAATCATGGCCATGCTCTTCGGCTCTCTCGGTGTCCAGTACTTCATACTCGGCAAGACTGCCGGCGGCTTCATCACCATCCTGCTCAGCCTCATAACCTGCGGCGCATGGGCTACAATCACTTTCATCCAGGGAATCGTGATGCTGTGCATGTCCGATGCCGACTTCAAGCGCAAGTTCATCGACTCCACCTCTACCCTCCCGCTCTTCTGACAAACCGACAAAAATCTTCTTACCCTATAAATGCTTCCGACTGACCGAAAAACCGTGCTTTCGGGCATGTTCCGCGACTGGTATCTGGAATATGCCTCATATGTTATTCTTGAACGTGCTGTCCCGCACATCGAGGATGGCCTCAAACCTGTGCAACGCCGCATCCTGCACACCATGCAGCGTCTCGACGACGGCCGCTTCAACAAGGTGGCCAACATCGTGGGACGTACCATGGCATTCCACCCGCACGGTGACGCTTCAATCGGTGACGCACTCGTACAACTCGGCCAGAAGATGCTTCTGGTTGATACACAGGGTAACTGGGGTAACATTCTGACCGGTGACTCCGCCGCAGCACCACGTTACATCGAGGCACGTCTGTCGGAATTCGCCATCGAGACCGCTTTCTCCCCAAAAATCACGGAGTGGACACCCAGCTATGACGGCCGCGACAAGGAACCGGTGACTCTCCCCATGAAGTTCCCTCTTCTTCTCGCCCAGGGTGTGGAAGGTATCGCGGTTGGTCTTTCGTCGAAGATTCTCCCCCACAATTTCAACGAGATAATCGACGCGGCCATCGACTGCCTGCACGACCGTCCGTTCAAGCTGCTGCCCGACTTCCAGACCGGCGGCCTTATGGATGCGTCGAAATACAACGACGGTGCGCGTGGCGGTTCGGTCAAGGTACGCGCCAAGATTGAGAAAATCGACAACAAGACGCTTGTAATTACCGAGCTGCCGTTCGGCAAGACCACCTCCACGCTCATTGCTTCAATCCTCTCCGCAATGGAGAAAGGGAAAATCAAGGTGCGCAAGGTCGATGACAACACCTCGAAAGAGGCTCGCATCGTGGTGCATCTCATTCCCGGCTCAAGCTCAGACAAGGCCATCGACGCCCTGTATGCCTTTACCGACTGCGAGGTGTCGATCTCGCCCAACTGCTGCGTTATACGCGACAACAAGCCGGAGTTCCTCTCCGTGACGGAACTGCTGCGCGACTCGGTGACACGCACCCGCGACATATTGCGTCGTGAGCTGGAAATCGCACTGGCAGAGGCACGCGAGAGCCAGCTTTTCGCTTCGCTCGAAAAGATATTCATCGAACAGCGCATATACAAGGACCGCGAGATTGAGCAGGCGGCCGACATGGAGCGTGCCATACGCCGTGTTGACGAGCTGCTCGAACCGTTCAAGCCCTCATTCTTCCGCGAGATAACGGATGACGACCTTATCCGTCTGTGGGAGATAAAGATGGCCCGCATACTGAAATTCAACTCCAGCAAGGCCGACGAGAAAATCGCACGTCTCGATGCCGAGATAGCACGCCTGTCACACGACATAGAGCATATCGACGAGACCACCGAGAAGTGGTACATGCACCTCAAAGAGAAATATGGAGAGCATTTCCCGCGCCTCACCACGCTCCGCAACTTCGATTCAATCGAGGCTTCGAAGGTAGCAGAGGCCAATCGCCGGCTCTATTACGACGCGGAGGGACAATTCATCGGCACATCTCTCAAAGACAATGAATTCCTCTTCACCTGCTCCGACATAGACGACATCCTTGTGATATATCGCGACGGCACGTATAAGATAGTGCGCGTAGCCGACAAGCTCTATGTCGGCAAGAGCAAGAGCAACAAGATTATACACCTCGGCATTTTCAAAAAGAATGACCGGCGCACAATCTACAATGTAATCTACCGCAACGGAAAGGGTGGCAATTATTACATGAAGAGGTTCTTCATAACGGGTCTCACGCGCGAGAAGGATTACGACATCACCAAGGGGCTTGCAGGCTCACGTATAGAATGGCTCACAGCCAATCCCAACGGAGAGGCGGAGACAGTACGTGTATCATTAGCTGACGAACCGAACGCACTCGGCCGACGCCCGCGCAACACCGAGCTGACCATAAACTTCGCCGACCAGCTCATAAAGGGTAAGGAATCACTCGGTAATCTTGTCACTAAATTCCGGGTGAAGAGCATATGTCTTGAGAAGCGTGGCTCCTCTACATTGGGTGGCCGCGAGGTATGGTTTGACCGCGATGTCATACGACTTAACTACGACCGTCGCGGCGAAAGTCTCGGCATATTCCAGGGGGATGACAAGGTGTTGGTAATCACAAAGAACGGAGAGTATTTCACCTCTTCATATTCCGACACGAACCATTACGAGGACAACATACTCCGCATCGAGAAATTCGACCCGGAGAAGGAATGGACTCTCGCTCTGTTCGACAACGCGCTCGGTTTCCCCTATCTGAAACGCTTCAAATTCGAGGTCAGCGCGAAACCCCAACGGTTTGTGGGAGGCGAAGAGGGAGGCGACATACTGCTTCTGACGGACAAGCCACATGCACAGTTGCTGATGACATTCGGCGGGGCTGACGAAGTACGCCCCGCTGTGGAGGTTGATGCCGAAGAGTTTATCGGACTGAAATCATTCAAGGCCAAAGGCAAGCGTCTGACCCAGTACACTCTCGCCACGATAGAGGATGTCACCCCCGAGCCGGAACCTCAGCCGGAAGAAGCCCCTGAGATTTCCAACCTTCCGGAACAGTCGGAACAGTCTGCCCTGTCAGACTCGTCTGACCAGTCCGACAAGTCCGACTCGTCTGACCTGTCTGACCTGTCGGACCAGACTGACCAGCAACCCCCTACCGAACCCTCCCTCTTCGATGGCCTGGATTAAGCACATAGCCGCTGCCGCTCTCATTTTTGCGGCCACGACAGCGACAGCCCGGACAGCAGTCGCTGAAGCGGAGTGCGCCCCGGGCAAGTGTGAGAAATCTGAGTGCTGTGAGAACAGGCCTGTCACTTCAATCTACAGCATCGAGATCGGTGGAGCACGCGACCTTTCCACATATCTGTCTCCACTCTATTACACCGGGATGGATTATGCCATCAGCGGGAGCTGGACCAAGTCGTTCAACCGTTGGTCAGACCGCTGCGTGATGCGCTTCGAGGCAGCTGTCAATTTCCAGGATATGCTTAATCCGGCCAAGACCGCAGTGATGTACGGGCTGACAGCACGCTTCAACTGGGGACTGTCTTGGCGGCATCGTTTTGCCCGCGACTGGCAGGTCACTGTCGGCCCGATGATTGACCTGTACGGCGGCGCACTCTATCTGTCACGCAACGGCAACAACCCGGTCACAGCACTCGCATCAGCCGGAATCGACGTTGCCGCTTCTGTAAGCCGTAAATTCCGGATAGGGCGCTTGCCGGTTGAAATCGTTGACGAGGTCAGGATACCCACTCTATCCGCTTTTTTCAGTCCCGAATACGGGGAGACATACTACGAGATATACCTCGGCAACCACCGTGGCCTTGCACACTGCGGATGGTGGGGAAATGCCTTCGGCATAGACAATCTGCTCTCTTTCCGCATGAACTTCGGCCGCACCGGCATGATGGTAGGCTACCGCTTCGACCTCCGTACGTTCCGAGCCTGCGACTTGCAGACTCAGGTCATGCGCAACGCGTTTGTAATAGGCGTTATCCCCCACGGCTTCTGACAGCCGGCACACTCTTTTCAACCTTCTTAATATTGACATCCGGCGGCTTTTCAGCTCCGAACCGGATGAATCCGCTACCACAGTTGTTATTTTTACAGCCTAAACCGACGTGAAAATTTGGTGAATGGATATTTTTTTGTAATTTTGCACATTGTTAAATAAAATGTGCAATCTCAAGGAGTCGAGAACTCCGGCGGCTTGCCCCATTCACCCACTACAGACTATGTATATCAACGCCACCGGTTACTATATACCGACAGAACGAGTTGACAACGCCCACTTTCTGCCGATCAACGGCCTGACTGACGAATGGATTGTCAAACGAACAGGAATCCACACCCGCTCCCGTGCAGCCGCCGATGAGAATCAGAACAGCATGGCGATAGCTGCTGTGCGCGATGCCCTGAAAAATCTTCCCTATGACATAAAGGATGTTGACCTCATTGTTTCGGCAGCTTATTCAGCCTACGATACGGTGGCTACCGTAGCTCATGAGACACAGAAGGAGTTTGACATTGACGGAGCGAAGGCTCTCTACGTCTCTTCGGCATGTTCCTCGTTTGTGAACGGTCTGGAGGTTGTCGAGGGTTATTTCGCCATGGGCAAAGCTAAACGCGCCTTGCTGATATGCTCCGAGCACAACACCTATTATGCCAACGAGACCGACGTGAAGTGCGGTCATCTGTGGGGTGACGCGGCCGTGGCGTTCTTTCTCTCTGCGGAACCCTGCGGCGAGGATGAGCCTGAAATAAAGGCAATATATACTTCCGGACTCGGCAACATCTCCAAGGGTCCGGAGGGAGTGAAACTGCGTCCGAAAGAGGATGGCATAACGATGCCCGACGGCCGCGATGTGTTCATACACGCGTGCCGCTACATGATTAATGCTCTCGACGAGGCCGGCAAGATGGCAGGGGGGATTAAGACACCGGAACTGGACTACATCATCTGTCATCAGGCCAACCTTCGCATCGTTGCCAACGTAGCACACCAGCTGGGACTTCCCGATGAACGTTTCCTGAACAACATCGGCGAGCTCGGCAACACCGGCAGCGCAGGCGCTCCTCTTGTCTTCGCCCAGCACCGCGCCGATTTCCGCAAAGGCCAGACCGTCGGCGTGACCGTCTTCGGCGGCGGCTACTCCTGCGGCGCCTTCATCGCCAAGATATAAAACTTTCTTACATCGCACCTTAAAATTCATTAAACACATGAAGAATTCGATTTTATTCGCCATCGTAATGAGTGGGTTGGTTTTACTTTGCAGCTGCAACAGTAAAAAGGCTGCCCCAGCGGCAGAACCGGATCCGGAATTCGTAACAGCTCTTCAATCAGCTCAGAAGTCTCTTGTTTTGGAATCCAATTTGATTTCAGGCTTCAAAATAGGAATGACAGAAGAGCAGGTTGACTCTGTTATTCAATCCCTATATGCCAGCAACTCTCTCATTCATAGGGATGATGTCAATGAAGATATGATTCCGCTCAGAGAGTCATGGGAATATTCTGTCAATACATCTTGTCTTGAATATAACATACAGGATAAAACATACTATATTTCGCTCAATCCAATTTATGCCAAAGGCAGATTAACGGAGCTGGTATGTACCATAACGAATGCAAAGGGACAAAACCTCGATGCGCCGCTCCATGTAATATTCAGTAAATTCTTTGAACAGTCCGAGCGAGGAAAGTCTTTCAAAAAATTTACGAACAAGGATGAGAATGGCGAAGAGATGATTTTCTTTATAAAAGATAATCTTGAAATTGTATTTTTCCCTCAATCTCCTGATGAAACCGGAGAAGTAAAAGGAACTATCCAGTATGTTAACATACCGGGCTTGGATGAAATAGAAGAAGAGAATAAAGAGAAGGATCAAGATTTAATAAACTCCCTATAATCAACCACTGATACACAAAAAACGTCTGCGGTTCGCAGACGTTTTTTGTGTGCTGGGAGTGTCACAGAACGGATGGTGGGTGCGTTACTTGGTAAAATGATTCCGTTATGAAGAGATTTATAATTGTTGCGGCTATTGCCGCTTTGAGCCTGCTGCCGATGATAGCTGGTGTTCTTGACCCGGTTTTCGACAAGTATCGTAAACTTGAGAATGCCGAGTATGTGCATATACCGAAGTTCCTTATGATGATGGCCGGTGATTACACCAAGATTGATAAGGATTTGCCGATCACCGGCAAAGCATCCGGAGTAAAAGTTCTCAGCATCGACGATTGCTCTGCCAATACCCTCACTGAGATTGAGCAGTCAATACGAAAGACAGCAACGGAGAAGGACATGGAGGAGATAATCCGGACTACTTCCTACGGAGAAGAATGCCAAATATGGTTCCAGAGCAAAGGCGACAAAATAAAGTCAATCTACATCCTCTCCCTGGAGAAAGGAGAGCTGAGCCTTATCGAGATTTCTGGCAACTTCAAGCAGACCGACATAGAGTGACATCCAATAAGCGGACGCTTCATAAATCCTCTTTACCCAGAGCGGCCATGGTCAGTCTTTCGCCGGGAAGGTAGGCGCGGGACGCGCGGCGCGTCAGAAGTTCGGGGAGGTGACGGGGGTGCAGCCCATAACCGGGACGGACACAGGCTACATTGTCGCGGGTGAAGGGTTCACCCGGTGCTATCGGAGCGGAGACATACAACGAGCGGCTCCACTGCCGTCCGGGACGTTCGGTTGATTCCGACTCCGGAAGTCCGGCTCCGGGATTTAGTGCGGCCTCAGCCTGACGCACGTCGCGGACCATGGCGGCAAATTCCTTTGCATCCATCGAGAAGGCTGCGTCGGGTCCTCCGATATTGCGGTCAAGTATGAAATGCTTCTCAATCATGACAGCACCCATGGCAACACTCAGCACCGGCAACATGCTGCCGGGCGAATGGTCTGACAAGCCGACCTTCACGCCAAAGCGCTCACGCATCTCCGGAATGAGCGACAGAGCGGCATCCTCAATACGTGCCGGATAAGCCGAGGTACATTTCAGCAACGTCACATCATCGTTGCCGACCTCATTACATGCCACAATAGCCTCCTCAATCTCACGGACAGAGGCCACTCCGGTACTTATCACCATCGGACGGCCGAGACGTGCGGCATATCGAATCAGGTCGAGGTGCATCACCTCAAACGACGCTATCTTATAAACAGGATTGTCAAGAGATTCGAGCAGGTCTACGGCCTCGCGGTCAAACGGTGTCGAGAAACACTCCAGACCGCATTCGCGGGCAAGTTCATAAAGTTCGGCGTGCCATTCATAGGGGGTATACGCCTCCTTATAAAGATCATAAAGATAACGCCCGTCCCAAAGTCCTCCTTTCAGACGGAAATCCTCACTGCGCACATCGAGCGTAAGGCTGGCGGGCATATAAGTTTGCAATTTCACGGCATCCGCTCCCGTGTCGGCAATGGCACGTATCGAATCGCGCGCCACCTGAAGATCATGATTATGGTTTGCCGAAAGCTCGGCGACTATCATACAACGGTTGTTATCTTTCATACATTTTTAGGTTTGATCTACTTTCCTTCCAAAAATAATTCCGACGCAAATACACTCACACTAAACGCATAATTCTTTAAATATGTGCACAAGCTCGTGGCGGCGCCGGGGGAAGTCGAATGAGGGCGGCGTGGGGATGCCGTGACGGAGAGCGTGGCGAAGGCGGTGCTCAATCTGCTCCCCGCCGTCGGGCAACCAGCCCAGGGGGGCGAACCAGCCCTGCGATACTCCATGCCGGTAGAAGTCTTTCTGATTGTCTACGTAATATCCGGCTGCCACCGGCAAACGGCGCGAGAAAGCCTCGACACATACTGTGCTCGCCGGGAAGATGCCGAGGTCTGCATGGTCAAAAATATCAACTATCCTTCCGGCATCAATCTGCCGCCATATGCGAATCCCTGCTGACGCATCGACTGCCACTGACTGCCCGACTATGACATCAACCTCAACATCGGGCAAAATGCTCCGCAATGCCGCGATGACAGTATCAGTGAGATGCATCGGGTCTGCTCCACCCATGGCCAAGGCGACGCGACGGGGAAGAGCGGGACGCTCGCGATGAGGCACAGGATCAAGAAAGGGTTCGCGAAGAAAAGCCCTGTCAACCCCTCCGTAAAACCGGGTGTAATCCTCAAGCGAGAAGTCCGAACGTGTCAACGGGCAGACGGTCAGAACCAAATCAGCCACAAAATGCCGGTCGTGCATATCGTCAATGCAGACCAAAGCCTTGACCCGCGACCTGACATCCCGTTGGTATTCAGTGGTGAAATAATAATTGTCAAGTACAACCAAGTCTTCCGGATGAAGACTTGCGATAAAACGGGCATCAAATTCCGACAGTCCGGAACCATAGACGGGCAACACTCTGGCTCCGGCTTCCGCCACAAGCGAATGCTGCCACTCTGACGGATGACCGAGGTCGGTATTGCGCGTTGCAATCACACAGTCGAAATCATGACGGAGATAAGCGGCGAGCGCGACCGTGCGCACAAAATGACCGTATCCTATCTGACTGCCGGCATCGGCACGGAGCACGACACGCCGACGACCTGCAGATGACTGCTCAGTCTGCGAGCCGGGTCTCATAATAGACATACTCTTCATCGCGCCTGACCTCGACGGCTCCGAGTTTCTGCTCCAGACGATGGGAAGCCTCGTTGTCCACCCGCACTTTAGTCTCGATGACATCCACATCCATCGCGCGGTGGAAATAGTCATACGCACGGGCAAGAATCTTCAGCGCATGGTTCTTTCCCCACTGCGAAGGGTCGATCCATATGCCGCGCTCCATGCGCGCGGGGCCCGTACGCTCCATGTTGAACGACCCGATTATGTCACCCATATTGGCCGTAACGGCATAGTACACCTTATCTTGACGCGAACGGAGCGAGCCGACAAACGCCTCATGCTCCTCGCGGCTTACCACCCCTTCATTGACCATTCGTTTCCGGATGTCAGGATGATTGCGGCCACGCAACATCAAGTCTGATGTTACAGCATCCATCACCGCGTATGACTCGCAGGTATATCTGCCAAGTTTCATCGTTTCGGGGAAGGTCTCTGTCTTGGTCACCGGTTTACGGGCGAAGACAATGGCCGGAGCCTTAGGCTCCGCAGCTTTGCTCTCCAACTCTGCTTTGCTCTTGCGACCACGTTTTTTCTTGGGAACAGTGTGTCCGAGCAGCTTGAATTTCATTTCGGCAAGTTTCCAGTCGGTCATCGTATCGAGATCCTGCACTTCAAGTTCGGATAGAATCACCGGTCTGGTGTCGGGACCCCATAACGAACCGCACTCGCGGAAAGACTTCACAGTGGAGAGATAGAACTGACCCGCATCGTGATAGCTCTTCGGCAAATCCTGAGACCGGGCCGTTGCATATTCCGGATACTTCATTCCTATGCGACCATCCTCGCCGATTGCGAGCGACCGCTGTATAGGGTAAGAGTATTCCACGCATGTGAACGCCGCCTGTGCCTCGCCGCGCTCAAGCATATCCGCTGCATCGCGCAGCCGCTCCGCTGTAATGAACGGCGCCGTGGCATAGATACAGGCCACAGCGTCGTAAATGTGGCCGTTCACCTCCAGGCGGTCGAGAACCTCTGATATGACATCGGCCGTGGTGGCGTAATCGTCAGAGGTCGCCGCAGAGCGCATGAAAGGGACATCTGCACCCAGTTTCTTGGCCACCCTCGCGATTTCCGGGTCATCGGTCGAGACCATCACCCGGCTGAAGCATCCGGCCTGAAGCGCGGCTCGTATGGAATAGGCAATAATCGGTTCTCCGCAGAAGTCCTTTACATTCTTGCGCTTGATGCGTTTGCTGCCTCCCCGGGCCGGAATAATCGCGAGTATCTTCATAGTTTTATTGTCTTTTAACGTATTACCTTTTTACGTATTCGATTACCTTGTCGATGACATACTGCTGCTCCTCATCGGTCAGCGTCGGGAACATCGGAAGGCTCAGACAGTGACGGTAGTATTCCTCAACAACCGGAAGCGAGCCCTCTTTCCAACCATCCCGACGGTAGTAGGGCATGAGATGCAGCGGCGCGTAATGCACCTGTGCAAGCACGCCCTCTGAGCGCAGGAAATCGTATAGTCCCTTGCGGTCTTCGACCTGTATGATGTAGAGATGGAACGCATGATAGATATCGTCGGTACGTCGCGGCGTACGGATACCCTCTATGCCGCTGAAAGCCTCGTCATAACGGCGGGCTATCTCCTGACGCCGCCGCAGACCCTGCTCGGCACGCGACAGCTGCGACACTCCGAGCGCGGCCTGTATATCGGTCAACCGGTAGTTGAATCCGAGCTCCTGCATCTCGTAATACCAGCCGCCGTCGTTCTTCTCCAGCAGCGAGGGGTCACGGGTTATTCCATGAGTGCGGAACAGACGCAGACGCTCCAACAGGTCCGGTCTCGCGGTCGTGACCATGCCCCCCTCACCGGTAGCGATGTGCTTTACGGGATGGAAAGAGAACACGGTGCAGTCGGCAAAACGGCAGTTGCCCGTGAGCTGACGGTTGCCGGCGGAATCGGTCCACCATGCTCCGGGAGCGTGACAAGCGTCCTCTATTATCCACAGACCGTGACGGTCGGCAATCTTGCGGAACTCCTCAAGATTGTGTGGATAACCGGCGAAGTCAACTATCACAATACCGGCGAAAGTGCCGGCCGGATTCTCCTCAAGAATTTTCTCCAGCTTGCGGGCATCCATCAGGTATGTCTCCGGGTCTATGTCGCAGAAAGTCACATCACCACCGCAATAGCGGATGCAGTTGGCCGAGGCCGCGAAAGTCATCGGGGTCACTATCACACGCTGTCCGGGAGCGACACCGAGCGCTTTTGCCGCCAGATGAAGCCCGGAGGTGGCATTGTTGACCGCCACGGCATAGGGAGCGCCGACGTACGCGGCAAACTTCTCCTCAAACTCTGTTATTTTCGGGCCCTGCGTCAGATAGTCGCTGCGAAGTGTCTCTATGACTGCGGCTACATCCTCGTCGGTGATGTTCTGCCGGCCGTAGGGAATCGGTTTTTCTCTCATCTCTTTTCAGTTGATGTAAATGATAACCATCCGTCGGTTCTTACTTTACTTCGAAACCGGGGTCTACGAACTCCTTGATTTTGGCACGCATCGACTCGACAGTCTCCCACTCGGTGTTCTTGTCGGAACTGTAATGGAAGCCGTCGGGAACAGGCACGCCGCCATGATGGGCTATGTAGTCCTCGCGTGTATGCTGGAAAGACACGGAGGGCAGGATTGCGTAATATCGGCCTATGTCGATGGTGTTGAGCGCATCGGTGGCTGTAATCATCTCCTCGTGGAGCTTCTCGCCCGGACGGATACCCACCTCCACCTGCGGAAGTGACGGGGCGATGGCAGTGGCGACATCCTTGATGTGGTATGAGGGAATCTTAGGAATGAAAATCTCACCACCCAGATGGTTCTCGATGGCCCAGAGCACAAGATCAACACCGGCTTCGAGCGAGATGTTGAAGCGGGTCATGCGCATATCGGTAATCGGAAGTTCCTTGGCTCCTGAGTCACGCTTGGCAATGAAGAACGGGATGACGCTGCCTCGTGAACCCATAACATTGCCGTAGCGCACCACGCTGAAACGCACCGGGTTGTTACCCCGGATATTGTTGGCGGCGGTAAAAAGCTTGTCGGAGGTAAGCTTAGTTGCACCGTAGAGGTTGATCGGGGCGCACGCCTTGTCGGTCGAGAGAGCCACCACATGCTGCACACCGGTTGCGAGAGCGGCGTTAATAACGTTCTGCGCGCCGTTGACGTTGGTCTTGATGCACTCCTCGGGGTTATATTCGGCGGTGTCCACCTGCTTGATTGCGGCAGCATGGATTATCACGTCTATACCCTGGCAGGCGCGGATCAGACGCTCGCCGTCGCGCACGTCGCCGATGAAGAACCGCAGCTGCGGATACTTATCGTGCGGATATTTCTGTTTGAGCTCGAACTGTTTGAGTTCATCGCGTGAGTAGATTACTATCCTTTTGACGTCGGGATAGCGGCGGAGAATCACCTCCACGAATTTCTTGCCGAACGAGCCTGTGCCGCCCGTTATGAGAATTGACTTGTTGTTCAACATATCTTGACGCGGGTCGTACCCGCCATTGATTTTACAAATATTTGTGACTCACCAGTGCGTAAAGTATCAACCCTAAGAAGAATGTGATTCCTATCCACATCTTGGCCTGACGGTCGTAGTCGTGCGCCTGACGGCGGCACTCCTCTCGCTCGCTGTCGCTGTATAGCGGTTTCCCCTGCTTCGACTCGCTGCGTGTGGCCTCCATCCAGAATTGCCGCGACTTGTAGGAGTAATACACGGCCACAAGACCGGTGACCGGAAAGCAGAAGAAGAGCAGGAAGATGGATATGAACAGCGTCGGGGTCGGCGGTACTGAAGTGTCCGGCTCATCTGACCGGAAGCCAGCGGGAGCCTCACCCGAGCGGCGCACCATCTCGCGGTATCTCAACGGAACCTCAGCATATGGATCTTCTGCGGGCGCGGCATAATGTTGTTCAGACGAGGCCGACGAAGAGGGACGTGCCTGCGAGGGGTGCATCATGTCGAATATGCGCTGCCTGAAGTGGCGGCATATGTCGGCCACATCCTCCGCTTTCTCCCAGTCGGACATGCCCTTGCACCACACATATGTGCCGGGACGCACACCCGCTTCGGCGAGCTGGGACAGCTCGAAAGGGCCACGGCGTTCGCCGTCGATCATTGCAAAGTATAGCATCGGGACTGCCTGTTAGAGAGTTAGTCAAGGGCATCAATTATTGCCATCATGTGCGTGAAGTAGCCGGTGGCAAAAAGGAATATCATTCCTATGATGCTGATGACACCTAAGATAAGGCCACAGATGGTGACTGTCTTGGCCGAGGAGTTCGCACTGTCTCCGAGAGCGCGGTTACCACGGTTGTACATATCGTTTGCCTTGTTGGCCTGAACGATTCCGATTATACCGAGTATCAGGGTGATACAGCTTGTCATGCAGCCGAGCACGGTGCAGACTATCGCCCAGGGCAACCAGTTGGTATGAGGAATCGGCTCTGACTGCATTCCGGAGGGTTGCGGACCGTAAGCGGGTCGGGCTGTGAATTCCTGACCGTAGACAGGCTGCTGCATGGAGGGTTGTTGCATTCCGGGATATACCGGGGGCTGCTGGAGAGCGAAGAGGTCTGCCAGCTCAGGCAGAGCCGAGGCAGCGACCCAGTTCTCCAGACCCTCGCGCCATACCATTGACTCAGGTCTGATGTTGTGGTATTTAAGTTCCTCGCGGACAAACGGGCCGGCCTGCTGGCCGTCGATTATCATGAAATATGAAGTTTCCATATCTGTTCAAAATCAGTTAATTTGCAAATTTACAAAAAATCCCTCAAAAACCGAAATCAATTTTCACCCCCTGCTGCATCCCAGTAACTGGCTCCACCACAACAGCCATCCACTAGCATCCAAATCCCGGTTGTGTGTGTTAGGCGCGTCAAAGCCGTGTTAGCGGCGGCACGGCGGTAGGCACGGGTGAAAACGGGCTTGTCCCGTTTTCACCCGTGTAATCATGAGAATATATGATTGGTGAGGAAGTTATGCTACTTCAGGAAAATATGCCCAAAAATAGATTCCCCGTTGCCATAGGGATAATCCATGCTCAGCACAGCAAGTATCAGCAGCAAGAAAACAACGGTAACTATCGCGATACCCCATCTTACCAAAACATTAGGCTCGGACCCTAAAATATCACGTACTTTCTCCGAACGCAGTTCAATCCTGTCATGTGAGCCGGATTTGCCATGATGTTGCCCTCCGCTTTCTTTATTTTCTTTATCCGTAGCCATTACTAATATCTTCACGTTCCCAATTCAAGCTGATTTTTCACCAGATTGAAATATGTACCTTGTTTTTCTATAAGCTCCGCGTGTGTTCCGACTTCCGTAACACGACCCTGGTCAATCACAACTATCCTGTCGGCATTCCTTACAGTTGAAAGACGGTGTGCCACAACAACCACCGTTCTTCCCTTGTAAAACCCGTCAAGATTTTCCACTATCGCCCGCTCATTCTTGGCATCAAGTGCGTTCGTGGCCTCGTCGAGGAAAATGAATTCCGGATTCTTGTAGACCGCACGGGCAATCAGAACGCGCTGCTTCTGCCCCTGGCTGAGCCCCTTACCGTCGCGCCCTATCCTGGTATCATATTTTAGTGGCAGCGACATCACATAATCATGGATATTGGCCAACTTCGCCGCATGTTCCAGCCGCTCAACATCCACGTCGCCGTCATCGACAGCTATGTTTCGGGCGATTGACTCGGCGAATATCACACCATCTTGCATGACTACGCCGCATTGGTTTCTCCACCATTTCAGATTATAGTCACTGATGTCGTGTCCGGAAACCGATATGTTTCCATCCAAGACCGGATAATAGCCAAGCATCAGTTTTATCAGGGTGGTCTTGCCGCTGCCAGAAGCTCCGACAATTGCAGTTACCTTACCCTCTGGAATTTCAAACGAGACATCCGAAAGCGTCGCGTCCGAAGCATGGATATCATATTTGAAATAGACATGACTTAGTTTTATAGACCTTTGCGACCCGAAATTCATTTTCTGATTAGCGGAAGTCTCCTCATTTCTGCGTTCATGAATCTCGTTGATGCGTTCAAGAGAAATCTTCACATCCTGCAATGAATATATGAACGCCATCAGCTGCGCTACGGGAGAGTTGAGCTGTCCAACTATATACTGGATGGCAAGCATCGCACCGAGTGTGATTTCTCCATGTATCACGGCCGTCGCGGCAAACACCGTTATAAGGATGTTCTTTATCTCGTTTATGAAAATGCTGCCGGCCTCCTGTGTCTGCTGGAGTTTCAGCGACTTCATCTCTACCGTGAAGAGTTCAGCCTGTGTATCTTCCCACTCCCAGCGGCGGCGCCGCTCGCAGTTCTGGAGCTTTATCTCCTGCATCGATGTCACAAACTGATAGGTCCGGTCTTGATTCGCCGCCTGCTTCTCGAACATCTCATAATTGAGAACCTTGCGTCGCGAAAGGAACAGTGCTATCCAACCGGCGTAAATTATGCTTCCAACCATAAAGATAAGGAAAATCAATCTATCATAAATGAACAGAACCACACCGAACACAAGAAATGATATCATCGTGAACATGATACTCAGCAACTGGGTTGTCAGAAACGACTGCACCTTGTCATGGTCACTCATGCGCTGCATTATGTCACCAATAAGTTTGGTGTCGAAGAATGACATCGGCAGCTTCAGCAACTTTATGAAAAAGTCACTCACAAGCGAGATGTTGATACGCATCGATATATGAAGCAACAGCCACCGGCGGATAAAATCGGTGGCCGTTCTTCCCAATACTATCAGTAATTCACCGAGAAGTACAAGCCATATGAAGTTGATATCCTTATGGGTGATGCCGATATCAACAATCCATTGTGTCAGAAAAGGGAAGATGAGTTGCAGCACACATCCGAGTCCCAATCCGAGAACAATCTGTAGGAAATACCTTCTGTATTGCAAGAAATATTTCCATAAAAAACGGAATGACCGTTTTTCATGACAGCCGGTTTCATTTGCTTTCTCAAACTTTTCGGTCGGCTCAAAGAACATGGCGATTCCTTTCTCCTCGCCACTGCTTTTAGTAGCGACCCAGTGCCGCTTCATTTCATTTGCCGAACAGATGTATTTACCTTTCGCGGGGTCGGCAATCCAGAAGCGGGTGCCGTTCTTGTTGACTTTATATAGTACCACAAAATGATTCTGATTCCAATGCAGCACACAAGGCAAAGGGACTTCCTTCAGTGTATCAAGTGCGACCTTCCCGGCCATGGAGTCGAGACCGATTTCCTGGCTCAGATCATGAATCGCTTTCAGTGACACACCCTCTTTCGACGCATGACAATAGTCCTCCAGCCGTTGAATCGAAAACCGATTGTCATAATGGCTGCATATCATCGACACGCACGCGACACCGCACTGCATACCGTCATGCTGCTTGATAAGCCGGAATCTGGACATAAATCAAATTTTTGGTTACTTTGTCAAAATACCGGCATCATCTTTTCCTTTGTAGTAGTTAGCCTTGACCCTGTTCTGATTACGCCCAAAGGAAATGTTCCACGATAGTTGAAGTGACACATAATTGGCGTAATCTTTGCAGATTGAGGATGTTTCATGAAACACAGGGGCACCCTTGATGGTGTATTCACTATCCTTGAATTGTTTTCCGAAAGGCATAAACCATTTCAAGCCGATTGATAAATCCCTTATGGGACGATAAGAAGCACTGACATACCATGCTTGGCCTCTCGGACGCACCGTCTGTCCCACAATCACCTTGCCCGGGTATTGGTAGAACGCATAGAATGACCATTTCGTCAAATTCAATGCAAGCATGGACATCCATTGGAATCTGGTTCCGTGCCAGCTGTATTGTGGATTCTTACCTCTTACATCTGCATAGTTGATTCTGTTCCAGAACATAAGTTTGTTATTGCCCAATGGCATGATATTGAAATTGAGCCTCGCAGCAAATTCCCTGTAACTGTCAAGGTTGACAATAGTCTCCAGCATATAATTTTCAGTCAGCATATATTGACTGCAAATCATATCCGGGTTTGAAACGTAGATGAGGTCTATCGATCCTGCGAAATACCTGTTGTTGTATACCGGTGTCAGAGTTATATTATGCGATTTGCTCGCTACCAATCTGGCATTTCCATGATATACAAGCTTGGTATCGAGCCATTGGTCTGTCTCACTTAACTCGGCTATTGATGGAAGATTCGAGCTATATGAATAATTTGCCGTAAGAGAAAAAGACTGGTTCGGTCGCCATCTGAGCTGTAAATCAGGTGATGGCACCACCGTCGTATATGGCTTATCGAGCATTGTCGTCAATTCATATTCTGCACGAATCTGCATTGATGCAGACCACTGAATCTTTTTCCAGAAACCGAACCAACTTGCCCCACCTGTAAATGTATTCGTCTTTTGAAAAAAAGGAGTGTCTGAATCGGCATATTGACTGTAGTCATATGAATCCAAGGCGGTTATAGAAAAATATCCGACCTTTGTCCTCGGAAAGCTGTACGATACGCTTGCAAACACACCGTCGAGACGAGTTTTATACGCAGAACTATTGTTTACAATATCCTGTGCCTCATCAACCGGAAATTCCTGATATGAAGAATTGTACCTGCTGTCAAAATGCTGATAGCTGAGTGTGGCATTTATTGAGCCGTATTTATCCTGCTTACCAAGATGCTTCTCGAAGTAGTTGGCGACGGTATATCTGTTATACCTTGTCTTTAGAAAATTGACTGCATCAAACTCGTAATTATCAGATACAACATTCTGTTTGGCATTTCTCTTTTCCTGATTCCAGCCGCAGCCCACTTCAAGGTTATAGATATAATCATCAGGTTTATTGTTTTGAAAAGAGAATGCGACTCCATGGTTGTCTTTATGCCATGGTGAATCTTCGCCTGTCTTTAATTTGAGATATTCGACCCCGTCAAATTCATATTCAAGTTTCTCATTCTGCTGATATTTATTCAGATGCTGAATGAAGCCCGTATATATCACCGAGAATCTTGAGCGCCGGTAATTATAGTATAATGCGGCATTATTGTTACCCATTACCGGATAAAACGCCTGATCAACATTTAAGCCGAAATTTCCACCTGTAAGATTTGACTTCGTCCTGACATCTATCACAGTCTCAATACCTTGTGCAATATATTTGGCCGGAGGATTACGGTATACCTCCACATTGTTGATATCCTCTTTGGAAATAGTCTGTAGTTCAGCCGTTGTCGTAGCCACACCATTAAGAAGGAATTGGATTTTGTCTCCACCTTGGTAATACGCACCACCGGTTGGAAGGATTGTAAGATGAGGTATCTCATTCAAAGCCTGATAGAAATTGGAATATCTGTCCATATCGGCCATAGGAATCCTATACGACATTCTGTTTCCAAGATCTTTGACATTGTCAGGTGTGACAATAACTTCGGAAAGCTCTACATAAGGCTTTACAAAAATTGTGTCTGATTTAAGATTGGCTATCTGTGAAAAACTCATCAATATAGAAGAGCAACCGTCAGCTTTTATCTCGACAGCAGTGTAACCGAAAGCCGGAAGTAGAACATGTCCTATTGAATTTATATCGGCAATACCGATGGAGTCATTGGTTTCATTATATAATACACACTGACCCGATTTCACCGTTTCTCCTGGAGGATTGCAGACGATTACGTAATCACCGGCAACGGCAAACCACGATGTCAGCCAAAGTAGAAGTAGCAATATGTTTGTTCTCATAGTCTTAGGTTATTATAAAGAGCAAAGAACTCAACTTTAATTTTTATTAAGTGAATTTTAAGGACTTAACAGGAAAACCATTTCTTAAAATACCATATCATATTCCTCAGCTTTTGGACACCGAGGATCCGGGAATGAAAGTGATTTGCCTGATTTACATATATCGACATAACAAACTTTCTTGCCATATCCATTTCTGCACACCGAGAACACCTTGCATGAAGAGCAAGGAGATGTCCCCTCTATAACCTCCTGGTTTAATGCATATAAATCAAGAGCCTTCTTCGAGTTCCAAATTTCACGGATTGTATTGGAATTTACATCACCAAGTAGATACTCTTCTTCCTCATATAGCATCTCACACACTGAGCATTTACCATTAGCGAGAATTGATAATCCCGTAGAATTCGCTACACACGTTTGATTTGTTCTCACAAAATCCTCGACATTATCGGTTGTTTTCAGTTTATAACCTTCTTCGGAAATCTTGTTGAGACCGATTCGGAACTTCAGATTATCCTGATGAACAAACTTATATACATCTTTCAGGTCATCATTATTGACCTCTAAATGTCTGTATTCATCAGCCTTATAGTTGGAGAAAAAAGCAGGGGTTAGTGTCCATTGTTTAACGGCATCAAAACTTGCAAGAAACTCGTAGAAATCTTTTACAAGTTTAACATCAGCATTCAGTCGAGTCAAAACACTTCTTACCAGAATATTCAGACCATGTTTTCCCGAGTTCTCAAGAAATTCTTTGACACTCTGAAAATATCCTGTCGGTGCTTTAACCATTTCTCTTAGTATCTCCTCTGAATTGGTGTCCAATGAAAATTGAATTTCATCGTAGCCCAATTCTCGCAATGTAATAATCTCTGACTCGGTTATTGGAGTTTTGGTGGAAATAAAAGGGAAATATCCATATTCACGCATCTTCTTTAAGATACATGACCAATCTTTGCGTGTCAGGATGTCTCCTCCGGTCAATGTAATATTGATTACCCCGGCCTCATGCATTTCATCTATCAGAGTCAGTATTCTGTCTGTATCCATAATGGGACGTAAAGATCTGTCTGCATAACAATAGATGCAATCAGTTGTGCACCGGGTTGTTATCATAAGATTGATGGAAATTGGCATGTATGGTCTTCGAATCACATAATCCCCCTTATAATCGAAGTCGTCAACTTCCAATACGTTCACCTTAGGCTTATCGTTGCTTGTTGAAAGCAGGAATGGCGGAAGATAAATTGTTTTGTCTTCATTCACCACAAACTTCTTGCTTTCTTCATTATCTGTTAATTGATTAACAAAATGACGAATTGTATTTTCTGAAATGCCGAGAACGTCTGAAATTTTTGTTAAAGACTCTTCTATCTCATAATCTCCGATATGAGAAAGTATGTATCCCATGAATGGAGGTATACAAAAGGAATCGAAGAATTGGGCTTTCTTACCAATCATTCTTCCGAATTGAATCAGATACGAGCAATCGCTCTCATTCCTGATTGCATAGTCATTGGAAAGGTATATGAACATTACAAAAGATTTGTAAAATTTAATTTAGCAGTATTTCCTATGTACTTGGCAACATTGCAGGCACTATATATGTATGTAATATCGCACCTGCAATGTTATTCTTATATGCACACTATTGTTGAGCACCTGAGGGACAAACACATGGTGGAGTCGGTGGCACCACTATCAACTCCTTGATTTGTCCAGCACCGCCCCGCGTGCAGGTGCAACTGCCAGAGCCGTCTGTCCCTTGGCCTGCCCCACTTTCGCATAGGCATCCCTTGACGGGACTTATTGTTCCTGCGACTCCTCCTTTCACGTCTTCCATTTCTTGAAGTAGAAGTTCTTCCATTTTCTGAATGTTCATACTCTTGAAATTTTTTTGTTAATACTTATTTTTAAGTGTGCCACATATCGCTTAGCGTGCATATATCCGGCGCTTTCGAAATCGAGTGATTTAGCAACTTTGTTCATGAGTGCCTCGGTACCCATGCGTATGAATTCAGCTTGTTAGGCTTCCAAGATTTTCGTTAATCAAGGATTATCGCTCCAAAGTTAATTAATTATTTCTTAAATGCAAAATAAAATTTAAAAAATATTGCAATTTTTTAAAGAATAGCCTAATTTTGATACAATGTGTATAAACTGTTAATTTCTGTTGGCGAATGCGCAATGGCAATTTACATCGAAAAGATATTAACCAAATCCCGGTTTGTCCGACTGTTCTTTCTGCGCTTTTCCTGCCTGTTCTCCGTTGAAATCTGATGCCACAGGCAGCAGATTGAAAGAAAATTCCTGCGTGGCTTTATTTCACCTGTTTTCCTCATCCAAAACTTTACATGGAATTTAACGGAATCCATAGCCACGCAGAAATTTCCATTCGCAACCGGGCCGATGCCCGGTTACTCATCGCAAAAATGGCAGGAAAAGCGCAGAAGAGCTTCGAACGATTCTAAAACCTAAGATAAACAAGGAGTTCAGATACCGTCAGGATGCCTGGCAAGGCATCGGGAGATTGATAGCCGGATGCACACCTCGTCTGAAAGACGTGGGGTGCTTCCGGGAAAGAAGTGATGTGATATGTGTCTGCAAGACACCTTGTGACATATCTTCCCGATAAAGTAGGGGCAATTGAAACGAGGTGTCTTTCAGACACATATACGATTATCTCCTTACCGGAAGCATCCGTGCCTTTCAGGCGCGTATGCTTCCGGCTATCAATCTCCGAGTGCCTTTCAGGCACTTTGACGGTACCTCCGACTCTGCGCTATCATATAGTACCGAAGACATTCCTAAATTATGCACTCTAAAACCTAAAGCCTAAAATCTAAAATCTAAAACTTCACATATAAACCGGGATTCGGCGGGTGGTCAACCTATTTGAGGTGGGAATTGTTTTAGTGTAAGATATTAAAATTTACTGCTATGGCTAACACAAGTTCCAATTCGATAGGCGCCATCGGATTTATTTTCGCATGTCTGGGTGCCGTGTTCTGCTGGCTGCCGATTCTGGGCGGTCTGTTCTGGCTTATCGGTGCTGTTTTCTCCTGCATCGGCCTCGGTTACCGCAACAATGGTCTCGCCTGGTGCGGATTCTGGATTTCTCTCGCATGGATTATATGCTATTTCATCTTCGGATTGATTTTCAGCACTTTCACTTATCTCACAATCTACCCGCTATATATCTGGTAAGCTATGCCCGAAACTAATTCCAATCAATCCCCTACCACTGGCAGCAAGTCTTCCGCTCCGGTCACGGCTTCCGCTCCGGTCACGGCTTCCGCTCCCAACACCGCGCAATACCCCAACGGGCGAGGCTACTACATGTTCCTCATCGGGTATCTGGTGATGCTTAGCGCGTTCGGTTCGTTTGTCAACGATATGTATATCCCTACACTTCCGGCGATGCGGCGGTTCTTCCATTGCACCGTGTCGGTCGTTCAGTTGGGACTCACAACCGGCATGGCAGGATTGGCCGTAGGTCAGATTTTTCTCGGGCCGCTCAGCGACCGCTACGGGCGTAAACCTGTGTTGCTCATATCGCTCGGTGTGTTCATCATCGGCGCGATAGCATCGGTCTACTCCCCTACCATCCATGCATTCCTCGGCTGGAGGTTCGTTCAAGGGTTGGGGGCCTCGGGCGGCTATTTCCTATCGCGTACTGTTCCCGCCGACATATATGGCGGACGTCCGTTGGCGAAGATGATGGCTCTTATCGGTGCAATCAACGGATTCGCTCCGGCAAGTGCCCCTGTGCTTGGCGGTTTCCTGGGTGAGTCAATCCATTGGCAGGGAATCTTCTGGGTATTGGCAGGGCTGGCCGGACTGCTGGTTGTGGTCAGTTTCTTTTACAAGGAATCGCTTCCGCCGTCGCGTCGTGAGAAAGGTCCGTTGCGCGACATGTTCAACGAATATGTGCCCCTGCTGAAAGAGCGTCCCTTCATGACGCATGTCATGCTTAAGGGAGCGGCACTCGGCCTGCTGTTCGCCTACACCGCCTCGGCACCATTTATCATGCAGGAGATATATGGTTTCTCACAACTCAAGTTCGGTCTCTTCATGGGGTTCAACGCACTGTTCACCGCAGCCGGAGCGATGTTCGCTCTGAAGTTCAAGGTGCTGAAACGAGCCGCATGGGTCGGGGGCTGGGTACTTATGCTCGCGACAACCGTCGAAGCATTGGCACTATTCTTTATCAGGGACTTCTGGGCATATGAATGCACCCTCCTTCCGATGCTCTTCTCGATGGGCATGATATTCACCGTGGGCAACACATTAGCCATGAACGAGGGACGCACCAATGCCGGAGCTGCCTCGGCGATATTGGGTGTCGGCGGCTACGTGTTCGGTGCAGCGGTATCACCGCTGGTCGGACTCGGTGACATCCGCCACTCGACCGCCATAGTCTTCCTCGTGATGGCCGCCCTGACCGTGCTATGCTCCTACGGCTCGCGCCTGCTCCCCGCCGACCTCAATAAACAGGCACAGACGAAGTAACATTAAGGTATTTACCAATTATAAATTTTCCGCGACTCAAAGCCAATGGCTTTGAGT